>Ga0207937_1000043_pt1 | contig 36354 bp, 38 predicted proteins | sample LakMenEpi04Sep11_FD_150668 | JGI IMG/M metagenome (GOLD analysis project Ga0207937, IMG submission 150668) | Freshwater microbial communities from Lake Mendota, WI - 04SEP2011 deep hole epilimnion (SPAdes) | ecosystem: Environmental > Aquatic > Freshwater > Lentic | place: Lake Mendota, Madison...
TTGTAGTGGGTCTATTGCTGGTGTTGGCGCCACCAGGACACGGTGGCTGTCAAAGCATCGTGCAGTGAAGTTGCGTGGTCACCGAACAACGCCGCATATGCCGAATGATCGACGACGAAATCTTCCTCGAATTCGTAGAGCATCTCGATGGACTCCTTGGCGGGTGGTACGAAGAGCCCGGCGAGTCGCAACTGAAATCTGCTGCGCGTCACCGACGACGGTTCGACGCCCGCAATCGAGGCAGCCATGTCCAAGAACTGCCTGGTGCTCACCGCCGGGGCGTTTGGCACGTGCCATGCACGACCCAGTGATCGCTCGTCGAGTGCAAGCCGCACCAACGCTTCGCCGAAGTCGACCACGTAGGTGTAGGTATGGCGAGCGTCCGGGTTTCCGAACAACTCCGCCTTCTTGCCGTGCAGCAACGGTTCGAAAAATCTCTCGCCGACTGCCGAGGCTGCGGCATGCGGGCCGAAGAAATCTGAGGCGCGACCGGCTGTCGCCTTGAGTCGCCCGGCACGATGCTCGGCCTCGAGCGAGTGCCACAGATCGGCGCGCGTCTTGCCCTTGCGAGTGGTGGCACTGAGCGCGAGCTTCTCGGTAATCGGCCCCGCGACCGGGCCATAGCCGTAAAGATTTTCGACTGCGACGAGTACCGCATTCGTGTTGCGAGTGGCTCGCACCACGCTGTCTTGTAACGCCGGAAACTCCTGCGGCCAGCGGTGGTATTCGGGCTGCGAGGCTTGGTAAACCGCCGATGCGCCTGCGATCACTTTTGACAAGCCTTCTGTGTCGAGCACGTTGACGGTTACGGCACGAGCCCCGGGAATCTCCGTTCCGCTGCGCGAGACGACGTCGACGTCGATGCTCCGTCGGTTGAGCGAAGCGACGATTGCCCGAGAAACTGGACCCGCGCCGAGTACGACATGGCGTGTCATACGGATGACACCTGTGAGTCGTTGGACGGTGTTCGAGCGGGCAAGAACTTCAGCGCGAGTAACGCTCCGAGAATTGCGACGATTCCCACCGTGGTACAAGCCACCTGGAAACCATCAAGGAACGAAGTGCTCGCCACGTCACGTATCGCATTCGAGAGTGTGGGGTCGCCGACCTGCTCAGACACTGCAAACGCAGCACCAACGGACTCTTCGGCCGCCGACACTGCTGCTTCGGGCAGCGAGAAGGGGGAGAGCAGGTCGACGATCTTGGGGCCGTAGGTGGTGGCAAAAATGCTGCCGATGATGGCCACACCGAGCGTGCCGCCAACCTCGCGACTGGTGTCATTGATTGCGGAACCAACACCGGCCATGTCGCGCGGTAGTGAACCCATCACCGACTCCGATGCGGGGCTCGTGACGAGCGACAAACCGCACGCCATCAACACCATGCTTCCGACCACCGGTCCGAAGTAGAGGGAGTCGACCTGCAACGTGCCGGCCCAAATCTGCGCAATGCCCATGAAGAGAAGGCCGACTGGCACTACTCGCTTCGGGCCGAACTTGATGGCGAGTCGGGCGGCGATTGGTGCGGTAATACCCGCGCCAACCGCGAATGGCAATGTGCGCAAACCCGACTCGAGTGGGTCGTAGCCGCGCACGAACTGGAAGTACTGGGTGACGAGAAAGGTGAACCCGAACAAGGAGAAGAACGCGATGGCGATTGCCGATGTGGCTGCAGTTACCCGCATGTCGCGAAACACACCGACATCGAGCAGGGGGTGCTCGGTGTTGCGCTCTCGCCAAATGAACGCAGCAACGAACAATGCGGTGCCGATGAACCCGGCAATGGATTCGGTGCTCGTCCAGCCACGGTGCGGACCTTCGATGATGGTGTACACCAGCAGCGACACGAACGCAATGGAGAGGAGGAAGCCCGGAATGTCGAGTCGTTCGGCGTTGGGATCCTTCGACTCCGGCACGAACACCGCCTGCAGCAGCAACGCGATGAGCACGATCGGGATATTGATGAGGAACACCGAACCCCACCAGAAATACTCGAGAAGTAGTCCACCGGTTACCGGACCAAATGCCACGGCTGCACCGGATACTGCCGACCATACGCCGATGGCCTTCGCCCGCTCGATTGGATGACGGAACACGTCGATGAGAATCGCGAGGGTGCTGGGGAAGACCAGTGCTGCACCAATTCCCATGAGTCCGCGGCCGATGATGAGTTGTTCGGTGGTGTCGGTAAATGCCGCCCACGCAGAAAACACGCCGAACAGCACCATGCCGATCTGCATCACGAGCTTTCGACCGAAGCGATCGCCGAGACCGCCGCACGCAAGCAGCAGTCCGGCAAAGACGAGGGCGTAGGAGTCGACGATCCACTGCAAACCGCTCGTCGTCGCTTCGAGTTCGCGGGCGAGAGTTGGAATCGCCACGTTGATGATGAGGTTGTCCACCACAACGAGGAACACAGAGAGGCTGAGGATCGCAAGAATCCACCAGCGGCGCGCATGCACCTTGGCGTTGGGGTGGGTGGGAGTGGTGTCAGTCGTCATGTTGACATTGTCTAGTCGCTCAACTTGATAGTGTCAAGTCGTGGCACCAACCTTGCGCGACAGAGTGATCACGGCTGCGGTGAAGTACATCGCCGAATCCGGTCCTGATGGCCTTTCGTTTCGTCAGATTGCGTCCGATGCAGGGGTGAGCCACCAGGCGCCGTACCACCACTTCGGTGTTCGCAGCGCCATCTTCAGCGAGATTGCCCTACAGGGATTCCGCAAATTCACCGAGGTCATGAGCGCGCCGATCAAGACCGGCGAAGACGCCAATCTGTGTGTGCGCATGTGTGAGCGCTACGTGGAGTTCGCGCTCACCAACAAGGGTCACTTTCGTGTGATGTTTCGTGCAGACCTATGCCACATGGACCGGTCGCTTGAAACGCAGCACGCTGCCGACGAGGCTTTCGGGACCCTATTGACAGCCGTTGGGGAAATTCTTGGTGACTCGGCAACAATCGACGACATTCGTGTGCAAGCCACCACGATGTGGGCTGCCGCACACGGACTGGCGACACTGCTCATTGACGGTCCTCTCGAGCACAAAATCGGCAAGGTGAGTGATCGACGTGCGCTGGTTCGCGCTGTCGCTTATCGAATGGTCGACGGCATCACGTCGTAGCGCGACGCGGCTCTCTTGCTGCGATCTCGTAGCGCAGCGCCACAGTTTGGCTGGTTCCGTCAGGGCACGTATCGGTATCCGGGCCGTTCAGCACGAAGCCGGCACGCTCGGCAGTGCGTCGTGATGCGGCATTGGTTTCTGCAATCAACGCGCGCACGGTATGGGCCGGCGTCATGCGACCAATGATCGTGTGCAGCACACGCAGTGCGTCAGCGGCTGCACCGCGACCACGACCCCACGGTGCCACCCAGTAACCGACGGAGGCGACGCCATCGCGTACGTGGTGGAGGCCGGCCACACCTACCGGGTCGCCGGTGAGTGCATGCACGATGACGTAGGCGGCAAGTTCGCCACCACGATCGTTGATAAACGATGCTGCGTGCTCCTTGGTATAGGGGCGGGGGATGGTGGTCCAACGTTGGATATCGCTGTCCTGACAGGCACGGTAAATCCACTCGGAGTCCTGTGGTTGAAGCTCGCGTAGTCGGTGGGCGAGAAGTTCGAAATAGATCTGAACGACTCGCGTGTCGTCCGTGATGGCTTCGCCCGCACGGGTCCAGTACTCGAAATGGCTGGCACGAAAGTCGGCAGCGTTCAGGTCGCCCTCGGCTTCAGCGAGTGCAAATTCATCGGGTACGTCGGCAAAGCGTGTCGTTTCAACACGGCTTACCCGCAATGTCGCGACGTGGCCGCCATCGTTATCGAGCATGGCAAGACATTCGCCGACGTGCTCGACTGGTTCGCCTTCTTTGGCGTAATCATGCAGGAGACCTGCAGTGGCGCGTTTGTTGCCGTTGATGATGAAGTCAACGAGGCGAGCGCGACTCTCGCCGGGAGTTCCGAATTCGATCGACCGTAGCGAGTCAACGACGGGAAATGCCATCGTCGACTCGCTACGTCTCGTCGACTAGCTATTCCAAAGGCTGAGCAGGTCGTCGCTCACCACTGGACCGAAGTCGCCACCATTGGCAACCAAGGCAAAGAGGAACAGTGCGGCACCGGCCATCGACACGTTCTTGAAGAATGCGATGGTCTCGGTCTGCTTGGCCTGGGGATCGGTGTGAGCCCAGAAGTCGTGCATCTTGAGGGCCATGGCGAGCAGCAAAACTGCGAGCACCAGTGCACCGAGATCGGCATAGATGCCGAGGACCACTGAAAGTCCGCCGAGCAGCAAGAGCAGGCCCGAGAGAAGGACCGAGGCCTTGGCGGCCGGGACCTTCTTGAACTGCGCGTAACCGGTCATTGCCTGGGTCTTCGTGAAGTGGTTGATGCCACTCGACACGAAGATGAGCGCGAAGAGCACTCGTCCGATGATCATGACGATGTCCATGTGATTTCTCCTTGTGTGTAAACCCGAATCTTCGGGCACGGCAACCTTACTGTAATGTAGTTGCGTGCGCAACTACCCTGCACCTCGGCAAATGAGACCCAGCAATGGGTTGGGTGGGTTGCCTGTATGACTCGCTGGCTGACTCCCGTCGAACTCAGGGCATGGCGGGGTTTCGTGCTCAACGCACGCGACGTTCTCCAGGACATAGAAGCCGATCTCGAGCCGTTTGGTATCGATGGTGGGGACTACCAGTTGTTGGCGATGCTGTCGGAGTCTCCCGAACGACGTATGAAGCTGTGCGATCTCGCAACTCGCTTACGACTGTCTCGCGGGGGACTGACGCGACGAATGCAGGGCGTGTTGAAGAAGGGCCTCGTCAAGCGAGTGCGAAACGAGGACGATGGGCGTTCCGCATATGCAGAGATGACGACGAAGGGCTGGAGTCTGCTCAAACGCGCCGCTCCAGCACACGTTGAGAGCGTTCGAAGTCGGATGATCGACTGTTTGACGAAGGAAGAACTCGCACGACTCGCGTCGGCGTTCGAGAAGCTCGGTCCGCATCGTTAGCGTTGTCGGAATGTCCGACATGCAGATGTTCCCACCAGAGCCCGACTACATGCGTATCCACACGCGCCGCTACGAAGTTCGTGCGTATCACATGGCCGACGACCGTCTCATGCTGCGCGGGGTGGTGGTGGACGAGAAGCCGGTTGGCTTGTACATCGAGCAGGATCCCGATCCCTTGTGGATGCATCACATGATGCTGGATCTGGAGATCCACTTTCCCTCCTTGGTCATCCAGAAGGCCACCGTTACCTTCCGAGAGCACCCGCATTTGGGCTGTGTGAACATCGTGGACCACTACAAGAAGCTGGAGGGGATGTCGATCACGCGTGGGTTCAACGCCAAAGTGAAGGAACTGTTCGCCGGTCCTCGCGCTTGCACGCACACCACTGCGTTGTTGCAGGCAATGGCCCCGGTGGCTGTGCAAAGCATGTGGTCGATGCGCGTTGCGTCGGCACGAACACGCGGTGTGTCACTCGAACAACTGGGTGATGGACCACAAACGGCGAGCCCCGTCAACACCTGCCACATGTGGGAAGAGAGCGGCGAACTCGCCACGGCAGTACGTGAAGGTCGTGAGATCGAGATTCCTCTTTCGATTTCCAAGCGATTGCGCACGCTCGGTCTCTCCGACGACGTCTGGCGAGAATGACCCCACAAGGGACATCGGCACGTCGCCTCGGACAAGGGACATCGGCACGCCGCCTTGCGCTGTCGGCCGGGGTGCTGTTCTTCGTCAATGGTGCCGCCTACGGCAACTGGATTCCACGATTACCCGAGATCAAGGATCATCTCAATGTGACCAACTCCGGACTCGGTGTGGCGTTGCTCGGAGGTGGCCTCGGTGGATTGATTGGCTCACTCGCGGTTGGCGCCATCATGTCGCGCATCGGCAGCCGACGACTGGTGCTCATCACCGTGTACGTGTTGGCGCTGTTGATGCCACTCGTGGCCTTCGTGTCGCAGGCATGGATGTTCCTCGTGGTGTTGTCGTTCATCGGTTTGTTCGACGTGTGTGCCGACGTTGCAATCAACGCACAGGGTGTGATTGCGCAAGAGCAGATCGGTCGTTCGATCATGAATCGACTCCACGGCATGTGGAGCTTGGGATTTGCATCGGGCACCGTCGTCGGCTCGCTCGGTGCCGGATTGGAAGTAGACCTTCGTCTACAGGTGCTGCTGGTTGCCGCAGCGTTGATGACGGCCGTCGGAATCGTTGGGCGTTGGCTCGCCAAGACCGATCCGTCACATCACGACGACTCGGGATCGGTGCCATCTTCCCGTCACCTTGGCGTGATTGCACTTGCTCTTGCGGTGGTTGGTGCCGCTGCAATCGCCCTCGAAGGCATGCCGAACGAGTGGGGAGCGCTCCTCATGCGTGATGAGTTCGGCATCGGGAGTTGGGCGGGTTTCGGAACCGTTGCATTCGGGTTGGGCATGCTGCTCGGGCGATTTACCGGTGACTTCGTACAGGATCGAATCGGCTCAGACAAGATGTTTCAACTTGCAATTGTCCTCATTCTGGTGGGGTTCGCGGCGGTGATTGCCACTTCGCAGCCGTGGCTCGCGTTGTTGGGCCTGTTCGTTTCGGGCGTCGGACAAGCGGTCATCTTTCCGCGTTTGTATTTGTTTGCTGCTCGTGTTCCTGGTTTGAGTGCCGGGGCAGGTCTCGGTGCATTGATGGTGGGCCTGCGAATTGGCGGCATGGCTACCACCGTGTCCGTGGGTGCACTGGCCGATACCTACGACCTTCGCGTCGCGTGGATTGTCGTGGCAGTGGTGTCGCTCGCCTTGTTGCTCGGATCCAACGCCGTCATCTCGCGACGCGTGTAGTACCGTTCTTTCGTGCGAATTCGCAAGTTTGTGACCACCTGTGAAGACATCCGCGAGGAAAACGGCCGCGAAGTTGGTCGACTCGTTCGACGCGCCGTGTGTAGTGCAGTGATCGACAACCCCCTCGCTGGCAAGCCTGGGGCCGACCTCGCCGTTCTTGAAGCAATGGGTGCAGAAATCTCCGGACAGCTCGCCGAACGCGCACTGGCCGCCCTCGGTGTCGCTGCAGGCGATGTCACTGCATACGGCAAGGGCGCCATCGTCGGCACGGCGGGTGAAATCGAACATGCCGCAGCGCTCATTCACCCCCGTTTCGGGGCACCAGTGCGAAAGACGGTGGTGAAAGGTGACGACATCATTCCCTCCACCAAGAAAATTGGTGGCCCGGGTGCACACATCACGTTGCCAATCACGAACAAAGACGACATTTGGTCGTTCAATGAGATGGATGCCATCGACGTCTGGATTCCCGACGCGCCACATGCGGACGAAATCGTGGTGAGCGTCGCTCTCGCGGTTGGCGGACGACCATTTGCCCGAACGAAGAAGCCATCATGAGTTTCAAGGCGATGATTCTCCTCACTCGCCGTGCCGACATGACGCACGAGCAGTACGAACAGTGGTGGCTCAACGTGCACGTGCCACTTGCCAAGCAACTACCCGGACTACGTGGTGCCACCTTCAACGTGGTGCAAAACCCCGGTGCTGGCGAACCTGATGGCATCACCGAATTGTGGTTCGACACGCGCGAAGCGTTTGATGCTGCCTACGCGAGCGAGATTGGCAAGCGAGTGGTTGCCGACTCCATGGCGAATGTGGCCAGCCGCGTGCGGATGTTCGTCGACGAACATCGCGTTATGGGCTGAGCGCATTTCGCGCCGGTATCGCTCCAGCCCGGACGAGTTACGCCTCGACGCTCGTCAAGTCGGGTCCGGCAACGATGTTGCCGCCAAAGTGTGCCGCTGCCTGTGCAATCCAGTCGGACTCCTGACCGGGCTGCATGGCCGGAACGTAGTGGGTGAGCAACAGTGTCTTTACGTTGCAGCGCGCCGCGGTTCGTCCGGCATCCTCCACTGACGAGTGGTAGTCGAGAATGTCGTTCAGACGCGGGGCTTGTGCAGGCAACATCTGCTTCATGGCATTGACCAGATCTGGTCGTAGCACCGTTTGCACGTAGATGTCGGCGCCCGCGCACAATGCGTCGAGCTCTTCGCACGGCACGGTGTCGCCCGCCAATGTTGCTACCTTGCCTTCGGCCTCGAAGCGAAACCCAATCGTTGGAGCCACTGGGCGGTGATCAGTGCGACCAACCACCACTCGCACCTCGCCAACTTGGAACGTGTCACCTGGCGACACTTCCGTGACCACAATCTGCATGCCGGGGCCGGATCGCAAATCGGCATGGTGGTCGCAACGGTATTGCTCATCGAGTGCGAGCATCTGCAGCAGGCCGTCGACGACCTTCTGTGTTCCCACCGGTCCGTAAATGTGGGTGACGATGGGTTGCGGTGACATGATCCATCGAGATGTGACGAGATCATTCAGATCGCTGATGTGATCACTGTGGAGATGCGTGAGAAGAATCGCTGAGAGAAACGGGGGAAACACCCCAGCACCGGTGAGGCGCATCACGCAACCGCGGCCGCAGTCCACGAGAATGTGCTGACCAGCCGCTTGTACGAGCGTCGATGGACCGGCACGATTCGCGTCAGGTATCGGACTTCCGGTGCCGAGCAGCGTTACTTTCATGGACTCGACCGTAGATGATGAGCCGACGAGATTCATCATCGGCAATCAAGCGATGATGGGCGCAGGCATGGGCGGACTCGCCACTCGGTGTCTCCCTGGCGATTAGCTCGCTTGATGTCAGACGTCGAGATGTTTGGCGAAGAAGTCGAGGATGATCTCGGCTCGTTGCACGCGATGTACTGGAGAACCGCTGCGCGAGAGCTCGTGTGTTTCACCGGGGAATCGGTAAAACGTCACGTCCTTGCCGAGCAGTCGCATCGCAACGAACAGCTCTTCTGCCTGACTGATGGGGCAGCGCAGGTCGTCCTCGCTGTGGATGATGAGGAACGGCACGTTGATGTTCCGTACGTGGCGCACGGGTGACATTCGTACGTATTCCGCCTCGTCCTCGAGGTGATTCGGGCCGTGTTCAACGCGGAAGATGGTGCCGATGTCGCTCGACCACTCTTCGGACAACATGTTGTTGACGGCGCGCTCCGAGCAGATGGCTTTGAATTTTTCGCCGTGGCAGCCGGCCAGCCACGTGGCCATGTAGCCGCCATAGCTACCGCCGAGCATGCCGACTCGATCGGCATCGCAGAAGGAAAACTTTGCGAGAGCACCGTCCAGTACGGCAAGAACGTCCTTGACGTCAGCGTCGCCCCAGCCCGAGCCGGGAGCCACGGGGTGCTTGCGACCAAGAATTGCCTGGCCCCACGCCTGCTCGCGTCCGCTGGAGCCGCGCGGATTGCTCATGAGCACCACAAAGCCAGCCGCTGCCTGCATCTGTGCTTCGTCAAAGAACGTTTCGCCGTATTGCGTGTGCGGTCCGCCGTGCACGTTCAGCAACACGGGGTATTTTTTCTTCGGGTCGAAGTCCTTCGGCTTCATGATCCACGCGTCGATCTCGGCCGGACCGCCGACGTACGTCGATCCGCACGGCACCGTGAAGTGCTCCCAAGACTGTGGGGAGATCTCACGAATCGAGTTGGTGCCGAGGCTGCTGATGCGGCGCTCGGTGCCGTTGACGACGGCGAATACTTCGGTCAGTTGATCCACTGCGCTCGCGACGAAGCCGATGGTGGACCCAGCAGCATCCAGACCTTTGGTGATGCGACGACCGGTGGTAACCCACTCCGGCGACTTCTTGCCGGTTGGGTCGAGACGTACGACGTGAGCGGTGCCACGATCCTCTGCGTATGCAAGTAACGAGCCGTCGTTCATCCAGATTGGTGGCACCGAGCCACCCGTCGTCTCGAACGTTCTATCGAGTGCCGATGAGACCCACTTTCGCTGTTTCGTTGCGATGTCCAATACGCCGACGTGTGCATTTTGCGGATAGGTGAGTGGATCGTCGTAGCCGATGAACGCGACGTGTTTGCCGTCGCGCGAGACCGATGGTTGGAAGTACGAGCCTTTTCTGTCGGTGAGGGTGGTGATGTCGCCGGAAAGCGTCACGATGTGCAGGTCGGTGGCGAGATCGAAATCCCACCCCTCGTGCAGTGCGGCGCTGGTGACCATCCCGCTGGAATCAGGGAGCCATGACGGCGAGGAGTGCGCGCGACTTCCTGGTGTCAGATTTCGTGGCGCGATGGTGCCGTCACTTGGAACCACGTATACATGTTCCGGTCGGTCGAATACGAAGTCCTCGCCATTCAGGCGCGAGTAAAACGTCTCGATTTTTCGTGGCGACATCCACGATGCGTCTTCCTTCGTGTAGCGCTCGTCTTGCGTGCGTGACGTGAATGCAATCCACTTCCCGCATGTCGACCAAGCGATGGAGCCGACGCCGTCCGGCATCGTGGCAATCGTTCGAATTTCCCCGCTGGCTCCAATCGGAATGATGCAGAGTGTGGTCTCGCCTTTCTTCTCGCTACGCCCACTGGTGAACGCAAGCCATGTACCGTCCGGCGACCAACTTGGATTACCGTCGCGCTTTTCGCCCGCGGTGAGTGGTCGCGGGGGAGTCGACCCATCGGTGGCTGCGACCCAGACTTGTGAACGGTACTTGTTGGCTTTCTGGTCGACTCGCGTCACTACGTATGCGACATGCTTGCCGTCAGGCGACACGGCCGGAGATGAAGCTCCGATCTGTCGGGAGATGATCTTCTCGGCCAGTTCGGCGTGTTTGCTCGTGGATGCGGCGTTGCTCATCGCCCCGACGCTAGTTCGCCGACCGTCGTCAGTTGCGAGCGGATTCCCCGCGTAGTTCGGCGTAGCGGGGCTTCACGATGTTGTTGATGATCTGCAAGCGTTCCTCGAAGTGGGCGAATGCGCTCTTCACCGAGTTGACGGTGATCCACTGGAAGTCGTCCAGTGTCCAGCCGAAGGCGTCGGCGCACTGCGTGAATTCGCGTGTCATCGATGTGTTGCTCATCAATCGATTGTCGGTGTTGAGCGTGACTCGGAAGCGCAGACGGCGCAGCATCCCGATGGGGTGTTCAGCAATCGATTTGCATACACCGGTATTCACATTCGAAGTGGGGCAAAGTTCCAGCGGAATACGGCGATCTCGAACGAACTCGGCAAGTCGACCGAGTTGCTCGTGTCCCGGCTCACCGGTGATGTCGTCCACGATGCGTACTCCGTGACCGAGCCGCTCGGCGCCACAGAATTGGAGTGCTTCCCAGATGGAAGGCAGACCGAATGCTTCACCTGCATGAATGGTGGAGTGGAAGTTCTCCCGCTGCACCAGCTGGAAAGCATCGAGGTGTCGCGTGGGCGGGTGTCCGGCTTCGGCACCCGCAATGTCGAAACCAACCACACCCTCATCACGAAACTTCACGGCAAGTTGTGCAATCTCCGAACTGCGAGCGGCGGTACGCATGGCGCAAAGAATGGTGTAGATCGTGAGGTCGGTCCCTGCTGCGCCTCGGCGGAAGCCCTCCAACACTGCGCGGACAACGTCGTCGAGCGACATTCCAGCTTCGGTGTTGAGTTCTGGTGCGAACCGAACTTCGGCATACACCACGTTGTCAGCGGCGAGATCCTGAGCGCACTCGTACGCCACTCGCTCGATGGCGTCACGGTGCTGCATTACCCCCACGGTGTGGGCGAACGTCTCCAAGTACAGCACGAGGTCGTTGCGTTTGGCGCCGCGGTGAAACCACTTTTGCAAATCCACCACATCGGTCGTCGGCAGGCTCTTGTAGCCGTACTCGCGGGCGAGCTCGATGACGGTTTCAGGACGCAAACCACCATCGAGGTGATCATGCAGCAGGGCTTTTGGGGCACGAGCCAAGAGTTCGTGCAGGTTGCTCGCAGGCGCCGACATAACTGAATTCTACGGACGGTGTTTCGTCTAATGTCGCTCGTATGTGCAAGGTCACTGGCCGGCTCGGCGCACATGATGTCGCAGGATTCACGTACGAATGAACCACTCGCGAATCGCCCGTCGACTTGCATCGATGACACTGGAAGAGAAGTGCCGATTGCTCGGCGGTGCCTCCTCGTGGCGAACGAATGCGATTCCACGCCTGGGAATTCCAGCCATAAAGATGTCGGATGGTCCCAATGGTGTCCGTGGTGAATCGCAGGGAACCACCCGAACGCCTGGACTGAACATCCCTACTTCCATCGTGGTGGGGGCGTCGTGGGACGTTCATCTCGCGCTACAACTTGGGGTGCTGCTCGGTCGAGAAGCACGGCGAAAGGCCGTGCACGTGGTGTTGGCTCCAACCGTCAACCTGCATCGAACGCCCATCGGGGGGCGCACCTTCGAGTGCTTGAGCGAGGATCCGGAGTTGTCCGCGCAGCTGGCGTCGGCGATCGTTCGCGGTGTGCAATCGCAGGAAGTGGCGGTAACGGTGAAGCACTTCGCTGCCAACGACACCGAGGTGGACCGCATGACGGTGGATGCCTTGGTCGACGAAACCGTTTTGCGAGAGTTTTATCTGCGACCGTTCGAGTCAACGGTCATCGACGCCGGCGCCTGGGGTGTGATGAGCAGTTACAACAGGGTGAATGGTCATCACGCAGCCAACAATCGTGAGTTGCTCCACGAAATCCTTCGTGTGGATTGGGGATTCGATGGTTTCGTGGTGTCGGACTGGTTTGGTGCACATGACACCGTGGAGTCGATACGAGCGGGACTGGACATTCCGATGCCGGGCCCGTCCACCATCTACGGCAAGAAATTGTTGAAGGCCGCGGAACAGGGTGTGGTGGCCGAAGCGGAAATCGACGCACGCGTGGAAACGGTCTTGCGACTCATCGAACGCACTCGTGCCGACGAGTTCCCTGCATCGTCCGTTGAAATCACGGTGGATGACGAATACGAGCGCGAGATCGTGCGACATGCTGCCGTGGCCGGCACCGTACTGGTGCGCAATGTGGCGAATGCGCTTCCGCTCGAGCCGGGAAGTGTCGACTCCATTGCCGTCGTAGGTCCGAATGCGCGGGCGACGCGCACCCAAGGTGGTGGCTCGTCGGGCATGCAGGCGATGCAGACGAGCACCATCCTCGACGGACTTCGCGCTCGGTACGGCGATCATGTGGTGTCGTGGCGTCGTGGGACTTCCATCGACAAGCTCGCACCCGTCGTCGAGGCCGAACGGATGCGTACACCCGAAGGTGCATTCGGTTGGTGCGTGGACTATTTCGATCGCGATGAGGTGAACTCCACACCGCGTTACTCCACCATCACTGATCGGTCGGTGCTGACGTTCTTCGGGGCGGCTCCGCAGGGAGTGGACCCGTTCGACTTCACCGTGGCGGTGACGGGGGAGTTCATTCCCGAAGTGGACGGTACGCACGACGTGTCCCTGGTGATTACCGGAATGGGAACACTCAGCGTCAATGGCGAAGTTGTCGTGGACGATCCGCTTGGCCAGCTGCCGCGCAGTCGCGAGTATTTCGGATTTGGAAGTGAGGAGCAAGTTCACGGAATCCCGATGAAGAAGGGTGTGCCGGTGAAGTTCGAGGCACGCATGCGCACACGTGCGGGCTTTAGTGCACTACGTATAGGAATCGCAGAACCTCTCGACACGAATGAACTGAAGGATGCCGTGGCGTTCGCCGCCAATGCCGACGCCGCCATTGTCGTTGTCGGCACCAACGACGAGTGGGAAACCGAAGGTCACGATCGCGACAGCATCGCGCTGCCGGGCCAACAGGATGAACTCGTTCGCCAGATTGCAGCAGTCAATCCACGAACCATCGTGGTAGTGAACGCAGGCGCACCCGTTGCGATGCCGTGGTTCAACGACGTGCATGCGATACTGATCGGATTTTTCGGCGGAATGGAAATGGGGAATGCCGTTGCGAGAATCATCGCTGGTGACGACGATCCCGGTGGCCGTCTGCCAGTCGTATATCCCGTTCGCCTCGAGGACTCACCTGCGATGCGTGACTATGCGCCGGTCGATGGTGTGCAGCGATACACGGAAGGCGAGTGGTACGGCTGGCGCGGTCAGGCGAAAAACGGTGTGGATCCGTTGATTCCTTTCGGCTTTGGCTTGAGCTACGGCGAGTCAGTCTGGGGAGCACCACGAGTGACGGTGGATCGTTCGTGGCCGCGATGCGAAGTGGTGGTGCCGGTGAGCTGTGTGTCGTCGCGTCCCGCGACGGAGGTGGTGCAGTGCTACGTGCGTCGAGTTGGCGATTCGAATCCACCACGACTGGCGGGTTGGAGCAAGCGACTCGTGCAGCCAAGTTCTTTCGCCGATATCCCCGTGCAGATTCCGTGGACGGCGTTTCGCAGATGGAATCCTGGGCGTCGGACATGGCAGGTCCAGGGCGGCAAGTGGGAAATTCTGGTTGCGACGTCGAGCCTCGACATTCGCACGTCACTCATCGTCGAAATAGACGAATGCGAATCGGCCCCTTCGCGCGGCTCGGATCAACCACCTTCCCGCCTTGGGTGATCTGCACCTTTCCCTTTGCCACCAGCCTGCGTGCGGCCATCCGAGTGGGTTCCATCAACGACTGCCACGACTCGCCACCCACCTGACGCGCGACCTCCGACGGGCAAATTGAAGCGTCGCGCGCACGAGTACCGAGCATTGCGATGATGGAATGCTCCAGCGACGTGTCGGTGGCGGTGATTCGAGCGCGACGACATTGATCGGAGCAGTATTTCACCTGCCCCCAGTTCTTGGCCCACTTCGCTCGCCACACCATCTCCCGCCCACACCGCTCACATGGCTTCGATGGGTGGTTAGCCATCGAGTTTCCAGATGGTGCCGGAGAGGGAGAGGATGAACACCTCATCGTTGGCTCGTACGACTGCCGAGGGGGTGTCGAGGTTTTCGAAATGCAGCACCATCGTCGGTGCCGCAGTATCGGTTGCAATCGACCAGACGCGACCACTGCAGTAGTCGGCAAAGACGTATCGGTTCCGCAAGGCACCGTTGGTTGCGACAGCGCCACCGCTCACCGAGCATCCATCGTCGCCATGCCGATACGCCACAACAGGACCGGTGTGGTCCGGGCTCAACTGATCGGAATTGAAGCGGTCGTTTGCTTCGTAGGCGCTCCAGCCGAAGTCGGTGATGCTCGAAGGTGTGGGTGAGTTGGCCGGTGTGCTGGCACTGGAAGCGGTCTCGAGTGGTACACCGATGCGTTTCGAGACTCCTTCCAGCACGCTGACTTCTTCCCATGTGTTCTGACCTACATCGGCCAGCCACAGGCGGTCGTCGAACAGATCGACACGCCACGGGTTGCGAAGACCCTTGGCCAGCATCGTGACGGCGCCATCGCGAGGGTCTATGCGCAGAACTTTGCCGAGGAGAGAGGAATCGTCGAGCGATACGCGGAGCGGATCGTCCGCCGACCCGCCATCACCCATGGGAACGAGCAAGGTTCCGCTCGGCTCCACCACGAGGTCGCCCGCATTGTGATTGCGGTACGGCTGCTCGATGGTCAACAACGTGCGCAGTGACGCGCGATCGAACATTCCGCCGGCATCGACCGAGAGTGACGCAATGGTGGTGTCACCCGACGTGTCGGTGTAGTTGACGAATGCGGTTGCACCATCATTCGAAAACGCCAAACCGAGGAGGCCTTGTTCGCCTTCGCCCTCGGTGAGATCCGAGATATCCAGTACTGCAGTCGACTCAAACGCACCGTTCACAAGACGATGAATGGTGCCGGTTCGCGACACGAAGTACACGGCATCGTCGCCAGTGCGCGAAGCAGCATCAACCGGCTGGTCGAGCGTGGCGACTTCCAACAGGCTGATGGTGGAGACATCCTCCGAACTACCAGATTCGTTGAGAGGATCACCTGCCACTGGAGCCGGAGCACCGACGGGTTGTGCTCCGCAGGCGACCAGTGCGACGAGGGCCAGGGCGGTGGTGGCAACTTCCAGTGCGATTCTGCCGAGCGTGCTGCCGAACGCCGTGCCAAACACTCTGCCGGACGTCGTGCCAAACATTGCGCTGGTCACGGGTGGTCGCATGTCAGCTGCTGGTGGAGTTGAGCCCCTCGAGCAACGTGTTCCATCCGAGCACGGCGCACTTGATGCGCACGGGATACTTCACCACTCCCTGCAGTGCTTCGATGTCACCGAGGCGAATGTCGGTGGGGGTGTTGCCGTCATCCTCCTCGATGGTCATGAGTTGTTTGAATCGTTTCGCCACGGCGCGCACATCGGCGAGTGGCTTGCCTTTCACGATGGCGGTCATCATCGATGCCGAAGCCTGGCTGATGGAACAACCATGACCGCTGAAGCGAACATCGCGGACCGTGCCATCGGCAACGTCGAGAAAAATCTTGATCTCATCGCCGCACAGTGGATTGGCCCCTTCGGTGCACGTGGCAGGGGGTGGCAACTCGCCCTTGTTGCGTGGCGAGCGATAGTGGTCGAGAATGACCTCGCGGTAGAGATCTTCGAGGTTGCTCATCGTGGTGTGTCGTTCATCCTGGAGTGGTTTGCCATTTCTCGCCTAAAAAATACTGCTCACGTCGTCGAGTGCTTCGACGAGAGCATCAACGTCGGCTTCGGTTGAGTACAGATACATGCTGGCACGTGCAGTCGCATTTGCTCCGATCAAGCGCATGAGTGGCTTGGCGCAGTGGTGGCCGGCACGTACGTACACGTTGTGCTGATCGAGCACCTGGCTGACGTCGTGCGGGTGCACTCCCCGAAATGCGAACGAGAACGTAGCACCGCGCAACTCGGGGTTGCTTGGGCCGTGGATGGTGATGTCGTTGCCGTATCGCGAGGTGAGCGCACCGTATGCATAGTTGGCAATTTCGATTTCGTGGCGACGGATTTCGTTCATGCCCACGCGATTGAGAAAGTCGATTGCTGCACCAAGACCGATGACTTCCACGATTGGTGGTGTGCCTGCTTCGAACTTGTTGGGCAACTCGGCGCAGGTGAAATCGTCCAAGCGCACTTCGCTGATCATGCCACCACCGCCGAGGAACGGCGGCATGGCATCGAGCAGTTCTTCGCGCGCCCACAACACGCCGACACCGGTCGGCCCACACATCTTGTGGCTGCTGAATGCGAGCATGTCGGCGCCCATCGCTTGCACGTCGGTTGCCATGTGGGGAACCGACTGACATCCGTCCACGATTGCGATCGCGCCTGCAGAATGCGCGGCCGCGCACAACTCGCGTGTGGGGTTGATGGTGCCCAACACGTTCGACATTGAAGTGAACGAAAATGCCTTCACACCGCGCAGGAGCTGATCGAGCGAGGAGAGATCCAGTTGGAACTCCTTCGTCAGTGGAACCCAACGGATTTCGAAGCCCTTCTCCTTGGCCAGCATTTGCCATGGAACGATGTTGGCGTGGTGCTCCATATGGGTGAGGACGATTGCATCACCCTTGCCGAGGTTGGCACGACCCCACGAATGGGCGGCAAGGTTCAACGATTCGGTGGCATTCTTGGTGAACACCACTTCGCGTGCCGAGTATGCATTGATGAACTTGGCAACCTTCGTCCGCGCGCCTTCGTATGCGTCGGTGGCATCCGACGCCAGGGTGTACGAGCTGCGACCGATCGGTGAGTAGTTCTCGCGCATGAAAGTGGACATGGCGTCGATCACGCAGTTGGGTTTGTGCGACGAGTTGGCACTATCCAGATAATGAATCGGCTTGCCGCCTACCTGCTTGGACAACATCGGAAACTCGTTGCGGAGCGCAGCCAAGTCGAGCGTCATGGTGGTTACCCTCGGAACGAGTCGTAGCCGGACTTCTCCAACCGTTCGGCCAGTTCCATGCCACCGGTGGCAACGATGCGACCATCGACCAGCACGTGCACGAAATCCGGCTGCAACTCATCCAGCAAGCGTTGATAGTGGGTGATCACCACGATTCCGAGCGCAGGGCGAGCCGCGCGAACTTCACGGATTCCCTTGGCGACGATTCGCAACGCGTCGATGTCGAGACCGGAATCTGTCTCGTCGAGAATCGCCAGATCAGGCTCCAGCATTGCCATCTGCATGATCTCGTTGCGCTTCTTCTCGCCACCGGAGAATCCCTGGTTGAGGTGACGGTCGATGAACGCGGAGTCCATTCCGAGTCGCTTCATCCAATCCATTGCCGCCAAGCGGAGTTCGAGAATGGAGAGGTCGATGCCCTTGCGAGCCGACAACGCCTGACGCAAGAACTGCAACACGGAAACTCCGGCAATCTCCTGTGGGTATTGAAAGCCGAGGAAAATTCCGCGTTGAGCGCGTTCGGTGGTGGACCAGGCTGCAATGTCGTCACCTTTGTACGAGATCGAGCCGCTCGTTACTTCGTATGCCGGGGAAGCGAGCAACGTGTTGGCCAGCGTGGACTTGCCCGAGCCATTCGGCCCCATGATTGCGTGGATTTCTCCCTCGCGAACGGTGAGCGAAAAGCCACGAAGAATGTCGTGGTCACCTTCTGCTGCCTTGGCGTGCACATCGTCGATGCGCAGGAGCTCGCGAGAGTCGTTCACCTCCGCAACGCTATTCGCACCAGGCAATTTCTCCTACGCTCATAGGGGTAATTGGGAGACGCGTAACGAACGCCACACCGCTGGGCGTTACCAGCCGCGTGCCACCCACGCATCGAGTTGTGGTCGCTCTACGCCGATGGTGGTGTCGTTGCCGTGTCCGGGAAGCACGATGGTGGCGTCAGGAAACGCAAAGAGCGAATCGTTGATCGACCGGATGATGGTGTCGAAATCGCCGCCTTCGAACGATGTGTTGCCGGGTCCGCCCGGAAACAACGTGTCACCGGTGAACAGGAGCGGCGTACCTTCCACCTTGAAACAGATCGACCCTTCGGTGTGTCCGGGTGTGTGTACGGCGTGCAGGCGAAGTCGCCCGACTTCGATGACTTCCTTGTCGTCCAAGAACACGTCGTAGCCGACATCCTTCAGTCGCGGTGCATCAAGAGCGGTAACCGCCACCTCGTAGCCGGCTTCGCGCAGCGCGGGCACTGCCTGAATGTGGTCCCAATGTCCGTGGGTCTCCAGCACTCGTCGTACACCCAGGGAGGTGCACAGTTGGAGCAGGCGCTCGTGCTCGTTGGCTGCGTCGATGAGCACCGCATCCCCGGTGGCCCGACATCGCACCACGAACACGTTGTTGTCGACTGGTCCCACCACCAGCTTGTGCACTTCCAGATCGGCGTTGTGCCAGTGCAGGGTGGCCATGGCGGTAAGTCTGGCAGCAGCCCTCCATCAGTTGGCGGCTGACGCCACTGGGCTCTCGCCGTGGTGGGGCAAGGGGCAAGAACGGGCATTTGGCGTCCGATTGGCGGATTTCGGTGTCCGTCCGACAGTATGAGGGGCATGAACTTTGCCTTTACCGAAGAACAAGAAGAACTCCGCAAGACCGTCCGCGCCTTCCTCGATTCCAAGTCTCCGGAAACTGCCGTGCGCACGCAGATGGAAACCGAGCAGGGTTTCGACAAAGCGGTGTGGGACCAGATGGGCTCCCAGATGGGTCTCATGGGTCTGCACATTCCCGAAGACTTCGGTGGCATGGGATTCTCCTACGTGGAGCTCGGCGTGGTGTTGGAAGAGATGGGTCGCGCGTTGTTGTGTGCCCCGTACTTCTCCACCGTGGTGCTCGCAGCCAACACGTTGCTCCAGAGCGGTGACGACGCCGCCAAGAAGAAGTATCTCCCGGGTATTGCAGCCGGCGAAACCATTGCGACGTTGGCGTCCACCGAACCATCGGGGAAGTGGGACGAAGCCGGCATCACGATGACCGCCAAAGGTTCAGGCTCGAAGTTCACGCTTGATGGAACCAAGATGTTCGTCATCGACGGCCACACCGCTTCTCTCATCATCGTGGCAGCGCGCACCGGCAAAGGCGTATCGCTGTTCGCAGTCGAGGGCAATGCCAAGGGCCTCACACGCACCGCACTTTCCACCATGGACCAAACTCGCAAGCAAGCCAAGTTGGAGTTCAAGGGCGTCGAAGCCGAACTCATCGGCACCGAGGGCAAGGGTTGGGACGTACTGAGCAAGGTGTTCGACCTTGCCGCAGTCGCACTGGCCGCCGAACAAGTGGGTGGAGCCCAGAAGGTGCTCGACATGGCGGTGGAGTACGCCAAGGTGCGCGTGCAGTTTGGTCGGCCCATTGGATCGTTCCAGGCCATCAAGCACAAGTGTGCGGACATGTTGCTCGAGGTGGAGTCGGCCAAGTCGGCTGCGTACTACGGCATGTGGTGTGCGAGCGAAATGAACGAGGAACTCGCATCCGTGGCGTCGCTCTCCAAGGCGTACTGCTCGGAGGCCTACTTCCACGCCGCCGCGGAGAACATCCAGATTCACGGCGGTATCGGATTCACCTGGGAACACCCGGCGCACCTGTACTTCAAGCGTGCGAAGTCGAGCGAGTTGTTGTTCGGCGATCCTGCGTACCACCGCGAACAACTCGCACAGCGCATCGGCATCTGACCGCACTGGTCATCCAACGGCCTGCGTCGTGAGTGCCGTTACCGTCGCGTTCGTCATCGCTTCGGCAGTGCTGGTGTTTGCCATCGCGGCCGTTGCAGTGGGCAGAGAGGCACGCCGGCTGGACGCAGTTGCGCCGCGTGCGGTGTACATGTTGGCTGATGCCGTTGCATATGTGGCAGAACGGCTTCCATCCGACTCCCAAGGTCGGCTCACCTACGACGAGGTCGAGCAACTTTTGGTGGCGCACATGCGCTGGATGCACGCCAAGGGTTTGCAGCCCGGTGACGTGATCGATCGTCCTCAGGACATCGACGAAGAAGTGGTGGCCCACGAGGACACGCTCACCGCGTGGCTGCTTGCCGAAGCCGAACGCCGTGACATCGAACTACTCGACGACGTCGATGCGGTACGCGTAGTGCAGGCCCACCTTGCCTATTTCGACGAGATTGGCGCCGTGGGGCCCAAAGCTTCCTCGTAGCTGCGTTCCGTGTGGAGGTCTGAGCGCCACAAGTTGATGAAGCGCTGGAGGCGTGGATTGAAATAGGGGTCATCGTCGAGAATGTCACCCCAGCGATTGCCGAGTTTTGACACTTCCGACTCGATACGAAGCGCCACACGCGTTTTTGATTCGAAGTGGAAGAACTTCGCGTGCGGCGTGAAGATGACGGAGTAGCCGACCTGCTGCACCTTGAGTGCGAAATCGATGTCGTTCCAATTGCCCGGGAACTGCGTACTGAGCCCACCGACCTTGTCGAACACCGAACGGGGAGTCAGCAGGCATGCGGCAATCACACTCGAAGCCTCGCGTTGTACTCGGACGTAGTTGTGGGCGCCTCTGGTGGCGGCCGGATGCAGACGGTACATGTCGGTCGGGTCGGGGGTAAAGACATGGCCGGCGCTCTGAATCGTGCCGTCCTCGAAATAGAGCATCGGTCCGACGATGCCGACGTTGTCGTCGTTGAACATCGCCAGCATGGTTTCCAATGCATCCGGGGTGATGACCTCGGTGTCGTCGTTGAGCAACAGGATGAATTCGCCACTGGAGTGTGCGACTCCGATGTTGTTCTTCACCGCAAAGTTGAACGCCTTGTCGTAGTCGACGATCAACAGTCGGTCACCACCGATTGCTGAGAGTTCGGCTCGTACTTCGGCGGGAGTGGGCGTGTCCGCCACGACGACGAACTCGAGGTTCTGGTACGTGGAGCGCTCCACGAGCGTGCGAACCGCATTGACCACGAGTGGAATCGATGTTCCGCGAATCTCCGCGCTGCTCCCGCGCGTGGGGATGATGACGGAGACCTTCGGTTGGCGTCGCAGACGCCGGCGTACGCGCACGGCAGGGGTGGCTGCATCGAACTCCACGTCGGCATCGATGCCTCGACGGCTCAGATGTTGGGCGACGGCCCCCGCATCGGCACCAGGCAACAGATTGCTGGACGGCGAGACGTTGAGGATGCTTGCCACTCGTTGCACTCGTCGGGCAAGCTCGGTGAGGCGGAGGTTCCGATCGTGGGAACCGGCGGCAGTCAGCAACTCCAATCCGCCGGCGGCGTTCACCAGCGAGCGCTTCGCCATGATGAACTCGCCGATGTAGTTGTGCGAGCGCAGACGTTCGGGGGAGAAGGATGGACGCCGTTGAAACGTCGGAAGACGGTCATCGCGCGGGATGTCGTGCCGTGTATCTCCATAGATCACGTCGACGTCCGATCCTTCAGCGTCGATGATGTTGGTCACCGCCAGCAATGCATCACGGGTTACATCGTCGCCGGCCGCGACGAAGACCACCCACTCTGCCGATGCATCGTCGCCCAGTGGGATCCGGCCCGTCAACGGACCTGATCGCTGGCTGAACCGAGACATGGCGTCGGTGGTCACACCGAAGACGAACCATGGGTGCCGTGTGCGCCCGAGTTTGCGAATGGACTTCGCCGTTCTGGAGAGTGCCACATCCGAGGCGCCTCTGCCGTCAGTTGCAAAAAGAAAACGTGACAATTACTTGACCAGTCGTTTCTTTAGTTCCATGCGAATTCCCTTTGGAATGTTGCGATACACGAATCGCACGGGACGAAGCCAATCACGATGTACCCAGTCGTTCGGCTTGACATGAAACTCGTAATCACGGACTTCTTCTCCGGAGGCCTCGAGGGCGGCAATTCGTCGCTTGGCAGCAAGGCGCCCGGCTTCGTCATCGATTCGTGCCCATTCGGCGAGCTGCTGCTCGACCTCGTGGTTGCTTCGTGGTGAGATCACTGTCGCTCCATCAAATCATCACGTTGAACCCGGACATGATGCGCTCACCCAACGCAGTATCGCCGGAGATGCTCACGCGATCATCGCCCGACACAAAGAACTGGCGACCGCAGGCCAGGGCAACGTAGGTATTGCTGTCCAGCGAAATTGTGCAGGTGGTCTTCGTGTCGGCGGAAACCTCGATGTGTGCCGCTTTACCGCCGTTGGTGGCGATGTGAAAGGTTCGCACGATTGGGCCGGTGATGTCGATCCGCACCACACTGCCGTCCGGCGCCTTGCCGCGTTTGCCCACCACCATGGGCAGCGACCGGGCGAATCTCCCGATGCTGTGTTCGGCTGCAGGTCCGCCCTCGTTGCCCGGTAGATGCAGCGCGCGACGCATGTCTTGTTCGTGAACCCATGCATCCATCACTCGGATGTGCAGGAAGTCGGCGAACGTGCCCGGACCCGTCGGAGTCATCATTTCTCGAGTGAAGTACTCGTCGCCAGTCGTGGTGAGTGTGTGGCGACGTTTGTCCGCGACCTGCCTCCACTCCGCGAACACTTCGGCGCCTCTACGGCTCCTCCGAAAGTCGATTTCGTGCTCGTTGAACTCACCGATTGGATTCTTCACATTCGACAAGTCGGAGGCGCGGTGCGATGTTGGCGGCTCGCCGTGCAAGCCAAGCTCCGACGACACCAAGTGCGAGAGCGTGTCCTGCACCGTCCAGCCGGGGCACTCGGTCATGGTTTTCCATTGCGACTCAGAAAGCGGACTACAGAGCTCGTCGATCGAGTCCCAGACACCGGTCAACATGTCGATGAGGTGGGTTGGTCGAGTCATGGTGCGATGTGTCCTCCGTGCGGCTGGGTCATGGCGTCGGGTTCTGCACGGTGTTCCATTCGCGGGCGCGCAGATACGGGTTGAACGTGTTGCCGATGTGGGCGAGATCTTCGGCGGTCTTGGGCACCTTCATCTCGTAGAAGTGTGGAAACTGCGACGCACCCTGCACGAGGTCCCACAACCGAAGTGCATCGTCACCCGTTGGTGCGGGAACGATGACTGGTCCGAAGATTGCACGGCCCGTCTGCGGCACGATGATGGGAACGCCGAAGCCGCCGAGCGTGTTGACCGCATGTTCATGATCGTGCCGAACGTCGTCGTGGGTGGTGGCGTCGGCAAGTGCCAACTTCCACGTATCGCTGGGCGCGCCGATTGCAGCCAGCAGATCGTTCGCCGTGTCGACTTCGTACGGACGACGACCCTCGATGTGCAATGCATGGGCACTGGCGAGATACCACGCACCACAGAGGTCGTTGTCGATGCGGCGAAGCCATGCGGCCACGCGTAGGGGAGTCCAGCCGTATGCAATGTCGCGATCCCAGGGCCATTTCTTGCCCTCCTCGTGGTTGATGACCTCGAGGCTGAAGAACTTCCAGTTGACGCGTAGGTCGGTGAGCCGTTGTACTTCCCGAATCCACAAGGAGGTTTGGTGCGCATACGGGCACATGGTGTCGAAGTAGAAGTCCACCGTCGCCATACCAGAACCCTAGGTTAGATTTGGGACGTGCAACGCCCCGGACGTTTCGAACACACCCGATATCTCGGCGATAAACGAACGCAGTTGGTGTACGACCTCGACGCGTGGACCGAACCCGGCATCATCGACGACATCGTTGCAACCAATTCGGGCATCTGTTTCGGGCCCGACACCTTGCCCGAAGCGCGAAACCGCGGTTATCGGCTCGCCACAGCGTGAACGGCTCGTTCCAGAGCGGCGCTTTGCGCCTTGCGCGCTATCTCAATGCGGGTACGGCGCGTAACGGCGCACGTCCTGCGGTGCTCTTGTGCCACGGATTCCCGATTGGTCCGCAAGACGCGCGCCACTCTGCGAGTTCGTTCCCTGAGTTGATCGACCGCATCGCCAACGAGCTTGGTTGGGCGGGAATGACGTTCACGTTCCGAGGCTGCGGTGACAGTGAGGGTGACTTCTCGTTGCAAGGGTGGGTGGAGGATCTCCGCGCCGCGATCGATCATCTCGTTGCCGAAACGGAACCCACGCAAGTGTGGATGTTGGGAACCAACACCGGCGCTTCGCTCGGGCTCTGTGTATCGGCAGACGACCCGCGCGTGAGCGGCTGCGCATTGCTGGGTGCGCGCGCCGACTTCGACGACTGGGCCGATCAACCACGCCGCTTGCTGGAGCACACCCGCGAGATTGGCGCCGTGCGAACACCGGCATTTCCGCCGAACTTCGACGAGTGGAGTCGGGAGTTGCGACGGTTCAGGCCCGTCGATTCTGCGCGTCGCCTCGCGCCACGACCGTTGCTGCTCATGCACGGTGACGAGGACGAATTGGTGCCGGAGAGCGATTCGCGCACCATCGCCGAAGCGCATGGCAGTGCCGAGTTGCACATCATTCAAGGTGGCGGACACCGGTTGCGTCATGACCCGCGCGCAATCGCCATGATGATCGGCTGGCTCGACCGCCAGCGTTAGAAGACGAACGTTACGGCGCTAACGGTCGTAGCCGTCGGGATGGCGCTCATGCCATCGAAGCGCACTGGTGATGATTTCGCGCAAGTGGCGTGTCGCACGCCAACCCAGGACTGCACGGATGAGCGTGGGATCTGCGTATACCGACGCGGGATCTCCTGTCCGACGCTCCGCGATGCGGTGCGGCAGTGCGCGACCGCTTACCGACTCGGTCATCGAAATGAGTTGCTTCACGGAGGTGCCTTGCCCGGTCCCCACGTTGCATACGAGCGACGTGCCGCCGGTGGCCAAGTAGTCGAGAGCCTTTACGTGGGCGTCGGCAAGATCGGACACGTGCACGTAGTCGCGTACACAGCTGCCGTCGGGTGTCGGATAGTCGTCACCGAAGACATCGAGCGACGGTTGTGCGCCGAACAGCACCTTCATCACCACGGGTACCAGGTTGGCGGTGGCGGCCCAGTCTTCTCCCATGTCGCCCGACTCGTGGGCTCCGGCGGCATTGAAATATCGCAAGCTCACCGATCGCAGTCCGGCAGGCTCGCACGACGAGAGGAACCGTTCGATGTCGGCCTTGGTTTGGGCGTACACACTCTCGGGACGTAGCGGGGCATCCTCGTTGACGGGTGCCGAATCGGGCGTGCCGTACACGGCAGCCGAAGAGGAGAACACGACGTTCTTCACTCCGTGTTCCATGAGGGTTTCCACCAGGCTGATGGAGCCCGCAACGTTGTTCTTGTAGTAACGAAGTGGTTCTGACATCGATTCGCCGACGGCTTTGTATGCCGCAAAGTGGATGACGCTGTCCACGTCGTACTTGCGACACACCTTGCCGACGGTTCGTACATCTGCGATGTCACCCACGACGAGATCGATGTCGGGAATGGCATCGCGATAGCCGCGCTCCAAGGTGTCGAGCACCACGACGGCACGACCCATCTCGGTGAGGAGTCGGGCGGTGTGAGAGCCGATGTAGCCGGCACCGCCGGTGATGAGGATGGTCATGTCCCTAACGCTTCTTCAGCGGTCGGCTCTGTTTGTCGCGGTCGCGTGCCTTCTCCAGTTGCTTGAAGCGTCGAACTTTCAGCAACGCCTCGGCGGAATCGATGTCGGCAACCGTGCGCATCCGGTGGTCGCCGAACGGCTTGGCGACCTTCTCCCAACCGTCCGGTGTGATTCCAAACCGTTTGGCGAGCAGCGCAATGAAGATCTTCGCCTTTTCGTCCCCGAAACCAGGGAGCTTTCGGAGTCGTCGGTACAACTCCTGAGCGTCGGTGACACCGCGCCAGATGTTGGCACCATCGTTGTCGTAGTGCTCTGCAACGATCGCGCACAGCTCGTGGATTCGCCGCGCCATCGAAGCGGGGAAGCGATGGATCGCCGGTTTCTCGCAACAACGAGTCACGAACCGCTCCGTATCCATCGCGGCGATCTTGCGGGCATCGAGATGGCCGAATCGCTGCGTGAGCGTGAACGGACCGGTGAATGCCCATTCCATGGGAACCTGTTGGTCGAGCAACATGCCGATGAGAAGGGCCGTTCCGTCGTTGCGCAGCAATCGGTCGGCAGCAGGAATGCCCGTGACGTACAGGTCGCGTTTGCGCGACACGGTCTTTCGTGCGGTCGAGGTCGAACGAACCTTAGACATGCAGCGGGTTCATCGCTTCAGGGTTGAGTCCGTAGTGAGCGATGGCGTCGGCAACGATTTCGGGCTTGATGTCGCCGCTCAATGAGAGTGCGTGCAACGTGGCCACCACGATGTGCGGCATGTCCACTTCGAAGTGGCGACGCAACGCCTCACGAGTATCGCTACGGCCGAAACCGTCGGTGCCGAGTGGAACGAACATTCGGTTGGGTACGAAACGCGCAACTTGCTCCGGCACGATTCGCATGAAGTCGGTGACGGCGATGATCGGACCGTTGCCGTCGTCGAGAAGTCGAGCGACGTCGGCCTGCCGCGGAGCCGAAGTTGGGTGCAGGCGATTCCAGCGCTCCACATCCAATGCGTTTTCACGCAGGGTCTTGTACGAGGTCGCCGACCAGACATCGCACGAAACGTCCCAACGCGATTCCAATTCGGCGACGGCTTCACGTGCAGCAGAATGCGCAGATCCCGAGAACACCATCGTTGCACGATGCTTTGCGTTGCCTGCTTCTGCCCAGCGGTACAACCCGCGCATGATTTGCGCGTCGAGGTCGGCAACGGCCGGTCGCGCCGGCATCGGGTAGTTCTCGTTGTAGAGCGTGATGTAATAGAACACGTCGTTGGGGACTTCGCCGTACATCTCGTGCAGTCCGCTGCGAATGATGGCAGCAACCTCGTAAGCGAATGCGGGATCGTAGGCCTTGCAGGGCGGCACCGTGGAGGCCAGCACGAGTGAGTGTCCGTCCTGGTGCTGCAAGCCTTCGCCCATCAGCGTGGTTCGACCAGCAGTGGCAGCAAGGAGGAACCCACGCGTGCGCGCATCGGCTGCTTGCCAAATGAGATCGCCCACTCGCTGGAAACCGAACATGGAATAGAACGTGTAGAACGGCACCATTTCGACGCCGCGCGTGGAGTACGCCGTGCCAGCGGCAATGAAGCTGGCCAGGCTGCCTGCTTCGGTGATGCCTTCTTCGAGAATTTGGCCGGAACTGGACTCGGTGTAGGACAGCAGGAGGTCGTGGTCGACGGGTTCATACTTCTGACCCTGTGACGCATAAATCTTCAATTCGCGGAAGAGCGAGTCCATGCCGAAGGTTCGGGCTTCATCGGGAATGATCGGCACGACGCGTTCACCGAACGACGTATCGCGGGCCAAGTTGCGAAGCAATCGTGTGAAGCCCATGGTGGTGCTCACCGACTGCTGACCGCTTCCGGCGTCGAACTCGCGGAACGCATCGTCGCTCGGCAACGTGAGTTTTCGACGGGCAGTGGCGATGCGTCGCGGCACGAATCCGTCGAGTCCGCGACGTCGCTCGATCAGATACTGGTACTCCACCGAGTCTTCCGGCGGGCGGTAGTACGGCGCCACATCGCCTTCCAACATCTGGTCGGTGATTTCGTCGTTGAGGTGCAGACGATCTCGCAAGACACGCAACTGATCGATGTTCATCTTCTTGATCTGGTGCGTGGCGTTGCGACCCTCGATCTCGGGTCCGAGCGTCCAACCCTTCACGGTCTTGGCAAGAATCGCGGTCGGGCGACCCGAACCCAGGTTGTCGGCTGCGGCCTTGAATGCCGCATAGATCTTGCGATAATCGTGACCGCCACGGGGGAGCGCTTGCAGTTCGGCGTCGGTGAGATGCGACACCATCTCGCGCAACCGTGGGTCGGGTCCGAAGAAGTTCTCGCGAATGTAGTTTCCGTCTTCCACGGTGTAACGCTGGAACTCGCCGTCGACGGTGGTGTTCATCTTGTTGAGCAGAGCACCGGAGACGTCGCGGGCGAGGAGTTCGTCCCACTTCGAACCCCAGATCACCTTGATGACGTTCCAGCCGGCTCCGCGGAACACTGCTTCGAGTTCCTGGATGATCTTTCCGTTTCCGCGCACGGGACCATCGAGACGTTGCAGGTTGCAGTTGACGACGAACACCAAGTTGTCCAGATGTTCGCGCGAAGCGAGCGACAGTGCGCCGAGTGTTTCGGGCTCGTCGCACTCACCGTCTCCCAGGAAGGCCCAGACCCGACTTTGGGTGGTGTCGTCCAACTTGCGGTTGTTGAGGTAGCGGTTGAATCGCGCGTGGTACAGCGCAGTAATCGGACCAAGTCCCATCGACACCGTGGGGAATTCCCAAAACTCGGGCATCAGCCGCGGGTGCGGGTACGACGACAGACCACGCCCACCACGACCAATCTCGCGACGGAAGTGATCGAGATCCTCGGCTTCGAGACGCCGTTCGAGGAATGCCCGTGCGTAGACGCCCGGTGCGGCGTGTCCCTGGAAGTACACATGGTCGCCGGCACGCCCGTCGTCCTTGCCGCGGAAGAAGTGGTTGAAGCCCACCTCGTACAACGACGCCGACGATGCAAACGTGGAGAGGTGTCCGCCGATTCCCTCGGCAGCCGCGTTGGCGCGAACCACCATGATTGCGGCGTTCCAGCGAATGTACGCGCGAATTCGTCGCTCCAAGTGTTCGTCGCCGGGAAACCACGGCTCGTGTTCGGCGGGAATGGAGTTCACATAAGGGGTAGAAACGGTTGCCGGAAAACTCACTTGCGTTTCACGGGCACGCTCGAGCAAGCGCGACAGTAGATAGCGGGCGCGAGTCTTTCCCTGGACGTCGACGATGGCATCGAGTGAGTCGAGCCACTCCTGGGTTTCCTGGGGATCCGTATCCGGAAGCTGGTGCACGGAACCGTCGAACAGCATGCGCCCATTCTCGCACGACAACCGGCAAGTGCCACGCCCTCTCGAATGGCGGTGCAATGGTTCCCAATTTCACGACTACCCATCGGTAAGTATCTGAGGTGATGACGGGCGTTCGTGTGGTGTACACCGACGGAGCATGTTCGGGAAATCCTGGACCAGGTGGCTGGGCGTGGGCGATGGCGCCCGACGGCGAGCCCCACGGCAGCGGCGGTGAATCGCGGACCACCAATCAACGAATGGAGTTGCTTGCCGTACTGCAAGCGCTGCGAACGCTGTCGGTGAGTGATGGACCGATCGAAGTGGTGTCGGACAGCCAGTACGTGGTGAAGTGCTTCAACGAAGCATGGTGGGAAGGTTGGTTGCGTCGTGGCTGGAAGAACAGCCAGCGCCAACCTGTGGCAAATCGTGATTTATGGGAGCCGCTCATTTCATTGGTGCGAGAGCGTGGTGACATTTCTTTCCGCTGGGTGCGCGGGCACACGGGTGAGCCCATGAACGAACGAGTCGACGCTCTCGCTGTGGCTGCCATCGCGACCGTGCGCTAGCGTTCGCGGCCATGGAACTCACCAACTCAAGCGCCATCGTCACCGGAGGAGCAAGCGGAATTGGAGCCGCTGCTGCTCGATTGCTCGCCAAGAAGGGTGCCAAGGTGGTCATCGCCGACCTGCAAGCCGACAAAGGCGAGGCACTGGCGAAAGAAATCGGTGGCGCATTCTGCAAGGTGGATGTCACCAACACCCAGGACATCATCAATGCGACCGAGATGGCCAAGTCGATGGGTCCAATCCGTGCGTTGGTGAACTCTGCCGGCATCGGCTGGGCGCAGCGCACCGTGGGCAAGGACGGCACGGTGGAGTCGGCCGCCAATCTCGACGCATTCAAGAAGGTGATTGCCATCAACCTCGTCGGTACGTTCGACTGCATTCGTGTGGTGGCCACGGCCATGAGTCGCAACGAACCGCTCGAGCACGGCGAACGCGGCGCGATCGTCAACATCGCGTCCGTTGCGGCATTCGACGGTCAAATTGGACAGGCGTCGTACTCGGCGTCCAAGGGTGGCGTCGTTGGAATGACGCTTCCGATTGCGCGCGACCTCGCCGCGATCGGCGTGCGAGTCAACACCGTGGCACCCGGACTGATCGACACACCCATTTACGGTCAGGGTGATGCGAGCGAAGCGTTCAAGAGCAATCTGCAAAAGGGTGTGCTCTTCCCACAACGCTTGGGCGCACCGGAAGAGCTTGCATCCATGGTGTTGGAGTGCATCACCAACAGCTACATGAATGCCGAGTCGATTCGTGTGGACGGTGGCATTCGCATGCCACCGAAATGAACGCGTTCGTCGTCCATCGCGATCCGTTCACGCCGTTCGATACGGCGCCGTCGACGCCCAGCGTGAATGACGGCTACGTAGCCCGCATTCCGCACGACGACATCCTGCCCCACGTCGTCGGCGACGCATTCCGTCACCGCGTCGGCACCAAACCGCTCGACCTCAGCCGATGGTTCGTACGCGACCCCGACTGGGAACCAACGGTCGCCATGAAGCGTGCGCTCATCGACGAACGGCGCAACGACGTGGTGTGCTACCGCGATGACGCCCACGACGTGGCGCAAGAGGCGGGGGAGTTGGTCCTTGGTTGGTTGGGCAAGACCACGTCCAGCACCGGCATCGACGCGTTGGTGGATGCAGCACGCGAAGTGCCCGACGACCTCACGGTCCTGCGATCGATTCCAGGGGACTCCGATACGGGTGGCACGCCAGGTTCGGGCGAGCAACTGCCGTTCGTCGCGGGCGTGGTGTGCTCGCCAAGTAGGTGGAAGCTTTCGGAGAAAATCGGCCACGACATGCTCACCGTGCACAAACCGGTGTCGCTGTACGCCGAGCACATCGGTGCCGCAGTTGACTCCACGTTGACGCGATTGACGCCCGACAAACCCATCTGGCGATCCAATTGGACGCTCGAGGATCATCCGGCTCTCTACCAGCCGTATTCGCCGAACGGACCGCTGGTCGAGCATCCTTCGGAATTGTGGATTCGTATCGAACGCGAAACGCTCCGTCGTCTACCTCGTACGCGCGGCATCTTGTTCACCATTCGCGGATTCCAGGAGCCACTCACCACCTACGTGCAACGCGGCCCGGAGGCAATTCGTACGTTGCGCGAGCTGGTGTCGCGCTTGCCGGACGCACTCGCGCGATACAAGAGCGTCTACGACTATCGCTCCGCAACGATCAACTGGCTCGACTCGTTGCTCGCCGCTCGCTGAGCAAGCCGGCCACGCGCGGCCACAACTCCCGTCGATTCAGGTGGTGTAGTCGGCGTTGATTCGCACGTAGCCGTCGGTGAGGTCGCACCCCCACACGGTGGCATCACTCGTGCCGGTGCCAAGTGAAACATGGATCACTACCTCGGCACCCTTCATATAAGTACTCAGTTGGGCGAGTCCGGCATCGTCGACACGTCGCGGGTACACCTCTTGCGTGCCGAAGCGAATCACCACATGTTCTTGCTGGATGTCCGAATACTGCGAGCACTTACCAACGGCCATGGCGACACGTCCCCAGTTGGGATCGGCACCGTGTACCGCGGTTTTGACCAGCGGTGAGTTCACGATGGCTCGCGCCACGGTGACCGCCTGTTCGGTGTCGCGCGCACCATCCACCCGAACCTCGATGAGTTTTTCTGCCCCTTCACCGTCACGGGCGATCTGCTTGGTGAGCGACAGCAGCACCGCAAAGAGGGCATCGTCGAATGCAGACGCACCGACGGCACCTGCGGCACCACTTGCCAAGCACACCGTGGTGTCGCTGGTGGAGGTATCAGTGTCGATGGAAACGCGGTTGAAGGTTCGCTCGACGCAACGTCGAAATGCAACCTCCAATTCGCCTCGCGAGAGTGCGGCGTCGGTGAACACCAACGAGATGTGCGTCGCCATGTCGGGTTCGATCATGCCGACACCCTTTGCAACGCCCACCACTCGTGCCGACGATCCGGCGACGTGCGCTTCGGCCAGTTTCGGCTTGGTGTCCGTCGTCATGATGGCGCGTGCAACCAGGGTTGCGTCGGTGGTTCCAGGTAGCGCCGCGACTCCCGAGAGACCGGAACGAATCCTGTCCATTGGGTACTGCCGACCAATCACGCCGGTGGATGCAATGACGAGTTCGTCGTCGTTGCAGCGCAACTGTGCAGCTACGCCCTGGACGATCTCGCGCGCGTTGCGCATTCCTTCTTCTCCCGTTGCCACATTGGAGTTCTTGGAGAGCACCACTACGCCACGGGTGTTTCCCTGCGCCGACAACTCGCGGCTCAACACCACGCTTGCGCCGGCGAACCTGCTCTGGGTGTACATCGAGACGCCGGTGGTGCCGGCTCGGCCCAGTACGGCGACGAAATCGAGCGAGGAGTCCTTGATGCCGAAATTTGCGGTTCGGGCGGTAAATCCGTCTGGAAGTTGGGTCATGGCGCAACCGAAAGCGGCAACGTCACGAGAATCGCTTTGCGAGATTCAACAACGTCTTTCGCATTGCCACTTCGTTATTGGCGATGGCATTCATTGCGCGCAGGAACCAATTCGCCTTGTTGGTGGAGTAGTCGAATTGTTCGGTCACCAAGGTGCCGCCCTCCACCGGTGTCAGGAGGTAACGCCAGACGTGTCCACCGAAGTGCCGCCATCCGATCCGTTTGCCTTCTTCGAACTCCACCACCGTGTTGGTGATGCGGTACGGCACGATCATGCGCATCGACATTCCGAACTTGGCGCCGAGTGAGAGTCGTTTCGGGCCACTCAGCTCGCCTCGAACCGTTCCTGAGCCGTCGATTTCCGGATGACGCTCCGGTGTTGCAATCAGATCGAAGATGTCGTGCGCGGCGGCAGGTACGAACTGCGATACCGAAACGAGTTTTCGTTTCGGATCATGTGCCGGAGAGTCGCCGTTGGGGGAAGCAGTTGTCATGCCTACGACGCTAGGCGAGTGCACCTGCAACCAGCTCGCCACAGCGTCGACCTGAGAACAACGCTCCCTGCAGCGAGCCGGTATCCCGATGATCACCACAAACGAAGATTCCGTTGCCGAGTGCAATGTTGCGCTTCGGGGAAAACGGTGGTCGTTGTTCGACGCCGGCATGGGCGATTCGATAGGTGCGCAGATGCCGCCACGAATCGACTTGGGGTCCCCACCACGTACGCAACTGGTCGCGGGCCATCGACTCGAGATCGCCGTCGATCACCTGCGGAAGAGCCGCCACGACAAGGTGTTTTCCCGGAGGGGCGTAGCTTGCCGCCACATTGCTCATGACGGCCGCGTTCAATACCGGGCCCTTGCCCGTGCCGTCGAGGATCACCAGGCGTGAATCGGTCGGCGCCGAGTCTGCTGCGAAGTACACCGCACCTGCGCTACGAGATACCCGGTCGGGGAGTGCCACCAGATTGCGCGCCGCAGGAAGCTCGGTGGCAATGACGACGGCGCGAGCCTCGATACGTCGACCGTCGATCGTGACGACGGTGCGACCATCGATCGACGCAACTTTGGTATTGGGGTGCACGAGCCCAGGGAGACGGTCGGCCATCTGTCTTGGCAATGCGGCCATCCCGAGACGTGGAACGGCAGCGTCGCCCTCACCCAAACTCCGGAAGATGATGTCGAACATACGACGTGATGTCGTGAGCGAGGGATCCAACTGGATTCCACCGAACAGCGGTCGGAAGAAACGATTGATGACCTTTTCGGAGAAACCGGCACGTCGCAACGCCACAACGGTGGGAAGGTCCTGACCGCGAAGCAACTCACGCGGGTCGCCTCGCAGCGTACGTGCACGCAACAACGCAATTCGCGCCTTGTCGGCGATGTTTCCGATCGGCGCTCTCACCGTGCTGAGTACGCCTCGTGGCGCACGAAATGGATCCGTGACCGCATAACTTCGTCCGCGCATCATCACCAAGGCACCGGGGTCGAAGTTGTGCAGGTCGAGGGCATCGAGATCGACCTGACGCTTGAGTTCCGGATATGCGGTGAGGAGAATCTGGAATCCTCGGTCGAGCCTGAACCCGTCCACGATGTCCGTGCGAACTCGTCCACCAACGTCGTCCTGCGCCTCGAGTACCGCCACGTTGAACGACTTTGCGTGGAGGTGTCTTGCAGCCGCGAGCCCTGCGAGCCCTGCTCCGACGATTGCCACGTCGACGCGCGCAGGTAGTTGACTCATCGGCGCACCGAGCAACTGCTCACTTGTTCAGGAGGGAGCGCAGCGCAATTTCCAACGTGGGATGCGCAAATTCGAAACCGGATGCGCTGAGCGCGGCGGGGATGACCCGCTGTCCGGTGAAGAGCAACGCATCGGCCAACTCACCACCGAGAAGCAACTTTGGACCGAAGGCCGGTACCGGCAACAATGCAGGACGTCGCAGTACCTTGCCCATGATCGCCGCAAAATGTGCGTTGGTCACGGGTGCCGGCGCAGTGAGGTTGACGGGACCCTGGAGGTTGGCGGTGAGCAGATGTTCGATGGCGGCGACTTCGTCATCGATGGAAATCCAACTCTGCCATTGGTTGCCGCGTCCGAATTTTCCGCCCAATCCCGCACGGAAGAGCGGGAGTTGCTTCTTGAGCGCACCACCCTTGGGGGAAAGCACGATTCCGGTGCGCAGTAATACGGTTCGTACACCTGCACCCGACGTTGCGTCCTCCCATTGCCTGCAGACATCGGCCAAGAAGCCGGTTCCGGCAGCGGCAGTTTCGTGAAGCGGCTCATCCCCGCGCGCGCCGTAGTACCCGATTGCAGAACCGGAGAGAAACACGGACGGGCGCTTGGCCGCACCGGCGATGACCGAGGCGAGCAGCTTGGTGCTCTTTACGCGGCTATCGAGAATCTCGCGCTTGTAGGAATTCGACCACCGTTTGTCTCCGATACCTGCGCCGGAAAGGTGGATGACGGCGTCGGCATTCTCGATGATGTGTGCATCGATGACGCCACGCGCGGGATCCCATGTGGACTCACCCTGTTTGGCGGAACGTCGCACCAGGCGAACCACTTCGTGACCATGGGCAACGAGTCGGGGAACGAGCGCCGAGCCGATGAGACCACTGGCTCCGGAAACCACTATTTGCATGTGGTCAGACTACGCCCCACCCGTTTCTCACGGCGACACGCCGAGGTGTTTACGGAATGACGATCGGTACCGAGGTGACGACGGTGTTCGGGCGGAAGAGGAGGCGTGCCTTGATGGCGAGTGCCGACTGGTTGTGCAACCACTGCGAGCGGATACTGGTGACGAATTCCGGAATCACCACCGTGATGAGGTCGTCGGGCTGCAGGCCGTCCAGCCTTTCCACCTCTTCCAACACTTTGTCGGTGAGGTTGCGGAAGTCGTCGATCGGCGTGATGAGTTCCACATCCGCAAAGCTCTGACGCCAAACCCGATCGAGCTCGGCACCTTCGGCGTCGGACCCGACGACGCTGAGCGCCATGAGACGATCGGGACGGAGGCTCTGGGCGTACTTCACTGCCTGCACGACTCCGGCGTTGACGGAACCGACGAGCACCACCACGAAGTGGGTTCGGAACGGTGGAACGACCTGATCCGCAACCGCGAGGAACTGTTTCACGCGAACGTAATGGCGATTGACGCTCGTAAAGAAGAGAATCATCGACGGAATGACCACCGCAGGAATCCAGGCACCATCGGTGAACTTGACGATGACCACCGCCATGGCGACTGCAAACGTGGTGAAGGCGCCGACGCCGGTGAAGAACGCCTTGATCGGCCACTGTTTTTCTTTCAGGCGCAGGAGACGCACCAACATTCCGGTTTGGCTGATCGTGAATCCGGTGAACACACCGACTGCGTAGAGGGGAATCAGGGCGTTG
>Ga0207937_1000044_pt1 | contig 36299 bp, 40 predicted proteins | sample LakMenEpi04Sep11_FD_150668 | JGI IMG/M metagenome (GOLD analysis project Ga0207937, IMG submission 150668) | Freshwater microbial communities from Lake Mendota, WI - 04SEP2011 deep hole epilimnion (SPAdes) | ecosystem: Environmental > Aquatic > Freshwater > Lentic | place: Lake Mendota, Madison...
CAAGTACCTGCTCACAATCAATTGGCGTGGGTATTTGAATGTATAACTGGATTTGGTGAGGCAAGTCGAATGACTCAATTTAAAGATAAGTCTTTGAAAGGTGGAGCAGAGCGAACAAATGTTGGCTTGTTTACCTATCCAATCTTGCAAGCTGCAGATATTTTGCTTTACCAACCAGATTTTGTTCCAGTGGGTGAAGATCAACGCCAGCATGTTGAATTAACAAGAGATATTGCTGAACGTTTTAATAAGAGATTTGATAAAGTCTTTAATATCCCTCAAGCCCAAATAATAAAGTCACTTGCAAAAATTAACGATCTACAAGACCCAACGGCAAAAATGAGTAAATCAGCTGCCTCTATGTCTGGAGTTATTGAGTTATTAGATTCTGCAGATGTCACTATGAAAAAATTCAAATCTTCAGTTACAGATGATGGTAAAGAGGTAAAGTTTGATGAGAAAGCAAAGCCAGGTATTTCAAATTTATTGACAATTCACTCAGCGCTCTCAGGTAAATCAATAGCTGAATTAGAAATTGAATTTTCCGGCAAAGGGTATGGAGATTTTAAATCGGCTGTTGCAGAGGTAGTAATTTCTTCTCTTGAGCCGATTACAAAGCGAACAAATGAGTTAATGTCTGATCGCTCAGAATTGATTAAGATACTAAAATCTGGGGCAGTAAAGGCAAATCAGGTCGCATCAGAAACTTTAAAGGCGGCTTACTCTGCTATTGGTCTGATTTCGTAGTAATTTCCCATAAAAACCTGTAAAAACTCTTAACTCTTGATTTAGAGTTTATATCATTCTAAACAAATCGTAATCTACGCAGAAGGGCGTTGCCTCATTTAAAATCAGCCTTACCGATAGGGTCTGCCTACAACCAACCCCAGTTATTTTGGGAACTAGTCCTTGGGAGGGATTTTGAAAAAATCATTTAAATTCACAGTAGCCGTTGCGGCGGCTTCGCTTGTGGCATCTGTTGCAGTAACACCTGCAGCACACGGTGCGACTAAGCAGAAAGTTTGTATTGCGCTAGATACCGCTGGTATTAATGACAAGTCATTTAACCAGAGCTCTTATGAGGGAGCAAAGATGGCCCTAAGTAAAGGGTATGCATCCTCAATCAAATACGCACCAGCAAAATCAAATGCTGATTACGCTCCAAATATAACTAAATTCTTATCTGAAAAGTGCACAGTGATTATCGGAGTTGGATTCCTCCTAGGTGATGCAATTACTGCAGCCGCCAAAGCAAACCCTGGAGTTAAGTTTGCCATTGTTGATGGCGGATCAGGTGGAGCCAACCTTAAAGGAATCACTTTTAAAACAGATGAAAATTCATTCATTGCAGGCTACATGGCAGCAGGAATGACTAAGTCTGGCAAAGTTGGAACTTACGGCGGAATTCCAATTCCTCCAGTAACTATCTTTATGGAAGGCTACGCAAATGGTGTAGCTCACTACAATCTAATCAAGAATAAGAATGTTCAGGTATTGGGTTGGAATACAGATACTAAGACTGGAACTTTCCTCGGTGGTTTTGATGACACTACTAAAGCCCTACAGACATCAATCTCATTAGAACAACAGGGAGCAGATTTCATCTTCCCAGTTGCCGGTGGAATGCAAGCAACAACAGCTGCAAATAGCCAAAAAACTAAGAAGTCAAGTGTTATTTGGGTAGATGCAAAAGTAATGAATACTGGCAAGCAATATGCAAATGTAACTCCAGTATCAGTTGTTAAAGGATTAGCAGAAGGTGTGCTAGCTACCGTAAAGGAAGCTTATGATGGTAAGTTCACAAGCAAAGAGTATGTTGGAACAATGGCTAATAAAGGTGTATCCATTGCAATAACTCCAGCCTGGAACAACAAAATCCCAGCAAAACTTAAGGCTGAAATTAATCAGCTATCAAGGGATATTGCAGCAGGAAGAATTCTTGCTCTAGATCCGATCGCTGAATAAAGTAGTTGATTACTGGGTAGGTTAGAAATTAACCTACCCAGTTTTTAATTTCAAAAAGTTAGAGGAAAAATGTCAATTGAATTAAAAGGCATAACAAAGAAGTTTGGTGCCTTAGTTGCTAATGACTCTATCGACTTAAAAGTCGCACGTGGTGAAATCCACGCAATTCTTGGCGAAAATGGTGCTGGTAAGTCAACTCTAATGAATATTGTTTACGGCTTAGTAAAAGCTGATTCAGGAAAAATATTTGTCGAAGATAAAGAAGTAATAATTAATGAGCCTGCGGATGCTCTTAAATATGGCATTGGGATGGTCCATCAGCATTTTATGCTTATCCCAGTATTTACCGTTGCGGAAAATATTGCCTTAGGGCGCGAGCAATCTAAAGGCGGATTTTTATCGTTAGATGAGGTAAAGAAGAAAATAAAATTACTAGCTGAAGAATTTAAATTTGATATTGATCCGGATGCACTAATTGAAGATTTACCTGTTGGAGTTCAACAGCGTGTAGAGATTATTAAGGCGCTAATTTATGATGCAAAAGTTTTAATTTTAGATGAGCCGACAGCTGTGCTAACTCCACAAGAAACTGATGAGCTATTAAGCATAATGCGGACATTAAAAAATAAAGGAACTTCAATAATATTTATTACCCATAAGTTGCGTGAAGTTCAAGAAGTAGCCGATAAAATTACGATTATTAGACTTGGAAAAGTAATTAATACCGTAGCCGCTAATACTTCTCAGGAGGAGCTAGCAAGCATGATGGTGGGTAGGCAGGTTGATCTAGCCCCAAACAAGAGTGAGTTTAAGCCAGGTAAAGTAATTTTAGATATAAATAAATTAAGTGTGGCCAATTCTCTTGGCAGGAAAATAATTGACTCGCTCTCATTGCAGGTAAGAGCTGGAGAAATTTTGGCCATTGCGGGCGTGCAAGGAAACGGCCAATCAGAATTAGCTCGAGCAATAGTAAATTTAGAAGATCATGTATCAGGCTCAATTAAGTTAGACCAGAAAGAAATTTTAGGAATTACTGTGCAAGATTCTTTGCGAGCAGGTATCGCCTATATTCCTGAATCTAGAGAATTAGATGGTTTAATCAGCAGTTTTAGTATTGTGGAGAATTTAATTTTAGATGTACATGATATATCTCCGGCAGCTAAAAAGGGTAGTTTAAATACAGATTATATAAATGAAAATTCCTCCAAACTAGTAAAAGAATTTGATATTAGAACTCAAAGTATCTTTGACACTGCCTCATCACTATCTGGTGGTAATAAACAAAAAGTTGTTCTAGCTCGAGAGTTATCTAGAGAGGTTAAGCTTGTAGTTGCATCTCAGCCAACACGTGGACTAGATGTTGGTTCAATTGAGTTTGTTTATGAAAAGTTATTAGGAGAACGTAGCGCTAATCGAGCCATTCTTTTAATTAGCAGCGAGCTTGATGAAGTACTCGAATTAGCAGATCGAATAGCGGTTATATATAAGGGAGAAATTGTAGGTGAAGTAGGCCCAGATGTGTCTAGAGAGAAACTAGGACTAATGATGGCTGGCATAAAGTAATGAAACAATTTTTACTAAGTATTCGAAGAGTGACATTACTACCGATGTTATCATTTATTTTTGCATTCTTTATCGGCGGAATAATAATTGTTATTTCTGATCCAATTGTTATGGCTCAACTTAATTCTCCTGGAAAATTTCTAACTTCTGCCGCAGCTAGAATTGGTAATTCTTACTTAGCGATTTTTCAAGGCTCAATTTATGATGTGAACTTAGCAAGAGAGTCTGGAGTAGTCAAAGGTTTTTATCCATTATCAGAAACTATTGTCACTTCAATTCCACTAATTTTTGCAGGTTTAGCTGTTGCGTTAGCATTTCGGTCAGGATTATTTAACATTGGAGCGCAAGGCCAATTTATATTTGGAGCTATCGGAGCATCATATGTCGGCTTTAATTTTGAATTGCCGCCATTAATACATGTTCCACTTGTCTTATTGGTTGGAATATTATTTGGTGGAATTTTTGGTGGAATTGTAGGATTATTAAAAGCAAAAACAGGGGCCCATGAAGTAATCGTGACAATCATGCTCAATTATGTAGCGGCTTTATTTATTCTTTGGTTGCTTAAGACCTCATTATTTTTACGTCCAGAACGATTTGATCCTATTGCACCAGATGTCAATCCAAGTGCGCGCTTACCTAAATTGCTTGGCGCGGATTTACGCTTGCACTTAGGAATATTTATAGCGTTAGCAGTGACATATTTTGTGTGGTGGCTGTTAAATAGAAGCACACTTGGATATAAATTCCGTGCAGTTGGTGCTAATGCAAGCGCGGCAAAGACAGCAGGAATTTCAGTACCACTAGTGACAACCGCAACTATGTTTATTTGTGGAGGTTTAGCTGGGCTTGGTGGTGCAGTACATTTAATTGGAACTGAGTACGCTTTGACTGCCGGAGTTGCAGGAAGTATTGGTTTTGATGCAATAACTGTGGCACTACTAGGGCAGGCAACACCAATTGGAACTCTATTTGGTGCTCTTTTGTTTGGAGCATTACAAACAGGAGGCAGAACCTTACTTTCAAATACTGGAACACCATCTGAAATCATTCAAGTAATTCAAGCTTTAATCGTCTTATTTATTGCTGCCCCAGCACTATTGAAGAGGGTGTTTAGATTAAAGAAGAGTGTGGAGTCTAAATCAATGGCAGCAAAAGGTTGGAACGGCTAATGTCACAATTGAATGCACTTCAGAAGCGAAGACAAAGCGGCATCATAACCATGGCGGTACTACTAGTGATATTTACCTTTGTTTTCTATGTTATCTCATCAAGAATAGAACCAGTTGTGTACGGTTTTTATTTAGGTGATGAGTGGAAGTTAATTAGCGAGTGGGAAATTGGTTCCAAATCTGGAGTTTTGATTTTCCTTACACTTGCCCTAATTGGTGTAGTTATATCCTTTATCCAATTTAAAAATAATAAGAAGATATCTTTGGGAAGTTTCATTTTTGGCTTTGGTTCCATAATGGCATTTTTATGTTGGGCAGCTGCTGGAAAATTTATACCACTAACAGGATTACTTCAGGCAGCAGTTTTATTGGCCGTTCCACTTATCTTTGGTTCAATGGCTGGTCTATTATGTGAAAAATCTGGTGTCATAAATATTGCTATTGAAGGCCAATTGCTTTTCTCTGCATTTGTCTCAGCAGTAGTTGCTAGCCTTTCCCAAAATTTGGTTTGGGGATTAATCTCTGCCCCTGTTGCAGGAGCATTAGTATCTTGGATTTTGGCTTACTTCTCTATTAGATTCCAAGTAGATCAGGTTATTTTAGGGTTTGTTATTAATATATTAGTCCTGGGATTAACAAACTTTTTTTATACTGTGTTACTTGTACCCTACGAAAGTACTTGGAATGCTGCTGGAAGTTTCTCGGCAATTCCAATTCCAGTTCTATCAAAAATTCCAATAATCGGTCCGATTTTGTTTAATCAAACTATTATTGTTTATTTAATGTATCTGATAGTTACAGTAATTCAAATAGCTCTATTCAAATCAAAATGGGGTCTAAGAACTAGGGCCGTAGGTGAATTACCAATAGCAGCTGATAGCGTAGGAATTGATGTTAATAAATTAAGGTTTAGAAATGTGATTATTGCTGGTGCGGTTGCGGGAGTTGGTGGTGCTGTTTTCACAATAGGAGCAGTTGGAGTTTTCTCACAATCCATGACCGCAGGAGCAGGCTTTATTGCACTTGCATGTTTAATATTTGGAAAGTGGAGTCCTAAGGGAGCCTTAATAGCAGCATTGTTCTTTGGCTTCACCAACAGTTTGCAAAGTAATTTATCAATTGCCGGAGTACCAATTCCATCAGAATTTATGTTGATGATCCCATACATTGCCACAATAATCGCGGTCTCAGGACTAATAGGGCGGGTTCGTGCGCCAGCAGCTGATGGAATCCCATATCTTCGCGGTACAAAATAATCAATATTCATAGGACAATTACTTCATGAATATTGATTGGGAGAAACTCCATAGCGCCGCTAAAGAGGTAATGAAAAATGCATATGCGCCATATTCTAAATTTAAAGTTGGGGTCGCTGCTTTAGTTGATGATGGAAGAATTATCGTTGGCTGTAATAGCGAGAATGCAAGTTATGGTGTTGGTTTATGTGCAGAGTGTGGCTTAATTTCAAGCTTGACCGCATCAGGTGGTGGAAGACTAATTGCAACAGTTTGTGTTGATGGAAATGGAGAGTTTTTATCTCCTTGCGGAAGATGTAGGCAACTTTTATTTGAGCACGGTGGAAATGAAATGTTATTTATGACTCCAGATGGTCCAAAACCTTTCTCTACCTTACTTCCTTGGGCATTTGGCCCCGAGGATCTTAAGTAGATGAGTACAAAATTTACAGCCGTAGAAATTATTTCAGCAAAAAGAGATAAGCAAGAATTAAGCGATGACCAAATTGATTGGACTATAGAGGCTTATACCAAGGGAATAATTGCTGATGAACAAATGTCAGCCTTATTGATGGCAATATTATTAAACGGCATGAACAATCGAGAAATTTTTAGATGGACTGATGCAATGATCGCAAGTGGCGAAAAAATGGATTGGTCAATGCTTGATAGACCAACAGTGGATAAGCACTCAACTGGTGGAGTTGGTGACAAAATAACTCTACCTTTAGCACCTTTAGTTGCAGCATGCGGAGCAGCTGTTCCGCAACTATCCGGTAGAGGTCTTGGTCATACTGGTGGAACTTTAGATAAATTAGAATCAATTAAAGGCTGGAAAGCCAGTATTTCTAATCAAGAAATGTTAAAAGTATTGCAAGAGTGTGGTGCAGTAATTTGCGCAGCAGGAAGTGGCTTAGCTCCGGCAGATAAGAAACTTTATGCACTACGTGATGTAACTGGAACCGTACAATCAATTCCGCTGATTGCATCTTCAATTATGAGTAAGAAAATTGCTGAAGGAACCGGTGCGCTAGTTTTAGATGTTAAGACTGGATCTGGTGCATTTATGAGTGATCCAAAAGTTGCGAGCTCATTGGCTAAGATAATGGTGGATTTGGGAAAACGAGCAGGGGTAGAAACAAGGGCATTAGTAACGGCTATGGATGTGCCACTAGGGCTAACAGTAGGTAATTCACTAGAGATCAGAGAAACCCTAGAGGTTTTATCAGGTGCAGGTCCTAGTGACGTCGTAGAGCTAACACTGATCTTGGCTAATGAAATGTTGGATGCTGCAAAAGTAAAACCAAAGATCAATCCAGAAGCTGCACTTAAAAATGGCGCCGCAATGGATGTTTGGCGAAAAATGATCGAAGCTCAAGGAGGCGATAACAATGCTCCGCTTCCAGTTGCAAAAGAAAAATTTGAGGTTATAGCAGATGTTTCCGGGAAATTGTTATCACTAGATGCACTTCAAGTTGGAGTTAGTGCATGGCGACTTGGAGCTGGTAGGCAAAAACAGGGAGATACCCTGCAACTTGGTGCCGGAATTGAAATACATGCAAAGCCCGGAGATATTGTAAAAAAAGGTCAAACTATTTTAACTCTTCATACTGATGAAGCTGCAAGATTTGATCGGGCTAGAGAAGCATTAGCTGGCGCCTTTACTATTGGAGAAGAGAATTCAAAAGTCAACCAACTACCACTAATTATCGAAAGAATAGAGGGTTAAGTGTCTTCATTAATTACGCCAACTCCAGATCAGATCAAGCGTCTACCTAAAGTATTACTACATGATCATTTAGATGGTGGATTAAGACCTCAAACAGTTATTGAGATCGCAGATCGAATCGGCTACAAAAAACTTCCCACAGATGATGCGAAAGATCTAGCAAAATGGTTTGAAGATTCTTGTAATTCTGGTTCACTTGTGCGCTACCTTGAAACTTTTGCTCATACAGTTGCAGTCATGCAAACTAAAGAAGGAATTATCCAAGTCGCAAGAGAATGCGTTATTGACTTAGCAAGAGATGGCGTTGTGTATGCAGAGGTAAGGGGAGCCCCAGAATTATCAACCGAACAAGGCTTAACTACAGATCAAGTTGTTGAGGCAACTCTTGAGGGCTATAAACAAGGTATGGCAGAAGCTGCTGCTGAAGGAAATAAAATTAGAGTCCAGTCACTGCTTTGTGGCATGCGACAAAGTAATAGATCAATGGAAGCAGCAAAAGCAGTAGTTAAATACCGAGATAAGGGTGTAGCAGGATTTGATATTGCAGGACCAGAGGATGGCTTTCCGCCTGCTAATCAGTTACAAGAGTTTGAATACTTAAGGAAAGAGAATGCACACTTTACTATTCATGCTGGAGAAGCTTTTGGTTTACCTTCGATCTGGCAGGCAGTTCAAATCTGTGGAACTGAAAGATTAGGTCATGGCGTAAGAATTATCGATGATGTTGACTTTACCTCAGGAAAGCCAAAATTAGGCTTACTTTCTTCATACATTAAAGATAGAAGAATTGCTCTTGAACTTTGCCCAACTTCTAATTTACAAACAGGGGTAGCAAAGACTTATGCAGAACATCCGATTGGTCAATTGTTTAACCTTAAATTTCACGTTACTTTAAATACAGATAATCGATTAATGAGCAATACTTCTATGAGTCACGAGATGCAACAGTGCGTGAGTGCCTTTAACTGGAAACTCTCAGATCTTGAGCTAGTAACAATAAATGCAATGGAAAGTTCCTTTATTTCTCATGATGAAAAAACTGAGATTATTGAGAAGATAATTAAGCCTGCTTATGCAAAAATATCTGCTGAGTAGCTTAAATTCCTATCGGATGCCAAACTGTCTTTTGCTCCATAAAGCTTAAAATTCTCTCTGGACTATTACTATTCGAAAATCTAAAAACTCGCTTTAGATTATCAGCACCAAGAAGTTTCAGTTCTTCCTCTTCTTTCTTAGATAAGCCAGCAACATCTACTCCATCAATTTCCATATGTGCTGCAATCCAAGGGGATAGCTCAGAGATCTTTCCTGTCAGTACATTTACAACCCCTGCCGGTAGATCACTTGTTGCAAGTACTTCACTAAGTGTTATCGCAGGGAGTGGGTAGTTCTGACTAGCAATTAGTATTGATGTGTTTCCGCTTGCAATAACTGGGGCTAAAGTTCTTACGGCTCCAAGTAATGAAGGTTTGTTTTCAGCAAAAACTGCAACAACGCCAAGCGCTTCAGGAGTTGTGAAGTTGTAGTACGGCCCTGAAACTTGGTTTAACGAACCAGTTACTGAAGATAACTTGTCGCACCAGCCGGAGTGCCAAACCCAAGTATCAATTGCTTCTTCAACTTGAGCAATGGCAGCTTTATTACTTAAACCTTCTAGTGCGCAGATTTCTTCTACAAATTGTTCACTTCGCCCTTGCATTATCTCCGCTATTCGATATAAAACTTGGCCTCTATTAAATGCGGTTGCGTTAGACCACCCATGAAATGCAGATTTTGCTGCAACTACGCTCTCTCTTAAATCTTTTCGAGAAGCCATTGCCGGGTTTGCAATAAACTTTTTATTTGCACCTTTTACTTCATATACTCGGCCAGATTCACTTCTAGGGAATGCGCCACCAATAAATAATTTATAGGTTTTATTTACATCTATCCGACTCATTTATTCACCTTCGCATCTGATGTTAAGTATCCTGATAAGCCATGGCGCCCACCTTCTCGTCCCCAGCCAGACTCTTTATATCCACCAAATGGGCTTGCAGGATCAAATTTATTAAATGTATTGCTCCAAATCACCCCAGCTTTTAACTGTTTGGCTGCCCAAAGGATCTTAGAACCCTTATCGCTCCAAATACCTGCTGATAATCCGTACATTGTGTTATTTGCTTTTTCAATTGCCTCTGCCGGTGTTCTAAATGTTAAAACTGATAACACAGGTCCAAAGATTTCTTCTCGAGCGATTCTGTGTGACTGCGAAACACCAGTAAAAATTGTTGGCGCAAACCAATATCCTTTTGAAGGTAATTTACACTCAGGTGACCAACGATTAGCCCCTTCAGCATCTCCAGTACTAGCTAGCTCTTTAATTCGTTTTAATTGCTCCGATGAGTTAATGGCGCCAAGGTCTGTGTTTTTATCCATTGGATCACCAACTCTAATCAAACTCATTCTCTTCTTTAATTTTTCTAACACTTCATCCATAACATTCTCTTGAAGAAGTAACCTGGAACCAGCGCAGCAGACATGGCCCTGGTTGAAGAAAATACCATTAACTACACCCTCTACAGCCTCATCGATTGCAGCATCTTCAAAAATTATATTTGCAGCTTTTCCGCCAAGCTCAAGTGTTGCACTCTTTTTTGTTGCAGCAATTGATCTAGCAATAGCTTTTCCAACCTCAGTTGAACCAGTAAAAGCAATCTTGTTTACATCGGGATGGTTTACAAGTGCAGCTCCAGTAATTCCGTCACCAGTAATAATGTTTACAACTCCATCTGGCAGACCTGCTTGTTGACAGACCTCAGCGAATAAAAGTGCAGTAAGTGGTGTTGTCTCCGCAGGTTTTAAAACAACTGTATTTCCTGTAGCTAGAGCCGGGGCAATTTTCCAAGCCAACATAAGGAGTGGAAAATTCCAAGGAATTATTTGTCCAACCACACCAAGTGGTTTTGGTTTATTGCCAAACCCTGCATACTCTAATTTATCTGCCCAACCAGCATGATAAAAGAAGTGGGCAGCAGCTAATGGAATATCGGTATCTCTAGATTCTCTAATAGGTTTTCCATTATCTAAAGTTTCTACAACTGCGAATTCACGAGCTCTCTCCTGCAATATTCGTGCAATTCGATATAAATATTTACCGCGCTCTTTAGCGGGAAGTTTTGACCAAACTTTTGTATAAGCAGATCTTGCGCTGGCTACTGCTAAGTCAATATCTAATTTATCTGCATAAGCAATTTTTGCAAGAATCTCTTCGGTTGCTGGATTAATCGTATTAAAACTTTTGCCTTTTTTAGGCTTAACAAACTTACCACCTATAAACAAATCATAAGATGAAGCAATTTTTGCAATAGCTTTGGATTCAGGAGCATTTGCATATTCAAAGTCGCTCATAACCCACCTAATCTATAGTTACGTAATTGGCACTAGCGTAGTGCCCTGTACGTAATTTTATTCGCTGCATCAATAAATCGTTTAAAAGTGAACTGGCGCCAATTCGAAATAGTGAAGGATTAAGCCAATCTGGTCCAGCCGTTTCATTGACGAGTACTAATTGCTTAATTGCATCTTTAGTAGTTTTTATACCTCCTGCAGGTTTGACACCAATTCTGATACCGGTGAGGGCAAAATAATCACGAACTGCCTCTAGCATCACTAATACAACTGGTGCTGTAGCAGCCGGAGCGACCTTACCGGTACTAGTTTTTATGAAGTCTGCCCCGGCCAACATTGCTAGATAAGATGCTTTTCTAACGTTGTCATAAGTTACAAGCTCTCCAGTTTCAAATATAACTTTTAGATGTGCATTTTTTCCACAAAGTTCTTTAATTATTTCTATTTCCTCAAAAACTTTTCCTAGCTTTCCAGAGAGAAATGCACCACGGTCAATTACCATATCAATTTCAGTTGCACCTGCATCAAGGGCATCTTTTGTATCCTGCTTTTTTACCGCAAGCGAAGCTCGACCTGATGGAAATGCTGTAGATACAGCTGCTACTGGAATATTTTTCCCTCCAATAAGATCTAATTCATCTCTTACTATTTTTACCATATCGTTATAAACACATATGGCTCCTACTGATGGAACAGTTAAGTCTGTAGGATCTGGTCTAACTGCTTTAGCGCAAAGTGCCTTAACTTTTCCTGGCGTATCAGCGCCTTCTAATGTTGTTAAATCCACCATGCTTATTGCCATATCAATAGCCCATGCTTTACTAGTTGTTTTAATACTTCTAGTAGCAAGCATTGCGGCTCTAGATTCAGCACCTACCTGATCAACCGGTGGCAAGTCATTTAAGAATTGCTTTAACGATCCCTCGCTACCGTCAATTATCATGAGAGTAGTTTAATCAATTCTTCTTTGATATGCGATAGTAATTCTTCTGACTCAGCTTTTACTGGTCTAATAACCTCTAAGTAACACTTTACTTTAGGTTCAGTTCCACTTGGTCTTATAATTACCTTAATACCTCCCGCAAACCTCATTCTGATTCCACGAGTTTTTATCTCTTCTATCTTAAACAAATCTTCGATTAGCTCAAGATTAAAGCCATACAGATTATTTGGAGGATTTTTTAGAAGCTTATCTAATAAAGTTAATGCTTGATTTGCCTCACTTATCCTAACTGAGATTTGATCAGTTAAATGAAAACCAAACTTGCTCCCAATTTCATCTAGATATTGGTCTAAAGATTTGCCCTTACCTTTTAGTTCATTAACTAATTCAGCTATAAGAATTGCCGCACTTATTCCATCTTTATCATTAACTACTTTAGGGTCAACGCAGTAACCCAGAGCTTCTTCATATCCATACTCCAGATTTGGTACTTTTGAGATCCATTTAAATCCAGTCAGAGTTTCAGTAAAGTTAATATCATTACCCGCAGCAATTTTACCTAACAAAGTTGAAGACACTAGCGAATTTGCGATCGACCCACTTTTTACATTTCCCTTCTCGATTAAGTACATTCCTAACGCAACTCCGATTTCATCTCCCCGTAATACTCTCCATGCCCCAGAGATATCTTTTACGGATATTGCGCACCTATCTGCATCAGGATCATTTGCAATCACTAGGTCAGCATCAAATTTTTCTGCATATTTAATAGCCAAATCCATTACTCCAGATTCTTCAGGATTTGGAAACTTTGTAGTTGGAAAATCGGGGTCTGGTTTTGATTGTTCTTCGACAAGGATCGGAATTTGGAATCTAGCAGCTTTAAGAACTTTTAAGAATGTTTCAGCACCAACGCCATGAAGCGGTGTATACACAATCTTTAAATTATTTGGTTTTACTACAAGTGATGCAACGGCTTCAACATAATCATCAATAATGCCCTCACTAACCACCTCAAAGTTATCTGATCGTGTTGGGGATAGTTCTGTACTTGATATTTCAGCAGATATTTCATTATCGATTGGTGAGATTATCTGGGAGCCAAAAAAGTTTATTCCCTTTACCTTCCCACCTAAATAAACCTTATAACCATTGTCATTAGCGGGGTTATGGCTGGCTGTTACCATAATTCCTACATCTGCTTTCAATCTATTAACTGCATAGGCTAAAACCGGAGTAGGTAATTCCCGTGGTAATACAAAAGTTTTTATGCCTGCACCTGAGAAAATTTCAGCACTATCCTGAGCGAAATCTAGAGATCCATGTCTTGCATCTCTGCCGATAACAACTGATTTTAAATTGTTTTTCTTCATAAATGAAACAATTCCTGCAGCAGTTCGACTTACTACTGCTCTATTCATACATGAGGGTCCAGGCCCTAAAGCCCCTCGTAATCCAGCAGTACCAAACTGTAAAAAGCCGCTAAAGCAGCGATTTAATTCTTCTTCATTCTCTTCACTTAGCCACTTCGTTAATTGCCCTGCAGTTTTTTTATCTGGATCATTTATAATCCAATCTTGCACCTCTTGCTTTAATTGTTCTGAAATCACAACTTAGGTAGTACCTTGGCTAAAAGTTTGCCCATTCGATCTGCTGCAGCTTTTCCTGCGGCAATTACCTCAGCATGATTTAATTTTTCACCGGTAACACCTGCAGCGGCATTTGTAACTAATGAGATTGCAAGTATTTCTGCACCAAGTGCATGAGCTGCAATTGCCTCTGGAACTGTAGACATACCAACTAAGTCTGCACCCATGGCTCTCATCATTTTAATTTCGGCTGGTGTTTCATAGGATGGACCGCGCCAGTGAACATATACACCTTCGGCAAGTGACGAGTCCTCTGCTTTTACTAACTCTCTAAGTCTTTTGCTATACAAATCTGTAAGGTCAACGAAATCTGCACCAATTAAAGGTGAGGCCGCAGTTAATGAAATATGATCTCTAATAATTACTGGCTGACCAACTTTATAATCTGTATTTATTCCACCACAAGCATTTGTTAATACAATCGTTCGACAACCTGCTTTAACTGCAGTTCTTACAGCATGAGCAACAGGCTCCATTCCTAATCCTTCATAGAAATGTGTCCTACCTAAAAAAACTAATGCATTTACGGAATTTTCTAAATTATAGGAACGGACCTTACCGCCATGACCTGCGACTGTTGGTGCTGGAAAGCCTGGTAACTCAGTTACAGCAAACTCATGAGTTGGATTACCAAGTGCTTCGGCTGCAGAAATCCAACCAGAGCCCATGATTAGTGCAACATCGTGTTTTTCTTTTTTTGTTATCTTCCCGATCTCTTTAGCGGCTTTTTCAGCTGTTCCAATTGGATCCTTATAAAGTTTGCTCATACGATAAACTTATCGTAAATATTAACCTTTTTTAATATCAAGCCAGCTATATCCAAGCGACATGACCATATTTCGAAGCAAAGGTAGTGATAAACCAATTATCCCACTGGGGTCACCTTCAATACTTGTGATAAATGGTGCGCTTAATCCATCTAAAGTGAAACCTCCAGCAACATTTAACGGCTCACCTGAATCGACGTAATCAACTATTTCTTCATTAGTCATTTCTGCAAACTGAACTTTTGCACTTGAAAGTTTATTGATTTCTTTTCCGTTTTTAACATCAATTATGCAATGACCTGTGTGAAGGTAACCAAATTTTCCACTAAGTAATTTACTTCGCTCAATTGCATTTTCACGATTTAGAGGCTTCCCCAAAGACTTTCCATTAAATTCAAATGTTGAGTCACACCCTATTATTAATGAATTAATCGGCGCCCTACTTTTAACTGCATTCGCCTTTAAGGATGCTAATTTAATAACTAGATCAGATGGTGATAAGGAATCAAACTCGGGGGACTCTTCATCTATCCCGCTTACTATCACTTCTGGCTTAATCCCAACGCTTTCTAGGAGCCTTAATCTTGATGGTGATGATGAGGCAAGAATTATTTGGGCCATAATGAAGGTAACCTTATTACATGACATTACCAATTATTGGCCTAATCGCTAACGAAATTGTTAGAAATAACTTTTCTCAAGAGGCAAAAAAATTGGGTATTGAGATCAAGCTCTTTCAAGAAGAGCTATCTACTGAGCGAATAATTGAATTTAGCAAGAACTGCCGTTTTTTATGTATTGATCCAGCTTATGTTTCAACTTCATCTTTAAGGACTATTGAAAGATCTGGTGCTTTAATTTATCCACCCATATCGACTTTGGAAGCCTTAGCAAAGATAGATAGACATGAAGTAACTGGGCAGATGCTTTCAATTCTAATTACAAGATCTCCTCATGCACAGATTTCAACTTGGCCAGTGACCTTAGTTACAGAAAATGTTTTGATTACACCAGCTCCAGCAATTAACGAAGAACAGGCTATTGAGATTCAATTATCAGCTATAAAGTTGGCAAGTGAAATCGGATTAATAGGCGGAATTGAATTAATTGTCGATGCAGATGATTTCAAAAAATTGATTACAGTAAATTGGACCAATCCAATTTCAAGTTATTCTTTTGATATTGGATCAGTTACAAACTACTTTGAGCAATACTTAAGATCAGTCCTGGACTTACCATTGGGGGATACCTCAACTCTTAATCCATTCATTGTTTCCGGTAATTTGAATACTGATCCAGATAGTGATGATTATCGGCCATATTTACACTTAATGGCTCGAAACCCCAAGTTAAAATTTGATCAATCCACAAAAAAAGTAGGATTAATCGGAGACGATTTAGAAAATTTACTTACTGAAGTTATTCATGCACAGCAATATTACAGCGGTGAAATCCAAGAGTAATTATCTTTTATGATATTCAATAGCCGGACATCTATTCATCACAGCTAATAAACCAGCACTTTTGGCACGAGATATTGCCACTTCATCAATTACATCTAACTGAAGCCAGACACCCTTCGCACCTACTGCTATCGCTTCATCAACAACTGATCCCGCTAATTCTGAATTTACAAATATATCAACTACATCAATTGGAACTTTAATTTCGGAAAGTTTTGTATACCCCTTCTGGCCGTGCACTATTTCAGCTTTTGGGTGTACAGGAATTACCGTATGACCTTTTTCGATTAATACTTTTGCAACTTTATAGGCAGCTCTTTCCGAATTATTACTAAGTCCAACTACTGCCCAGGTTTTCAATCCCAATAATTCATCAATTTCTTTATCCAATTTGACTCCTACCTAGAGCGCGAAACTTCCATCCTGCGCTTAACCATAATTCACGATCTAATGCATTTCGTCCATCAATCATGATCGCATCTTTCACCATTGCTTTTACCTTACTAGGGTCAATTTCTCTATAAATTTTCCATTCAGTTAGGTGAAGAACGATATTTGAATCTTTAAGAGTTTCATTTATTTCTTCAGCAAAATTCAATGCAGGAAATCTTTTTTGTGCGTTTACAATTGCTTTTGGGTCATGAACTGTAACTATCGCTCCGGCAGCTTGAATTTGAGCAGCAATATCTAATGCAGGAGAATCACGAACATCATCACTGTCTGGCTTAAATGCTGCGCCTAGTATCGCCACTTTTTTACCTACAAGATCATTTGCTAGATCATTGCGAACCAATTCAATAATCCTTTTTCTCGCACGAAGGTTTATAGAATCTACCTCTTCAAGAAATTTAACTGCTTGCTTTGCGCCTAACTCTTCAGCACGTGCCATAAATGCGCGAATATCCTTAGGTAAGCAGCCTCCGCCAAAACCAATACCTGCTTGTAAGAATCTACTCCCAATTCTTGGGTCATAACCAATTGCTTTTGCTAAAACGGTTACATCTCCACCTGCTGCTTCGCAAACTTCAGCCATGGCATTTATGAAAGATATTTTAGTTGCCAGGAAAGAATTTGCAGCAACTTTTACAAGCTCAGAAGTTGGTAAATCGGCTCTAACCCAGGGAGTGTTCTCTTTTAAGTTACTTGCATAAACTTCTTTAAGTATTTCTTCAGCTCTATCGCTAACCACACCTACTACTAATCTATTTGGCTTAAGAGTGTCTTCTACAGCAAAACCTTCTCGTAAGAATTCTGGATTCCATGCCAAATCAGCACTTGGATTTAATTCAATTAACTTATCTCGTAATCTTGCGGCAGTTCCAACTGGAACCGTTGATTTACCTACAACTAAACCACCTGGCTTTACGATTCTGGCAATCGATTCAAGGGCTGAATTAACAAATGTTAAGTCTGCTGCTATTCCACCCTTTACTTGCGGAGTACCAACGCAAATAAAATGAACATCACAATCTGCAAGGTCATTAATGTTATTAGTAAACGATAACTTTCCAGATTTTATTTGATTAGCAAGTAATTCTTCTAGGTCCGGCTCGTAAAATGGCACTTTTCCTTTACTAAGTAAATCTATTTTGCTCTGTTCAGTATCAAAGCCGATAACCTCAAAACCCATACTTGCCATGCAGGCAGCATGAGTAGCACCTAGGTATCCAGTGCCAATAACTGAGAGTTTGAGTGCCATATATGAAAGCCTATCTAATTACCGGCAGATGTTATCTTCTGCAGTACGAGTTTTAAATTTATCAATTATTTTAGGTTTTTCTGCCGTTGTTGCAGATGGTGAGGGTGATGGTTTGACTTCATCAATTACAGCACGATCTTCACGTAATCTATCCCAAAGCTGTGGAGCTAATACAGGATCCCAAAGTACAGATGCTGTTACGCCATTTGCATAGTAATTTAGGTCTGATAGTGGAACAGTTAAAGTCCTGACATTAGATGCCGAAAGAGATTTTAATTGTTTAGCAAGCACTATTAGTTCAGAGCTATTTAAACCACTATCAGTTGTCACAGCTGATAGTGCAGAGTTTATGAAACTAGTCATCGTTACCGGATTCAGAAGTACGCCAAGACTGGTAGCTTTTTTTACAACTGAAGACATGAATGCTTGTTGCCTTTGCATTCTCCCAATATCGCCAAGCCCATCAAATTCTCTAGTTCTTACATACTTAAGAGCTTCAATACCATTTAAATTATGAACGCCAGCCGGTAAGACTAAATGACTCTTTGGATCATCAATATCTTTTTTAGTACAGACTTCAATTCCACCTAATGAATCAACTATCCGAGCAAATCCAACAAAGTTTATTTCTATGTAGTGATCAATCTTTAGATTAGACATTCCTTCAAATGTTTGGATCAGTAATGGCGCCCCACCCCAATTGAAAGATGAATTAATTTTAGAGTAGGCCGCAGATATTTCTTTTCCAGCGCTATTTTTATGTGCTGGTATCAGTGCATATGAATCGCGTGGGATCGAGATAATGACTGCCTTATCTCTAGCCTTTGAAACATGTACCAATAACATGGTGTCTGATCTTTTTCCAGCAGCAGTTTTAACAGAACCAACCCGTAACTCTTTCTGCTCTGCTCTAGTTAAGCCTTCTCTTGTATCAGACCCAACAATTAAATAATTGACAGCTGAAGACTTCTTTTCTGGTCTTTTATCTAATCCTGCGAAAGCATCAATCTTCTCAATAGAGGCCGTAACTGTTGTGAAAGCAAGTGCGCTAACGGCAGAAATAGTAAGTACGGCTATAGAAATCCCAGTAAAGATCCTGATACTTCGAGCAGATTTCATCTTCTTATCCTAGATTATGGGCAGGGAATAATTGCCATAAAAATAGTGATTGGGGGAATTGTGATGGATTCATCGCTGCCAGCTGTCTCAGTAATCCTTCCAATCCTTAATGAAGAGCAAGATTTAAACGACTGTATTTCTGCAATTCTAAATCAAGATTATCCTGGGGAATTTGAGATCATTTTGGCTCTTGGCCCGTCAAAAGATAGAACCACCGAAATTGCAAAAAAACTTGCTGAAAAAGATAACAGAATTAAGTTAGTTGACAATCCCACCGGACAAACTGCAACTGGTCTAAATCTAGCAATAGCCAAATCCCGTTATGAAATTATTTGCCGAATCGATGGCCATTCTGAGATAGCACGAACATACATTAGAACTGCAGTTGAAATCATGCAGCAGCAGAATGCTGTAAATGTTGGTGGTCTTATGTATGCAGATAGCGCTAAAGGCTTGCAGAGAGTTATTGCGCTAGCAATGCGTTCAAAACTAGGCGTTGGTCCATCAAAGTTTCACACAGGTGGTGATGCAAGTGAATCAGATACGGTTTATCTAGGCACATTTAATAAACCAGCACTTTTAGCAGCTGGTGGATTTGATGAACGCTACATCCGTGCGCAAGATTGGGAATTAAATTATAGATTACGTAAGAACGGTGGCTTAGTCTGGTTTGATCCTAGATTAGTTGTAACTTATCGGCCACGTAAGTCAATTATTAAATTAGCTAAACAGTATTTCCAATATGGCATATGGCGAAGAGCGCTTTTAAGACAATATCGAGAAACTATAAATTATCGATACCTTGCCCCACCGTTTACAGTATTAGCGAGTTTGCTATCAATACTACTTTCAGTTATAAACCCACTTTTTATTACTCCATTTTTAATATATTTAAGTTTGATTATTATCGGAGGACTAGTTATTGGAAAGAAATTAACTGAAAAACTCTTTATGCCTTTGGTTTTATTTGTAATGCATTTTTCCTGGGGAATTGGGTTTCTGTCTTCACCTAGAAAATTACTAAAAACTAATTAGCATGAAGAATAGAATTTAAACCGCCCCAACTACCTTTGATAGGTAAAGCCTCTAAGGCTCCAGTTTGTGAATTTCTTCTAAAAAGTAAGTTATTAGCCTTATTTAAATCCTTTGCTTTGACTATATTGCCATCAGGTAATGAAATTTTTGAACCTGCGGTTATATATACACCTGCTTCTACAATGCAATCATCTCCAAGACTAATTCCAATTCCAGAATTAGCACCGAGTAAAGTTCTCTGCCCAATTGAAATAACCTCTTTACCACCACCGCTTAATGTGCCCATAATCGAAGCACCGCCACCAATATCGCTGCCATCACCAACTACAACACCGGCACTAATTCTTCCTTCCACCATAGATTTTCCTAAGGTTCCAGCATTGAAATTTACAAACCCTTCATGCATAACTGTCGTACCAGGAGATAGGTAAGCGCCAAGTCTTACTCGATCTCCATCTGCAATTCTCACTCCTTCTGGAATAACATAATCAATCATTCTTGGGAATTTATCTACCGAATAAACAATCAAACTTCCAAATTTATTTTGTAACTGCAGACGAACTTGAGAAAAACTCTCTACTTCGCATGGACCAGCTGATGTCCAGACTACGTTTAGTAAGAGAGCAAAAATACCTTCTAAATTTATCTCATTAGGTTTAACTAGTCTGTGTGAAAGTAAGTGCAGTCTAAGGTAGACATCTTTTGCATCTTTGGGCTTATCTTGTAGATTTATTTTTAACTCTACTGAAACCTTTTTAACTTTACGAATGTTATCTTCGCCAAGTTGTGCTTTAAACTCTTCACTAATTTTAGTATTACCTGCATTACCAATTCCAAGTGAGTAAAAAGAGCAGTCAAGGGTTTGCCCAGAGCTATTCTGTGTTTCAACTCCAAAGCCATAAGCGGAGTTTTGATCATTACCCATTAGCCAAAGGTATCAAAATGTCGCAAAGGTAATAGACTAATTTCATGCGCGTATCTGTTTTCTGCTCATCTGCACCAGATATCCCTACAACTTCACTTGATTTAGCATTTAATATTGGAAAAGCAATTGGTGAACAAGGGTGGGATCTAGTTTGGGGTGGCGGCAGATCATCAATGATGGGCCAAGTTGCAAAAGGGGCTAGATCAGTCGGTGCCAAAACAATTGGGGTAATTCCAGAGCCATTGATTAATCTAGAGTTTGAAGACAAAGATGCTACACATATGCATGTGGTTAAGAATATGCGAGATCGTAAAGCAAAAATTGAAGATCTCGCAGATGCTTTTATAGCTCTGCCAGGTGGAATTGGAACCCTAGAGGAGTTTTTCGAAATTTGGGTTGGTAGTTATTTGAAGTTTCATCAAAAGCCAATTGCAATCTGTGATCCTAGTGGAGTTTATGATCCACTTCGCGAAGCGTTAGATCATTTAGCACAACATAATTTTATGAAAACAGGACAAGCAGAATTGGTAGTTTGGTGTAAAGATATCCCTTCGACGTTAGCAGCTATAAGAAAATGAATAAACTTTCTCATCTTGAATTAAACATAAAGATTAAAAAACCAATCGATAAAGTATGGGCTTCACTAGTTGACTGGCATAGTCAAAGTGATTGGATGTTGCAGACTAAAGTGTGGTCAGAGTTAGATCAGGATCGAACTGTAAAAAATGGTAAAGGTGTACTAATTTTTGCATTTACTGGATTGTTTCCAAGTCTTTATCCAAAAATTCGTATTGGAATTTTAGATACTATGGAGATAACTAGATTTAAACCACCAGTTTTATGTGAAGTAGTCCATATCGGGCGAATAATTCGAGGCACTGGTAAGTTTGAACTCAAGAAAAGTAAGGGTGGAACTATATTTAATTGGCAAGAAAATTTAGTTGCTCATCCTGTATTTTTACTGATAATGAAGCCACTCTTACTACTGGGTGTTTGGATCTCGTTACATAGATTTGCAAGGCAACTGACACGGTAATCCATAAACTCCCACCGCTTGCCAGTAACCTTATTCCATGAATTTAGGTAGCAGCGATAAGAGTATTGCTGAGTTGATCTCTGCCTTGCCAGAAGAGGAGCGGCTAATTTTGACTTTACATTTAGTTAATCTGGTTAGCACTACCGAAATAGCAAAAAAACTTGGTGTGCCTGAGCGAGCAGTTATATCTGTTATTGCAAGTGGTAAATCGCGCCTAATTGGATTGATTTTTAAAGGGGATTCATAGGATTTCCCACAGGTGGGCTTATGAGGGATAATTACGCCTCTAGTCTAGAAGTTTGAGTTTTATAGGGGAGAAACACATGGCGGCGATGAAACCAAGAACCGGTGATGGCCCAATGGAAGTCACTAAAGAGGCTCGCTCAATGGTTATGCGTATCCCATTAGAAGGTGGCGGCAGGTTAGTTGTCGAACTAAATATTGAAGAGGCAACAAATCTAGGAAACGTTTTACAAGCTGCTGTTGCATTAGTTAAAAAGTAATTCTGGCTAAAAAGTTATAGGGATTATGAATCCTAAAACCTTTGATTTATACCCAACACTTAAAAATATAAATGAAGATGAATTAGATTTTTCACTTTTCAACGCAATAGCAATCCCAGTCTTATCTAAAGATGAAATAAAGATATTAGAAACAAAATTTATAAAAACATTGATTGATTTTGCTGCAATTGATTTAAACAGAGAAATAAAAAAATGGCCTGACTTTACAGCTAAGGCTGGCGAAATAATTGAGGTAGCAATAAACGTTGATAATCTAACTAGAATTTATTTAGTTGGTGTCGGTAATGAAAACTCTGATGATCTTAGAAAGGCTTCAGCTGCTCTTGGCAGAAAGGTTAAAAACACTAATACCACTTTAGTATCGGCAATAGCTTCAGATAATAATTTAGTAGTAGTAAGTTCAACTGCATTATTACTATCATGTTATCAATACTCACTAAAATCTGATCAAAAAGTAAAAAAACCTACCTTTCTGATCTTAGGAAATTACTTAGACCAAGTTGAAAGAGCAGATATTTTAGCTACTGCAGTTTGGCAAGCTCGAGATTTAATACACACACCATCGAATTTTAAAAATCCGCAGTGGTTAGCAAAGCAAGCTCAAAGGCTGGTTTCATCTACAAGAAATTCAAGTCTTTCTATTTCAGTAAAATCTGGAAAAGCAATTAAAGATTTTGGTGGACTAATTGCGGTAGGTAATTCATCTCCAGATCCCGGACCAAGATTAATTGAGATTAGTTATGCTCCAAAAGGTTCAAATAGTTGGCCACATGTTGTTTTAGTCGGTAAAGGAATTACTTTTGATACCGGAGGAGTTTCACTTAAGCGACCTTATGAAAGTATGATCGGAATGAAAAGTGATATGGCAGGTGCAGCTGCTGCACTAGCAGCAACTATTGCTATGGCTAGAATTCAATCCAAGGTTAAAGTAACTACGTTGCTTATGGCGGCTGAGAATGCATTATCTGCAACCTCTCAACGCCCATCTGATGTAATCGAACACTTTGGTGGCACCACAGTTGAAGTATTAAACACAGATGCTGAAGGCAGGCTGGTATTAGCTGATGGGCTTGCTTATGCCGACTTACAATTAGATCCAGATTACTTAATTGATATTGCGACATTAACCGGCTCGGCGACTTTAGGCTTAGGTCGACAGTATGCTGCCATGTATACCAGGAATAAATCACTAGCGAAAAAGTTGGCAGAGGCGGGCGAAAAAATTGGTGAAAGAGTTTGGCATATGCCGTTAGTAGATGATTACTCTGTTGCATTAGAGAGCGATATTGCAGATTTTAATCACTTAGCCGATAAATTTGATTTTTCAGCAGGATCAATTACGGCAGCATTATTTCTAGAAAAGTTTGCTGGAAATCGAAATTGGGTACACCTAGACATTGCAGGTACTGGTAGATCCGAAGTAGATGCTGGTGAGAATATTAAAGGCGGTACTGGATTTGGCGCTCGCCTACTAGTTGAATGGTTGGGCACATTTTGAACCAAATGAATTCACCTAGAGGCGATATGAGTGCATACTCAGAAGCTTTTGCTCACGAAGATTATTTCATGCAGCTTGCCAGGCGAAATGGCGAAGAGGTTGGGACCATTGATCCAACACCTGCTGCTGGTAATTATATTAAGTTTCTTACTAAACTTTTAAATTCAAAGTCTGTGGTCGAAATTGGAACCGGTTCTGGAGTTGGTGGATTATGGATTTTTCAAGGGATTAGTAATGATGGTGTGTTAACTACTATTGATTCAGAACGTGAGCATTCAAGAATTGCTCGCACGATATTTGAAGAAGCAGGAATACCATCAACAAGATATCGAATAATTACTGGAAAATTAATAGAGGTAATTGGAAAACTTGCAGATAACACATATGAAGTTGTAATAATCAGGCCTGCTTTAGATTTATTTGAAATGGTTCAAGAATCTTATAGATTACTTAAAACTGGTGGAGTATTAGTCATTGACCAAGTTCTAAGTAATGGAAAGGTCGCAGACCCTTCTCAGCGCGATCCTGAGAGTATTGCTCGTAGAGATGCAATTAAAGTCATAAAAGAGGATGAGAGATGGTCGGCAACGGTAGTCCCAGTTGGCGCAGGAGTATTGGTAGCCAATAAACTTACGTAGATGAAGCAACCATTAAATACTCCTTGGTGGCAGCCTGCAGTAGAAAATAAAACAAGAATCTATATCCAAAAGCGAAATAATTCTTCACTCTTAGTTTTAGTAGTAGTTGTTGCACTAATTGCTGGAGCAATAGGTGCATCTATTGGTAGGACAACAACACAAAATATTGGTGCAAATTTAGTTCAAACAGAGAATGTTGTTGAGCGCGCTCCTGGATCAATTGCAGCACTTGCTGCGAGGTTGATTCCTGCAGTTGTTTCGATAGCTGTAAGCGGAGGTAGAAATTCTGGAACCGGATCAGGATTTTTCCTAGATAGTGATGGTTTTATTTTAACAAATAACCATGTCGTAGAGTCTGCTGCAAATGGAGGAAGAATTACAGTAGAAACCTCAGATGGAAAGAAATATCCAGCAACATTAGTTGGTCGTGATAGTTCTTATGATCTTGCAGTCCTAAAAATAAATGTTCAAGCAGCACCTACATTACAGCTTGGCAATAGCGATCAAGTAATGGTTGGTGACTCAGTTATTGCAATTGGATCTCCACTTGGATTATCTGGAACTGTGACCGCTGGAATAATTAGCTCAAAGAATCGTGCAGTTACAACTGGAAATGGCTTCGGTGAGTCATCATTTATAAATGCATTGCAGACTGATGCTGCAATTAATCCTGGCAACTCCGGCGGACCCCTAGTTGATTCAACAGGTGCAGTTATAGGTGTTAATTCTGCGATTGCAACACTTGGAGTTAGTTCCCAAGCAGGCTCGATCGGATTAGGTTTTGCAATTCCGATAAATCAAGCGAAAAAAACCGCTGAGCAACTAATTAATACAGGTTCGGCTACATATCCCATTATGGGAATCTCTGTAGATACGCAATTCACTGGAGTCGGTGCATTAATTTCAAATGAATCAACTGGAATAACACCTGGTGGCCCAGCTGAGAAAGCTGGATTACGTAAAGGGGATTTAATTGTCGCCCTTGATGGCTCTGATATTGAGAATTCAGATGAATTAATTGTTGCAATTAGAAGTAAAAATATTGGAGATAAAGTAAAGGTTAAATACAAGCGTAACAATATAACAAGAGAGGTAGATGTAGTTCTAGCTGCATCTAAGAAATAAAATGTTTAACCTAGGAGCCGGAGAAGTTTTAGGATTATTTGTTATTGGGATAATCTTGATTGGACCTGATCGTATGCCAAACATTGCTGCTGATGTTGCAAGGTTTTTAATAAAAGCAAAGAATATGGCCCAAAATGCTACAAATGAGTTAAAGGATAATTTGGGACCTGGATATGAAGATCTACAGGTAAAGGATTTACACCCTAAAACATTCATTAAAAAGCATATTGGTGATGTAATTGATAAAAGTGATTTCGAGATAAAACCAAAGTCAAAACCAAAGATTGACCCAGACATATTATGAGCACAATAGATGCTATTAATGCAGCCCTAGCTACAGTCATTGATCCAGAGTTGCATAAACCACTACCTGAATTAGGTATGGTCGATTCTGTAGATTTTAAATCCGGTGTAGCAACACTAAATATCCTACTTACTATTTCTGGCTGCCCCATGAAGGATAAATTAAAGTCAGATATAACTAATTCGCTAAAGAGTATAGAAGAAATAAAGAGTTTAGAGATAGTTTTTGGAGTAATGAATGAAGAGCAAAGGAATAATGTTAAGAAATTAATCCGTGGTGGGCGTGAAAAATTTATCCCATTTGCTCAACCTGATTCACTAACAAGAGTATTAGGAATTGCATCGGGTAAGGGTGGAGTAGGAAAGTCTTCAGTTACAGTCAATTTAGCAGTTGCTGCCGCGGCAAAAGGTTTAAAAGTTGGAATCTTAGATGCAGATGTTTATGGACATTCGATACCAAGATTAATGGGCATTTTAGATAAGAGGCCAACTGCAATTGATCAAACCTTCATTCCTGTTGAGAATTACGGGGTTAAAGTAGTTTCAATGGAGATGTTCAAACCAGAAAGATCTGATCCAGTTGCTTATCGAGGTCCTCTACTTCACAGAGTATTAGAGCAATTGTTAAGCGATGCATATTGGGGAGATTTAGACTTATTACTTTTAGATTTACCACCAGGCACAGGAGATATTGCGATATCACTAGGCCAACTAATTCCAACCTCTGAAATCATTGTAGTAACGACACCTCAGATAGCAGCAGCTGAAGTTGCAGAACGCGCTGGTCGAATTGCCCACCAAATTAAACAACCTGTAATTGGAGTAATTGAAAACATGTCTGACACTGAATGCTCTAAATGTGGTGAAAAGTTATCAGTTTTCGGAAGTGGTGGTGGTGAAGAAACCTCACGACGTCTAAGTCAACTAGTTGGAGCAACTGTTCCATTGCTGGCAAAAATTCCATTCAACTCCCAACTTAGAGAAGGTGGAGATGAAGGAAATCCAATTGTTTTATCTGATGAAAAGTATAAAAAAGTCTTTGATGAAATACTTGATCAAATAATAATTAGACCTAAATCTTTGGTTGGAGTCAGGTTAAATATAAATACTTAGCTTTTTCGCTTAACTTATTTTATATCTCCTCAATTATGTTAGCTAAATAGCTATATAAGCGATCTCTAGAGACAACTTTACTGATTGCAGCCCTTAAACTTACTGACTCTCTAGTTAATACTGAGTATCAGTAACATTCCTGTAGACCAGCTAATCGAGGTAGAAATACACGTTTTAGGTTAGAACCTTTAGTTGTATTCATAAGATAAGGGTATTGCTTAGGTAATAATGCATGAGAATTATTCATTTCATATAGGTTTTACCCATGAAAGATCACGACCACACCAAACTTCCAACAGGAAGAGATATTCCACTTTTAGCTATTGGGGTAATTGGAATTGGAACTTCGGGTCCAATAATCGCCAAAAGTCTGATCCCTGTTCCATCATTAATATTTTTGAGAAATTTAATTGGCGGTCTAGTGATGCTTCCGTTTGCGATCTCTAGAGGAGAATGGAAATCTACTAAACAAGTAAATGCAATTTATTGGTCTGCCCTTGCTGGTGTGCTACTTGCTGCGCATTTTTTATGCTTCTTTTGGTCAATGAGATTAACCAGTGTTGCAACTGGCACCGCACTTACAGCAACTCAACCAATATTTGCTGCTTTATATATCAAATTTAAAGGAGGGCATATACCTAGAAGATCTATCGGTGGCATGATGATTGCATTTTTCTCGGTATTGATAATCACCGGAGTTGATTTAACTTTATCAATTAGATCATTTCAAGGCGACCTACTAGCGATTTTGGGTGGAGCATTAGCTGCAAGCTATGTCCTAATCAGTTCCAAAGTACAAAAAGAAATCTCTACCTCTACTTTTACCTCAGTTTGCTACCTAGTTTGTTCAATATCAGTCTTACCTGTTGTAATTTTGAGTGGCTCTCCAATAACTGGATTTGCTCTAAATGAATGGATTTTGCTTGGAGCATTAGTTATTGGCGCACAATTACTAGGCCACACATTATTTAATCTGTCTTTAAAACGTGTTTCTCCTGTGGTTGTATCACTAATTGTGTTTTTTGAAGTCCCAGTAAGCGCTGTGATAGCACTAATTTGGCTTGGCCAGCAACCACCAGCCGGTACAATTCCTGGAATAATTGGTTTGGTATTTGGTTGTGCATTATTTGTCCTAAGGTCTAATCAAGATAGTGTGGTAAAAAAGTGATTGATTTACATACACATACAAACTTTAGTGATGGCACAGATACTCCAACTGAGCTTGTAAATAAAGCACTAGCTAGTGGAATCACAACTCTTGCTATAACCGATCACGATTCAATAAGTGGTTGGGATGAGGCTATATCTGCTTTACGTCCAGGACTATCACTTGTTCCTGGAGCTGAAATATCTTGCCAAACTACTAATGGAATAAGTGTCCACATATTAGGTTTACTCTTCGATCCTAACCATGTTGAATTAATTAACACTCTCAGTAAGACTAGAGAAAATAGACATGGCCGTATGGAAAAAATAATCTCTCGTATAAACGAAGCTGGAATTGATATTTCTATGGCAGATGTATTAGAACAACTCTCAGATGGTGCAACATTAGGCCGGCCACATTTAGCAGATGCTCTAGTTAAAAAAGGAGTTGTTGCTAGTAGAGAAGAAGCATTTACACAGATGCTTCACAATAATTCAAAGTACTACGTTTCCCATTATTCACCTTCTCCTGAGGTAGCGATTAAGTTGATTAAAGAAGCTGGGGGAGTTGCTGTAATTGCTCATCCAATGGCATCTCATAGGGGACGAGTTATCTCTTCTGAAACCTTTGGATCAATTATTAACTCTGGGCTAGATGGTATTGAGGTTGATCATCGGGACCATACTCCAGATGAAAAGAGAGAATTGATTAACCTAGCTAAAGAATTTGATCTGGTAATGACTGGATCAAGTGATTATCACGGTAATGGAAAGTTAAATATGTTAGGCGAATACACCACGCATCCTAAACAATGGGAAAAATTAGAATCTAAAGCAACTATCAGAAGAGTAGTAACTGCTTAGTTCGCAAAACCAACTTTTCGATCAGAGGATTCGCCAACTTCAACAAAGCTAATTTTATTTGAAGGCACTAGCAACTCTCTGCCTTTTGTATCACTTAGTGAAAGTACAGAAGAAGACTTAATAGCCTCATTTACTTTTGCAATCACCTCAGCTTGAGTACTTGCACACTCGATATTTATTTCATGAGTTGAATCAGAAATACCAATTTTAACTTCAGTGCGTGCTGAGCCTTTAACTGCTGGTTTTGTAGTTGCCATACCGTAACCCTACCTTTTCACTTCAAAGTTCGCTAATTCACGATTTTGATTTAGGAAATCCTGAAATTCCACGCCAAGTTAGATTCATCACTAATTCAGTAGCTCGCTGACGATCAATTTTGCCATCGCGATCTAACCAATGTCTAGCAGTAGTTTGTACTGTGCCAATTATTCCAACAGCCAACATCATTGACTCTTCTTTTCCTAATCCAGTATCAATTGAAATAATTGCACTCACTGCAGCAGCACAGTCGTAAGTCATTCGATTTAAGCGCTCTCGAACCTGTGGTTCAAGATTCATATCACTTTCAAAAAGTAAACGGAACGCTTCGCCCTCTGAATCAATAAACCCAAAGTAAGCATCAACGGTTGCGGCCACTCTTGAAGAGTTTTCCTGATTTGAAGCGATTGCTTTTTGAATTGCAAAAACTAAAGAATCAATATGTAAGTCTAAAACTGCTAAGTAAAGATCTAGTTTTGATGGAAAGTGTTGATACAAAACAGGCTTACTCACCTTTGCTCTATCTGCAATCTCATCCATTGCAGCAGAGTGATATCCAGATGCTGTAAATACTTCTAGGGCAGCGACAAGTAATTGAGCTCTGCGTTCATCGCGAGGTAAGCGACCAGATTTATCATCAACCATTGTTTAATTCTAATCATTCCTAAGCGATATTGTCAGATTTGTTTAGTTTCAAGTTATATTGTGGGAGTGAGTACGCAAAAAAGATTATTGCTTGTACACGCTCATCCAGATGATGAGACGATAAATAACGGCATTACTATGACTAAATATGCCCAAGAAGGTGCAAAAGTAACTTTAGTGACCTGCACTCGTGGTGAAGAAGGTGAAGTTTTAATTGAAAGTCTTGCTAACTTGGCAAGTAGTAGAGATGACAAACTAGGCGAACACCGAGAAGTAGAGTTAAAAAATGCAATGGAACATCTTGGAATAGATGATTTTAGATTCTTAGGTGCACCAAATAAAAAATGGCGCGATAGTGGAATGATTGGTACTGCGCAAAACGAAAGAAGTGATGTTTTCTGGCAAGCAAACATAGATGAAGCAGCACAAGAATTAGTTAATGTAATTCTTGAAACAAAGCCTCACGTTTTAATTACCTATGATGAGTTTGGTGGTTATGGGCACCCAGATCACATAAAAGCTAATCAAGTAGCAATGAGAGCAGCGGATATGGCAGCTGATCAAGGTTGGGAAATAAGTAAAATTTATTGGAACACAATGCCAAGATCTGTTATTCAAGATGGAATAGAAAAAATGAAAGAAGTTGGATCCAGTTTCTTTGGCGCAGAAAGTGTTGATGATCTGCCATTTGCAAAGCCGGATGAGTTAGTTACATCGGTAATCAGAGCTACTGAGTATGTCCCACAAAAACTTGCAGCAATGAAAGCACATGAAACACAAATTTCAGTTGATGGACCATTTTTTGCTCTTTCAAACAATCTCGGACTGTCAATTTGGGGAGATGAGTACTACACATTAGTTAGAGGAGAAAAATCAGAACCTTTTGACTCAGATGGACGTGAGTTAGATTTATTTGCTGGAATTAAATTATGAGGATCTTTAAATCAATAGCTTTAGGACTACTCATTGGATTTAGTGCAACATTGCTCCATAATGTTTTTCCTCCATTTGGATTAATTGGAGCACTAGTTTTAACTTTCTTAGGGATTCGAGTATCAGGACAACTATTTTTGCTTAGAAGATATCAAGTCCTCACAGCTCTAGCCTGGCTCTTTATTGTTATTAGAGCAGGATCAATTGGCTTTGCCGACGAGATATTAATTTATGGAAATACCACTGGAAATATTTTTTTACTAGGTGGATTTCTGGTGATTATTTTAGGGCTACTGACTAAAAAGTCATTTAGTCGCTAACAAGCCAATTCCAATTTTGTCCATCTTTGCCATCATTAACTGAAATTCCATTCTCAGCCAAAAGATCACGCAATCGATCACTTTCGGTAAAATCACCGCTAGATCTAGCTTTCTGTCGTTGAATTAACATCTCATTTAAGTGCGCTGGTAACTCTTCACTTTTTAATGATGAGTTCAAAAGATCTAGTCCAAACAAAACATCGATTTCACTAAAGATTGCAAACTTAACGCCATCACTTATTGATTGTGATTTTTCGATATTTCTTAACTTTTGAAGTGCTCTTGGGGTATCAAGATCATCACATAAATCTGCTGTAATCTGACTAACCCATGAGTTACTCTCAGCATTAACTGTTGAGCCATTTAATTTCCAGACCGAAATTTTTTCTCGCCAACGTTGGATTAGTTGATGAGCAGCTTTAAGGCTATCCCAACTTAGGTCCATCTGACTTCGATAGCGGTTTTCTAAAAAGCATAATCTCAATGCAAGTGGATCAAGTTTTTTTGCGATTAAATCTGATACCAAAACAACATTATTAGAACTTTTGGCCATTTTCCGGCCCTCAAATAATAGGTGTTCACCATGTAGCCAAAGTGCAACTGCCTCTTGATCTATTACACAGTTAGATTGCGCTCTTTCATTCTCGTGGTGCGGAAACCGAAGATCGATCCCACCTAAGTGCAAATCTACAAATCCATCTAAGTAATGAAGTGACATTGCTGAACATTCAATATGCCAACCCGGAAATCCTTTACCCCAAGGTGAATTCCAAATCATCTGAGTTCGATTTTCCGCAGCTTTCCATAGCGCCCAGTCGGCATGAAATCTTTTGGCGCCATCCTCGCTATATTCAAATCTATGTCCAGGTTTTAGAGAATCTAATCTATTTCCGCTAATTGCTCCATAACCAGGAAATGATTGGGCGGAAAAGTAAACACAGTTATCACTTCCAACATAGGCATTATCTTTCTTGATTAATTTATTTATTAAATCATGCATAAGATCAATACATTCACTTGCTTTTGGGTAGTTATCGGCAGGAGTTATATTTAAAAGTTTTAAGTCAGCATGAAATCGTGCTTCATAGATTTTAGCGATTTCGTATGGATCCTTAGATTCAGCCTTGGCTTGGGCTAATATTTTATCTTCAACAAAATCCTCTGACATATGGCCAACATCTGTAATATTTTGGATAAATCTAATTTCATATCCTAAATTCTTCGCAAGTCTAATAATTATGTCTGAAAGTAGAAAAGTTCTCATATTTCCAACATGGGCATCTCGATAAACAGTTGGACCACAGCCATATATTCTTAAACTTTTCTCATCACTACTTACTAAGGGCTGCAGCGCGCGCGTCTTAGTATCAAAAAGGTTAATTTTGAGTAAGTCTTTAGCTGGCTTCATTTACTTGGCACAATCTTCCATACCGCTATCTTTGCCAGATCAAAGCTAACTAGCGAACCATCTTTTTTGCGCACTGTGTTTTCGCTCTCTAAAACCCCTAAAATGTCGCGAAAACCCCCATCAGGATCGTGTAATCGGATACTTACCCGCTGGCCGATATGAGCCGCTGATGGCTGCATTTGGTTCCTCCTATTAAACTTGGCCAGACTTATCAGAGTTGATGGCAGTATTGTCCACCTAACTAGGTGGATTCACTGTAAGGAGAAGCGTGACCTACATAATTGCTCAACCGTGTGTTGATGTTAAGGATAAATCCTGTATAGAAGAATGCCCAGTTGATTGTATTTATGAGGGCGATCGCATGTTGTACATCCAACCTGATGAGTGTGTGGATTGCGGTGCTTGTGAACCAGTGTGCCCAGTTGAGGCTATTTATTATGAAGATGATGTCCCTGCGCAGTGGAAAAACTTTAGTGAAGTAAACAGCAAGTTCTTTGTTGAAATTGGATCTCCAGGTGGTGCAGCAAAGCTTGGTGCAGTTGGTAAAGATCATGAAGTAGTTGCAGCACTTCCACCACAAGAGAAATAAGTTTTTCTGAAGCTGCCAGATTTTCCCTGGGATCTTTTGGCGCCTTATGGCGAAAAAGCAAAAAAGTATTCGGGCGGATTCATAGATTTATCACAAGGCACTCCAGTTGATCCAACACCTGCATTTATTCAAGAGGCTTTAACTAAGGCAAGTAATTCACCAAGTTATCCATTAACTGCTGGTAGTTCACAATTAAAAGATGCGATTAGAGCTTGGGCTACTTTAAATCTTGGCGCAACTGGTGAATTTGATGTGCTGCCAGTAATTGGTTCAAAAGAGTTTGTCGCCTTATTGCCAACATTTTTACAAAGCAAAACAGTTCTCTATCCAAAGATTGCTTATCCAACCTATTTAGTTGGCGCTTTAATGGCATCAGCTAAAGCAATACCAGTTGAAATCGATGCAAAAAGTTGGCCAACAGCAGATCTGGCCTGGATAAATTCACCATCAAATCCAACTGGGCAGGTGCAAAGTGATAGCGAAATTTTAGCAACTATAAATTGGGCAAGAAATAATGGCTCAGTTATAGCAAGTGATGAGTGCTATCTATCATTTTCAAAAGAAGCTAACTCTATTCTGTCTTTAACTGGTGGGAACAACGAAGGCGTATTAGCGGTACATTCACTTTCAAAACGTTCCAACTTAGCGGGCTATCGAGCAGCATTTGTAATTGGTGATAGCAAATTAATTGATCAAATCAGGCAGATAAGAAAGCATGCCGGACTCATAGTGCCACTGCCGGTTCAACAAGCAATGATCGCTGCCTTATCTGATAACAATCATGCAATTGAGCAGGCAGAGCGTTACGAAAAAAGACGTATTAAGTTGATTGCTGCACTTTCAAAAGCAGGCTTTACTATCGAACACAGTCAAGCCGGCTTATATATTTGGTGTAGTAAGAATGAGGATTGTTATAAAACCGTGGACTGGTTTGCAAATCTTGGAGTTTTAGTAACCCCAGGCAGTTTTTACGGAAGTGAAAAATTCATCAGAATTGCTTTAACTGCAACTGATGAAAGTGTTGATTTAGTAGTTGAAAGAATTAAATAATGAGAACTAGTGCGATCTTATTAGTAGGTGGTAGAGGAACGAGATTATTACCACTAACTCAGCACACCCCTAAGCCGATGCTAGAGGTTGCAGGTGTGCCATTTACAGAGCATCAAATAAGAAAAGCAGCAAAAGCTGGAATTAGTGAAATAGTTTTAGCAACCTCTTACAAAGCAGAGTTATTTGAACCATATTTTGGCAATGGGGAGAAATTTGGTATAAAAATAAAGTATGCAGTTGAGACAACTGCACTGGGCACAGGAGGCGGCATTAAAAATGCGGCTGCATCCCTTGGGCCTTGCGATCAAGTCGTTATCTTTAACGGGGATGTTTTAAGCGGGCATGACCTAGCAGCGCAGATTGATTTTCATCAAAAAAATAAAGCTGATATCACCTTGTATTTAACACAGGTGGTAGATGCAAGGGCATATGGCTGCGTTGAGCTTGATAAAGATAATCGAGTTAAACTCTTTTTAGAGAAAATGGATAACCCGGTTAGTAATTTGATAAATGCTGGTTGCTATATTTTTAATCCAAGTATTATTAGTAGCATCCCATCTAATCAGGTGGTAAGTGTTGAGCGGCAAACCTTCCCAAGTCTTATTGATTCAAAAGCAAATATTTTTGGCTTTGTTGATAACTCATATTGGTTAGATATTGGCACTCCAGCAGCGCTAGTAAAGGCATCTGCGGATTTAGTTATGGGCAAAATACATTCAGATGCCACACCAGATCATGCAAATGAATCTCTGGTTTCAGATACGGCGCAAGTAGCTACTACTGCTTTGATTGAAAAGGGATCAGTAATTGGACCTGAAGTAATAGTTGAGAGTCAATCGCAGATCTCTGGTTCAATAATTGGTAAGGGTGCAAAAATTGGCGCGAACTGCAAAATTATCAACTCAATAATTGCGCCAAATACCCAAATATCGGCTGGAATTATCGTATTTTCTAATTATTTAGGGTTTTAAGCCCACATATTGCTTGATATCAACTTGACTTATTAGAGTTACAAGCGTGTAATTCTCTTATTGCGGGCACACCCTGGCCCTTTAAGTAATTGAAGTATTAACCGAAGTTATAAGGAGTGAAGATGTCAGATCAACGCGCAGAGCTTGCTGCCCTAGTAGTTTCATCAGAACAACTTTCATGGCAGGAGCGAGCGCTATGCGCTCAAACCGATCCAGAGGCCTTCTTTCCTGAGAAGGGCGGCTCAACCCGCGAGGCGAAAAGAGTCTGTCTATCCTGTGAGGTGCGCTCAGAGTGTCTTGAGTATGCCCTGGCACATGATGAGCGTTTTGGAATTTGGGGCGGATTATCTGAACGCGAACGCCGCCGCTTAAAGCGCCGTACCGCTTAAAATAACGGGTGGCTGAAAAGAAGAGCACCGGAGCGCAGGTAAACGACCAGTACGTAACAGCAATACTTGTTACACATAATGGCGTTACTTGGCTAAGTGAGGTTGTTGCCTCTTTATCATCACAAAAGCATTTACCAGATCAAATTATTGCAGTTGATAATGGATCAATTGATGGCTCAGTAAAGTTATTAAGCAATGCTGGTATTCCAGTTATCAAGCAATCTAAAAGCGCAGGTTTTGGTTCAGCTGTTGCAACCGCTGTTGCTAAATTGCCAGCAATGCAGGATGAAAATAATGAATGGCTTTGGATAATTCATGATGATTGTGCTCCAGATAAATTTGCGCTCGCAAAATTACTAGAAGCTGTTGTCGAACGTCCTCAGGTGGCAATTGCTGGTCCAAAAATTTTAGGTTGGTATGACCGAAAGCATATTCTTGAAGCTGGAATAAGTATTACCGAAAATGGCGCTCGCTGGACTGGGTTAGAAAATAGAGAACATGATCAGGGTCAACATGATGAAGTAAATACAGTCCTATCTGTTAGTAGCGCTGGGATGTTAATTAAGAGATCAGTTTTCGAAGAGTTAGGTGGCTTTGACCCAAGCCTTGAATTATTTAGAGATGATGTTGATTTAGGTTGGCGAGCAAATATTGCCGGGCATGCTGTTATTTGTGTCGGAGAAGCAGTTCTTTATCATGCCGAAGCTGCATCAACTGAACGCAGATCTGTTGATGTTAAAGATGCGATTTTGCATAGGCCATTGTTGTTAGATAGACGAAATGCTGCCTTTGTTTTACTTGCAAACTCAAGTAGATGGATCCTGCCATGGGTGGC
>Ga0207937_1000045_pt1 | contig 36160 bp, 25 predicted proteins | sample LakMenEpi04Sep11_FD_150668 | JGI IMG/M metagenome (GOLD analysis project Ga0207937, IMG submission 150668) | Freshwater microbial communities from Lake Mendota, WI - 04SEP2011 deep hole epilimnion (SPAdes) | ecosystem: Environmental > Aquatic > Freshwater > Lentic | place: Lake Mendota, Madison...
GACAGGCTGTGCCACTCGGGCCAAGACTCCGAGTCATCGCGAGCTTCTTCGCGTGCCTTGGTGTTTTGGTCTTTGACAGACTCTGACATTCTAGCGAGTTTCTGATTTGCGTAGGAGTATTTTGGTTTTAGTCCGTCGTCCCCAAAGCGAACTCTCACAATGGGGTTTGGTTGTTAAATAGCGGTACTCTGTAAAACAGAGAATCTGAGAGTTGCAGACGAATTTGCGCGGTCCGGTCTCGAACGTGCGATTTTTCGGACAACCTGTTGCGCTCTCTGAAGGTTCTCTGGGGTTACGATTTCTGCGAGAATCCCTTTGGAAAACGAAAAAAGCCGGGGATCGAAATCCGCGGCTTTTTCCGTTAACTACGTTGTCTCGGAAATTCCGAGGATTTGAAAGGCTCCCCCGGGTGGGCTCGAACCACCGACACGCGGATTAACAGTCCGCTGCTCTGCCGACTGAGCTACAGGGGAGTTTGTTTGCTATCTACTGAATCGGTTTCATCGCGTAAAGTTCGATCTTTTTTCACGATCCCCCGAAACGGTCGCCGTAATCGGAATAACTTCCGAAATGTAGCCGCATCTCTTGGCTCATGCAAGCCGAATCTGTCTATGAACGACTCGCTTTTTAATTACTCGAACTCCTACTTGCCAACCAACCAGCCATTATTGACCACCAACCATCCATTTCTCTTTCAAGATCCCTTCGCCGACATTTGAAATCAATGGCGGGGTCCCCGTCCACGGCCGCGTCCTCCCCCGCCCGCATTGCGCTGATGATTCTCTGTATTGGCCGATACAATTCCTTCCAACGCCTCTGCCCACGAGGGTATCTTTCCATTGTTCGTTACCGCTGAAACCGCTTCGCGGTCCTCGTCGCCGCCTCGACGGTCGTCTTCCTCCGAGACCTGACGTTTCTGCCGATCGCTCCGCATCCTTTCGCCTTTAGGCTTTCGCCCTGCGTGTCTGATTTCGCCCACATCGTCCGATCGGGCGCTCGAGCTTCGTGCCGATGGAACATAATCCTCATCGTCCAATGGTACGAAACCCACTGCGTCATCAATACCTTCTCCGAAGCCATCGGCAGCAGGCAACCGCTCTTGGGAAGTTCGCTCGACACGAGGTCCTCTGACTCTCTCGTTTCGAGCAGGTTTTTCTGTATTTCGATTCCCGTCCGAACTACGATGACGTGAATCACGCCCCGAATCACTCGCTTCCGATCGACGCCCCTCGCCACGTAGATCACTGGTATGTGATGCGCTGCTATGTGATGCGCTGCTATGTGATGCTTTGCTCTGTGATGTATCCCTGGAATCGTCACGTAAATCACGTCCACTCGACCGTGCCCCCCGAGCCTCGTTGCGCGTCTCACTACTTCGAGCATCCTCCGAAGGGCGAGTGCGTCTACCTTCCGTTGGTCGGTCCTCCTGACTACGAGTATCGGACCTATTTCTAGGTGGAGAGCTACTGCGACTACTGTCGCGTTCTTCCCGAATTCTATCTCGCGTGCTTCTCCTGGTTGAATCAGAATCTTCCGAAGGGCTCCCTAAGTCTATTGGCTCGATCGAATCCGCTCGATCTCTCGTCGGCTCCACAATCTCACCCTCTAATCTGCCACGACGAGGTGGCCTCCGGTGAGATCGCCGTTCAGGCGAAGCTTCCCCACTGCTTTGCCGATCGGTTTCGGGTCTATCCTTGTGGCGATTTTGGGACGGGCGTGGTTCCAAGGGAAGTGAATCCGGAGCGTCAGATCTCGAATCTGTCGTTTTTTCGAAGCCCCTGGAGGCTCGTTCCTCGCGAGAAACTAATTCCGATCGTTGCTCTCGGCCGCCACTGCCTCGTTGCGGTCTTTCTCCATCGTGCAGCGGTCTTTCCTGACGCGGAGGCCTTTCACCGGCACCTCGCGACTGTCTGTCGCCGCGTGGCTGACGGTGGCCGCCACGCTGTTGTTCGTCGCTGGAGGTTCGGTCGGCAGCTTTTCTACGTGGGGATCCAAACGAAACGTCTGGCTCATCGGCGGGCATATCTTGCCGGTTCTCGAACGGGGGATCATCCGATGCAATCGGCTGGCTAGACTTCGACATCGCCGAGTCGTTCGTATCCCATAAGCTCGATTTCCCCAGCTTGTGGCTAGCTTTGCCGGAATCCCTGAGAGCTTGTTCGGAGTTGTTCACCTGTCGAACATCGATTCGTTCTGATTCTGCGGATTGAATCGAAGAGTCGGTCTCCGATGGTTGGATTCCAAAGAATGAAGTTACTGCGTCCCATGAGGATCGCAATCTAGAGGGTTCCTTAGTTTTTTCCAGTGGCTTTACTGGCTCTGAGGTCGCATTATCGGTTTTCGCTTTTGCGGCATCCGATTTCTTTGCGGCAGGGGTGATCGAGGGGGTACCCAGTAAGTTTGCCAAACTATTCCAATGATCTGACATACCGGTTCGCTAACGTGATTTTTTGTATAGGTTTTATTGATATTTTCGCTCCCGATTCGTGGTTCCAATCCACGGCAATGCAATATCGGGACAATTCCCCCGTTTCGTGAGATTAAAGCCGGCACGGCCACCTGCACGCATTACTTCTGATTGGAGAATCCTGATCAAAATATAGCATTACTCGAGGGTCTTCGGGATGCTAGTCTCACGAATCTTGGGAAAAAGCAATGTAGATAAGGTATTACGGCGGAAGAAAGTTGACACTTGGGGGTAGCAAGCCTTAATCTAGGTAGAACGGCGGTTTGATTTTTCTACCGTTGGCGGATCACTCTTTTCTAAAGCTTTTCTGTGGGAGTCCATGATGACCCTTTCGAAATTCAAATGGCAGTTCATTCGGCGTGCTAGTTTTCGAACGATCGGATTCGTTACGTTGGCGTCCGTGTGCTTGCCGTCGACCTTGATTGCTCAGAACAAGACAAAGTTCACTGCGGAGGCAGTGAAGCTGGACGACAAAGCCAAATCTACCAAGGAGAAAGAGAAGAACGCAGAACTCAGAGGTGACAAAGCGGAATTGACTGCAGTGTCCGAATACTACGCTGGATATGTTATTCCGAAGCTTACCGAGGCTGTGCCCGCCGAACTAAACATTCGAAGACGAGAGATAGAAACCGACATAGAACAGATTAGCAAGAACAAAAACAAAGCTGTTCGAGACGCATTCAATAAGAAGATTTACGAACTATTCTCAAACGTTTCCAAAAATAAGGCCTATGACCCGACAACCAGAATCACGTCGATGATTGTGTTGACTCAATTAGTTCGAGAACCTGCAGGGAAAAACCCTCCCGTTCCGGATCCAGATGTACTAAACGATTTGTATCGAGTTCTCGATCCAAAGAAGCTTTCGAACCCAAACGAGCGTGAACTCGATGCGATGCTTTACATCGCGATCAAGTCTCTCGAGAGGTATTTGCGAGCTCAGCCAGCGAATCCAGCAGATGGCTTTCCTGATAACAAACAACGAGCGTTCGTTGCCAGGATCGCTGAGCATATGTCCATGCAGCCTCCTGTCCCTCGGTTGGTCGAAGGCCATCAAAAGATGATGGAGCAGGCTCTCCAAACGATGACACTTTTTGCGACCAAGAGTAAGGGCGAAACTCAGAAGATCGCTTCGGAAGCTGTGGTCAAGTTTATCGTTGTTGTTTTCAATGACGATCGATCATCCGAGTGGCTCAAGGAAGTAGCATGCACGTGTCTTGGTCAGATTACACCGTCTAACTTAACCCCTGAAGAAATATCAAAACTAGAAAATGAGATTGCAAAATTCGCGATCAAATCTCTTAAGGATTGGCGAGTGAAGATAGCCATGTCAGGCAGCTTGGCAATGAGCGGAGGCATGGGCGGCATGGGTGGCATGGGTGGCATGGGTGGCAGCGGAGATGGTTATGGTTCTGAAGGTATGGGTGGAGAAGGTGGGTATGGTGGAGAAGGTGGCATGGGAGGCATGGGAGGTATGGGCGGGCAGCCCAGAGCAAACGCAACTCAGCCGCCTGAACTCAGAAATGCTAGACGCATGATCCATCAGCGGCTTGAACGAATTCACTTAGCCCTCAATGGATCTCCTCGCAAGTACCCTGATTCTGCCCCACAGGCAAAGAACCCTCCCAAGGGCTTGATTACACTCGTTTCAGATGATGAAAAGCCCAAGGTTCAAGATGCCATCGAAAAGCTGGACAAGCTTCAAGGGGATTTGAATGGTCAATTTTCAGATCTATCTGGTTTATCCGCGATGGTCCGAGCGAATTTAAGAGATTTTCGGCTGGCTTGCGTAGAAATCTCTGGCGAGGCAAAAGAGAAGGCCGAGAACGACGCCTTGAATCCATTCTCTAATCCGGGATCGGGCCAATAGCTCCTTGGACTCGGGTCAGCGCACACTTCCGATCGCTCACCGCTAGTCGACTTACTACAGTGCACTAAGTTGTAATTCGATTTTGGATCGCATATTGGTTCGTGTACTTGTAGGCAAAACGCATGAAACGCAAGACAATGACTTACCTCTCAGTAACGGCGATATTGGTTTTGGCTGGCGTTTTCGCTTGGAATACCATGGCAAGGGCTGCCTACGAGTCGGCGGAATACAAGGTTGTCGAATCCGACGGCAAATTCGAAGTCCGCGAGTACCCTGATTTGATGCTTGTCGCAACCACGACCAAGCTAGATGCGCAAGGCCGAGATGGCAGCTTTATGAAATTGTTTCGCTACATCAGTGGAGCGAATGAATCCGAGAAAAAGATCTCGATGACGACACCGGTTTTTATGGAGAATGACAAAGAGGATTCGGCAGTCCAAATGGGCTTTGTGATGCCCAAAGATATCGCTGTTGAAGGTGTCCCAGCGCCAACAGGCGAGGGCGTCGACGTTCGCAAACGAGCTGGAGGTCGCTTTGCCGTTCTGCGTTTCTCGGGCCAACTCACTACCAAGTCAGCCAAAGAATCGGAAGCAAAGCTTCGAACTTGGATGGCAACCAAAGGTTTCGTCGCCGACGACTCCGTCGAATCCAGCGGTGTAGAAACTGCGGGATACGATCCACCTTTTACTCCAGGTCCGCTGCGACGTAACGAAGTTCTGATCCGTTTGAAGTAGGGCGAGTCGCGGTTGCATTCTCCTTGGCCCCGAAGATTTCAATTCCGAAGATTTGAATTTTGCTTATCTCTTGGTGTTTGGTTTCCAAACCATGGGAAAGTGGGGGCCGACCGATACCACTTCGAACTCGGGACCGGAGACTTCCCAACCATGTTTTGAATAGAATCCAACAGCCTGGCTGCGAGCATTGCACCAGAGGGAAACGCCTTTTTGGCGGGCCCACTCATGTGCAGCTTCTAACAATCTCGCACCAAGACCAAGTCCACGATACCCATCCGCGACCGCCATGCCACGCAACTGCCCTATCTGGGGTTCTTTGGTCAAGTTTACCTCGGACAATAAAATCGTGAGGCATGCCGCCATCGTATTCTCCACGTGTCCGACGATGTGGACTGTGGTGCTGAGCTCATCACCTGCAAACTGTGACTGTTCGAGCGAGAGTCCGAGTGGTTTACGAAGCACTTCGTAACGAAGCTTAACAATGACAGGGAGGTCTACCGAGCCGTAGAATTCTCGAATTTCGAACTTCATGCACTTCTTTTTCCTAACGCGTCAAAGCGTGTTGAGGGTGTCTGTACTTGTGGATGGTAAATGCTATCTTGAGGATATGTAAAGATACCTCTCGACTCGAATTTTTGGAGCATCGTTTGTATGGCAAGACCTGTAACATTGTTCACTGGCCAGTGGGCCGATCTACCACTTACAAAGATGGCGCAGTTGACAAAGGATTTTGGCTACGATGGCATCGAACTTGCGTGCTGGGGTGATCATTTCGAGGTAGAGAAGGCGAACTCGGATCCGGCTTATTGCGATAAGAAGCGAGCGTTCTTGGATGGGTTGGGGCTGCAATGCCATGCCATCAGCGCTCACCTGGTTGGCCAAGCGGTCTTGGACAACATTGATGCTCGCCACAAAGCTATTCTTCCTCCTTATGTATGGGGGGATGGAAACCCCGCGGGTGTGAATGAGCGAGCGATTGAGGAGCTAAAGGCGACGGCTCGGGCAGCTAAAAAATTTGGCGTTGGAGTTGTGAATGGATTTACCGGATCTAGCATCTGGCACTTGAACTATTCATTTCCACCGGTGCCTCAATCGATGATCGACGACGGATTCGCCCTTTTGGCAAAACGATTTAATCCGATTCTGGATGAGTTTGCAAAGAACGGCGTTCGGTTTGCTCTGGAAGTTCACCCCACAGAGATTGCCTTCGACATCTATTCGGCTCAGATGGCACTCAAAGCATTGGATCATCGCCCTGAGTTCGGTTTCAACTTTGATCCTAGTCACTTGATTTGGCAAGGGATCGATCCTGTCGACTTTATCCGTGCATTCCCTGACCGTATCTACCACGTTCACATCAAGGATGCCACAACCAAGTTGAATGGTCGGTCCGGTATTTTATGCAGTCACTTGAACTTTGGCGATCCAAGAAGAGGGTGGGATTTCCGAAGCCCTGGTCGTGGCAGTGTCAATTTTGAAGAGATCATTCGTGCCTTGAACGAGGTCGGATACGACGGTCCGCTTAGCGTTGAATGGGAAGATAGCGGAATGGATCGCGAGTTCGGTGCAGCAGAAGCCGCTGGGTTCGTTAAGAATCTGGACTTTGCTCCAAGCGGTCGCGCCTTTGACTCGGCATTTGAAAAGGCATAATGAAGAACGCTGAACTACTTTTTTTGCCAAGACATGCGGCCCTTCGATTCTTGCCTGAAGGGCCTTATCCCCGAGATGCAGATTCTTTTTCATGGGTCGCAATTCAGCATGGAGCTGACGAACAATTTGGCTCTTTGAATGTTTACAATTTTTCGAGAAAGGAGAATACCACCTATCCATTGCCGGGGCGTCCAGGCTTCGGTTTTGCAACGGACAAGGGGAATTTTGTCGTCGGCTGCGATCGCACGGTCGGAATCTTTTCTCCGCACGACAGTTCCTTTCGTCCATTCCTAGAAGGAATCGATTCGCATGTGTCAGGGACCGTCATCAACGATGGTTTGACTTGGAATGGGAACCTTATTTTTGGTACGAAAGATTTGGAGTTCAAGACCAAGAAGGCTGGTCTCTATTTTTGGCGTGGAGCGGACAAGAAGCTCTTCCAGTTGCGCGACGATCAAGTGTGCAGCAATGGGAAATGCATCGTGTCTGAAGGGGAAGGTTGGATTGAACTTTTGGATATCGATTCTCCCACTCGTTGCGTGATGCGATACAAGATCGATCTCGAGGCTGGGAAGATTGTCTCAGAGTCGATCGCCGTAGATCTTCGCCAAGATGAAGCCGTTCCAGATGGTATGACTTTATCGCTGGACGGGAAGAGTGTCATCATTTCACTTTACAATCCGAATCCCGCGGAGTTCGGTCGCACGATTCAGGTCAGTTTGAGCAGTGGTCAAGTCGAGTACGAATGGCGTACCCCGAAGAGCCCGCAAGCCACATGCCCACAGTGGTTTGTCTTTCAAGACGAACTGCTGCTAATTATCACGACAGCGGTGGAGCATATGCCGAGCAATCGGCAGCTGGAATCAAATCAGGCAGGAGCGCTGTTTGCTGTTCCGTTTGGTAAAATCCATGACAGGGCAAGCTACGATAAGCTGACTCAGCCATTTCTCGAGTAGCGCAGGCAAGCAAGCACTGGTTCGAAAGTTTCTATGTTTAACGGTCTCGCGGGCGTACTCTCTGTGATGGATTCTAGTTCGCCTGCGGCTGCCTACTGGACCAATTCCGGAAGATACTTCACTGGGATGGTTCCGTGGCCTAGTACTTCTTCGTGAAATTTACCGATCTGAAATTGTGGCCCCCGCTTTCGTTGCACCTGTTGTCGAAGCCGATAAAAAGCAGTTCTGCCAATGAAGTAAGTGGATAGCTGACACGAACTTTGTTTTGCTCGAAGGACTTTTCCTGCTGCTTCTCCCGTGGTCTGAAAGCCTCGATCGACTAACAGTGCCATCGCTTCTTCATCGGTCATTCCATCACAATGCATGCGGTGATCAAGAATCGCATTGAGTACGGCTCGCATGTAGAATTTCAATTGATGCAATCGCAGGGAGAGGTCGCCATTTCCGTACCCTTGATCCAGCATCATTTGTTCTGTGTAGACCGCCCAGCCCTCAGCGAAAACACCGGAGTATAGAACTTTGCGAATCAATGATTCATGTCGATTTCCGTAATCCAATTGAACATAGTGACCAGGGTAAGCTTCATGGATGGTCAGAACCTGGAGCATTGCCGAGTTGTACTCTTGCAAGAGAGCTTCTTTTCGTTCTTCCGGCCAATCTTCTGGCGGAGGGGCAATGGCGTATAGACTCTTTGCAGACGCATCCAGAGGAGGCGCTGGATTCAGATAGGCAAGCGAGAAGCCGCGTTGGAATTCAGGCATGAGGATAATGGAACATTGGTCCGGATTCGGAAGGGTCAAGAGATTCTTCTGACGAATGAAATCCTTGATTTTGTTGACGGTGCTTTTGGCGTCTTCCACTAAGGACTCTGAAGAGCCATGGTCTTTACCGAGTTCTTTCAATACGCGTCGAATCGTTTCTCGACGGCCTTCTGGATCATCGGGAGGCAGTGGTTCACGTTGGAAAGTCCTATGCCACAGTTGCTTGGCAACGTAGTACATTTCGAGCTCAACGCGAGTGGATTCCGATTCGGCAATATCAATCACTTCTTGTGCCGTTAGGCCAGCGTCCAGTTCCATCGCCAACTTTTCTGCAAACTTTGCTTTGCCGATCCTCCAGTCACCCGTGGATCGTGGTAGCACATCGTGTTCTAAAAATTGTTTGTAATCACGAAGTGCGGCGACCGCTTGTCGTGAGGGTGTTGCGAGTGAACTCACTTGAGGTGATTCATCTGCAATTGCGAAGATGTCTTTCTCGTAAAAGGAGATAGCACCCTCGGTGCGCTTGATGGCAACCTCAGTGATTTCTTTGGGTGGATTCTTGATGGAGGCTTTGGCCGCTTCGATGACTTTTGGAATTGCGGCAATGCGGGTGGTAGCGTTGGCAATGTTACGATGCTTTGGCAAGGTCGACTGGGTAAACAACCCGAAGACACTATCCGAGCAGTAGATCAAATAGATTCGAGGATCATTCGCAAAATCATCGCTATTGGCTGATTGCCACAATCGATACTGAAGAAAGCTTTGCCAAATCTCCAGGTCGATTTCTCCATTCCTCGAAAGGGATTTTGATTTAGCAAATTGGTTAAGCGAGCGAAGCGTATCGGCGTCGCGATCTTTGTCTGCCTGTCTAGCTTCGGGGGACAAGTCGTCCATCAAGCCATCGAACTCCCGGTTTCCTTGTTGTGACGAAAAAACAGGATGACGTTTACACTCTTCGTCCAGCCAAGCACGAAACGTAGTGCTCAATTCTGAATCGGCGGACTGTTGCTGTGCGATTGTCGAGTCGCAAATGCTAAGCGTGGCGATGCACCATACCGAAAACAAGTTAAAGAACGGTAACCATTGTCCGCGCATCGTATCTCTCTCTAGATGATTGAAACAGAATTGGCTAGCAAGCTCGCCCTATATTCTTGACCCCAAAATTCGAAGCCGCTGATTTTGACGACGACGACAGGATTGTACCACACGCGTTGCAAACATCTTCTACTTGAATCGAGAGCATGGGTTTGCAATCGGTTTTTCGTTGGCTCTTGAGAGATCGAGGTAATGTTTCGCATTGCACGCCGCGATTCTGTTGTCCGATCGGTCCGACACGCTCTATCGGCATTGGACCGATCATGCCAACCGTCGGCGTTTCCACGGCTACCGATAAATGCATTGGTCCGGTATCGGATCCAACAAAGATCTTGGCCTGACGAATCAAGCTGCGAAGTTGTTTTAAGGATGTTGCGGGCGCCAGCGCCGCGCATCCGTCGCTTTGTTGAACAACGGCTTCGGCAGCCGTTCGCTCAGCATCGCCGGACCAAAGCACTAGGGACATCAGTCCCCATTGAGAAGAAAGATATCTGGCTACTGCAGCGTATCGATCGCTAGGCCAAATTTTGCTAGGCCAACCGGCACCGACATTCACGATCGCGAACGGTTGGTCGAGGCAATGGTTCTTAACAACCGAGTCGGCAAAACGACTGTCAGCATCCTCTTCGGGCAATCGATACTCAATCTTCGTTGACTCCGCCCCCAGCAGTTGAATGAGTTCCAGCCCTCGCTCTACGATGTGTGAGCTTTGTGGTTGTATGCATCGGTTGTTCAACCAGCGGCTCAATTCACGTCCATCGAAATCTCCTTTATCGAAGCCATAACGTAATGGAGCTCCCGATGCGAATGCTAGAAGTGAGCTTTTCGTCAGTCCCTGTAAATCGATGGTTGCGGTAGGTTGCCAGCGTCGAATTTCCTTCACAGCTCGATAGAAGTTCCCCACCGATCGAAATGCATCTTTGGAGAGTACGATCAGATCATCGAGATCCTGGTGTCCTTCCAGCAGTTGTGCCCCAGCTCTCTCCACGACCCAGCCCAGTTTGGCTTTTGGAAAGGCTTTGCGTAATGCGCAAAGAACTGGAGTACTCAATACGACATCACCAATGGCAGATAGCCTGACGATGAGAATTCTCTGTTCCATAGGATTCCTTTCCTGGTTAATTCGCAGCGGGTATCAACGAAAGAGGATTAGCACCTCCGGTTTCGTTATCCTACACGAAAACAAAGTCTTCAAGATAGTACGGAAAACGGCGAAAAGACCGTTTGCCATGAATCCAATTATGGAGTCCTTTTCGAGCGATCAGTGTCAGTCTAATCACTCCGAGGTGTATGGCTAAAGCCAATGGATGGCACGTTGAATATTTGGCTTTTTTGCTAAAGATCGATCTTGGGATAGCCACGTTCGCCAGAACCCAAATACTTCCTGGGGTCACAACGCTCTGCGAGCGTAGCTAGTGGTTTAGAAACAAAGCTAGTCAAGACCGCAAAGCTCAACGATTAACGGGAAATTGTCCCGGATGGATTTACGGCGTTTTGCGGGACCGGCGGTAGGTTGAGCGCCGGAAGTGTGCTCGGCTCGCCTGGAGCAGCAGGACTCGGTCCGTTTGGTTGCCAGAGCCCTTGGATGTTCGAATTGATTGACGATGCTTGTTGAAAGACACTCTGTGCTTGATTCAGGTATTGATTGCCTTGTTGAGCTACATTTTGAATTGCTTGGGCTCCGCCCATGCTAGCCATCAGGTCTCGAGCGGGTTTTAGGTTTGGATCGATTTGCAATGCATTGGTGAGGTATTGCTGCGTTGCTGGAACATTCTTGCGGGAAAAGTGCAGATAGGCCATCTGATAGTTCGCCATCGCCGGAGAATGCACTTGGGTCAGCTCACTTAAGGCACCTTCGGTATTGCCCATATCTAGCAATACTCCGGCCATCGCGCTTCGATGATTGGCGTTCTTGGGCTCTAAGTTAACCGCTTTCTGCAGTTGGTCTTTCGCCGCTTTAAGATTGCCCGCCTTCACGTAGACTGCACCGAGTTCCGCGTAGCTGGCTCCCGAGTTTGGAGCGATTTCAATGGCTTTATTATAGAAACTAATCGATTTCTCGGATTCATTTTGGCGGTCGTAGAGTCTTGCCATGCTTAGCATCGCAGAAATACTCTTGGGGTCGACTTCTAGGGCTTTGCTGTAGCTGTCCAGGGCCTTAGCGTACTCACCTTTGGATTCGTTTAGTTGCCCCGTCATGACGTAAACTTCGGGCCCGATCGAGTTGCTCTTGGAAAGCGTCGTGGTGGCTGCGTCCGTTGCTGGTGTCGACGTTGGGCTGGAAAAGGGAGAGGTTATGGCTGTTTTGGCTTTTCCGTATGCTGAGGAAACTGCTGTTCCCATAGACGAGAACTGCCCTTTCACCGCTTTGGTTGTCGATGCAAGCGTTCCAGCAACTCCAGCGTTGGGAGTGTTTTCGCCACCCATCTTGCGAGTTGGCCAAATAGAGGATTTCATTCCTGGTGATGTTGTACACCCGACCGAACACATAGCGACAACGACGCACAGCGTGAGCTTCAACGATTTGCGAATGGAAAGTGAAGTTAGCATGTTTGGAATGACCTAGCGGCGTGGATAGAGAATCTCAGCTATGGTTCTGCTTCGGCACGGGAGCAGTTTTCCCTTGAAGAATAGTCGTCACAGCCCTCAAAATCCGCAACATAGCTAATCTGCGCTGTTTAAGAAATCGCCTATCTTCTCAACGGTAAGATCTGCCCAAAATGAGATTGACTTTAGCAAGCTGGTTTTTCTATTGAAGACTTCACAAGACGAATGGGCTTTGTCGTTTGATCGAGCATTTGCGGGAATACTCGATCGGCCATCCTTCTGGGTTGGAGTTGCACAAAACACACTTGAATCACTTTCTGGGTCGATTGCTTCAAGCGGTGCTACACGGCAGAGCTTAGAACTGTGTGCTGGGGTAAGTATCGCTTGCCCCAGCACCAGGGAACGAGAAAAGGCCGAGAGGGAACTCTCGGCCTTTTTTATTTTCACAACATCAATTCGCAATCAATAGCAAAGCCTCATGATTCACTAGTCAGTGATGAGTGCTCACTTGGATTCCGAGGGATTCTCAAGAGTTGGTGCCCGACTCGAAGATGCGGGAGTTGGTTTAGGTGATTCGCTCGGTGGTACGGGAGCAACTTCAGGTATTGTCACTGGCTCGATGGGTACACGCGTTGAATTCGCGTCAGGTGGCGGCTGTTCAGCTTTTGGTTCTTCCGGCACGATAGGAGCAGATAGCTTAAAGTATCTCTCCAATTCGTTAGTGCTCGGCAGTGCTTTGTCCTCTTCCAGGGTTGCAGCTTTTGCCTTGAGTTCTTCAAGCATTCTATCTGCTTCGTATTGCAGCCCTTCGGTCGTTTTCAGTCTTCTATACTCCACAAACCAATGAAGAACGAAGTCAGGGGTGTTTTCTTCCTCCGTTAGCTTGTTGTAACGACGAATGGCTTTGAATACGGAGTCACCCACCTCTTCTTCGATCAGAATTGGGTAACGGCGGAATGCCTCGTCCCACAAAACCCAAGCTTTATCGTAGTTGTCCAAAGCTCCTTTTACGTCTCCTAAGTCGATCAGTTTGTCGGCTTCGAAAAGAAGACGACGGGCATCTACGGTATAGTTCTTTTGCTCCGCGGTCGCTCGGTCGGCCCAGTAGCTGTAATTTACATTGCTTCGGTAAATCTCGGTAATTCGCAGACGCTCTTCGCGTTGACTCAATTCCGTGACTATCTGCAACAAAGCCGCTTGGACTTCTTTTGGGCATTCCGCAACAACCTGCTGATAGGAAGGCTTCAATGCCTGGTTTGTGGCAAAGATCTTTTCGCGTTCCTCAGGAGTTTGCTCTTCTTCCGGTTTTTTCAGCAGCGTTTTGGTCGCTTCATCCAGACGCTCTAAACGTCTGGATGAAATGGTTTTTGCAATACCCAATGTCTTTTCGTCGAATATCGACTTCAGTTCATTGATTTTCTCCATCTCTAGGCGTGTCTCCAAGAGCTTGATTTGCCCATCCCCACTCCAAGGAATGGACATTCGACCGTATTCCGCCCACTCTCTACCTCCTTGCTCCCAAGCGAATTTGGAGCGATCATCCAGGATCCCTTCGGTCTGAATCGCTTCACCGTAATACATTTGCCACAATGGGGAATAGCAGTAAAGCAGGTGGGGCGTTTTCGCGATTCTATTCCCACTCTGGTAGGATGCGACGGCCTTGTTAAACCAGAGTTTTCCTACTCGCCAATGATCGGGTCGCTGGTCGTAACCTAAAGCGTTCGTCTCCACAGCAAGTCCGTTTTCGGTGAAGTAATTGTGGAAGTCCGTGTCCTTTCTGAACAACTCTCTGTATTGCTTTTTCTCATCGAACTTACCGAGCTTATTGCCAACATAATGACCGAGATCATATTCTAGGATAGGCTTCTTCTGGTTGTACTTGGTTCCGCGTACTAAGTAATCTATCCCTTTCTTGACCCATTCATATCGAAGCCGATAGTCTTCGAATTCCGGTGAAACATTGAAGCTCATATTATGAGCTTGGTGCTGCCAGACACTGATAAAGTGTGGTTGCAACAGTGCAATCTGGTTGAGGGTGGCCGAAAAGCGATCAAAGTACTTTTCTTCTTTGTAGTAATCCGCCTTGATCCAGAGGATAGACGAAGCAATCCCTCTCATTCCGAGGGTTGCAAGTTTCATGCTTTCGCTCGTAGGATCCAACTGTCCTAAATTGGATTGCCCGAGAGAGTGTCTATCTCGCAGTAATGTTATCGCTCCGCTTTTGGGACGCCCCAACGCATAGAGAGGCAGCAGCAATGCGATGATCGCAATAATGTATATCGTTTTCCTTCTCAAGCTGTTATTCATTGACTCTAACCCGCCATTTCTCGTGTCTTGAGGAAGAAGTAGGCAATGATGCTCGTCATCAAAAAGTATCCTAGTGCGATCGTTAAATGTCTCGCCAAGAGTCCTTCGAACAAATTTACACCGTGTGCAATAAACTCGGAGGTCTCCAGTGAATACAGATCCGGGAGCGCGTACTTCATTGCCGCAACGCTGTAAAGAATAACTTTGTCGATCCCCCGAATCACATTCTCGATCACTTCATTTCCTAGATCCAGTTCTGTCCCGGAACCGCTCTGGAGTGGCAGTCGCACGAGTGCTTCCACAGGACCTCCGCCAGCCAATTTGCCAGAAACCAAATCGTCGACAAACCAACCAAACATCCCAAGCACGATCACAGACACCGTTGCAATGACCGCAACAGGACCGGACAAGAAGGTCGAGAACATGACGCCGAAGCAAATGACAATAAACATTCTTAGCCAAATGCTAATGATTCCCTTCGTGAAATTCCATTCGAAGGAACTTTCCTTCGCACGCAGATAACAATCCGCTGCCGCCATTCCAAGATACTGCCCGCGGTCCAAGCATCGGACAACAATTTCGAAGGAGCCGTCCTTTGCAATGTCCGTGAAGAAGTCTAAGTCGGCAGGCTGCAAGTCCTTTATCCCCTTCAGTTTTAGCGGGATGGATTTTTGATCGATCAGAAACTCTTTCACTTTGAATTGGATTCGGTCACTCTCCACTTTTCCATCGATGCTTCTAAACTTCACTTCGACACCTACAGGCGTAACAATGTCACCCTTGTAAGTTCTAAAGGCGGACAGCGTGAAATCGAAATTCAACGTGTCAGAAAATGACGAAGGGCGAATCCCGTCAAAACGCCAAATGGCGCTCATCAGCGAATCACCTTCGATGTATTTATGGTATTCCGACATATACCCGACGTTCAATCCAATACCTTCTTCACCATCACGGCCTGTGAAGCGAAGCATCCCGTAGATCGGATTCCTTGCCGTCAAATCATCCACTTGATCGAGTACGACTAGCTTGCCATCGACTTTACGAACGATGTGTCTGTGTCCTTTGACCGTCTCTGTCGTTCCTTCACCCGTTTCGTCGAGTGTGAAGGTGTGCGTATGGTTGTGCTCTTTCTTTGTCTCGCCTGCCAAACCGTTCGCCTGAACTGCAGACACCTCGTGAGAGTGTCGCAAACCTCGAACCACGAACATGTAGCTCATTAGGCCAAAAACCAACAAGCAAAGTGTTCCAACACCTGCGAATCCGAGAACTCGACCAAGGAATATCTCCGTCGGGCGCACTGGCTTTGTCACGATCGTGTACATCACGCGATTGGAGATATCTCGCGGAATGCTGAAAGTGCTGAGGAACAGAGCCATGAGAAACATCAGATAGCTCGTCGCGGTCAACACTGTAGGGATGTAAAGCTGGGCTGGGTTTGAGGCGTTTCGGTCGAGAAACCAACCTGCAAACATGATCCCAATCACGAATACCAAAACCACGATCAGGACTTTATTTCGGATCGCTTCTTTAAACGATAGTTTCGCAATCGCGAAGACGCGACGAAAGGACATTTTTGGAATGTCGATGGTGAACAGTTCGCCGATGACTTTCGACACCTGAAGAAAACCTTCGCTCGGCCCATGCTTGAGCGTAGCTACAAGAAAGCCGATCAGGAAACCGACGATGGAGAGTATCAATGCGATGCCGAGGCCCCAGAGTAGCCCCCAATGATTAAACAACCACTCCTGGTAGTTCCAAAACTGATCCGGTGTAAGACGCATAACTCGTTAGCTCTATTCGCTTGGCTGTTCTACTGTGATTTGGTGATTACGTTCGAATTAGTTTGTATTCGAAGATCGACGTCCCGGACGGTTCTCGCTATCGCGAACGATGTCCAGGAACAACTCTTCCATCGTTGTTGTGGGGTTGTCCATTTTGACAACTTCCCCGTTTGCCTTCGCAATCAAATCGCGAATTTGATTCTTGGTGTTCTCATCCAAACCCTTTGCGTGGATCTGAGTAACATCCTGAACTTTGAGCAGACTATCGACTCGCCCCAGCTCTTTAAGGTCGCCTTGGTGGAGGATGGCAACACGGTCGCACACATCTTGGACGTCGGCCAGTTGGTGAGAACATAACAGAATGGTTTTTCCTTGTTCGCGAAGCCGAACGATCAAGTCCTTCATTTCGCGAGTACCAATGGGGTCCAAACCGGTTGTCGGTTCGTCGAGCACCAAAAACTCGGGCTCATTGATAAGCGCTTGGGCCAGACCGATGCGTCGGGTCATCCCCTTGGAATATTCTTTCAGTTGGCGTCGGCGGTGTTTTTGCAGTCCGACCATATTGATCAAATGTTCGGCTCGTTCGCGTCGAACACTGGCCGGCATATCAAACAGCCGGCCGTAGAAGTCGAGCGTTTCTTCCGCGTTCAAAAATTTGTAGAGATAGGATTCCTCTGGCAGATAGCCAATTCGCTCGTTTTTCGCAACGTCGGTGGCTTCCTTGCCAAAAACAAACGCGCGTCCGGAGGTCGGAAAAAGCAGACCAAGCATTAGTTTGATGGTCGTCGACTTCCCTGAGCCGTTGGGGCCGAGCAATCCGAAAATCTCTCCCCGACGCACTTCGATGTCGAGAGACTTCAGAGCTTGCACCTTTTTTCTACCCCAGAAATCTCTATAGATTTTGCCCAAACTTCTCGTCTCGACGATAATGTCTGGATTAGAAGGTGAAGATTGGGCGGAATTCGAAACGGCGGTAGCTGCTGTTGACATGGATTACTAAACTGAAAAGTGATCGACGAGCCGCATGTTTCCACGGCCATGACTGCGAGCAGAGGCTACCACACGAGTTGGTAACCTACGACCCTTAGCGGCGGTTTACGCGACTTTCCTTCGAGCGGTTCAGGAAACTATCGCAGAGAGAAGGAACTATAAATTCGATTTCCACTGTGTACAAGCGACTGGCGCTGCCGAAACTCGACTTGGCCAAAAATAGCGTCTGGGGCTCCAAGATTCTAACTTCTGGTTAAGATTTACTGTTCTGACTTGAATCGCACTCGAAATAGGGCAATCCGGCGTTCATGGATCGTGTCCATCCCCTTTACGTGGAGGCTATTCGCTACCTCTACGACCGACTGAACTACGAGAAATCGACCGATAAGCCGTACAATAAGCAAAACTATCGGTTGGCTAGGATGGACGCACTACTCAGCGAATTGGGGCGACCGAACCTAAGAGTTCCCGTCATTCATATCGCTGGAACCAAGGGAAAAGGCTCGGTTTCCTGGTTAATCGCGGAAACACTGAGATACGCAGGCAAACGGGTGGGACTTTACACCTCGCCACATTTGGTGCACCTGGAAGAGCGATTTGTTGTCGACGCGAGAATCGCTAGTCCCGAATCCATCGTCGCCCTCTTGCCTAGAATTGCCAAAGCGGCCGAAAAGATCGAGAAAGCGCACGGTCAAGCTACCTTCTTCGAGCTGACAACCGCCCTCGCTTGGTGCCATTTCGAAGCACAAGATACAGAGGTGAATGTGATTGAGGTCGGGTTAGGCGGCAGGCTGGATTCGACCAATGTGTGCCAAAGCCTCTTGTCGATCATCACTTCCATCAGCTTTGACCACCAAGCTCAACTGGGAAATACGTTAGAAGCGATTGCAACGGAAAAGGCAGGCATCATCAAGCCCGGATCCTTTGTCATCCACGGAGTTCGCCCTAGCGAAGCTCGCGATGTTATCCGAAACCAAGCCGAGAAGTGCAATTGCGGAATATGGGAGCTAGGCCGCGATTTTGAAGTGAATCGAAACAGCCCATCCCACGGGCAGCAAAGTCGGTTTTTCGATTTCAAACCGTTGTCTGAAGTCAGCGGAATGACGCAGTTTCTAGATTTTGAACTGAAAATGTTAGGTGCCCACCAATCCGAAAATGCAGCGGTTGCTATCGCCGCTTGCCAAAAGTTAGTCCAAATCGGTTGGCAAATACCGCGCGACGCCTTGCGGCAGGCCCTCGCCACCACCCAGGTTGCTTGCAGAATCGAAGTCGTTCAAACAAAACCGCTAACCATCGTGGATGCTGCTCACAATATTGCTTCGATGACATCGCTCCTTCAAACGCTTCGTGAGTCGTTTTCGCCTGCAGTCAAGACGATCGTCTTTTCTTCGTCGAAAGATAAAGAGTATCAAGCGATGCTCGAACTTATCATGGGGTACGCTGATCGAGTCATCCTTACCCAGTATTCGAATAACCCTCGATTTGTCCCAGTAGAAAAACTCGCCATCGAGGCCGAGCTGTTGCGTCCCAAATTTCCTGCAGTCGAAGTCCTCACTTCGCCGAACTCCGAAATAGCGATGAAGTATGCAGCATCGAATTCGTCCGACAGAGATTTGATCTGCTATACAGGCTCTTTTTTTCTGGCTTCCGAGGTTCGGCCTGCGTTCGATCAAAACGCTTAGGCGCTTTGAAGAACTTTTGGTTCCTCAGCCTCGGCCTCGGCCTCTTCGGGAATCGATGGGTTGCTATTCGAGCGTCGGCGGAACCAAGACCTTAAAGGCTTGTCGAGGTCATCGAAGTACGTGTACATTACGGGAACGGCAATCAAAGTAAGCAGCAGCGACAATGTCTGTCCTCCTGTTGCAAGCACCGCGATCGAGCGTCGCTCTTCTGAGCCTGGCCCGGTCGCGATAAGCAACGGCAATAGACCTGCGACAAAGGATATTGTTGTCATCAATATCGGACGCAGTCTGTCTCGGTTCGCCTGCATAATTGCGGTCGTTCGGTCTATTCCTTTCGAACGCAACGTATTCATGCAATCAATTTGAAGAATCGCTGCCTTCTTGACCACTCCGAACAGCACCAACACCCCCAGTGCAGAATACACATTCAACGTTTCATTCCCCCAATACAAACTGATCAAGCCAAACGGAATCGACAATGGCAACGTGAACAAAATGGTAAGAGGGTGTGCCAAGTGCTCAAACTGAGCAGCGAGCACGATGTACATGAATACGAAACTTAGCAAGAATGTCCAACGAAACTCATCGAGCGTTCTTTCCAATTCCCGGCCTCTTCCTAGCACCTTCGTTTCGAAACCTGGGGGAAGGCCCATGGCTTTCACCTGATCCTTGATAGCAGCAATTCGATCGGCCAATGCATAACCGGATGAAATGTTGGCGCGAATGGCCACCATACGCTGCTTGTCGAGACGATCAATCCGAGCTGCCGCATCACCGAAACGAAAGCTGACGAGATTCTCGATACGAGTCAGGGAATTGTTTCTTGAGCCAACGTTTCCATCCGTTGATTGATTCACGGGAGGATTCGTCCGTACGTAAAGCTGGGAGATCGCATCCACATCCCGACGATCGACTCCCACCAATCGAAGCTCGACATCGTACGCGTCGTCCACACTCGCATCACGATAGCGAGATACGCGATCTTCACCACCGACGGCGATCCGAAGTGTGTCTGCGATCTCTTGAACCGGAACACCGAGAGATGCCGAGCGTTCGCGATCGATATCGACAAGCAGTTCTGGTTTGTCCAGTCGCAGGGTGATGTCGACATCTACAATACCGGGCAGTTCCTGCACCCTCTTGCGGAGGTCTTCGCAGAACACATTGAGTGACTTGGCATCGGGAGCGGTAATCGAAAAATCGATATCCACATTCGCTCCTTGACGCAGCGAGGTGAGGTTTCGAATGGAGATCCGAACGTCGGGGAACACTTTCAACATCGAACGAATCTGCTGCATTTTCTGCTGTTGAGAATAATTCCCCTCGAATGCTTTCGATGGCTCGCCACGCAACGTGTCGTGCACCAATCGTTCGAGAGAAAAGCTGCGTTTGTGCGCATCGATCAATCGAACGTAGATACTCGCTGAGCTGACACCACCAAACCCTCGACCACCTACGGAGGAAAGAACGAGTTCGACTCCCTCGACTTCCTGAAGCTTTCGTTCAATGCTACCAACCGCCACATTCATAGCTGAGATAGTCGTTCCCTCTTTGGCATTGATGCTGACTTCGAATTCAGACTCGTCGACATTGCTCGGAATGTAGTCTTGGCGAACCCATGAATAGAGCGGAATATTGGCTAGTATGGTAAGGACACAAAGCACGAGCGTTGCGAATCGATATCGCATGGCTAGCCGCAAGCTGAGCATATATCCGCTCTCTACCCAACGATAAATTCCACCTCGTGTTCCGGCATTGGAATGGGAAAAAGTGTTGGCTTTTGGCTTCTTCAAAAGCAGACTGCACATCATCGGCGTCAACGTAAAGCTGACGAACATGGAAATGAGAATGGCAACGGTCGCAGTGACACCGAACTCAAAAAGCATTCGACCGGTCACGCTGGACAAGAACGAAACGGGCAAGAAAACAATCACCAGAGAAATGGTCGTTGCCAGAACCGCAAGTCCGATTTCGCGAGTGCCTTCGATCGCCGCTTGTTTGGGGTCCATCCCCAATTCTTCGATGCAACGGAAAACATTCTCAAGAACAACGATCGCGTCATCGATCACCACCCCGACCATCAATACCAAGGCCAGCATCGTCATGTTGTTCAAGGTGAAGCCGAATGCACGCATGAATGCAAACGTTGCAATGATCGATGCAGGTATAGCGACCGATGCGATCAACGTGGAACGCCATGACCGCATGAATAGCAAAACGGTGAGGCACGCAAGAACGGAACCAGATAACAAGTGGTTTTCGATTTCATGCAGGGCAGCCAAAATATAGCGAGACTGGTCTTGGATGACGGCCACCCGAACATCCGGCGGCAGCAGCCCACGGGCTCGTTCCAATTTTTCTTTGACTCCTTGGATGACCCGAACGGTGTTTTCGCCCGACTGCCGTTGAACGCTCAACGTCACAGTCGGTACTCCATCCAGTCGAGAAATCGTTCGCACCTCTTTATTGGCATCGGAAACGGTGCCCAAATCTTCCAGCCGGATCGGCACCCCATTAACCGTATCGATCACCAGTTCCGGAAATTTGTCGGCGGTAGGAACTCGACCGAGTGTTCGAAGCGCACGCTCCCGAAGCCCTTCGTCAACGCGCCCCCCCGGTACCTCCGTGTTTTGGCGAATGAGCGCATCGCGAACTTGCAAGATCGTCATTCCGTACGCAGCAAGCCGCTTGGCATCGATGTCAACTTTGATCGCGCGTTCCGCAGCACCAGAAATCGTCACTTGCCCGACACCCTGACTCGATTCGATAACACTCTTTACAAACCGATCGGCCATAAAATAGAGCTCGGACGGAGTTTTCTCGCCCGAGACCGCAATCGTCATGATAGGACTGGAGTCCAAATCGGATTTCTGGACCACAGGCGGGTCAACCGTTCTCGGTAGTCGATTCCCAAGTGCCGAGACCGCGTCCCGAATGTCTTGAACGGCCGCATCGATATCGCGATTCAATGCAAATGTGATGAGAACAATCGAGCTACCGTCGCTGGAAATGCTCCGCAGCTCTTCGATTCCCGAAACCGTCGAGACCGCATCTTCGATGACTTGGGAGACCTCCGACTCGACTTCCTGGGAGGCGGCCCCTGGGTAAGTGGTTCGAATGTAAACCGTTGGTAAATCGGTTTTCGGGTACCGATCGATTCCCAATGACGGAAACGCCACGATCCCGGCTACAACCAAAGCGGTAACTAGCATCAGAGCGAAGACGGGACGCTTCACACAGATTTCAGCAAGCCAATACAAAGGTAGACCTAATGTGGGTGAGGCGGGAAACGGCGGGGAGGATCGGAAAGATTCAGCCAGGACTATTGTAGTTCGGATAGGCGAATCCCACTACTGTTGGGTATGATTGAAAAATGATGTTTCCCAAGGTGAAGATCGTATGAATTCCAAGAGTCAAAAAGAAACTGCCGCCTCACTTTTGAAGGTAATTCCCGCGAAATGGGCGGTCGCGATCATCGCGGCACTCATCGTTTACGTCCTTTTGCAACCACGACTTAACCAATGGTTTGGCTGGAATTTGCCGAGCGTTGCTAGCTTGACCGGCGACGAACCGGCCAAAACGCAGCCCAAAAAGAAAGCTGACGCGAAACCGTCGAGTGCTTCCAAATCGAACAAATCGCAGGCTGCAACAGATTATCCGGAATTGGAATCGACAGCGCCTGAGCAAAAAAAGCCTGTACAAAAAAAGCCTGAGCAAAAGTCGCCTGAGAAACCAAAGGCTTCGAGCGATCCGAACAATCCGCCTCCAAGCAAATCAAAAGCGAGTTCGAACGGTACCGAGTCGTCGAAGACTTCCGGATCAGCTACAAAAAGTAAATCACCCTCGCAATCTGTCGAGGATTACCTCAAGGAGGTCGGCAAGAATCGGTTTGAATCGCCAGCCGGCTTGATTTACAAACCCGGTTCAGAAGAAGGGCATCGACTCAAGCATATCGAACGCCACTTGAAGGATATTCCCGACCGACCCGGCTCCCACGGCGTCTTTGATGGTTCGATGGTGGAGTTTCTGATTGCCATCGATGACGCGGTGACGCGAGCGAAACGCAAGCTCAAGGGAACGAGCATGGAAGAAGATGATGGAGCCATGGTGTATGAAGCTTCGTTTGATAAACCCATCGGTTTTCTTGGCGGAGAAACAGGAAAACGAAAAAAGAACCCCAAGGTCAAGAAAATGCGTGTCGTTATCCAAGACGACGCGGTGATCACAGCCTTTCCGTTTTAGCGATTCGTATGACCAAGAAGTATTTTTACATCGACGACTGCCCGATTTGTTCGCAAGGCCTCGCCCGCGTTCGAGTTCATGTTCGCAAACGATCCTTGACGGGATACATACTATGTGACGAGTGCGAGGCAGCATGGAACGATCCATCGCTCCTCGAAAGAATTCCTCGTGGCAGGGAAGGGGACGCGTCGTGCCCCGATGGAAAGACTTCCGTTTGGAGCGAACATTGCCATTGGGCAAGCATCGAAGAGATCTGCCTGCTCGGTTGGTACAACGACATCAAAGCCCCCAAGGATACCAAGATGGGAAAATCCTCGTGATGTGTTGCCTTGTGTCAAGGATGTGCTGTCTTGAGTTGAGGATATGCTGTTTTGACTCTAGTCAATGCATTGTGAACCGAGACGGTATCCATCGCGACCGAATCCCTGGCCTATATTGAATCGAACTTTATCTATCTCTGCAACATTTCTAAAGAACGAAGGTTAGTTGTGACCAGTATTGCAAACTCGGAGAGGAAAATCACTCTGTTGGTGAACATTCTCTCGATTGCCATTCCCATTGTTGTTGCTGTATTGCTGGGAATTCGAACCAAAGTCAACTTGGGAGATTGGACCAGAGTGATTCCACACGTTATTGGTGGAATCAACACAGCCACCTCTGTTTGTCTGATCTTGGGCATCATCGCACAGCGCATCGGTCGAATCGGCATGCATCGAGCCATGATGACGACCGCGTTTTGTTTGGGAGGGGTGTTTTTGGTATGTTATGTGACGTACCACCTATCCAACGAATCGACTCGCTTTGGCGGTGAAGGGGCGATCCGGGTTGTCTATTACTTTGTATTGGTTTCGCACATCCTTTTGTCACTGCTGGTTTTGCCTTTGGTGTTGAGGGCCTTCATGTTTGCGGTTACCCACCAAATCACTCGTCACAAAGCGATAGCAAAGTGGGCATTTCCAATCTGGCTTTATGTCTCGGTCACTGGAGTATTGGCTTATCTCATGATTTCCCCGTACTACGTCAAGTAGCGAGGAAGCTAGCGGTTCCCCATGGGCGAGGTCAAAAAACATCCCAAATGTATGCGATTCGTAGCCGCATTTAGCAGACATCCTGTGTTGCTCGACTGGCTCTGGGAGAGAGTTCGTGCGACTTGGGGGCCGACGATGGAAGTAAGTATTCCCTTTCCATTCGCGGAATCAGCTTATTATCAATCCAGCATGGGGCAAAACCTCCTCAAGCAATTCGCTGTCCTTGATCTAGGCTACGACCCGACAGACCTTGCCGACAACAAAATTCTCACGAATGAGTGGGAGGCCGAGGCAAAACGAAGTTTTGATTTCTCAGAAGAAAGGCCTCTCAACATCGATCCTGGTTATATGTCTCTTACCAAGATCGTGTTGGCATCCACAAAAAACCGAGAGCACCGTATCTATCTTCAGAATGGAATCTATGCCGAGGTGACGTTGGCATATCGTGAGCAACAATGGAAGCCGATGGAGTGGACCTATCCCGATTACCAGCGAGCCGACTTTCGCGAATTCTTCTCACACGCGAGGAAGTGTCTATTTCGTCCTTAGCTCTGGAGCGACGGCTTCCGAGAATGAACGGTAAGACACATTCCCTGCTGCTGGTTTCAAAACTGCGGTGATTTAACGCATTTGCTGGAATTTTGGAGCGTGATGGGATGGATTGGAGAATCAATACGTTACGATGGGGTGGGTGAGGGAAAGGATGCTCTTTGGAATCTCCCTCCCTGAAATGTTTCTGGTTACTTTGTCGTTTGGAGAAGCGGCTGTGTTGGTTATCGCTCGACGATTGTTTGTGTTTTGCATTTGCCTAATCTCCATTTCTACCTGGAGCTTGACTTTCGTTTCGCCGTGTTGCGGGATGCAATCGGAGACATCGACACTACCTTTTGAAGTTCCTGATGGATTTGTCATTACGAAAGCAGCCGATGACCGTTTGGCTCATGACTGTTTTTCTATGACGATCGATGCTTTGGGACGCCCCATCGTTTCCGGACCGAATTACATCAAGACCCTTATCGACGATAACCAAGACGGCATCTACGACCGAGACATTCTATGGACTTCCATGCCAAAACAGGGAGCGCAAGGCCTGTGGGCTGAGGGCAGAACGATTTACTTCGTGAGCGAGGGAGGTCTTTGGCAGAGCGAAGACAAAAACGGCGACCTGGTCGCTGATCCGTCGATGAAAAAACTGATGGAGCTTCCGACAGGTCGCGAGCACGATACGCATGCGTTGCGTCGTGGACCGGATGGCTATTGGTACTTTATCGCAGGCAACTTCGCAGACAACATAGCCAATCTGCAAAACGATCCGAACGCCCCTGTAGCCAAGCCCAGAGCGGGAACCCTATGGAGGGTGAGTCCTGATTTCAAAACCAAAGCCGTTTGGGCACATGGGATGCGCAACTGCTACGATTTCGATTTCTTGCCCGATGGCCAGATTGTGACCTTCGATAGCGACTGTGAACGCGAGGCATCTTTGCCATGGTATCGTCCAACACGAGTGTTTGTATTGGGACCGGGTTCCGATGCTGGATGGTGCGGTCAAACGTGGAAGGATCATGACTATTCGATCGCGATGCCACAAACCATTGCTTCTCTCGGAAGAGGTTCACCCACAGGTGTTGTTGTCTATCAGCACAATCAATTTCCCTCGAAGTATTCGGGGGCGGTTTTCGTTCTCGATTGGACGTTTGGAAAAGTGATTGCTGTCTATCCAGCGAAGAATCTCCCTATCGATAAACGTGCAGCCGGCAGAATTCCTGCGGAAGTCTTCATGCAAACGACAGGTATCGCAGGATTCGCACCGACGGACATCTGCGTGGCTTCCGATGGAAGCCTATTAGTTTGCGTGGGTGGCCGAGGTACCGAAGGAGCGATTTACCGCATATCGCACAACGCGAAGGACATCGCTTCGAGCGAACCTGTATCCACAAATGGTTTCGGAGCAAATTCAGGAATCAGCTTATTCCAAAGTGCCGTCGAATCAAAGATTATTAGCGAATCAACAGCAAGCCACTTGGCTGTTGCCTTGCAATCGAGGCAACCTTGGGAGTCCTGGTCGGAATACAGTTGGCGTACCAATGTTGACAAGAGCTTCTTGGATGGTCTGTTGCGTGTGATCACGGGCGAAATCCCCTTCGATCCTCAGTTCATTGACAATGGCGAAACAAGACTTCGCGCGGCGCAATTGATCACTCGTATCGGTTCGACGGTTCCTGCCGTTGCAATCCAACGCGCGTTGAATAGCACATTGCCCGGAGCCGATGCTGCAGCATGGTGGTTGATGGGGCGCGGTGTGGTCGTCGCAAACCCGAGAGAGTTGCAGCAATTACTCCAAAAGAAACAGCCTTTGAACGAGCAATCGCAAACAGCGTGGGGAGAACACTTAGGGAACGAGGCCACGCGACTTAGAGATGAAGCGTTCGGCTTAAGACGATGGAATCTCGATGCAACCGGAACGGAATTCTGGCCCGACTCTTCAATTGGCCGGGCAGAACGTAGAACTTGGTTGTGGGCACTTTCGCGATCGTCTGCATCTGCTGCAAACAATTCTATCCCGAATAGATCTGAAATCGCTCGCGCGGATGGCCTCTTTGCGAAAAGGCTTTTCTCGACGACGCAGGTTTCTCTGGATACACCGCTCATCGATCTGCTCGCGTCCATCGTGCCGAAAAAAGAACCGACTTGGAATACTCGTCAACGTCACGAGTTTCTTGACATGCTTCAAGTGGCCTTAGGGGATCGAAAGTTGACTCTTCCGCAACAGTCAGATCCGCCATTGGCTGATGTCATGGACGGATATCGAGCGATCAGCGTCCGGCAACTACCGATGAATGTGCGAACGGCATGGGTCGACTGGCTACTGTACTTAGCAAAGCGGGCCGCAACCGACCCGAATGAAGGCTTAGAGTCTGAATGCTTGCGGACGCTTGCTATGCTAGAACCCACCGACAAAAAGTCACTTTCCTATCTGCTTGCGCTGTCGAAGCCATCGACACATCCCACATTCGATTTACAACTGCTGTGTTGCATCGCTGCGTGCTCCGTCGCTCGAACGGAATCAGAGTCCATTCGAACCGCAGAGATCCTCAGAGGAGTTGTGCGCAAGACAAAAGACTATGGAGCCTACACAGACAATCAATGGCCCAAACGCATTCAGCAGTTAATCAATGCCCTACAGTCTAAAGACTCAGCCTTGGGTGCTTCGTTCCTTTCGCTTCCAATGCTTTGCATCCCAGAGGAAATCGTATTGTGGAACGCGTTCTCGGTAGATATCCAGGACAAAGCGAAATCCAAAATGCGTGAGCAATTGCTCGCCATCCCACCAACACATTGGAACTCCGCAGTTGTGAAGCATTGCCTGCAGTCGCAACCACTTTCGGATACCCTGCGCGCGTCGCTACGCGAGGCAGCTACATTGCCCGCCATGCGAAACACGGCAATCGAGCTGCTGTCGTCGAAGGCCAGCGAAAAAGACTATGCGGTCTACCTCGATGCGCTCAATGGGGTCGACAAAAACGTATGGCCAGCAGCTTGGCGGGGAATCCAATCGCTCGACATCCAAACTCCTGAGCAAGAGTTTCTTGTACTATCCAAATTGGTCTCTCATGTCTTGAACTCGGCTTCGAGCCTACAAGCAGGTTCCGTTCTTGCGCGTTGCCGACAGGCCGCGAATGCTGCTGGAATGAAGAGGGTTCCCGTTTCAGACAAATGGACCGATTGGGAGCCCTTCTTAAAGGCCAACGTGTCCAGCGAGGTTGCCTCCAGCTTTTCGCAACCCATCGAAACCTTAGATTGGCGTGCGATGATTCCGAAATGGAGCAGTTTGGTAGCCGATGAATCGAGAGGGAAGACACTGTACGAACAAAAGTGTTTGAACTGCCATGGTGGACAGTCTGCGCTCGGTCCCAGTTTGTCTGGCGTTGCTCGCAGATTTTCGCGAGAAGATCTAGCCAAGGCAATTTATGATCCAAGTCGGGATATCTCTGACCGATTTCGTTCAGTAAAGATTCTGACGACGGATGGCGAGATTCTAACGGGAATCGTGGTGTATACGGCAGCAGATGGCACGACTCTCTATACCGCCAAAGGCGAAATGATTCGAATCAATAAATCACAAATCGAAGAGCAAGCCTACTCGACAGAATCTTTGATGCCGTCTGGTTTATTGAACGACTGCGATGCACAACAAGTGGCCGACCTTTTCAGTTATTTGGGGACATTGAACTGATCGATGCTATGGGACACACGGCTCGAACAAGCTATTCTCAATTCGCTCTTGGTAGGAGGCGGAACGGCGGCCCTGGCGACATTGCTCGGTTTGGTTGTAGCACTCAGCGTCGTTGTGCTACGAGTTCCCGGCTATCGATTTCTTTCCTGGGGCGTGCTATCTCTAGTGCTCGTCCCACTCTATGTTCAAGCCACGGCCTGGAGCGCAGGGTTCGGTAGCCAAGGTTGGTTTCGATGGAACCAAGTAACCGCTGTCTTGAATTCAAACTATGCGGTGCTCGCCTGTATCTGGATTCAAGCGGCGTCGAGTATTCCCGTCGCATATCTTCTGTTGTCGATTGGACTTCGCCGTTCCCTCAGCGATCAAACGAAACTATCGCTGCTGGATCGGTCTGTCGAAGCGACTCTTCTAGTATGTGTGTTGCGAAAGGCATTGCCATGGTTGGTCGCGACGTTCAGTTTCGTTTTCGTTTGGACGAGCTCGGATATGGTCGTTACGAATCTTTTCCAAGTGCCGACGCTGACTGAAGCCTTTTACCAACAAGTTCAGTTTGGAAAGTTGAATGCATCGACACCCTATACCGCGGTCTTCTATGCCCTGATGGTCGGTTGCGTAGTCGGATGTACCGTTTTCTATGCAGGCGAGAGTAGACTCGGGCATGAAGTTGAGAATCTCGCGATGGATAACGCATTCGCGGGGTATCGACAAGCCCGTTGGATGGTGAGTGGATTCGCCTGGGGCATTCTGATCGTATGCTGCTTGGTTCCGATTCTGAATCTGGTGGTCAAAGCTGGTTGGACGGTCACTATGGCGAATCAGCTCATCGTGCGGTTTTGGAGCATCAAAACATTTACACAATCGCTTGCAGGAATAAGCTCATTTCAAGACGAGTTCGCCTGGAGTATTGCCATCAGTCTCTATGCCACGATACTGGCATTGATCGCAAGTGTTGGATTGGTCTATTTTTTTTCGAAGCGTTGGCAATACGCAATAGTACTCGCAGTTTTGAGTTTCGGTTTAGTGTTGCCTGGACCCGCGATCAATTTGCTCTTCCATTGGCTTTCTAATTCGGGCGCCGATTTCATTGTCCAATTGCGAGACGATTCGTTGGTGTTTGTGGTGCTCGCGTTGCAGTTTCGATGCCTGCCCATTGTGTATGTGATTCATTGGATCTCGACACGTCGATTCCTCGAAAGTTATCGAGAGCCAATGGCGTTGGATGCTTCGACTCTTTGGATGCATAAATTGGCATGGATGCGTCCCATGGCGGTGGCGTGCGTGTCTTCGTTCTTTATTGCTTTTGCCAATTTGGAAACATACCTTCTCATCGTTCCACCGGGTGTAACAACCGTATCGATGAGGTCCTTTGAGCTTCTGCATTATGGAGTTCAAAACAAAGAAGCGGGGCTATCGGTATGCTTGATACTAGGCAGCATTGTCACTGCGATCATGCTTCAATGGCTGAGCCCAAACAAGCGATCCTGAGCGATTGTCTGTCGTAGTCCCGTTAGGCCTTAGGGAGCGAGATTGAGTCGCGGTTTGCGGGACCGGATCAACTCACTTTCGTATGCTTCTCGGGCTGCGGTCGAAAGCGCTGGCGACCCGGGCCCAAAGACGTGCATCTCCAGCGTAATGCGATCCAGGTTTTGCTCTCCAAGATACTTGGCGAGCGCTTTGCGATCCGATCCCGAAAGATGCTTGGTCAGTCTGTTCGCAGATTGTTCGATTGACCGATATACAAGTAGCCTGTGCTATCCCGAAAAATATAGACTCCGGGCAAGGCATGCAAGCAATAGAATGGACAATGCAAAGGAATTTGCGATTTTTTCAGCGGTCGTTCTTGCAAGTCGAATGCACTGAGGAATCCCGACTCCGTCGAATGCATTGCCGATGATACTCAGGTTCTTCGTCGATTCCAGATTTTTGCGAATATCTTGGACAGCATCGCAATGTCCGATCAGATACTGGGGCATCGCACAATTCCAGCGAATCAATCTCTGCCACATCGGAGGGCTCGTAACTCCTAACAATGATTGCGACTCCTTTATCGCAATCGCGAGCAATGTTTCGTCCGACTGGTCCATCAGTTCAGGCCGGACCGCACCCCCCATGAAAACTCGGGCGAGCACCGTATCGGCAGGGCAACGTTCTGCATATTTCTCACTCGATAGACTAATCGCTAATGTATCTCGATTCTCTACCTTGGGGATAACGATTCCAAAGCACATGGACTCGGGGCGGATCTCACTTTTTCGAATTGCCAGGATCGCCACTGCGGAAGACGCATAGGGAATTCGGTCGAGCAAAGCCGAAGCGTCTGAGTTGACACCGTCGATTAGTTTGGAAGCGACCCAGCCGGGAGTTGCTACGCAAACATGATCGTACTCCTTGTCGATCAAAGCAGTGTTGGCCGTCGCGATTTTTAGTTTTCCGTTCTGTGTATAGGCTAGATTGTCGACTCTCGTGTTCAGATGAAGTTGACTTTTGAGCTGTGCTCGAATCGTGTTCATCCACCATGACATTCCAAGCTTCGGTGCCATGAACTGATCGTAACGTGCCCCAGTGGCTTTCCTTGCCATCGTGTCACTGCGTTGTTCGCTTTTTCTTTTGGCGAAGGCGGCGCGTATTAGTCCTCCATGGTTCTTTTCCATCTCGACAAACTGCGCCATTGTCGCTTGCATGCTGAGCGTTTCCGATCTAGCGGTAAAGATGCCGCCGACGATCGGCTCAACGAGGCGATCAAAGCACTCGCGTCCAAGACGTCTTACTGCAAACGACTCAACACTCTCGTCTTCGTTGATATTTCGAGCCTTGACGAAATACTCGCCCAATATGCGAAGACGCCCGGACAAGGATAGGATGGGCGACATGAGAATCGCGGCCATTTGAGTCGGTTGCATAAGCGAAAAGCCATTAGGAATCGGATAGACTCGCCCTGCTTGGACCACCTGCGCGAAACGATATTTGGGATTGGGGGAGACAAACTCGTTCCGAATCCCCATCGATTCGATAAGCTTGAGTCCATCTGGGGCGAGTGTGGCGATATTGTCCGCGCCCAATTCGGCCAAAAATGGCGACTCCGTATGCGTTTGAATAACACCGCCGACCCGGTCCGACGCTTCGATCAAATCGATATGCGCGTTCGGAAGGAGTCGTTCCAAGTACCAGGCACAGGACAAACCGCTGACACCCGCACCAACTATTGCAATATTCACCACGCCATCGTTCTCAAACTCGTGTATTAAGTAGCAGATCGACACCTAGGCTACCACGGACCGGATAGACCGAGCACGTATCCTCTAGTGTCGAATGCCAAAACGCCTAGCGACTAGTATACTGGAATCGCCAGATTGGAAATGGATTCAACGGATATATGCGAACAACTGTTCGTAAACAGCGATCCCCTATTCGATACCGTTCCAATCGGAAAGCACGGTCCGGTATGTTGGCAGGTTCCTTCGTCCCAATCCAATGCAACAGCCAATCTAGCTATTCTCGGATGATGACCGAGATTTCAGAGAAGTGTTTACGGTTCGAATGTATTCAGTTCCCTCCTTGGTCCAGGGTTGAATCAAATTGTAATAGAGGATGTACCAGATCGCAGCAACACCGTCCCACACTCCAATCTTCTTACCCTCTTCGTATGTTCGGCCGTAGTAAGAAATGGGGACTTCATAGGTTCGAGCCCGCGTTTTACACACCATCGCTGTGATCTCGACCTCCATCCCAAAGCCGTGGCTCGTCAGGCGAAGTGGCACGATGACTTCACTCCGAAAAGCTTTGTAGCAGGTTTCGATATCAGACATATTCCGATTGGTCAGGATATTGCTAAGACAGGTCAAGAATTTGTTAGCTAGATAATGATAGTAGTAAAGCACTCGCGACGCTCGCTTGACCATGAACCGACTGCCATAAACCACATCCGCGACATCTTCCAAAATCGGAGCGATAACGTCAGCAATCTCCCGAGGGTCGTATTCCAAATCGGCGTCTTGAACGATCAACACATCTCCGCTGCTCTCCGAGATAGCCCGGGCGATCGCAGCGGTTTTGCCTGCATTTCTAGGCGATACCAAGAGTCGAATGTGAGGTGACTTTGCAGCATATTCGCGAACAATCTCAACCGTTTTGTCTTGGGAACCATCATCAACGACGATGATCTCGCAGTTGCTAAACGGCAACGCCAACAATTTGTCCAAGATCGTTCCAATGGTCGATTCCTCGTTGTATGCTGGAACAAGAATGGAGATCTTCTGCATGATTGTCCCCTAGACGAGTAGCCCGCGAGCATCGACGGGCAGCATCTGCAATTGTGCGTCATCGTGAAGATAAAACTGGTTCTGAAGATTGATACAAACACAAATGTGGTTAGGGATCAACCACAATCGATCTCCCACTTTGGGAGGAGAAGCATCGGCGATGTCCTGATCGCTCAGTTGGATCTCGCCGTGCTCTTCGCTGAGACGATATACCTTGGCTTGAGGGAACATCGGCAGATATCCCCATCCTGCATCGGGATTGGCTGCGTTTCTATCGCTCGAGAGAGTCTTGCTGCCGGCGTCAATCACGAGTTTGTTTCGCTCGGGTGTGCTCACGACGGTGGCTAATACGCGAGCTGCACATTCATCCAGCGTACAAACGCCCAAGCGAACTTCGTTGAGATCGTTGTAAATGTAGGTGCCCGGTCGTATTTCATTGAGCAAACGATTGCGATGGGAGTCGCGAGCTGTGGGGGTGGATCCACCCGAAATTGTTGAGACTTCGATTCCACGGGATCGCAATCCATCGACAACGTTTTGTAGTGACTCCTCGTACGCAGCCCAACGCTCTTGCTCCGCATTAGGCAAAATGTGCCCAGGGAAGCACATGAGTCCCCGCATAGCCAGATTGCTTTGTTTCGAAACATACTCACCTAAACGGATCGCGACATTTGGATCCACAACGCCTGTTCTGTGAAACCCGACTTCGACATCCAGCATGATTCCAATGGTGACGCCGCGCTTCTTGGCAGCGGCCTGGAGATAGTCGACTGCGTCGGTAGAATCGACTCCAATGCGGAGCTCCACTTGAGCGGCCAATTCCGCGACCATACTCGATCGCTTCGTTCCGATGGCTGGATAAGCAATCATCAGATCTTTGCTGGCGTGGGCCATCACTTCCGCTTCACCGGCTTTCGCGACAGCCAAACCTACGGCTCCTGCCGCGATTTGTTCGCGAGCCATGAGGATCGATTTATGCGTCTTCGTGTGCGGCCTGAGCTTTAATCCATGTTCGCTACAATACGATTGCATCGAAACAATGTTCTTGTGAACAACTTCTTTGGAAACAATAACGGAAGGTGTGGGGTGATCTTCTGGGATTGCGTCGAGGCGCCAGTCCATGAATGAAACTTTCGGCTAGTAGTATTGTTGATGTACAGGCTTGATGACGATTTCAGGAACGTGAACGCGGGCTGGTAAAGCAGCCAATCCTACCACCACCGACGCGATATCTTCGGGTTTGAGAATTTTCTGGCGGTGCTCTTCTGTTACAGGAACTGGTCGCTGGTCAAGGATTGGCGTATCGACTTCACCTGGATAAACATTGGTAACTCGAATACCCTCGCCGCATACTTCATTGGAGACGCAAGTTCCCAGCGCAGTCATCGCAAATTTGCTTGCCGAATAAGCAACACCTCCAAGCGCGAGAGCGCGTTTGCCGGCCACGCTTGAGATGTTGATAATCATTCCCTCTTTTCGTTCTCGCATGGCGGGCAATACGGCATGGATGCAGTTGTAAGCGCCTGTTGCATTGATCGACATCACTTGGTCCCACATATCCGGCGTCATTGCGGACATGGATCGATCCTTGATGTTGACGCCTGCTGCGTTGACCAAAATGTCAATGGTACCAATGGTCTGCTTCACCCATGCCATGAACTCGTTCACGCCCAGACGGTCTACGACGTCTAACTTCTTTCCATGCAGTTTTCCATCGGATGCCTTGATCGCCTCGTCGATTGCGGATTGACGTCGGGAACCAATGACGACGATCGCTCCATGCGAGACGAATTCCAAAGCCAGGGCCAAGCCTATCCCGGTTGCTCCGCCAGAAATCACAACAGTCTTGTTCGCTAAACTCGTCATCTGCATCTTGTTTAAGGCGACTATGCCTTTCTCGCTTCGACCTCTATTGGAAAGTAACCGTCCCAGTGCCGCTCATCATAGCAAACATCGCCAAATTCGCACGATGGGGCGTTCCACTAAATCTGGCACACTATAAGCTATTGATTAAGCAAGTTATTGAGTAAGCTGCCAAGGTACGGTACTAAGTTTATCAAGCTATGAGTTCTGGCAGAAATAGCTTTCGCTCACCGGCAGATGTCCTACTGTTACATTCATCCTAACCCCAATTGAGAATAATGCTCCGAACATCCCTACTCCACCCTCAAATTCTCAAGTCGATCGCACAAGCGGGCCATCATGCGAAGATCCTGATCGCTGACGGCAACTACCCGGCTTCCTCGAAGAAAGGGCCGAAGGCAGAGCTTGTATCGTTGCAATTGACGCCTGGTATTCCGACCGTTGCGCAAGTTTTGAGACCACTCCTGGAAGTGCTCCCTATCGACCATATCCACACGATGGGTATCGACAAGAGTGATGAGTATGCGTTGGACAAAGATCCGGCAGTTTGGAGCGAATATCGGGCGATCATGAAAGAAATGCAGTTCAAACGAGATCTTGAACCCATCGTCAAGTGGGACTTCTACGATGCCGTGATGTCCGAGGATCATGTCCTAACCATTCAAACTGCGGACCAAGCGACGTGGGCTAACCTTCTTCTCTTGGTCGGGGTTCGTACCTAATGCGGATTGATTCCCACCAGCATTTCTGGGATTACGATCCTATAGAGTATCCCTGGATAACCCAAGGTTCGGCAATTCATGGCAGTTTCAAACCTGCAGATTTAGAGCCGTTACTTCGCAGCGCACAGATCGGTGGCTGCATCGCTGTACAAGCTAGGCAGAATTTAAAAGAGAACGTCTATCTTTGTTCGTTGGCCGAAGCGAATCCGTTGATACAGGCGGTTGTGGGATGGATCGATTTGCGAAGTGACAATGTGGAGCAACAGGCTACCGCATTCAAACAATTACCGAAGAGTGCTGGTGTTCGGCATGTCGTCCAGGACGAAGCGGACAGCGAGTTCATGACGCGAGAGCCTTTCCGGCGAGGGATTGCCGCTCTTAAAAAACATGGATTGGTTTACGATATTTTGATTTACGCACATCAGTTGCCCGACGCGATTCGCCTCGTTCGAGATTTTCCCGAGCAAGCTTTTGTGCTGGATCACATCGCAAAGCCTAGAATCGCGACTGGCGAAATCCAGGAGTGGGCATCGCACATGCGCGAGATAGCACAGTTCCCAAACCTGTCCGTGAAACTATCGGGAATGGTGACCGAAGCAGATCATCTCCATTGGAATTCTCAAGTGATGGAGCCGTATTGGAACGTCGTGGCGGAAGCCTTTGGAACCGATCGAATTCTCTATGGCTCGGACTGGCCTGTCATTCGACTGGCAAGCGACTACGCGAGGTGGGCAGAGACCGTTAGCCGATGGTTGGAGGTATATTCCACCTCGGACCAAGAGAAGATCTGGGGTGAAAATGCGCAGCGCGTTTATTTGTCGCGCGGTTGAAACCGTTAACACTCCACGCTACTAACTACCATCCTCCAGCGTTCAGACACGGATGCCCTACAGAAACGTAGACTGGGCGATCACCCCGCATATGGGAACACCAATCAACACTGATTCCCACTCATCCAGTAAGTTAACAATC
>Ga0207937_1000046_pt1 | contig 35883 bp, 33 predicted proteins | sample LakMenEpi04Sep11_FD_150668 | JGI IMG/M metagenome (GOLD analysis project Ga0207937, IMG submission 150668) | Freshwater microbial communities from Lake Mendota, WI - 04SEP2011 deep hole epilimnion (SPAdes) | ecosystem: Environmental > Aquatic > Freshwater > Lentic | place: Lake Mendota, Madison...
TGGCTATGGACGCTAATCGACTAGCGAAGGTCTCCGGTGTTTGTCTGCGAATCGATTCCAGCAAACTTGCTGGATACCAGGCTGTGTTGGAACAGGCTTATCAATCAATTCTCTCGCGAGGACAAACCAAGCACTCTCCTGAAAGTTGGGTGCTTTATGGTGGGGAGGACCATGGGTTTTTGGCAACTTTTCCGAAGGGAACAGCACCAGTTGGTTTTCGCGTTATCGGTGAGGTGGTTGCTGGAAGTGGAGTTTATTTAGACGAAGAGGTTCTCGAAGGAAGAGGCTGGGATTCAATCAGCTCTTAGCCGTGCAGGTCTTTATTGAGCTGAACGCCAATGCCCTCTCTGGCAATCGCTTCAACTGCTCCGTTTTGGGAATTACGTCTGAACAGTAGTCCCGGCATTCCACTGAGCTCACTTGCCTTCACAATTTGGGATCGGTTATCAACTATGAGCTTTACTTTGGTACCAGCAGTTATATAGAGGCCTGCCTCCACCACGCAGTCATCGCCGATTGAAATACCAACTCCGGAATTAGCTCCGAGCAGAGCGCGAGCACCAATTTCAACTCGATGCTTGCCTCCTCCAGAGAGAGTCCCCATGATTGACGCCCCACCGCCAATGTCCGAGCCGTCCCCGATGACAACACCCTGCGAAACCCTGCCTTCGACCATTGAAACGCCGAGCGTGCCAGCGTTGAAGTTCACGAAACCCTCGTGCATGATTGTGGTTCCTGGGGAGAGGTAGGCACCCAGTCTCACCCGGTTGGTATCCGCGATTCTCACCTTTTCGGGAGCAACATAATCAATAAGTCTCGGGAACTTATCTAGTGAATGCGGCGTAACCCCTGCCTGACGAAACTCCACGATTTTTCTGGCGTAGACCTCAGGAAGTACCGGGCCACGGTTTGTAAAGATCACAATGGGAAGATTGGGAATCAGACCCTCAAGATTGATGGAGTTTGGCTTCACCAATAGGTGTGAGAGCAGGTGCAGTCTCAGATAAGCATCTGCCGTTGAGGTGACAGGAAGCGAAAGTTCTATTTCCTGCCTTACAACCTCGGTGGAAATTTCTCTCAGCGAATCTGTTTGCTCCGCCTGCTCAAGTTGGCGCGGCGGGAACCACTGCAAATCAGATTTTGGAGCATTTCCTAGTGACGGGGATGGATACCAAACATCCAGGACGGTTCCATCGCTAGCGAGCGTGGCAAGGCCGTGCCCCCACGCACCACCCGATAGAAAGCCACTCACCTGAGAAAGAATACAGGTAGCCTTTTGTTGATGAGCACTCTGAATTTGTCCAAGAATCTGGTCGAGCTGACCATGGACATCTGCAATATCGAGTCTGTTTCAGGTGGAGAAGCCGAGCTGGCAGACGCCATCGAAGAGGCCCTTCGCCTTCCTCACCTCACCGTGATCAGGGACGGTAACGCCGTTGTGGCAACCACAAAGACCTCGGGCGACAAGGTGATAATCGCCGGTCACATCGACACCGTTCCAATCGCCAACAACTTTCCTGCGCAGCTGCACCACTTCGAGCGCGAGCAGGTAATTGTCGGCAGAGGCTCGGTAGACATGAAGGGCGGTGTGGCGGTTATGCTCAAATTAGCCGCTGAGATCACCAGTCCCAATTTTTCTGTCAGCTGGATTTTCTATGACAACGAAGAAGTCGACAGCTCCCGTAATGGACTTGGCCGACTCATGAAAAATCATCCTCAGCTTGCGGATGCGAAATTTGCAATTCTGTGTGAGCCAACCTCGGCTTTAGTAGAGGGAGGTTGCAACGGAACTCTTCGGGTCAAGGTGTCAAGCAGGGGAGTGAAGGCTCACTCCGCAAGACCATGGATGGGTGAAAATGCAATCCATAAGGCTTCCGAAATTATTTCCAGGCTCGCTTCATACCAGTGTCAAACTATTGAGGTTGACGGCCTTGAGTATCGCGAGAGCCTTAACGCAGTTTCCATAAAAGGTGGAATTGCCGGGAACGTTATTCCAGATTTGTGTGAGGTTGAGGTCAATTACCGCTTCGCTCCCTCCAGAAGTGAGCAGGATGCGAAGGCAGTGATTGAGGATTTATTTCCCGAATTTAATCTTGAGTTTGTAGATCTGGCACTGGGCGCTAGGCCGGGCCTGCAGACCCAGTGGGCCAAGGCTTTTCTGTCTGCCAGTGGCCAAGACCCCAGGCCCAAATACGGCTGGACGGATGTTGCCCGCTTCTCAGCCCTAGGTATCCCGGCCATCAACTACGGTCCTGGCGACCCATCTTTGGCTCATGCCGATAATGAGAACCTGCCGGTTGGCCACCTTTTTGACGTCGAAAAGGGCCTGCGCAGCTGGCTTAGTTCCTAGCCGGGTTGGTCAAAGGCTCGATTTTCTGGGATAATTGGAGTTTGTAAACCCCAAGGAGCCCACAACTCATGGCAGCAATGAAGCCTAGAACTGGTGATGGACCAATGGAGGCCGAGCGCGAGCCTCGTGGACTGATTGTTCTGCGGGTTCCCCTAGAGGGTGGCGGCAGGCTCGTGGTTTCAATCAATGACACTGAAGCCCAGGAGCTGCACAAGGTTCTAACCGGAGTTGTGAAGAGCGCCGCCAAGAAGGCTGCAGCTAAGAAGTAGTTAGCGCTTCACCACAATCAGCAGTCCATCCCCGACCAGGGAAATGCTGGCAAGAAAATCTTCGTTATCTGAAAAATTCTGCACCGCTGAGCGTATGGCCGATGTCTCGTCTTCGCGAAGCGTTGGATTTGGCACTCGGTCTCGCCATAGCGCATGCGCTAGGACAATGGCTCCACCTGGCTTCGCCAGGGCTATCGCAAGGGGCAGGACCTCGTCCAAATCGTTTGGATCGGAATCAAGAAACACCAGGTCGTAGGCAGCTTCTGCCATGTTTGCCATTACTGAGGAAGCCCTGCCAGAGATAACCCGAATTCTTGCCGGGGCAATTTCGGCTCGCTTAAAGTTTTCCCTAGCTGCCAGTTGGTACTCAGGCTCTGAATCAATTGTGGTGAGGACCGAGTCGGTGGATGCCGACAAGAGCCAAAGCCCTGAAACACCAGCACCCGTTCCAACCTCGACAATCGATTTGGCTCTGGTTAGCCCTGCTATAACGGCCAGTTGATTTCCGGTTGCCTCAGTTACGGATTCCACTCCCAGCTCCACGGCGCTGCGACGTGCGGAGCGAATAGCCTGCGGCTCGTTGGCGTAGTCTTCGGCGTATATCCAGCTGGTCAGTTTGTCGATCATGGTTAGCCACAAGCCTATGTTTGAAAGCGAAATTAGTCGGTATTCGAAAGGGATAAACTCTTTCCATGTTTGGTCTGAGTGCAGAAAAGCTGCTGCTGCTAGCGCTATTGGCAGTTTTGATCATCGGACCTGAGCGCCTTCCCTACTACGCCAAGCAAATGGGCGAGTGGGTCAAAAAGGGTAAGCGCATGATTGACAATGCTCAGGTTCAAATGAAAAGCGAACTCGGCGATGGGTTTGAGGATCTGGACTGGAAGAAACTAGACCCAAGACAGTATGACCCAAGAAGAATTGTTCGAGAAGCTTTGCTTGAAGAAAAGCGCAAGCCTAATGTTGCTCAGACTCTAAATCGCGCAAAGCCTCCGCAGAAGCCACTGGAGCTTGGCGAGACTCCGCCCTTCGATCTAGAAGCGACCTAGAACTTACCCATCCACTTTGCGAGTTTGGTCATCAGCGGTGCCATCTTGCGATAGTCCTTTGCTCGCGAAGGTAACCCGATTGGCAGCTTGTTGGCAACACCGATGGTTCTGTTTTCTGTGAAGCGAAGTAGGCCGCCGGGACCACTTCTTCTGCTAACGCCTGACTGTTTCATGCCGCCCATGGGCGCTGCCATGGTTGCCATCGAGGCTCGGTAACCCTCGTTGATGTTTACAGAACCTGCCATCAGTTTCGAGGCCAGCTTCAAAGCCTTCTTGGGCTCACCAACAATCGCTGCGTTCAATCCCAATTCCGTCGCATTGGCAAGCTCGACTGCTTCATCCAGCGAGGAGTAACCAACCAGAGCAATAAGTGGTCCAAACACTTCCTTATGAAGAATCTCAGCTCCGTGTGGAATATCGGCCAGAACTGTGGGGGCATAAAAGTAGGGTCCAATCTCAGGCAGTGCGTGCCCTCCGGTAACGACCCTGGCTCCTTCTGACTTAGCTCTTTCTATAAATCCAGAAACTCTCTCCAATTGAGCCTTTGAACTAAGAGCACCCATATCAAAATCAAACTGATTCGAAGCTCCAACCTTCAGTGTTTCAACCTTCTGCTTCAGGATGGATTCAAATTCCTTCAGGGCGTGGTTTGGTACATAGAGACGTTCGATAGACACACACAGCTGACCAGCATTGCCAAAGGCACCGGCAATAGCCATTTCAGCAGCCTCAGAAAGATTGGCGCCGGGCATCACAATCATTGGATTTTTGCCGCCGAGCTCTAGCGAGTACCCGATCAGACGTGGGGCAACTCTCTGGGCAACTATCTTTCCAGTCGCGGTTGATCCGGTGAAGGCTAGATAGTCAGCATTGTCGGTTACTGCATTTCCAACCTCGGTGGCATCGCCGTGAACGACCTGCCAGATAACTTCTGGCACTCCAGCTGTGACCGCTAGGTCTCTTGCCATCTCAACAGTCTTTGCGGTTTGGTTATCCGCTTTTTGAACAACAGCATTACCTGCAAGTAGAGCCGGTATAACTTCCATCATTGTTAGAGCAAGTGGATAGTTCCATGGCGTGACAATTCCTACGACTCCAACTGCTGTAGGCTCGATGTAGGCGGTAATTAGAAGTGGCACTCCGCCTTTGACTTTCTTCCGCCTGAGAAGCTTTGGAGAAACTTTGGCGTAGTAGGAGATTGCAGCAAGCGCTCCAGTTACTTCTTCGAAAGCATGCATTCGCGACTTGCCGGTTTCGCGCTGCAGAATGTCCATAAGTTCTTCTTGATGCTTGATAACGACATCAACCAGTTTGTGGGCAATTTGCGCTCTGGCTTTAGCACCTAGCTCATTCCATGCAGGCTGCGCCTCCCGGCCCTCCTGAAACATCAGTGCCACATCCGTAGCGCTGTGGGATTGAATCTCGTGTAGTTTGCTGCCTGTTAGCGGATCAACAATTGCGATGGTTTCCATACATTCCTAAATCGGATTTAGCCCTAACTTCTTCCCGCTCAGGCCCCTTGGGACCCTCGCGATTTCGGCGGCAATGCCTTCAATTACCTTGGCCGCTGGATCTTCTGCATCTGACACTACAACCGGAACCCCCCTGTCGGCCGAGGCCCTGAGCACTTGGCTGATAGGAATCTGTCCTAAGAGCCGAACATCCTGCCCACTGAGCTCGCTAAGTCTGTGTGCAACGGCCTCGCCACCACCTTCGCCAAACAGGAAGTTTTTGCCCTGCTCGGTTTCTAGATAGCTGAGGTTCTCAATTACCCCCAGAACGCTTTGCCCGGTCATCAGACCAATGGCTCCCGATCGCTCGGCAATGCTGGCTGCTGCTGCCTGCGGGGTGGTGATAACCAGCGACTGGGCATTGGGTAGAAGCTGGCCCAGGCTTATGGCGACATCACCCGTTCCCGGAGGAAGATCGACCAGCAGAAAGTCCAGGTCTCCCCAATAGACATCGGTGAGGAATTGTTCGACGGCCCGGTGGAGCATTGGTCCTCGCCAGGCAACTGGCTTGTTGTCTGTGACAAAAAAGCCGATTGATATCACCTTCACATCAAATGCAATCGGGGGAAGCATTAGCTCGTCGACTTTTGTAGGTGACTGATTGATTCCCATCAGATTTGGAATCGAATAGCCGAAGATATCTGCGTCGAGAAGTCCGACCTTGAACCCAGACTTAGCGAGTGCTGCAGCTAAGTTCACAGTCAGAGTTGACTTACCAACACCACCTTTGCCACTTCCAACAAAAATTATTCTGGTTAGGCAGTCGCTTTGTGCAAAGGGATTGAACTTCATGGGTTTATCGCCACGCAGTTTTTTCTTCAGCTCCTCCCTTTCTTCCGCGCTCATTGTGGTCATTGACACACTCACGGATTCAAATTCTTTGCTCAGTGCTTGCCTAACATCACGCTCGATGGCCTGAGCAGCGGGGCAACCAATTATGGTCAGCTTGATTTCTGCTTCGACTTGACTCTCTGTCTCGCTTAGCTTTCCAACCATGCCAAGCTCTGTGATTGGACGCCTAAGTTCAGGATCAATCACCGAGGCTAAAGCAGAAAGCGCGCGACTCACTTAGTTTTCTTTGGCTTTCGCTGTGGTTTTAGCTCATCGAGCAGTTCGTTGATTGCAGCTCGAATCTCATCCCTGACCTGATCTTTGGTGGCAACTTCCTCAAGGGTTAGGCGAAGCGCTGCCACCTCACGGGCAAGGTATTCGGTGTCGGCGAGATTCTGCTCTGCTCTCTGACGATCCTGTTCAAACTTCACTCGGTCTCTATCATCCTGACGGTTTTGTGCAAGAAGAATTAATGGCGCAGCATAGGATGCCTGCAGCGATAGCAAAAGCGTGAGCAGCGTGAAGTTAAGTGCCCTGGGATCAAACTGCATGTTTTGAGGTGCGAGGGTATTCCAGGTAATCCAAACCAGCACCACGACGGTGATGCCAATTAGAAAAGCTCCAGTTCCCATAGCGCGAGCAAATCTCTCGGATACCCTGCCGACCATCTCTTGATTAATGGCTGGCACTCTGAAGTAGGGGCGCTTGCCTAATGGGCGCTCAAGTTGCGATTGGTTTCTTGCCATCACTCCTCGCTTCTCCAGTCATCGGGTAGCAGGTGGTCGAGCACATCGTCCACTGTCACCGCACCAATAAGGTTCCTGTCTTGATCAATTACCGGCATCGCCACCAGGTCATAGGTGGCAAGGTCTCGGTGAATCTGTTTAATTTGAGTCTGAGCGGGAATTGGTTCTAGCTCAGAGTCCATGAGATTGCCCAGTCTCTCGCCAGGGGGATAGCGCAAGAGTTTTTGGAAGTGCACAACACCCAGGTATCGACCTGCTGGTGTTTCAAATGGTGGCATGGTGACAAATACCTGGGCTGCCAGCACCGGCTCAACCTCTTTGCGCCTGATTAGTGCCAGTGCCTGAGCCACCGTGGTGTCAGCGGAGCACAGAATGGGTTCGGTGGTCATAAGACCTCCTGCGGTGTATGGCTCATACTGCAGAAGCTGACGAATGTCTGCTGCTTCCTCGTCGTCCATCAGATCTAGCAGCGCTTCTTTTCTATCATCAGGAAGATTCGCCATCAGGTCAGCGGCATCGTCCGGACCCATCAGATCCAAAACTTCTGCGGCACGCTCGTCTTCCAGCTCACCAATGATCTCTAGCTGCTCTTCCTCTGGCAGCTCTTCCAGAAGATCAGCTAGTCGATCATCATCCAGCTCTTCCGCCAGGGCAATCATTCTCTCTTCTGGAAGATCCATAACGGCAGTGGCCAAATCTGCTGGCCTTAGGTCTTCAACTGATCTGAGCAGGTGCTGCGCATCCTGATTGCCAGAGTGATCCTGCGGCATCGCAATGTCTTGCCACATCACAAATTCCGTCGGCCCCTTGGCAAATGGAATAGCTGACTTAACTACTCGTCTTACAAACAGTTCACTCAGTAGCCAGTCGCCCCTGCGGTTTTGTTCAATGGCGAAATCCTCAATCTTGGCGTTTCGATTCGATCCGACCAGCTTGACTTTTCTGCCAAGCATCTCGGCGATTGCCCGTACCTCCTGGCCACGCGTGGCAAAGCGTCTTAGGTCAATTAATCCATTGGTGATTACCTGCCCGGGAGCGATGGCGGTGACCCTGGCCATCGGCAAAAACACCCTGCGGCGACCTGAAATTTCAATCACAAAACCTTTGGCCCTGGGGGCCTGATTCTTGCGGTATGCCATGACCACATCGACTACCTTGCCCACTCTGTCGCCCAGCGGGTCAAATACCCCGCAGCCAACGAGGCGAGCGACAAATACGCGAGTTGCGCTCATAGAAAACCCCGCTTTCAAAAGTGGAAAGTCATGACAATATTTCTCTCATGACTGATGCCCGAAACAATGCTAAGCGGAATATGGTTGGGCCGACCATCCCCAAAGGGTTTGTCCTAGGCGAATTTACCAACTATTCCGATGCCACCGCAATGGTTGAAAAACTGCTCGCAGGTGAGTTTCGTCCCGAGAACATTTCTCTGATTGGTCACGATCCTCTGCTGGTTGAGCGAATCAAGTCGAGACTGGGCTATGGCAGGGTCGCACTCTCTGGAGCAATGACAGGATTTTGGATTGGATTGATTTTTGCTCTTCTCGTTGGAGCTGGAATAACCGTTTCACCCGAGGGGGAGCTGAGCTATAACCCGCAGCAGTTTTTTGCGGCTGTAGTGATTGCTGCTGGTATCGGCATGCTGTTCAACATCACCAGATTTTCTCTAAGTAAAAACCGCAGAGGTTTTCTCTCCACTCAGATGCCAGTTGCAGCTCGCTGGGAAGTTGTAGTTCCCGATGCTGAAGCAGGCAGAGCGCGCAATCTGCTTGGACTAGCCAGCGACGCCTAACTGGTTAGCCGCAAACCAACTCTCCACCTCTTCCACCTTTCTCGGCAGAAGTCCAGATAGGTTTTCGCATCCATTTTCGGTTACGAGCACGTTGTCTTCAATTCTCACGCCGATGCCTCGGTATGCCTTGGGGACAGTCAGGTCGTCAGCGTGGAAGTAGAGGCCAGGCTCAATGGTGAACACCATTCCCGGCTCCAAGATCCCATCCTGGTAGTGCTCGCGTCTTGCCTTGGCGCAGTCGTGAACATCTAGACCTAGGTGGTGCGAAGTTCCATGCACCATATATCTTCTGTGGTGCTGATTCTCTTCCTTGAGCGCATCCTCTGCACTAACCGGAATAAGTCCTAACTCCGCAACCTTCTTGGCAATCACTGCGATGGCGGCGTTGTGAATTTCCCGGAATTTGATTCCAGGCTTCACAATTGCAAAGGCAGCATCGGCTGCCTCCAGAACAGCCTCGTAGACCCAGCGCTGTTCTTTGGAGAACTTTCCGCTAGCTGGAATCGTGCGGGTGATGTCGGCGGTATATAAAGAGTTAAGTTCGCAACCCGCATCAACCAGTACCAAGTCGTTTTTGTTTACGCCTCCGGTGTTTTTGTTCCAGTGCAGGATGCAAGCGTGTGCTCCACTGGCGGCAATAGTCTCATAGCCGAGGTCGTATCCCTCTTCTCTTGCGCGTGCGAAGAATGTCGTCTCGATTACCCGCTCACCGTGGGTAGACCTAATGGCTCTGGGCATAGCCTTTGCAATGTCTGCAAAACCTCTAGCTGTAACCTCAATTGCCTGACGCATCTGCTTGATTTCATAATCGTCTTTGACAAAACGCATCCCTGAAACCTTTTCAGCAAACTTTGCATTCTTCATCGAAAGCGGCTTGGGCCAATCCTTTAGATGTTCCTCAAGTTTCTTTATGTCGTAGGTTGGAATGCCCAGTTGCGTTTGAATGTCCTCAAGAGTTGGCCTAGGCCCGGTCCAAAACTCACCGATCATGGAGTTTGCAAAAAACTCATTGGTGTCCCTGCCGGCAGTTGGCCTGAGATAGAGCCTGGTCTTGAGCGTCTTTTTCCTAGCGTCAATAATCAAGACCGAATCCGGAACTGTCTCGCTTCCCCAGCCGGTGAAGTAGGTGAAGGCTGTATCTGCTCGGAAGCGGTACTCGGTGTCGTTTGATCTGACCTTCATCGAACCGGCTTCAATCAGGATGAGCTTGCCTGGATAGAGCTTGGCCAAGCGCTCGCGCCTTGCCTGCGCATAGTCGGCCACCTCCCACCTCTTGGCAGTTGATGCGGGCTTGTCCTCCCACTGTGAGGCAATGAATTTCATGAACTTCTTGCTCTGCGGGAAGCGGGAACGGTTCGGGGTTTCTTTCTTACTCATACGACTATTCTGCTCCTGTGATCGATCTTCATGCACACTCCAACCGTTCCGATGGTAAAGATTCACCCTCTGAACTGGTTAGAAAGGCAAGCGCTAAGGGCATAGAGGTTTTAGCAATCACTGACCACGACACCACCGACGGTTGGGACGAGGCTCTGCAAACTGCCAGATCCGAAGGGATTGGACTGATTCCTGGGATTGAGGTCTCAACCCGATCCAGCGTTGAAGGCAGAAGCATCAGCGTTCACATCCTTGCCTATCTGCCAAATCCAACTGATCCACACCTGGCTCAGGAACTGGCTAAAACCAGAAGTTCACGAATCACCCGGGCAAAGGAAATGGTTGATCGTTTGAGCGTCGATTACCCAATTGCTTGGTCCGATGTTGAAAGACAGCTTCCTGCAGGGGCAACTATTGGACGACCGGCCATAGCCGATGCTCTTGTTTCACTGGGAATAGTCCCTACTCGATCTGATGCATTTGCATCAATTCTTAGCAAAAAGAGCAAGTACTACGTGTCGGACTATTCGATAGACACTGCTTCCGCCATAGGGCTAATTCGCAGGGCCGGAGGAGTGTCGGTAATGGCGCACCCGCTGATTGATTTTCCAGCTGGGAAATCTGAGCTAGATCTTCCGCTCAAACACTTTGAGAAACTAATTGCTGCAGGTCTAGATGGGTTAGAGATAAATCACCGGTCGGTTCCTGATTTTGCAAAGAGCTGGCTAAGCAATCTCGCTCTAAAGCACAACCTAATCATCACCGGATCCTCTGACTATCACGGCGATGGTGCAAAGGAGAATCAGTTGGGGGAAAACTCAACAGAGCCTGAGCAGCTGGCTCGGATTGTTGATCAGGCCTCTGGCTTTGAGCCGCTTCTGTAATTTCTGCGGCGCTGCCTAGTTTTGGGTTTGGCCACCTCAGCTTTAGCGGGTTGAGGTTTTTCTTGAACAGGCTTTGCCTTTTTCAGTCTTCCCTTGGTTCCTTCTGGGATCGATAGGTCAGAGAAGAGGTGAGGGCTGGAGGAGTAGGTCTCAGTTGGCTCAGGTATGCCTAGTTCAAGTTCCTTGTTGATGTTTTGCCAGCGAGTCATGTCTTCCCAGTCGACGAAGGTGACGGCAACTCCCAGCTTGCCTGCTCGGCCGGTTCGGCCGGTTCGGTGAAGGTAGGCCTTTTCATCTTCAGGAACTGAATAGTTGATCACGTGGGTGACATCGTCAACATCAATTCCTCTTGCGGCAACCTCGGTTGCCACCAGGACATCTTTCTTACCCTCGCGAAAGGCAGCCATAGATCTCTCCCTGGCGGTCTGGGCCATGTCTCCATGAAGGGGAGCGGCCTTGAAGCCTCTTTCAATCAGCTCATCTGCCAGCTTGCTGCACAGTCTTTTGGTCTTGACGAAGATGACTGTCTTTCCTCGGCCCTCAGCCTGCAGGATTCTGCCCACTACTTCATCCTTATCCAGCGAGTGAGCGCGATAGACCACCTGCTTAATATCCGCCTTTGTCTTTCCCTCGTCGGGGTCGCTCACGCGGATGTGGATTGGCCGCTCCTGATAGCGCCTGGTTAGAGACAGAATCTCGCTCGGCATCGTTGCTGAGAACATCAGGGTTTGCTTTTGCTTTGGCAGGATGGAAAAAATCTTTTCTATGTCAGGCAAAAATCCAAGATCTAGCATTCGGTCTGCTTCATCTAGAACCAGGTAGTTGATTGCGGTGAAGTCGATCAGCTTTTGATTGTGAAGATCAATCAGTCTTCCTGGAGTTCCAACCACCAGGTCTGCACCCTTGGTGAGCTCCGCCAACTGTCCTTCATAAGACTTACCGCCATAAATCTCAACCACCCTGGTGGTTCTGTTCTTGGCCGCTAGGCGAAGATCTTCTGTTACCTGCAGAGCCAGTTCTCTGGTGGGAACAACGATTAGCGCTCGAGGCAGATGCTCAGGATTGGGGCCGAGCTTTTGCAGGATTGGCAGACCAAAGCCAAAGGTTTTTCCAGTTCCGGTTTTCGCCTGTCCGATGACGTCGGTGCCGGCTAGTGCTAGCGGGATTGCCTGCTCTTGAATTGGGAAAGGTGCGGTGATAGATACCGATTCCAAGGCCTGACAGATGTCCTCGTCTATGCCTAAATCGCGAAAGGTCAATTACTTCTCCAGAATGTATAAATCGCTCGGGAGGCATAAAAGATAGCCACCCTTATAAACTTGCAGCATGTTCGACTGGATTCGAAGGCTCAGGAAGATCTCGCAGACTCTTTCACTGCCTTCCCGTGACTCTCAATCACGCAGTCAGTCACAGCTTAATCCAGCCAGGCTCATTCCTGCTACCGAAGTCTTCCTTTCACAGCTGATTCAGCACCACTTGCTCGTCTCTCAGCTACTGGCCGACGATGCTGATGATGCTCCAGAGCAGTGGGCGAAGAAGCAGCGAGCTTTATCGACAAAGTATGCGGACAGAGCAAAGGAGATCCAGGACCAACTGATAAAGCTTGGCTCAAGCTATATGGATTTGCAGCAGAGCATTCGTGATCGGCTAGATACCTTGGTCCACCGCACCGAGGGCAAGGGTTGGCCGGAGGACATCATGAGGATCTTCATCGTGTTCTCACTTCTAGAAGATAACTACCTGAGAGTTTCCAAGGGGCTAACTCCTGCCCGCAGAATCCGGATTGAGGCGATGCTCTCGGACAATTCGCTCAACGACTTTTGCCAGCAGGCACTTTCCGATGCCATTTCGAATCTGCCGCAGCTTTCAAACGATCTGGCGCTATTCGGCAGAGCGATTGTTGCTGACGCTCTTCTCGAAGTTAGAGACAGCGTCAGCTTCGATGATGTTTTGAGAAACCCGCCGGCTAACCAGGTTGATTTGACCCGTGAGCAGTTCAAGATTTTGGAACCAATCACCTCGGAGCTGGTGGCAAACCACACCCTCCGAATGGATTCTTTAGGCCTTACCGCCTAGGCGGATTTGCTCAAGTCTTGCCAGCTCCTGCTTTTTGCGAATTCGATCCAGTGCTCTAGCTCCAAACCAGCCGACGGCAGGCATTCCAAGCATTACGGCAAACCAAATCCAAGCCTCCTGGTAGTTCAGGCCCAACCAAGTTAGAACCAGCCAGATAACGCATCCAGCAACCAGGGCAATTCCAGCGGGAACGAACCTCCCGTAGTGATCAGATGGCGGAAGCACAAAGGGAGCAACTAGCGCCAGGATCAGGGCGTAGACAACGATGACGGCAATTTCCATTAGGAGATAAACCCAACCCTTCTGTTTTCCTCGGTGCCAATTTCAACAAAGGCAACGGCACCGGAGGGAACGATGATGATTCGACCCTTGCTGTCGGTTAGTTCCAGGGTGCCATCGGCCAATCCCCGGTTTACCGCCCCGATCAAGCTCTTACTGTCTAGATTGCTCTCGAGAGTAATGTCTCGGCCGCTCTCGCGAATCCCAATTCTTACTTCCATGGTGCTCCTTATCGCCTCTAGGTTACGGCATATAAAAATGTCACCGGATACAAATAGATTGTTTGGGTGGCACAGGACCTATTCGTTAGCGAGGAACACTCCGCCCTGCCCGCAACCGAAGGACAATTGGATGTAACCGAGCCGCTGCTGGTAGTTGGCGCTCCAAGGTCCGGCAAGACCACCATGCTGAGGCAGATCGTAAATCAGCTCGAGAAAACTGAATCTCCAGATTCCATCCTGGTCCTCACACCCTCTCGTCTTGCCGCAAGTGTTCTGCGTGACCAGATTGCCCTCGATTCAGGTCAAGCAGCTTCTGCTCCGAGAGCACGCTCCGTCTCCTCCTTTTCCTTTGCAACCCTGGGCGAGGATTCCAAGATTCGTCTTCTCTCGGGCGCTGCACAGGAGCGACTTCTAAGGTCACTCGTTGATGAGGCTGAGACAAAAAAAGCCGGCGCTCGCTGGTCTATTGATCCTCAGACCTTGCGGCTTCAGGGATTTGTGCAAGAGCTGAGAGACCTATTCGCAATCATCATCGAAAACTCCCTCAGCACTGAAGATCTCGAGAAATTACAGAAGCAGTTTCCAGGTCTTCGCTTACAGGTTGCAATCGATTTACTTCCGATCTATCGGGAGAGATTGGGGCTTGAGGGACTGCTAGACCCAGCCCAGCTATCTATCGCCGCGATGGATGCCTACGTTGCAGGAACATATAAATACGTCCTGGTCGACGATGCACAAAACCTAACCCGTGGACAGCTTCGACTGGTTGAAAAGTTGGCACAGAGCGCTACCTGTTTTCTCTTTGGCGATCCAGATACTGCGACCCTCGGCTTCCGCGGCTCTTCGCCATCAAGCTTCATTGAACTAGCTCGGGCTAAAGGCTTCAGGGAGTTTACGCTTCCTAGCAGAGATTCAAACCCTGGATTGAATCAGCTGCTATACCGAGTTTCATCGAGAATTCCGGTGTCGCTGGTGAGCGATCATCGCCCGCGGCCCTCTGGCAGCGAAACGGTTGTCGGTCATCAGTTTTCCTCAATTGTCGAAGAAACAGATTGGCTTGCTCAGCAAATTCGGCTTGCGCACATCGGTGGAGTGGGATTTGACGAAATAGCAGTGGTTGCCAGAACCAGAACCCAGCTCGAACAGCTGGCCCGGGAACTCAGTGCAAGAAAGGTGCCGGTTCGCATCATCGGGGTTCAAAGAGCACTTCGAGATCAGCCGATGGCCAGGGCGATTTTGGACTTTGTGGAAGTTGCCGCAGGTTCACCGTCGCTTGATCAGATTGAGCAGCTGCTCCTTTCGCCACTGGTCGGACTGGATTCAATCGAATTGCGTGAAATTCGCAGGCTGATTATTCCCTATCGCATGGAAGGCCTTGAGCAAACTCAGGCTCTGCGCGAACTTCTGGGCGAGCAAAAGCCGGTCAAGCTGATTGCAAAGTTGGCCAAGTCTTTGGCAGAACTTAGAGAGCTCAAAGAACCTAGTGCCTATCAGGCGGTGTCGATTGCCTGGTCGCTATTGAGCGATGCGGATAAGGCAAGGCTGCCGGAGGCAGATATCGACGCTTCTCTTGAGGTGTTTGCAGCAGCTATGCGCTTTGACGATCGCGGAGAGGGTAGCGCCTTGGATTTCTCTGAGCAGCAGCTCAGAAGCAGAATTCCGGAAGACTCTCTCGCCCCGATTAGTCAAAGACCAGCGGTAATTCTCTCAACGGCTGCCAATCTGGTCGGCTCTTACAAAGTAGTTGCCATACCCAGGCTGCAGGAGGGGATCTGGCCAAATCTCACTCCCCGCAATGCGCTTCTAGGCGCAGCATCGCTGCAGGCATTTATTCTCGGTCGAATTCCCTCTCCCGAATTTGCCCCTAGGAGCGAGCTGGCGGATGAGCTGAGAATGTTTTATCGAGCAATCGCTTCCGCAACGCAGCAGCTGATACTCAGTGCAATGTCGGATGAAACAGAGCAGCCATCGCAGTTTTTTCAGCTTGGAAAGATTGAACTAGAACAAACCAAAGTTTTGGATTTTGACCTACGGAAACTTGTCGGGCGTCTTCGGAGAAGACTCTTCGATGGAGATGCTTCGGCGGCACCGATACTGGCCGCTCTGGCTTTGCAATCTGTGCCGGGTGCTCATCCGAGTAGCTGGCAGGGGCTTTTGCCTGAATCAGATTCTCTACCACTGGGCCGAATTGGAAATAGGGCAGCAGCCTCCAGGCTCGAGGCGTTTGAGAAATGCCCACTGCACTGGTTCATTTCAACTTTCGCCACTGACGCGACAAGCTTCAAAGCCTCACTCGGAATCCTGTTGCACAGTGCACTCGAAAATGCCGATCAGCAAAACCCATCCAGCTTTGTTGAGCGCAACTGGCAGGAAATGGAGTTCGATTCGCACCTTACCGAAAGACAGGTTAGAAAAGATGCGCTGCAGATGGCCAAGCTTCTAGAGGATTATTTGAAGCGGGGTTCGGAACTGGTTGCAGCCGAGCAGGGCTTTGAACTGCAGATTGGAGAACTTCGAATACTGGGAAAGATTGACCGCGTAGAAAAAACTCCCGATGGGGATATTGCTGTTGATCTAAAGACTGGTAAGAGCCCAGAGAGTAAAGACAAGGCACAGAAAAATCGCCAACTAGCTGTCTATCAGCTAGCCATTGAGCAGCAGTCAAAATCAGCAGGCGGAAAGCTTGTCTACATCGGCGGGGGGAAAATTCAGGAACGTGATCAGGCTCCGATGAGCGAGGAGCTACGCGGAGAGATTTTTGAACTCGCTCAGGCAATGATGGAACAGCTGAGCTCTAACCAGGTGGGTGCAAACATTGACGATCACTGCAGCGCTGATGGAAATTGCCAGCTGCTTCTAAGTCGGGTGATCACAAGTGGCTAGGTATAGCGCTCAAGAAGTTTTTTCGATTTACTCCACAAACCAGCTAACGCAGGAGCAAATTGCCATTGTTGAAACCGCGGCCCTGGATGCCCCATCGCTGGTGATTGCAGGTGCCGGCTCCGGAAAGACCGAGCTGATGATGGTTCGAGCGATGTTCCTGGTGGCAAATGGCTATGCCCGACCAGATCAGATACTTGGCCTGACTTTCACCAAGAAGGCCGCCAATGAGCTCAGGGGAAGGATCAATCTCGGACTTGTAAAGCTTAGGGATAGCGCTCTGTGGCCAGCTGAGCTGGGGGATGATTTTGCACCTGCAAAAATCTCCACCTACAACTCTTTCGGCAATGAGATATTCCGCTCGCATGCCTTGCAAATCGGTTTCGAGTCCGACTCTACTTTGCTTACTGAAGCACTAGCAGTGTCTCTGGTTAAAGAAATGATCGAGTCAAGCAGCAATGAACTGTTGGCTGAGTACGAGGAGAACCTGGATAACCTTGCAAAAAAAGTCCTGCAGGCCACTTCTCAACTAACCGACCATCAGGCGGATAGCAAAGAAGTCAGCCAATACTTTTTGGATTTTTCAAATCATTTGAAACATCTTCCAAAAAACGACAGTGGCAAAACTGGACTTTTCACATACACCGAAGACTTCTTGGATAAGGCCAGCCAAGCCCGTTTAATTTTCGAACTTGCTGGCGAGTTTCAAAAGTTCAAGCAGGACCGAAACCTTTTTGACTATTCGGATCAGGTCGCTCTTTCACTCAGGGTTGAGCACTTTGACAGCGAGTTGATTCCGTTTCGGTTTGTGATGCTGGATGAGTATCAGGACACCTCGGAGGTACAGGTGAAGCTTTTGTCCAAGCTATTCGGGCAAAAGAGCGTGATGGCTGTAGGGGATCCAAACCAATCGATTTATGCCTGGCGAGGAGCCAGCATTCGAAATCTCAGAAACTTTTTTGAGGACTTTGGCTCAGGTCAAAGCTTTACGCTCTCTGCCTCTTGGAGATCCGGCGAGGCAATCTTGGCTGCCGCCAACCACACCGCCAAGAACATCGACAATGGCAATTTAGCGCCGTTGACACTCAGCGCTGGGAAGAAGATCGACTCCAAAGTATTCGCCCGCTCATTCCCTGACGGGGTAGGTGAGAGCGAGGGTGTTGCGAAGTGGATAGCGCAAAGAATCGCCCCCGATAAGACAGCTGCGATTCTGTTTAGAACCAAAGACTCAATGCGAATTTATGCCGATCAGCTTGAGAAGCTTGGCCTCAGCTACGAAATCACTGGGCTTTCAGGACTTCTCGATCAGCCAGAGGTTATTGATCTGATGGCAATCCTTCGAATGCTGGCAAAACCTGAGTCTTCGGTGGATTTTCTGAGGATCATTACCGGACCTAAATTTCGACTGGCAGCATCTGACATCGCAGAGCTTGGTCAAACTAGGCGCAAGCTCAGCCGAATATGGAAGCTTCCGAACAACAGGCCGCTGACGCTTCTGGAGACTGTGGACAAACTTCAGCTGCCTTCCGTCAAAGAGCACATCAGTCTGAGTGCTTTGAGTGCTCAGCGTCTTGAAGAATTTGCTTCTGTGGTTCGTGGTCTCAGAGCTCAGTCTTCGCTGAGCCTGACAGAACTTGCCTGGCGAGTTGTTGAGGATTTTGAGATTGACATCGAGCTCTACGCCCACTCGGATCTGGAAGACCCGCTGTCAAGCTTGAGAAGTTTCATTTCGCGAATTAGCGAGTTTGAAACCAGTTCTGAGCGGCCGAATCTTCTGTCTCTAATCTCTTGGCTCGACTATGCCATCAAGAGTGAGAACTTTGAGCTTCCAAAAACAGGTGCAAAAAAGGGAGTGGTGCAGCTGATGACCATTCACGCTGCCAAGGGTCTGGAGTGGGACTTTGTCGCAGTTCCTCAGCTGAGCGAAGGCATCTTCCCCGGAGGGGTTCGGGCCGAGCAAAGAGGTTGGCTGGCTGGAGGCATTTTGCCCGGAGAATTCCGCCTTGACCGACAGGCAATTCCAGTTCTTTCTTGGCAGGGCAGCACTACGCAGTATGAATTTAATCAGCGGGTAGAGAACTTCAAGGAGCTGCACAAAAAACACACCCGAGTGCAAGAGCGACGCTTGGCATACGTGGCTTTCACCAGAGCCGCTAAAGAGCTTTATGTTTCGTCCAGCCACTACTACGACAGATTTGAAAAAGCGGTCGAATACTCCGAATACTTCACCGAGCTTGTTGATGGTTTGGCTGAGGTGATTGAGCTGGCTGAAAAACCAAGCACAAAACCTACTTACGGTGTGCAGCGAAGGTCGTGGCCCTCCGATCCGCTGTCGAACACTCGAGCAGCCTGGGAGCAGGCAGCTAATCAGGTTGCAAGCTGCGAGCCAGAAGAGCTGAGTGCGGAAATACTTCTGCTACTCAAAGAGCAGAACATGCGAAGTTTCCCCCCAAAACCTAAGCTTCCACTTCGGCTTTCGGCATCCGCGATCGTAAGGCTACTAACAGATCCGAGTGAGTTTGCCCGCGCGCTGGCCAGGCCAATGCCCGCAGTTTATTCAGATGTGGCCGAGCTCGGAACTCTCTTTCACGCCAACTTGGAGCAGGCTTTTCTTTCCGGAAGCGAGCTTGATTATTCCAATTGGTCGGAGGAAGAAAAGAAGCTCGGTGTCAATTTTGAAAACAGTCGCTTTGCGGCGCTAAGCCCTCTTTTGGTGGAAGAGTCAATTGAATTTGCTCTTGGCGGATCGATTGTGGTGTGCAAGTTGGATGCCGTGTATCTAATTGATGGTGAGTATCAGGTAGTGGATTGGAAGAGCGGAAAAATGCCTGCGGGCAAAGAGCTGAGCGATAAGGCTATTCAACTTTCTCTCTACCGCATCGCTTTGAGCAGAAAACTTGGTGTTCCACTAGAGCGAATTCGCGCGAGCTTCTTTTATGCCGCTAGCGGTGAGGAGCTTGAACCGCAGCTGATTGGTGAGGCTTCTTTGGCGCAGAAGTTGGAGCTACTTAGAAAAGCTCATCAGAGTCTGGGGGCGTGAGGTCCTGCGCCTGAGAGATTGGGGTTGTGGCAATAGCCGCACCAAGACCAATAAACCCGGCCGCGCGCAATGGTTTCAGCGCACCGGCAGCTAACTGCTGCGCGAGATCATCGAGCATTGCCTGTGCCTCCGCAATTAGCTGCTGGTCATCAAGCTGAATGCAGTGATTGAGCCAGCTGGCCAGTTCTATTTCGGAATAGAGAATCGCCCGCTGCGCGATGTTCTCATCGGCGCTGGGGCGCATAGCACGATAGTTCAGTAGCGCATCTTCGAAGGTCGATGGCAGTGCGCCACCGGCTAGATACTTCAAATCCTCTGCTGGATCGGAAATTGAAAGCGCTGACCAGCCGGCAACCCCGCTGATTGTTGAGTTGTGAACAAAAATGTTTTGATCGGAAATGCTTCCGTGCACCACGCTTGGATGAAATCTAAATAGGCCGACATCCTCCAGAGCTTCTTCCCACCTGCTCAGTAGCGATGGGGGAACTTTCCCTGTTGCGGCAGCGGCGTCAACCTCGGCCACCTTGGTTTGCAGAATTCTTGAAGCGTCATACTCGGGAAGTCCGGCATCAATTACTACCGAAGGATCGAGGTTGTGGATGGCCGCGAGGGCTTCGCCGATGGATTTAGAAAACTCGCCGGGTGCGTACTTTGATAAATCAGGACTCTGTCCCTCCAGCAGGGTTAGAAGGATTACCTGCAAATCCCGCTCCGTAGTCTGACCAACCAGCTTTGGGACAGCAAATGGCAGCGATGAAGCTGCAAGACCGATGGCTCTAAGTCCTGCCATCAGCTGCGCCTGTTCAGCTATCCCTGCCACGCCAGAGGGAACAATCAGTTCAAAGCCGTCACCAGAATCGTCAAACAGCTGCAAAGCGTCGAGGTCTGGACCCTGATCTGAGCGGCGAAAATGGCGGAACTTTTTTCCGCTGGCAGCGTCGGCTGCCAGCGCGGCTAAAATCAAGGCGGGTCTACCCACCGCTTCAGGATAGACAACGCATCACCAACCACTTAGCAATGCCACGCATTCGTAAGGGATTCCCAATTGAGCAGTGATCTAGCCAAATCCATTCTGGATCAGCTTGATTCTGAGCAGGCCGAAGCAGCGAGTGCCCTGAGGGGACCGGTCTGCATAATCGCGGGCCCAGGCAGTGGAAAGACCAGAACCATCTCCACCCGAATTGCCTATGGTGTTGCAACCGGGGTCTTTAACCCCGATCGAGTGCTTGCCCTGACTTATACCAACCGAGCGGCAGCTGAACTGCGATCAAGACTTGGGAAACTGGGCTCATCCTCAGTCGCCGTTAGAACTTTTCACTCAGCTGCACTGAGTCAGCTGCAATATTTCTGGCCGCAACTGACCGGAAGCGCTTCTCCAAAACTACTAACACAAAAACGATCACTATTGGGCGAAGTTGCCTCGCTGATTGGTCTCAGGCTGAGTGATGCACAGCTGATGGAGGTAGCGTCTGAGATTGAGTATTTGCGCTATTCACTGACAGATGTTGAGCATTACCTAACCGGTGAGCGCTTACCGGGATTTCTATCGCAGGAGCAGTTTTCCGATCTTGAAAAGCGTTACCAGGAGCAGAAGCTTCAGCGGAGATTGATCGACTGGGAAGACACAATTCTTTTGTGCACGGGGCTGCTCAGAAACGAAGCTCGAGCACTCAGCTATTTTCAGCAGCAGTATCGCTTCTTTACGGTCGATGAGTACCAGGACATTTCGCCGCTGCAGGAGGGGCTACTCAGAACCTGGCTCGGCGATAGAGAAGAGATCTGTGTGGTCGGCGATCCTCGCCAGACCATCTATAGCTTCGCTGGGGCTAGCAGTAGCTTTCTGCTCGACTTTCAGAACCAGTACCCGGGAGCCAGCACCTTTGAGCTGAATCGAAACTACCGATCGGCCGCTGCGATAGTCGATGTTGCAAATCAAGTTTTGCCACAGAAGCCGCTCAGCAAAGTCAGATCAGATCTTGGCCTGGCCAGAGTTTCATCGAGCAGTAATCAGCTTGAAGAAGCAGGTTTGATTGCCAGGGATATCGCAGCCGCTCTTGCCACGCATAAGCCAAGCGACATAGCAATTCTGGCTAGAACTAATTCGCAACTAACTGCGCTCGAAACAGAACTACAAAAACTAGGCATCAAGACGCAGGTTCGCGGGCAGGGAAGGTTTTTTAGACAGCCGAATGTATTGCAAGCAATGGGTGCAATTAGGGCGCTGGCAGTAGCCGATAGCGGCGAACCACTTTTCATGCAGGTCTCGCAGATTCTGTCCTCACTCGGTTGGACTTCCAAGATGCGCGAAGACGATGACTGGACGTCCTTGAATTGGTTTATCCAAGTTCTCGACGAGCTGGGGGATGTGGCAACTAGTGAATATATTCGTGAGCTGGATGAGCGCGAAAGATCTGGACACGAGCCCACTCGTGAGGCGGTCACGCTCGCCACTGTTCACGGAACCAAGGGACTTGAATGGAGTCAGGTCTATCTGATTGGCGTTAACAGAGGGCTTTTCCCGATTAGTCATGCTCAAGATTCATTTTCTGTTGATGAGGAGAAGCGACTTTTCTACGTAGCCGTAACCAGAGCCAAGGACAGATTAGTTGTCAGCTATTTTGGGGAAGCCTCTGAATTCATTGAGCTAATAGGCAACCGCAACTGATGTTCTTAGGGATCAAGCACGCAAGCTCTCCCGATCTGTTTAGTCGGAAAGCTTCACTAGTAACTTCACCGGAATCTACAAAGTTAAGAATATTGTTCACCGCGATGCCGCTGGCAAACAAAAGCATTGGTGCATCGGCTAGATCTCTTTCCAGGGCTAGCAATTGGGGAGCAATAACGGGCCAGTTTTCAATTTGTTGAAGCCGAGACAGTTCCTGGCATCCAAGACAGGCGGTTTTGCCAGGTATCACTAGGGGAGAGACTTCCACTCCCTCCTCGTCAAAGCAGATAGCGAAGTGTGGAATGTCTCTTGCAAGCCAGCGCTGGTAACTGTTCGGGTCAACTACATCGTTGGCAAGTATTACTGCGAGAGAAATCTCATCGAGCGACTTGCTTATGCGAGAGTGAAATTCAAGCTTCTTTCCTATCAAGGACTGTGCTGCTTTGACTCTTGGCAGCCCCAACTGGGCTTTGGTAAAGCTCAATGGTCCTACATCAGGCAATTGAATTCGTTTTTGGTCGAGGCTGATTAGCTTTCCGATACCAGCCAAATCGAGTGCTTTGCAGATTGTGAAGCCCGTGGCATCAAGTTTTTCGACATATATCTTTTTGCTTAGACGAAGGCGAAGAATTTCTACCGGGTCTGCGCCCTGCAAAAAGATTCTAGAAATCTCGGCAAACCGCTGCTCAATCTCGCTAGTAGAGAGAGTCTCAGAGCTTTGCCAAAGCACTGGAGAGATTCGAGCGAGAAGTTCTTGGCTTCGATTTGTTGACACTTTGGCTATTTGATCGAGGTTGCCTATTTGGTTTTTGGTTAGCCCCTGCTCGAGGTAATCGAGCACTCTGAGCTGATCCTCTTGCAGCTGAGTTAACTGTGTGAAGTTGCGGTAGCCGTATTGACGGGTGCTGTTAGCAATCCAGAGCCGGGCAAGAGCTGGGTTGATCTGCGTGGCCATGACCAAATAGTTCCACCAAATGCAGGAGCCTGAAGATAACTTTCCACAGACCTACTGATCAAGCAGTTTGCGAAGCTCGCCATCAAAGTCGTCGCCACCAGAGGTAATGCGAGTGATTAGTAGATCAGGGTTTTCAATTTCCGCTCTTGAGGGAAGTTGATCTGGATGACGCCAGAGGTCATCGCGCTGCTCTTTGTTCAATTTTTCCCACATCGACTTGGCATCTCTGCGAAGTTTGGGACTTATCTCTAGGCCAACCAGTACCTGGAATGTTTTTTCTGCGACCATCGCGGTTGCTCTTCGGCGAGCCAAAATCTCTACTGCCGCCGCCAGATTAGGAAGTCTTTTACCCGCTTCAAATGCCAGAGCATCTGCAAATCCCTCAACCAGGGCAAGGAGAGTCTCAATTCTCTCCAAGGCAATTTCTTGCTCAGGAGTTTTCGAGGCAAATGAGCCGTTGGCTTCCAAAATTCGATTCACTGACTCAGGATCTTGAGGGTCAACCTGCTGCATCATCTCCTGGATGCCACCTAGTTCAACCTTCAAACCCGAAGCAAATTCGATGACCTGGGTTGTGATTTGATCTGATAGGTAGCGGTTTGAGTAAAACAGTGAACTAATGGCCAGCTCGCGAAGCGCCAAATAGATAATCAGTTCGGATTTCTGGGCTTCAAGATCAGTGAGAAGCTCCTCAACATTTTGAGTGATAAATCCCGGTCTGTCGATGATTGGAATTCCGATTTCACCTGCAGCGAGTGCTTTTTCTGAAAGCTGTCCAATCACAACCCCGAGCTGTGTTGCAAAGATTGCGGCACCCGCATTTTGGATGAACTGTGCTGCTGGTTGCAAGACAGACTTCATCTCCTCTGGTAGAAGAGTTTCGAGATTCTCTGCCAAGGCCTTGGACATCTTTTCGGCTACAGGCGTGCCGAGTTTAGAGAAAAGCGGCAGGGCATCTTTCGTCCATAGCTCTCTGGAAAAAATCTTGACCGGGTTGGGATTTGAGAACTCGGTTACCTCTTGCAGCCAAAGCGATGCAATCTCGCACGCCTTCTTGAGTTCTTCCTCGATGACGGCATTAGAGGACTTTTGCTTGGCCTTGGCAATCTGCTGCGCCTGCGCTAAGGCCATATCCCAATTCACTACTTTGCCTGGCTCCATGAGAAAGCGAGCTTGATTGAAAAGGCCGGAGATCAGAGCAGGGTTGGCTCCGAGTCCGGCGAGTTTGGAGAGTGAATCGGGGTCAATTTGACCACCGGAGAGCATCTTGCGAATCAGCTCTGCCAGCTCATCCTTGTTTTCCTCGTTCAACGATGCCTCTTTCTCCAGCTTCCAAGCTATCGCTGAATTGGATGGTTATCTTGAGGTAAAACTGTGAATTCTGTTCGCCGACGGCGTGAGTCGCCAGGCAATAAGTTGTCGGTCGTTTACCTAGCATTGAGGCAATGACATTCTTTGCCGGTAAATCCGTTAGGCCAAGACGGAGCAGATTTGTTCTCCTAGGCCTACTTTTCCTAACTTTTGGCTCAATGGCTTTCTTACCTACTGGTTATGTAATTGAAAGACCAGGTCAAGTTTTCAATGTGATGGGAACTGTTTCGGGGGAGCCGGTAATTAGCTCTGATGATCTTGAGGTTTACTCTTCCGAGTCAAGATTTGATGTGACTACCGTCTCTTTAGTCGGTAACAGAGACTCAACGCCCAGCTGGGTGCAGGTCCTGATTGCCTGGGCAGACCCGGAGCAAAATGTTTTACCGGTGAGCGAAGTTTTTCCAGATAACAGATCAACGCAGGAGATCAGAGCTGAGTCAACAGCCCAGATGGAGATCTCGCAGCAGGATGCAATTGCGGCAGCTCTGACTCACCTGGGTTATGAAGTTCCAACCAAGCTCTATGTTCAGTCTGTCCTGGTTGATTCGCCCTCGTCCAAGGTGCTCGTGGCCGGTGACATTGTGGTCTCCGCTGCAGGAGTTTTACTAGAGAATTTCGATCAACTGCGATCTGAGATTCAAAAGACCGAAGGAGATCCAATCGAAATTGTCGTGGAAAGGGATGGAGTTAGAAAGTCCTTCTCCATCACTCCCGTCAAAAAGGAAGACCTTTGGGTGATTGGGTCGATGATTGCCTACATCTACGACTTCCCGGCTTCTGTTTCGCTGCAGCTGGGGGATGTGGGCGGACCCAGCGGAGGGCTTATGTTCACGCTCGGGATCATTGATGCCCTTGGGGAGGGCAGCCTGGCTGGAGACCATCACGTTTCGGGGACAGGGACAATTAACGCCTCCGGAAAGGTCGGAAACATTGGTGGTATCGGATTGAAGATGATTGCTGCCAAAAAGAGCGGAGCCGACCTGTTTCTAGTTCCATCAGGAAACTGTCAGGAAGCAAGTGGGCAGGTTCCGGAGGGTTTGCCTGTTGTATCAGTGAGAGACTTGGATGATGCTCTTGCAGCCATTGAACAACTCAAGAGCGGATCTGAGTTTTCTAGTCTCAGTTGTAATTAGGAGAAATTAGTGTCGCAGTCGCAGCCCGCAATAAACCGTAGGGTTTCACCATTGTCTATCGCCGTTGGAATTTTGGCGGCAATCCTCTTCGCGCTGCTCAGCGCTGCAGGTATTTACACAGACTGGCTTTGGTTCGATCAGCTGGGTTACGAAGAGGTCTTCCTGACTCAGATAGCGGGCCAGGTGATCGGATTCGTAATCGGCTTCACAATCATGGCACTGCTGGTTTCGATTGGACTGGCTTTAGCTTGGCGAACAAGACCTATTTATCTGAAGCTGCCAGGGGAATCTCCATTCCAGGCATATCAGACTCTGCTTGAGAGTTTGCGCAAAGTCGTGATGGTTGGAGTACCAGCAATCATTGGAATCGGTGGCGGACTCGTCTTCGCTCGCGAGTGGGAGGTCGGAGCACTATGGCTAAACGGCGAGAGTTTTGGACAAACTGATGCGCACTTTGGTATGGACATCAGCTTCTATGTCTTTGATCTGCCGTTCTGGTCTTTCCTAATCGGCTTTTTATCTGGCGGAGCGTTTTTAGCAGCAGTTATTAACCTCGCGGTGCACGTTATTTACGGAGGAATTCGATTTAACGGAAGAGACATCAGCGTTTCTAAGCCAGCTCGAGTGCAGCTTTCCATTTTGGTTGCTATTTACTTGGTCCTCCAAGGAGCTAGCCTCTGGCTAGATCAATACTCTTCTGTCATTACTTCGGGAACTTTGTTCACGGGTGTTAGCTACACCGATGCCAACGCAGTCATTCCCGGCTTGCAAATCATGGCTTTGATTTCGGTTGCTGTCGCCGTTACTTTTTTGATTACTGCTTTTATCGCCCGCTGGCGAATTGCCATCATCGCCACCGCTTTGATGGTTGTTAGCTCACTGGTTCTCGGTGGTCTATACCCCTGGATCGTCCAGACCTTCCAGGTGGTTCCAAATGAGAGAACCTTGGAGTCGCCATATCTTCAGAAGAACATTGAGGCAACGAGAGCCGCATATGGCTTAGATGAGGTTGAGGTCATTGAGTATGACGCGAAGGTTGTAGCTGAAAAAGGCGCTTTGCGAACTGATGCCAAGACCACTACTTCAATTCGAATCATTGACCCTGCGCTGGTAAGCGATGCATTCCGCCAGCTGGAGCAGTTCCGTCAGTACTACTCATTCCCAAATCGACTGCATGTGGGTCGCTATGAAATTGACGGCGAAGTTCAGGACACAGTAGTTGCCGTTAGAGAGCTAAACCAGGCGGGACTTGGTGAAAGCCAGTCCTGGTATAACTCGACAATTGTTTATACGCACGGCTTCGGGTTTGTGGCCGCCTATGGAAACAAGCGCGATGACGATGGCAAGCCACTGTTTCTGCAGTCAGGAATTCCTCCAAAGGGCTTGCTCGGAGACTTTGAGCCAAGGATTTACTTTGGCCTGAATTCACCAACCTATTCGATTGTTGGCGCTCCGGATGGCGCGCAGCCGCTCGAGTTTGATTATCCAGCGGGCACTGAAGGTCAGCGAGAGACCTACACCACCTTTGAAGGTAGCGGTGGCCCGAGTGTTGGAAACCTAATCAATCGTCTGGCTTATTCACTTCGCTTCCAGAGCGAGCAAATTCTTTTGTCAGATGCAATTAACTCGGAGTCACAAATCCTCTATAACCGCGCCCCTAGGGATCGAGTTCAGCAGGTTGCCCCTTATCTAACTCTTGATACTGAGACTTATCCGGCAATTGTCGATGGCAGGGTGAAGTGGATTGTCGATGGCTACACAACCAGTGCGAACTATCCCTACTCAAACCGTGAGCCATTCAACGTAGCGATTTTAGATTCGGCATCGGAGACGTTTAATCGTGGCATGGGAGATGTGAACTACATTCGCAACTCAGTCAAGGCAACGGTTGACGCTTACGACGGATCAGTTGAGCTCTACGCTTGGGATGAAGAAGATCCAATTCTTCGTGCCTGGTCCAAGATTTATCCAACAACTGTGAAGCCAAGATCGGAGATGTCGGCAGAGCTTTTAGCCCATGTGCGTTATCCAACCGATTTGTTCAAGATGCAGCGCTGGGTACTTGGCCGCTACCACGTGACCGATGCCGGTTCTTTCTATTCTCAGCAGGATGCCTGGATGACCCCTAACGATCCCGTTGAGGGCACCGGCCTTGGCACTCTGCAGCCACCGTACTACCTGACGATGAAGACTCCTGGTCAGACCGATAACGCGTTCTCGCTCTACTCAACCTTTATTCCGCAATCAACGGGCGAGACAACAAGAAACGTGCTCACCGGATACCTAATTGCGAATTCGGATGCCGGTCGGACGGCCGGACAGATTGCAGATAGCTATGGAAAGTTGACGCTTCTGAACCTGCCGCGCGAAACAATCGTTCCTGGTCCGGGACAGGTTCAGAACAACTTCAACGCTGACAGCAAAGTTTCTTCGCTTCTGAACATCCTTCGTCAGGGATCGACAAGAGTATTGAACGGAAACCTACTGACACTTCCAGTTGGTGGCGGTCTTTTGTATGTGCAACCGGTTTACATTGAATCCACCGGTGAAACCAGCTATCCGCTGCTGCAAAAGATTTTGGTTGCCTTTGGTGATCAGATTGCCTTCGAAGACACACTAGAGCTTGCTCTGGATGCTCTATTCGGAGGAGATTCTGGGGCCGAGGTTTCTGATGGCAATCAACCTGGCGCAGGTGATGAAACAGGTGGAGGTTCCGGTGCTGATTCTGGCAACGCAGCACTCGATGCTGCACTGAACAAAGCCAAGCAAGCGCTGCAGGACAAAGAAGCTGCTTTGCGCGCAGGTGACTGGAGCGCATTCGGTGAGGCCGACGATCGTCTGCAGCAGGCGATCGAAGAAGCCCTAGCGGCACTGGAGAACTAGAGACGAAGGTGCTATCCTTACTGCTTCGCCGCGGGGTGGAGCAGTTCGGTAGCTCGCCGGGCTCATAACCCGGAGGTCGTAGGTTCAAATCCTGCCCCCGCAACCAATTACCCTCGGGGATTTTCCTCGAGGGTTTTTACTTGTGGAAAACCCACCTAGGTTCAATCGACTTTCGCTCTAATCTCCAGCCATGCCACTGGGTATTTTGTTTGTTTTACTGCTTTCGTCCTGTAGCGCTGTTGTCGCGGATCCTCAATTACTACTGAACAAGTACGCGGAAACAACCGAGAGCGGTGGACCACTAACCGAAGTTCTTACTCAGAGCGCATTTATTCAGGCAGATGCCTCCAAAAGGCTGCTGAATGATCTCGGCTATTCCCAGCGCGGCAGGGCAAGGTTTGAGATTTGGTCAGCTTCAGATTTCTTGGTAAGCGGCTGTCTTGATTTGAGTGAGGTGGTAGTGGTTGATAGCAAGGGGGCATTCCTTCCCTCTGGTCAGAGGCGAAGTCAGTTTTCAGCCACCATTACGCCCGAAAATTTAATTTCTAATTTTGCGGTAAGTAAGGAGCAGTGTTGAGCGTTCGGATTTTTATGGCTAGCTGTGATCTGGTTGCTGCAGCCTTAGGCGTTTGCGGATGTAGCGGAAGTATTGGCGATGAGCTCGAGTATCAGATTTGTGCGGTAAAGCAAATTGAAAGCTCGAAGTCCAAGGTGAGCGTGGAGAAGCCAAAGCGTCTTTGTCGCTACTACACCAATGGGACCATCGATACCCCGACGCTCACCGTTATCGAAACCTATATCGAGGTTGGCCAAAGACTGTGCATTGGGGATGAGGTTCCCGAACCTCGAACGCATTCCACTTCGGTCTCAGAGCTAGAAACTCAGTTCAGGGCTAAATCCTCTAGGCCAACCGCAACCTGGCAACCGGGCGGAGAGATAGAAATAGAAGTGAGCGCGACATTTACTGCTGAGTACCCAACCCGGGTGGTGGATGGAGAACTGTTTGGTCAGAGCGCCTCGATTAGGTTCCGAGCTGAATCCTTCCGATGGACTTTCTCTGACGGGACCAGAGTGGCCGGCAGGGAAGTAGAAAAAGGATTTTCTGAAAAAGGCGAGCAGACCGCTACTGCGCATGTGCTTCTGAGCGTTGACTACAAACTTTGGGGAGAGTCGTGGGTTATCGATGCCTTTAGCGGGGAAGTAGCGAGTAATGAGCTCAGAATCGGCGTGATTGAGATTCCAAGGAGAACCCTGCTGGTAGCGGGGTAATCAGCTAACTTTCAGCCGGGATTCATTTAACCCTCAACGTTGTTGACCATAATCGACTCAAGTCGAGAGGGTTGAAATGACCGAGTTCCAAAGAAGCGAAAGCCAATTTGTGTTTTCCAATACCTATGCTGCGCCCAAACCTGCTGCCCAGAAGCCAAAGCGCAGGGGTCTTTTGGGAATTGCTGCACTGGCAATGGGTAGCGCGCTAGTTGGTGGAATCATCGGCTCCTCCGCATTTTCGGTCACATACTTTGGTGCTACTCAGCCTGCACCTGTGGTGGTAAACAACGTCGAGCAAATTAACTGGGTGACCGGAGCTGCATCTGAAGCGGGACCGGCAGTAGTGACCCTCTGGGTTGAGTCCTCAGTTTCAAGTGGGTCGGGTTCGGGTGTGATCTTGAGTGAAGACGGATTTATCCTCACAAATGCTCACGTTGTAACGCTGAGTGGTTCAACAAATAATCCTGATCTTTCTGTGAAGCTCTGGGACGGCACTGTTCTTCCAGCGGAGTTAGTTGGTTACGACACCGTCTATGACCTAGCGGTGATAAAAGTAGAAGCAACAGGCCTAAAGGCAATTAAGTTTGCGGACTCTTCAAATTTGAATGTTGGGCAAAATGTGGTTGCCATTGGTGCTCCGCTTGGACTAGCTTCGACGGTCACCGAGGGAATCGTATCTGCGCTGAATAGGACAATTCGCGTAGCATCAGCAGAGGTTAGCGAAGAGCCTGGACTTCAGTTTTGGACCGGAACAGGCGAGTCAATCAGTATTCAAGTTATTCAGACTGACGCAGCTATTAACCCCGGGAATTCCGGAGGCGCACTCGTAAACGAGCGCGGTGAGCTAGTTGGAATCAACGTTGCAATTGCGACTGCGGGCAGTGGTGAAGCAGGTTCAATTGGCGTTGGATTTGCCATTCCATCCAACACGGCTAGTCGAATCGCAAGCGAAATTATGCAGACCGGAAAAGCAACTCACGGACTGCTTGGAGCTATGGTGCGGGACAACTCTGAAAATGGTTCGGGTTTCTCCACTGGCGCCTATGTCGATCAGGTGACTGAAGGCGGCGCCGCTGAGTCCGCCGGTATTCAAAGCGGCGATGTGATTATTGAATTTGCTGGCCAGAAGGTGACCTCAGCTGCCGATCTCACGGCCATGGTTCGTGCTCAACCGGCAGGGGCAGAGGTCGACCTAAAGATTGTTCGTGATGGTGAAACCATTTCTCTTCGCGCGATACTCGGGAATGCTGAAGACCTAAACTAGCGTCGATGAACAAGACCGAAGAAAAACTAGAACAGGTTGAGGCTGGCGATCACGAGCGCTACTCACACTACGTAAAGAAAGACAAGATCGTAGAGTCCGCTGTTATGGGTAATGCGGTTGTAGCGCTGTGTGGCAAAGTGTGGGTTCCCTCGCGCGATCCTGAGCGATTCCCAGTTTGTCCTGATTGCAAAGAGATTTTTGAAAAACTAAAGCGTTAGTTGTAGATGGTTGGAATTGCGGCTTCGCCCTTTGATAGGCGCAGGGCATCCGGCTTGAGTTCTGAAATCGCTTTGAGAAAGTGCTCTTTAGCTTTTCTAGTTCCTAGCTGACCAATCAGCGTCGGGTCGTTCACACCGTCAAAAAGAGTGGCTTGCAACTTTCTTCCCGACTTCTTTCCAATTAGTTCGGCGCTGGCAAGGCCATCTTTAATTTCTCGGTAGGCAATCTTCTTTCCACCCAATGAAATCTTGTTCTTCGACTTCTTTGCCACATCTACCCAGGAGTTGCCGCTCTTATGAGCAACGAGTTTGTAGACGAAGCCAACAGTTGGAAACCCGGAGCCCGTGACAACTGAGGTTCCAACGCCAAATCGGTCGACGGGAGAGGACGCTAGAGCAGCAATCGTGTATTCATCTAGGTCACTCGTGAGAACTATCTTCGTTTCTTTTGCGCCTAGAGAATCTAATTGCTGCCTGACTTCGAGAGCTGTTGTAGCCAAATCACCAGAGTCGATTCGAACGGCGGCAACTTTTCCATCGGTGAGTTTGACCGCAAGCGCCACAGCTTTTTTGATGTCGTAGGTGTCAACCAGGACGGTGGTGTTCACTCCCAAAGCTTCAATCTGAGCCTTGAATGCTTGCTCTTCACTGTCGTGCAAGAGAGTGAAGGAGTGTGCAGAGGTTCCCATGGTGGGAATTCCATAGAGCCTTCCAGCTTCCAGGTTGCTGGTTGCATCAAATCCAGCGATGTAAGCGGCTCGGGCTGCAGCAACTGCACTTAGTTCCTGGGTCCTTCGTGAGCCCATTTCAACAAGGGACCTACCCTTGGCGACCGAGAACATCCTCGCCGCAGCGGAGGCAACAGCCGAGTCATGGTTCAAGATCGAAAGAATCAGTGTTTCTAGGACGACGGCTTGTGCAAAGGTTCCCGTTACCGTGAAGACAGGTGATCCTGCGAAAAACAAATCCCCTTCTTGGTAACCCTCGATTTTCCCATCGAATTTGTAATTGCTTAGGTAGTCGAGAGTCCGCTCATCGACAACTCTGGAATCCCTGAGATATTCAATGTCTTGCTTTTCAAACTTGAAATTTGTTATTGCTTCTAGCAGGCGGCCAGTTCCAGCCAAAACACCATATCTTCTTCCTAGCGGAAGCGATCGAGTGAATGCCTCGAAGACGCACTGACGCTCTGCCTTACCAGAGTGCAAGGCAGCTTGAACCATCGTTAGTTCGTAGCGGTCCGTAAGTAGCGCAAGTGACACGCCACCAGCCTACTGAGCCGTCATCTACCGCTCTAGACTGGGGTCTGTGGATGCAAGACCAATCGGAATATTTGATTCTGGAGTCGGTGGCCTAACGGTTGCTAGGGCAATCATTGATCAACTTCCTCATGAGTCCATTGTTTATGTCGGGGATACTCTTAATTCTCCTTATGGACCTAAGTCACTAGCTGAGGTTCGAACCCTTGCTCTGTCGGTAATGGATGAGCTCGTTGCCTCCGGCGTAAAGCTTCTGGTTATTGCATGCAATTCGGCATCCGCTGCAGTCCTTAGAGATGCTAGGGAGCGCTACACCGAGGGTAAGGGAGTCCCGGTGGTAGAGGTAATACAACCTGCAGTTCGCAGAGCAGTCGCTACCTCTCGGAATAAAAGAGTCGGCGTCATTGGTACCTCGGCAACTATCTCTTCTGGTGCCTACGAGGATGCATTTGCGGCAGCTGTAGATTTCGACATAACTTCTGCGGCCTGTCCAGCATTTGTGGATTACGTGGAAAGAGGGATTACCTCGGGACCAGATCTTCTCAAAGTTGCGGAGGGTTACCTGAAGCCAATTCGTGAAGCCAAGGTTGACACTCTTGTCTTGGGATGTACTCATTACCCACTGCTACAAGCCGCCATTGCATATGTAATGGGGGAGGGTGTGAACCTAGTTTCCTCAGCTGATGAGACAGCCAAGGATGTTTTCAGGGTCTTAACTGAGCATGATCTTCTAGCCCCGGAAAATCAAAAAGCCAGTTATTCATTCTTTGCAACTGGAAATGCAGATGAGTTTGAGGTTTTGGCAAAGAGATTTTTGGGACCTGAGGTAAGTGGTGTCAAGAAATTAGACAGAAAGAGCTGAATTGAGAAAAGACGGAAGAGCTGACAGCGATCTACGTGCTGTGAAGATTGAGCGCAATTACACCATGCACGCCGAGGGTTCGGTTCTTGTGTCTTTTGGCAACACCAAGGTTTTGTGTAATGCATCGTTTACGCCTGGAGTTCCTAGATTCAAAAAGGACACAGGCGAGGGCTGGGTCACTGCCGAGTATTCAATGCTCCCGCGTGCAACGAATGAGCGCACAGATCGAGAGAGTGTAAAGGGAAAAATTGGTGGTAGAACTCACGAGATTTCCAGACTTATCGGTCGAGCACTCAGGGCAGTGGTTGACTACAAGGCGCTAGGGGAGAACACCATTGTTATTGACTGTGATGTCATCCAAGCTGACGGCGGAACACGAACGGCTGCGATAACTGGAGCATTCGTAGCGCTAATGGATGCTGTTGCTTGGGCGAAAGCCCACGGGCACATATCAAAATCTGCAAAGCCAATTCTGGACACGGTGGCTGCTGTTTCGGTTGGTGTCGTCGATGGACGAGCTCTATGCGATCTAGCCTATGAGGAAGACGTCCGCGCAGAAACGGACATGAACATCGTCGCAACCGGCCGGGGACTATTTGTAGAGGTACAGGGCACAGCCGAAGCAAATCCGTTTAGTAAAGAGGAGCTCGATTCGCTCCTAGACATGGCAGTAGCAGCAACTCAAAAGCTCTCGACCATCCAGCGTGAAGCTCTCGCAAACAATCTGGAGTTGGCTTGAAAGAGCTGATTTTTGCAACAGGTAATGCCCATAAGGTTCAAGAGGCCGCCCAGATAATTGGTCTCAGAGCGCCCGGCATCAGCGTCTTGCCCTACTCCGGGGAATCACCCGCGGAGACCGGAACAAGTTTCCTCGAAAATGCCCGGATCAAATCTCTTGCAGCCTTTCAGGCAACGGGTAAGCCTGCGTTTGCCGATGACTCAGGAATCTGTGTGGATGTCATGGGAGGTGCGCCGGGAATATTCTCAGCCATCTGGTCAGGCACAAGATCCGATGTTGCAAACAGAGACCTGCTCTTGGCTCAGCTAAAAGAGATTCCAATTGAATATCGCCAAGCAAGTTTTGTCTGCACAATTTCACTTATAGCCGAGGATTTGGATGTGAGTTTTACGGGGGTCTGGCCCGGATACATCTCTTTTGAGGCGAGAGGCAATGGAGGCTTTGGATATGATCCAGTTTTTATCCCTGAGGGATTTCAACTAACAGCAGCCGAGCTAGAGCCAGAACTTAAGAATTTGATTTCGCATCGTGCCATGGCCATGTCGGAACTTGCGATGTTTCTGGCGCAATAGCGCCCCCAGCAGGATTCGAACCTGCGCACCCGCCTCCGGAGAGCGGCGCTCTATCCCCTGAGCTATGGGGGCCTTTTTGAAGCCTAGCATTGAGAGAAAAGGAGTCATCTTGGCACTTCGTTTAGCAGACCGCTGGATTTGGGACAGCTGGTATGTCTGGGACGGTGACTACTGCCACGCCTTTTATTTGTGTGCTTCCAAAGGGTTAGTTGACCCAAATCGAAGACATCGTTACACGAACATCGGTCATGCAAGATCAAAAGATCTAACTAATTGGGAGATCTTGCCAGACGCACTCTCTCCCAGCGATTCACCAGCTTTTGATTCTTGGACAACTTGGACGGGCAGTGTTGTTAGAGATGACACCGGACTGTGGTGGCTCTTCTACACCGGAACGTCAAGAGAGGATGGGGGAGATATCCAAAGAATTGGATCCGCTACTTCTAAAGACCTGATTAGCTGGACAAAGTCTTCAGCTGACACAGTGATTGAAGCGGACGCAAGCTGGTATGAAAAGTTAGGTGATAAAACTTGGGTAGATGAGGCTTGGAGAGACCCTTGGGTCTATCGCTCAGGTCAAGACAATCTGTGGCACATGCTCATCACTGCAAGAGCCAAGAATGGCGCTAATAGAAACCAAGGAGTTCTTGGCCATGCCATTTCCAAGGATCTCAAAACCTGGGAGGTAAAAGCACCTCTTTCAAATCCGGACCAAGGTTTTGCTCAGCTCGAAGTCTTTCAACGTGTGACCGTAGACTCCGTGCCGCTTCTTATCTTTTGCTGTGGCTATAGAGAATTGGATGATCACTTCTTGACCCTTACGGGTGAGTTCGATGCGACCTACTCGTTGGTATGCGATGAGAATTTAGAAGATGTTGATTTCAGGAAGGCACGTGCTTTTTCTGACAAGCGAATCTATGCCGGACGTGTAGTTCAAGACCCCCAAGGTGGGTCCTATCTGCTTGGGTTTGTAAACATGGTTGAAGGTCAATTTGTCGGAGAGATTTGTGACCCGATTCCAGTGAGCGCAACCTTCGAAGAGGGCCTTGTCATCAAGGAAGCCCTTTAGCTTTCAGCACCTACGCGAGTAATATAAGAAGTCGCGCACCCCTACCTTTCCCTGTTTTCTAAGGAACTCCCGTGACTCCAGAGCAGCTAAGCCTTGCAATTAGCAAGGCACTCTCTGAGCTGGTCGCGGCTGGGAGGATTCCCTCGGATGCCATTCCAAAAGAGATCGTCGTTGAAAGGCCCAAGAATCGGGAGCACGGAGACTGGGCAACCAATGTTGCGATGCAAATTGCACCGAAGGCCTCCACCCCGCCCCGCGAAATTGCCGAACTACTGATACCGAAGCTCCAAAGCCTTGACGGCGTCACTTCCGCTGAGATAGC
>Ga0207937_1000047_pt1 | contig 35643 bp, 27 predicted proteins | sample LakMenEpi04Sep11_FD_150668 | JGI IMG/M metagenome (GOLD analysis project Ga0207937, IMG submission 150668) | Freshwater microbial communities from Lake Mendota, WI - 04SEP2011 deep hole epilimnion (SPAdes) | ecosystem: Environmental > Aquatic > Freshwater > Lentic | place: Lake Mendota, Madison...
ACGGTGAGTCAATGGACTCTTGGAAAGCGTTTCAGTTTTTTGCTGAAACGCTTTCTGCATTTTTCCAGACCTCGTTATTCTTGATCAGTAGATTTACAATCGTAAGGAGCTTTCTCATGCACGCGACTATGGCTACCTTGGATTCTTTGCCCTTGGCCTTGAGACGCTGATAGAAGCGTTTGATTGTCTCGTTATGTCGGATCGCGACGATCGTTGCCATGTACAGAACACGTCGTACGTGGTCTCTGCCTCCACCGATAAATCGCTTCCCAGATTTCTTACCCGAGTCACGATTGATCGGAGCGACTCCTACCAACTTCGCAACTTCCCCTCGGTTCAATTTTCCTAGTTCCGGGAGATCGGCGATAAACGTTGAGATCGTGACTGGCCCAATCCCTTTGACCGATTGAAGGATCTCAATCGTTCGCTCGTTCGCCGTGTCCTTTTCAAGCATCTTCGCAAGTTGCGAATCTCGCTTCCATTGCAACAAGCAATTTCTTAGATTTCAACTTCTTGCAAAGGTCGTTGATGTTTGCCTCTGAATTCTCGATTCTGATACTCTCACCAGTATCGGGGCGATAGACATCTAGAGTATCTTTGGAAACATCTACACCAACGTATAGACGATCGTTTTTCTTAGTTTTCATTGTATCCCATCCTAGTAAATTCGAGCTTGCACGTGGCAGCTCATGCGACGGTTCGGGTTTAAAATGAATGTCTTGCGATCATGCTGTCCTGCGGCTTCAAAGAGCCAAGGCACTTTCGATCTACAAGACATTTGGAAACATCAGATTCCAAGCTTGATTCTAATCAACACGACTAATGCGTCGTTCACGCTAGATACTAGGCATTTGGTGGCCTAGCCCAAGAACAGTTAGTGTTTCGGATGTGTCCAAATCATTTCGATCAATCCAATCGAGACATTGGAACGATGGAGTTCCGCCCAACCTCACTAACATTGCGGGCGAATGTTGATATCTCATTGTTGGAGAACTCCGTTCGCCCGCCTTGATGTGGATTTCTGAACCTGGGGTTGCGCCGCTATCGCGTGCTTACCCCAGGCTAATGAATGCCGTCCCTTCAGGACTCTCGCGTCACTTCGCGACCAAACAACAACAAAGCACAGGCATTTAGTGGGCTAGCCCTTGAGCGACTTTCGTAATTCGCTACGGATGCGACGCTTGGCGGCTTGTGCAAATGCTGTAGATGCTTTCTCCGAACGTTCCTCCTCCCGATAGGTTCGTACGGCTTCCGGGTGATGTGTCTTTCAAACATCCGGAAGCAATTGCCACTTGCCGTTCCTCGAAGCATGTGCGTGATCACACTCTCCAGACACTTCGTTACCTCCAAATCGTTGCGATGCGCTCTGGTCATCAACGTCATCATGTTCGCATTGCGCACACCTTGGTCAATTCGATCTTGGAAGTGTAAATGCGGCTCAGGCAAATTGGCGTGTGGATTTCTCGAAAGTTGATATGGCGGCAGGATTTTCGTGTTATGATAAGCACCTTGGTTCACCCTTTGCCCGTTAGATCAAAATTCTCGTCCGAGGAACTACATGAGTAATGTCGCCGAGTCGATGCAACAAGAAGCCGAACGATTTCGATCTCGCTATGCTGCTGTCAAGGAGCAGATAGGCAGAGTCATCGTCGGCCATGACGACATTGTGAACGGCGTGTTGACGGCGATGTTTGTAGGTGGCCACTGTTTGCTTGAAGGTGTGCCCGGGTTGGGGAAGACGATGTTGATCAAGACATTGTCGGAGACGTTGTCTTTGGATTTCAATCGTATTCAGTTTACCCCAGACTTGATGCCATCGGATATTCTCGGAACGAACATGATTGTCGAGAACGAAGGGCGGCGCCAGTTTCAGTTTCAAAAGGGGCCGATTTTCACCCAGATCTGTTTGGCCGACGAAATCAACAGAGCGACGCCGAAGACGCAATCCGCTTTGTTAGAAACGATGCAGGAAGGGACCGTCACGGTATCCGGCAATCGGTATGAATTGACGAAACCTTTTTTTGTGTTGGCGACACAGAATCCTATTGAGCAAGAAGGGACGTATCCATTGCCCGAGGCGCAGTTGGATCGATTCCTGTTCAAGTTGGTAGTGGGGTATTCGACGCGAGAAGAGCTCAACACCATCATTGATCGGACGACGCGTGGCGAGATCATTCGCCCCGAGAAAGTAATGGACGGCACCGAGATTCAGCATTGGCAAAAGCTAGTGCGTCAAGTGGTGCTAGCGAAGCATGTTCAGGACTATGCGGCTCGACTTATATTGGCAACACATCCGGGCGGCAAGCTTGCACCGGAAGTCACCAATCAGTACATCCGCTGGGGTTCAAGTCCTCGGGGAGCACAAACTATTGCGTTGGCGTCCAAGGTGAGAGCATTGCTTGATGGGCGATACAATGTGAGCTTCGAAGATATTCGTCGTGTTTATTTGCCCGCGATGCGTCACCGCGTGTTGCTCAATTTCGAAGCACAAGCCGAAGGGATCGAAGTGGATCGTGTTCTACTGGACATTCTTGAAAAAGTTACGGAACGGGCTGATGACTTGACATAGTGTCCGTCTCGATTCGAGTTGATTTCAGCAATTACTCTTTTGGGGCTGTCCCGCTATAATGAGGGGAAACAAATACTCCTCAGGACCTAGGCTTATGTCCACGACCATTCCAATGCAGCTTTCGCGGATCATCATCAGTGAAATTAGCGATAACCAAGTGATCTATCTCAAGGAGATCGAAGGCGAACGGCAATTCCCGATCTTGATTGGCATCTTTGAAGCGACGAGCATTGACCGCCGCGTGAAGAACGGAGCCCGTCCACCTCGGCCGTTGACACATGACTTAGTCGTCCAAGTGGCCGAAGCACTTGGGGGTGAGCTGGAAAGTGTCGTGATCTCTGACTTGAAAGAGCAGACTTATTTTGCTCACATCCGGATCAAACGTGGAGAAGAGTTTTTTGAAATCGATTGCCGCCCTTCCGATGCGATCGCAATCGCGGTGACCTTTCAGCCACCGCTTCCTATTTATGTCGCAGAAGAAGTGCTCGATCGAGTGTCTGGAAAGCCTGAATAAAACCGCATGTCGGAATCACCATCCCCTGCCAGGTCATCTCTTCCCAAACGTATTCCTTTCAAAGTCGATATTGCGGGCGTGATTGAGATTATGGGTACATCGTTGTACTCGAATCCGAACACCCCCGTTCGAGAGTTGTTGCAGAATGCGCATGATGCAATCATGCGGCGACGAGCGAAAGACCTTAGTTACCATGGACGCATCGATGTCGTCCAAGACGCTGCGAATCGAACTCTTAGTTTTCATGACAACGGCATAGGGCTTTCTCCTGCCGAAGCAGAGGACTATCTCGGAACGCTCGGGATCGGCCTTACGGGATTGATCAAAAAGGGATTCACTCCGGAGAATCTAGAAGCGGCAACACCAGCTAGCAAGAAAGATGGCAGCACCCTGATCGGTCAGTTTGGGATCGGTTTATTCTCGGGCTTTATGTTGGCGGATCGAATCGTAGTCGACAGTTTGCGATTTGAAGGAGAGCAAGCGATCCGTTGGGAAGCGGGTGCTGGAACCGACATCGAATTATCCGAATCGGCTCGTACAACGATCGGCACTTCGGTCACGCTGCATCTGAAGCCCAATTATGGGATTTTTGCCGAAGACGAAGAGTTGTTAGAAGATAGTATCAAGCAGTATGCGGATTTTCTGCCGATACCGATTTTTCTGAATGAGTCGAAAGCCCGTGTGAATTTGATCCAAGCCGCTTGGTTGGAGCCGACCCCTGACAACGATACGATTGTGGAAGAGTTGTCTTCGTATTTCGGTGAAACACCACTGGAGACAATCCCGATCGCCATTGAGTCGCCTGTCGCAGTGCGTGGCGCTGTTTATGTGACTCCGCAGCGAACGCCTGGCTTTGCTGATGAAGCGACGATTGCGGTAAGTGTCCGGCGCATGATTATTTCTCGCCATATCCGAGAATTGATACCTGGATGGGCACCGTTTCTTCGCGGCGTGCTTGAGCTACCGGATTGTTCGCCAACATCGAACAGAGAAGATTTGGTTCGCGATCCTGTCTTTGCTGCGGTCTGTGACTCGCTTGAAGAGTCGATTTATCGACATTTCGAAACACTTGCAATGAAGTCACCATCGCGATGGCAAGCCATACTGCAATGGCATCGCTATACGTTTGCCGGAATGGCCGTCTACGATGATCGTTTGCGAGAGTTGCTTCGGAGTACTTATCGTTTTTTGACCTCGCATGGTGAATTGACCGTTAGCGAGATCCTGTCTCGAAGCAATGCAGATCCGCTTGTCGAGTCGAGTGCAGATTACGTCGTGTGGTATAATGCGGATCGCCGCCAGGAAGTGTGGTTAAACGAGTTTTTTTCTGCGACGGAATCCCCGTGCGTACATACGCTTCGAAGTTTCGAAGAAACGCTTTTAGCAACGATGCTCGGGCAATCCGAAGGAAGTCGTTCTGAATTGCGGCCCGCCAGTCCATCGTCATTGAATTTTAGCGAGTCCATCCTAGGCATTACGGACCGCAGAGATGCTGATTCGGAATGGCAGGAGTATCTAAGCAAGCTCAATGTGAATGTATTCGTCGCGAGTTCAAAAACCTGCCCTCCAGTACTTGCATTTATCAATGAGCGGTACGAGTTGTCGAAGACTTTTGATGAGATTCGAGAAAACGGTGATTTGCCGAAGGGATTTGAACGAATCATTCAGCAACATTTCGAACGTCAACCTGCTGGTAAGAATGAAGTGATTCTGAACAGGCATCACAATGTCGTGAAGAAAGCCATGATTCACGGAATCGATAGCCCAATGGCAAATGTGCTGCGAGTGCTGGTCGTCGCTGCTCTTACCAAAGCGGGAGCGAAATTAAGTCGAGAAGCTCAGGAGTACCAGTCGATCGATTTGTCCTCCATCACGGACGCTCTCGATAGGTCTTAGGAATCTTTCGCGGGTGTTTCAATCCCTACAAATGATTCGTTGATTTCTCGACTCATGAGTAGCAGTGAATCCGAAGCGAAAATCTATTGGTGTCTTTCGAGTTTGCCGATCACCGACGTGGTACGGTCCCTTCACACCGATTGCCCCAATCGACAAACAGTACATTTGCAAACGTTAATGCCCCTATGCGTCCTGACGATGTTCTCTCGCCATTGCTCGGCGACACGGCTTCCAACAAGTGCTTTATCAAGCATGGAAACCAGCCCGCCATCCTCGAAAATGCATCGAAGGGGCTAACGGCCGCGGATCAGATCGTATTGAAAAGCTTTCCCGTGGAGACGATTGAGTCGATCAAGCAGACCATAACGGAAACGCAAGATTGCTTGATAGAGTCGGTTTCGTCGCTTCAACGACGAACGGGATTTCAAGTCTCTCGAGTCACATCGGCGGTGAGTCATCTCGCCAACGAAGTGAGCGATAACTTGATGGCGGTTTTTAGTGTTTTAGCAACACATTCCGATGTAAGCGACACCCATCTTCTCCAAAAGATCGCTCGCCATGCCACGAGTGTATCGACTCTCGGGATCATCATGAGTATCCTCCGCGGTGATGATGATCGGACGACAAGTGAAATAGGATTGGCTGGACTTTTGCATGACACGTCGATTCTGTTTCAGCCAGACTGGTTTGTATTGAACCCGGTTTCGCGCACGGAGACAGCTAGGAAGCAATTTCGGTCTCACTCACTGGCGAGCGCATCCCTTTTTGAAGGTTTGCCGGGTGTATCAGAGTCTGTAATAAAGATGATTCGTGAAGTACATGAACAATTCGATGGTTCCGGGTTCCCTTTTGGGAAGTCTCGCGAGGAATTGCACTCTGGTTCGCTTATTCTGAATCTAGCAGATGCATTTATCTCCTTGATTAGCCCAATTTTAGGCCCCTCCATCGTAGCTTCCGATGCAATGGCGGTTCTCTGTCATCACACGACGCGAGGAGCGTTTTCGAGGGATACTTTCCAGATTTTTCTGGATAGTGTGTCTATCTATCCTGTGGGCACCGTGGTCAAGCTGGATGACAAATCCGATGCCGTTGTCGTTAACAGCAACCGAAAAAAACCTTTCCAACCGGTCGTACGATTGCTTCCACACGGTGTTCCTGAAATCGATTTAAGCTATTCTCAGTTCCGCGTGATCGAGTTATCGCACGGAGGAGAGAGTACGAAGTCTAGAAGAGTCAGTCGAGCAAGTTTAGGCAAAGCGCTTTGGCGGAGCGAATTGGATATCCGTTAGATCTACTGTTGCGCGGAAATCAACTTCAGCCAGGCATTATTTGCCGTTCGCCTGAGCGGGCGCTCCAACTAAGTTAGCGAGCGGATTGACACATTCATCTGTGTGGTGAAAATGATGGGTGGTGAGTCTTGCGAAATTGTGATTGACCACGGATTGAATCGTCCCGAAAGCTGAATCTTTATGCGTTACGAGAAGGCTTCTTCATGACCTTTCTCCATGTATCGCTACTTGCGGGTGGATTGCTGGCGCTCGTACCTATCGCTTTGCATATGTTGGGTCGCAGGCAACCGAAGGCATTGACCTTTCCTGCGATACGGTTCGTTCGACAGACGGCGATTCAAGCGCAGAAAGGGTGGGCGATCAAGCGATGGCTTTTGTTGTCGCTCCGGGTCCTTTTGATATTGCTTGCTGCGTTTGCACTCGCTTCGCCACGCGTCCCAAGTCAAATGTTCGCGACGTATCTATTGATGGGACTGTTAGGTGTCTTGGCACTGCTAGCCACCGCTGCCGCGGCAACCGCTTTGGCAACCCGCAAATCCAGGATGATTATCGGCATCACCTCCTTTGTTGCGATACTGCTTTGGTTGGCCAGTGGTAGTTGGTTGCTATTGGCCAGTACTGGGAATGCATCCTCTATCTTGCCAACCAATACGGGACCGATTGCCGCGGCGATCATCATCGACACTTCTCCCTCGATGAGTTATCTCTACAAAAACGAGACTCGACTCGCTGCAGCCAAGGAAACGGCAGGCTGGCTCATGGATCGACTTCCTAATGGTAGTCAGATCGCGATTGTAAATTCGGACGCAACGGTACGATTGTTAGCAGATCGCGCGTCGGCAAATCGAATTCTTGACAAGACAATCGTAGAGGGACGCGCGTCCGGGTTGGTGCAGAGAATCACCAACGCGATCGACGCCTTGAGAAAATCGGAACTGGAACGGCGTGAGATTTATGTGTTGTCTGACATGAACGCCGCTGGCTGGCAAGATGCAGATACGTCATCCATCGGAACCATGTTGGCGAAGAACCCTGACGGCACCGGAGTGGAAGGCCCAAACGTTCTCATCCAATTGGTTGACGTCAGCGTCCCAGCCGAAGAAATCAAGAATTGGGGAATCAAGAAATTTCGCTTGAGCCAACAATCAACTGTGCCAGGCTCTCAAGTAACGGTCGGAGTGGAAGTGGAGGGCTTTCCAGGAAGTGTACAAGAGCAGATGACCGTAGAGTTGCTCAAAGAAAAAGTAGACCGTGACTTGGTCGTGCGAAACGGCATATTGATCAAACCCGAACTCGAAACGGTAGATCGCCAATTGATTGAGGTACCGGATGGTGGTAGTGTTCCTGTACAGTTCGCATGGAAAGGGCTTGCAGAAGGTATCAACCATGCCCAGATCAAGATCACTCGACCCGATCCACTCGAAGTAGACAATATTGTGTATCTCTCGGTGGAAGCGAAGGCTCAAGGGAGATCGTTGATTGTGGCGAACGATTTGCAGGATGCGAAGTTGATCGTATCGATGATCGATCCGGATGCCGTACTTTCCGAGAGTGGTCCGGACACGAGCTTTCCAACAGCAAAAATAGAGACGTTTGCCAAGCTTGCTATTGTCCCACTCAGCGATTACTCGAACGTTGTTTTGTATGATCCTGTCGATATCGATGCGAACACATGCGACAAACTTCAAGATTGGGTGGAGCAAGGTGGCGGATTGATGATCGTTCTCGGGTCTGCCTACAAGTCGGCTGAGAGTCTGATGGATAGTCCGATCCAAACGTTGCTCCCAGGTGTCGTCAAGCGAATCACTCGGCGTTCGCTCGACAATCGTCAAACGGTCCTCGCACCTGCGGTCAAGAATCATCCGATTTGGAGTATCTTTGAACGACCCGTGGAAGAAATTCCATGGGTCGGCTACCCCGTCTTCAGGCATTGGGATATCGAGGATCTCAAACCTACAGCCTTCCCGTTGATGCGATTCACGCAAAGTGAACTACCTGCGCTGACGGAAGAGATTCGAAAGCAAGGGCGAATTGTAACTTGGTCGTTGCCCTATCCAGAGCCTATCGTGCACAAGCAAGGTGAGGAATGGAGCGAACTCTTTCGAACGACTTCCGATATATGGCCCGGCTTCGCGCTCTTTGATGGTTCGGTTCGATACCTAGCCTCGTGGAGTGATCAACAGCTAAATTACTCTGTGGATCAGCCAGCGGCGTTGGAAAACAATACCAAAACGATGCCACAGAAGTATTTGTTGTTCGATCCGAATGGGGAACAATCTTCCGTTGATTCGGGTGAAGAATCGCTGTTGGTCAACTATACGCGGTACGCAGGCCCCTATCGACTCAAGGGGCTTCGAACGCAAGGTCCAGTGGTGCGCGGGTTCTCCGTCAATGTCGACCCGAAGGAGATTCGGCTCGATCGCGCGTCCGTCGAAACATTGGATGCCGCCTTGGGCAAGGATAATATTCGCATCGCCAAAGAGCGGAATGAGATCGAGTCTTCGTTGGGCGAAGGTAGAAGCGGCCGCGATTTAACACCTTACTTTATGGTACTGTTGGTCATGCTATTCATGGCTGAGCAAACTATGGCGAGTCGGTTCTACAGTTCAACCATGCGATCGAGTAGCAACAGGAATGCAAGTAAAGCTCCATCGCGAGGAGCGGCGTGATGGACTGGTCGCTCAATCCATTGTTCGGTAGCTATTTCCTGGTGATCCTCTCTGCATTGGGGTTGATGATTGTTTTGATCCTGGTCCAGGAGGCAGGTCGCTTGACACGCAAGCAGTCCATTGTCCTTTGGGGACTGCGGTTGGGCATGTGCGTGGTGCTTCTGTTGTTTCTTTTGCGACCGGGCGTCACCTTTACCAAGCAAAATAGTCCATCCGGTAGCATCGCGATCTTGATGGACGAATCGACTAGTATGTTGTTACCGTCAGGTGACGGAAAGATATCCAGATGGGAACAACAGGTCGAGATTCTGCAAAAGATTTGGGATCGACGCAGCCAATTAGGAAAAGACAACACCTGGTCGACATTCTTGTACAGCAACACCATTCGTCCTTTGGGTGGTGCAAAAGCTTCCGAGTCGACAGACGCAACAAAGCTCGTGCTTCCGTCCGAACCGTCCGGAACGATGACCGATATCGGTGGGCCGCTTGGACAACTCATGGGTACAACTCTAGACTCTCCCTTATCGGCGGTGGTTTGGATGGGAGATGGAGCCCAGACGCAAACTCCATCTGGAGGTGATCCGCTGCAATTCGCTCGTAGACTCGCTCAGTTGGATGTCCCTCTCTATGTGATAGGGATTGGTCCACGTGCTGACAATGAGAACTCGCGAGACTTGAGCGTCGAAGGTGTTCCAGAACAGCTCGATGTGTTCACCAAGAACAAGCTCAACATACTTGGTACGTTGCGTTGCAGAGGCGTTGCGAATACAGAGCTCAATGTCCGACTGCTGTTGTATCGTGAGGGGCAATCCAATCAAGAGTTAGCTAGAACGCGATTGAAACCCAGTCGAAGTGATGAGTCGCTTCCCTTTCAGCTTTCCATCATTGCGCCTGATCCAGGGGCGTACGAATTGGTGGTAGTTGCAGACCCGGTGGACCGAGAAGCCGTAGCACAAAACAACCAGTCGACGGTGTATCTCAACGTTCGCGATGGAGGGGCTCGAATCCTTTATGTCGAAGGGGAAGCACGCTTTGAAATGCAGTTTATTCGGCGCTCCATCGGTGAAAGTTCGGATTTAAACGTGTCCGTTCTCGGTATCTACAAACCCCCAGTTCAAAAGTGGCCCGTCGATCTATCGCAAACACTTTCAGGAAGCGCATTTGACTGCATCGTTCTTGGAGATGTGAATTACAAAGCGATCGATGTTGCAGGGGCGGCAGCGATCGCAGACCAAGTTCGCAAAGGTGCGGGCCTAATAACCTTGGGCGGCTATAACTCGTATGGTCCAGGTGGCTGGGGGCAATCTGCATTGAATGATGTGCTACCTGTTCAGTTAGGCGGCAATCCAGGAAAAGCGTTCGATGCCAAGGTCAATTTGCAGGATCATATAACGGAACCGATTCAGGTCGTTCCAAAAGGGAATTCAGAGTTATTACAAATCGATACACCCGAGAACAATGCAAAGACATGGGCGAGTCTCAAGAAGCTCCCTGGTGCTAGTCGCTGGTCGGGAATCAAAAATCGGCCTGGAACCGTTCTGCTGGCGGAAAGCCAACGGGGGGATCCATTGATTGTTGCTGGCACTTTCGGCAATGGCCGAGTCATATCTCTGGCGTTCGATAGTAGTTACCTTTGGGTACGGCAAGGGAAGTCTGCTGAGCATAAGGCTTTTTGGCGAAAATTGATCTACTACTGTATGCGGCGCGAGGCGGTCGATGAAGGAATGCAGCTTCGTATGACGCAGCGTCGTGTTTTGTTGCAGCGTCCAGAGGAAGTCGTTCTAGAGTGGATTGCTGGCTCCAGCGAGGCCGAGATGCCAGCGAACATCTCGATGCACTTGTGGAAGATGGATGTGAAAAATCCAGATGGCAGCTATGGTCAAGATTTGGGGCTGATACCTCTCGCGAAAAGAGACAATGGGTCGATGCGGGCAAGTTTTGCGGGTGCTAAAGAAGCAGGCCGATTCGAATGGCGTGCTCAGACGACCGCTTCGAACGGAAAGTCGATCGAAGCAAAACTGCCGTTCGTTGTCGTGGATCAATCGGTCGAAAGTCTGCAACCGATCCCCGATTGGCAATTGATGGAACAGATGGCCCGGTTGAACGCGAGTGCGGGAGGCGCATTGATCGCTCCGGATCAGACAAATGATATCCTGACGCTGCTTCAGGAGCGACGCAAGCAATCGACAGAAACGACGATCGAGAACCGAAAACTTGGCGAGGGAGTTCTCGATAGTTGGGTAGCTTTTCTGTGTTTGGGTATGTTGATGCTATTGCAGTGGTCGCTTCGCAAAAAATGGAACTTGCCCTAGCCAGCGAAACCGACAAGTGAAAATTCGACTTTCAACCTTTTTTTGGATGATCGCGGTAATCGGCCTTTTGATTGGCTGGTTTGCTGACCATTATTCGCTTCAAAGAAAAGTGGATCGAGCGGAAACAAAGCTCAAATTTCTACAGTCTTTCGATTGCGATACCAAATCTTTTACACGGTGATTTGCGTTTTTCGTTTCCAAGTTTTTCCTTGCGGTCACAGATTCGCGTTATAATTGGTTTAGTTCGAGCAAGTGTCCTTACCGCTCCCCTCCTGCGCCGATCCCGCCGAATGAAAAAGACAATCCTCCTCATTCCTTTTTTCGCGTTGGTAACTTGTAGCGTCGTTCTGGCGTTTGCGGACGACAAGCCCATCATTCGATGGGATTTCCGCGAAGAAGAAACTTCGCGACTCCAAGCGGTGGGTGGAGTGCAACGCGACGTTCCTGGCCCTCGAGCACCCGAGTATCCGGACTTTGAAGCGAACAATCATGCGGTCAAGTTCGATGGTCAAGGTGCGCACTATGTATTCGACGATCCCGGTCCCAACAGTGAATTCGATTTCACGACAGGGGATGCCATCACGTTGGAGGCATGGGTACAAGTAGAAGAGCTTCGCAAAAATGAACATGTTTATGTGATCAGCAAAGGGCGAACGGGCAATCCAGGATTCGCCGCCGACAACCAGAACTGGGCCTTGCGCATCAAAGAAAACAAAGAGAAAGGTTGCGTTAGTTTTCTCTTTGCGACTCCACGCGAAAGCGGAAGCACTGCGCCGGATTCGCATTGGCATCGCTGGACTTCGGATGACGGATTCAAGCCTGGAAAACTGTGGCACCATATCGCGGTATCGTATCGATTTGGCGAACCAACCAGCATTCAATGTTGGATCGATGGTAAGGCCAAACCAGGCAAATGGGACATGGGTGGTGCCACCACTCAAGCGCCGGTGGTCGATGACGATGCCATTTGGATCGGTTCTTCGCGTGGCGGCGCGGCGGCGAATAGTTTTCGAGGCTCTATGGACGCAATTGCTATTCATCGACAAGCGATTGCAGATTCTGTCATGAAGCTTCGCTACAAGTCGACGGCCGTGGAGAAGGTTGCCAAACCGTTGCCTGAAACTATGCCCGATATCCAGGACGTTCCTCGCGGAAAGGTGCTTCTTTCTTTGCACGAGGGTATGCCGAGCCATACTCGTTGGCTTCAAGAAGGGGAGTCGTTTCCTGAAGAGACATTGCGGTTACCGCTTGATCATTTTTTGCTCGATCGATTGCCTCAACGTTTCGATACATGGGGGATTCGAGCCAACTGGAAAGAACCAGTCCTTCTTCGATTTACCGCCGATGTCGATTGGAAACCGGAATACCAGAAGCTTTTGACGCGGGTGCGTGGGCTGAGTCGACTTTGGGTCGATGGTCAGTTGATAGCCAGAGGCAAACCGATACCCGGTTCACCGAGTGGAGAAGAGCCGATGACACCGATCGCATTGCCACCTTCTCCAGGCATGCGAATTGCGGAACATCGACAGCAAGAGCTTTTTGGTCAAGTGGACTTCACCGAAGCGCGGCGATGTCGAGTGGTTCTAGAAATGGTTCTTGGCGGCAAAGGGTTTCGAACGGACCCAGGTGAAACGTGCGTTGCAGTGCAACTCGCCAGCGACGGCCCCTTTGTATTATTGAAGCCTGCGGATGCAGCCGAGTCTATGGTGATGCTCACCGATGCGGAAGTCGAGGCAGCCCTGCAACGATTGGAATCGGATTTGCAAAGCACCGATATGCAGCGACGTCGAGAGCTTGCAGAAAGCCAAAATCAGTATTGGAAGAAACGTCATGAGATAGCTCGAAGCACCGTCCAGCAGATCGATATTCCAAATGTTTCAACGGGAGATTCGGAGAAACGCCATCCCGTCGATGCATTTTTGGCCGAGAAGATTCGACTAGCCAAAGAAGCCGCCTCCCATTCGAACGATGCAGAGGCCAGGGACTTTCATGAGCGAGTATTGCCGGTATTGAAATCGAGTTGTATCCGATGCCACGGCGAGAAAGAGCAAGGAGGACTTCGATTAGACACACGCGAAACGGCATTGAAAGCTGGCGATTCCGACTCGTTGGCGATCGTACCAGGACATGCGGATGCGAGCGAGTTGATACGCAGGATTACGTCTGAGGATTCGGATGAGCGAATGCCCCCCGGTGGCATTCCGCTTGCACCGGACAAAATCGCGATCCTACGCGATTGGATCAATGCAGGTGCGAAATGGCCAGCCCCAATCCTGACGCCTGAACTTGTGACACCCTCTGCGATGCTAAAGGATGAATCTTTCCTGCGTCGAGTCTTCTACGACACGATCGGGCTGCCACCGACAGCAGATGAAGTGCGAGCCTTTGTGGAAGACTCATCCATAGACAAACGCGTTCGAATGGTGGATCGATTGCTCGAGGATCCGAGATGGGCCGACCATTGGATGAGTTATTGGCAAGATGTGTTGGCCGAGAACCCAACGTTAATCAATTCTAGCTTGAATACGACCGGACCGTTCCGATGGTTTTTGTATGACGCATTGCAAGACAACAAGCCCGTAGATCGAATGGTCACGGAGTTGATTCTCATGCGAGGCAGTCCACACGAAGGAGGGAGTGCCGGGTTCGGATTGGCAGGAGACAACGATGCTCCGATGGCAGCCAAGGCACAGATCATTGCCAGCGCATTCTTGGGAATGGAAATGCAATGTGCACGATGTCATGATGCGCCCTATCACAGCATCTCGCAAAGCGATCTCTATTCGATGGCTGCAATGCTCAGCCAAAAAGCTATCACCGTTCCCAAAACAAGCCGGGTACCAGCCGCGTTCTTCGAGAACAAAGCTAGGGAGTCCTTGATCAAGGTAACGCTCAAGCACGATAGCCCGGTCGGTCCCTCATGGCCATTTGCATCCCAGTTAAGTGATGGAGGTCGCTCCATACCAGAGCTGTTGCTAGACCCAGCCGATTCGCGCGAACAGTTGGCTGCTTATGTAACGTCACCTTCCAATAAGCGATTTGCTCATGTGTTGGTGAATCGTGTTTGGCGATTATTCATGGGGGCAGGGTTTGTCGAACCTCCGCATGATTGGGAGGGGAATGCTCCTAGTCATCCTGAGCTGATGCAATGGCTAGCGAATGATTTTGTTGCTCATGGTTATAGTTTGAAAAGATTGTCTCGGTGGATACTCACCTCCGAAGCGTATGCTCGCGCGGCGACCGGGACGAATCTTCGAAGGGAACCGGAGCTTCGATTCTTTGCAGCTCCAGACCCTCGTCGCCTCACAGCCGAACAGATCGTGGATACGTTGGTGGCAACCTCGGGGCGTCCGATGGATGTGGAAGAATTGACATTTGATCCAGATGCGAGGCGTGCTTCCAGCAACCGACTGACGCTCGGTGTTCCCCGGCGTGCTTGGATGTTTGCCGACTTGGCCAACGAACGGGATAGGCCATCCCTGAACCTACCGCGAGCCCAAGGCATAGCGGACATACTACTCGCTTTTGGTTGGAGCGGAGCGCGACAGAATCCTCGTACGGATCGCGAGACCGCTCCGAACGCGCTGCAACCAGGCGTGCTAGCCAACAGCGCAGCATCTCTTTTGTTCACTCGAGCCGCCGACCGCAGCGAGCTTGCACGCCTAGCGGTGGAAGCACAGTCTCCTGAAACCTTGGTCGAAGAGCTTTTCTTACGATATCTCGGTCGATTGCCACGTGCAGAAGAGAAGCAAGCCATGTCCAGTCTGTTGAGTGTTGGCTTCGCGAGTCGATTGATAGAAAAGGACAAAGTAGAACAACCAGCTCCCTTGGCGAAACTACCACGAGTAACATGGTCAAACCATTTGAGATCCGAAGCCAATGAGATATCGCTCGAATTGGAGCGACGCGCGCGTGGAGGGCCGTCGGCCGATCCTCGACTCGATCCCCAATGGCGCGAAGTCTACGAGGACGCTCTCTGGACATTGATCAACACACGAGAATTTGTTTGGTTGCCCTAGATAAGGATTATTTACAAAATGATGCACCGACGCAATTTCGTTCAAGCCTCTGTTTCTGCAGCTTCGTTGGCAAGTTTCGCGGGAATAGCTCGCTCGGAGGCCACTCCTCTTCGAGGACAAGCGGAACACGTTATCTCGATTTGGTTGGGTGGTGGTATGGGGCAAGGGGACACGTTCGATCCCAAGAAAAAAGGAGATCCTGCCAAGAAGATAGCAGGCTCGTACTACGACAGTATTGAGACGGCCGTGCCTGGGATTCGACTGTGCGAACACTTGTCCAAACTAGCACCGTTGATGGATCATGTCACTGCGGTGCGGACCGTGCATCACGATGTGATCGACGAACATGCTGCCGCAACGAATCGCATGCACACGGGCCGGCCTGTCAGTGGTACGGTTGTTTATCCATCGCTAGGGTCTGTCATTGCTCACGAGCGGGGCGCTTTTCATGAAGGTGCTCCAGCGTATGTATTGATAGGTTATCCCAATGTCTCTCGCGGGCCTGGATTTCTCGGTGCCAAAGATAGTTATCTCTATTTGACCGATACCAGCCAAGGTCCTGCTGGACTATCGCGGCCGGATGGGATCACGAGTGAAAGGCACAATCGTCGTGAAGCCTTGCTCTCGCAGATGCGCAAGGCGCAGTCTCCTCCGGGGAATTCCAACGAGAAGGATTACGACGAAGCGATCGTCCAAAGTTTGAAATGGAGTGGGCCTGAGTTTATGTCCAGTTTCGCGTTGGATAAGGAACCGAGTGAGCTTCGCAATCGTTACGGGGGCGAGTTTGGTCAACGATGTTTGCTAGCGCGAAGGCTCATCGAACGGGGAGTCCGCTTTATTGAAGTGTCACACAATTTGAATTTTCTTAACGGTGCAGGCTGGGATGTGCACAATGAGGGGATTTTGCAACAACATGCGTTGATCCAAGAGATGGACACGGCATTATCGAGTTTGATCCAAGATCTAGAATCGAAGAGACTGTTGGATAAGACCTTGATTGTTATAACGACGGAATTCGGTCGACCTCCAGAGTTCGATAGCGGCGGTGGACGTGGCCACCAAGGGAGCGCTTTTACTTGTGTATTGGCGGGTGGCGGTCTCAAGCACCGAGGAGCGTATGGAGAGACGGACGAGTCAGGCAAGAAGATCGTCAACAATCCAGTCAGTGTCCCCGACTTCTTCGCAACGATCCATGCCGCCTTGGGCGTGAACTACGCAAAGAACCTCTACGACGGCGACCGCCCCGTACCGATCACCGACATGGGCAAACCAATCACCGCACTCTTCGATGTATGACAGTGATAGGCCATGCGAAGAGTCGTGACATGGGGCCTTGAGCGATCGAAATCCCGATCGCGAACTGCAAGATAATCAACGGCACGAAAGAAAACTGTAAAACAATAAAGGGAAGCCTAGGGTCAGCCAAGCTGACTCCGAGTCCCGCAGGAGGGGTATTCCGAATGATCGCGTCCAGGATATCGCGCCGTACCATGGGATCTAGACCCGATGATGGTTTGTCGAGAACCAATAACTCCGGCCGATGCGTTAAATCTACCAACAATCCAGCTTGCGCACGCTGACCGCAGCGTTCCTCAAGGAAGGGCCGGGTCCCACTTGGCAGTTTCCTAAAATTCCCTGGCAGAGTTTTAGCGAGTATTTCGCACTGTTGGTTGGCGGCAAACCCGTTGGGGGCGTAAGTCGAACACTTACCCGTCCGAATTCCTTGTCAAATTTCAGTCGTCAGACGGAGAATGTGATCCAAAATGAACTTTTCTAAGCTTTCCCAATCGCGGGCTCGCTCCCGAAAACTGGTTTACGAATCGCTGGAGTTGCGGCAACTCATGGCGTCCGATCTGGTCGCATTGAACAACTTTATGATGCCCGAAGACTCAGACATGAGCGGTTCCATCACGCCTCTCGATGCTTTGGTCGTCATCAACGAGCTCAACGCGCAAATGGGAGGCAATCAGCGAAATGGAGATGGAACCGATAAATCGATAGCTGTAGACGTCGACGCGGATGGAAGTCTTTCGCCCTTGGATGCGTTGACCGTTATCAACTACATCAATCGGGATTCGGCAGGTGGGGCGGATGAGCTCCCAAGTTCCGTAAGCTTGGAAAATCGAATTTCACGACTTGAGCAAGCCATCGCGAACGGCGAATTTCGAGAAACCTCGGACACAGCCAAAGCTGCAGAAGCGTTAGCTATTCTCAAGGCGGGCGGCTATCCAGAACTTGGTGACAAGCTAGTCGATGGGGTTTTGACGAACGAAAACGATCTGGTCAACGTAACCATTCCCTCCGACGCGACATCATTCCCTGATGTGGTCATCGATGCCTTAGCGAATGACACAGGAACTGGATTACGGATCGTGGAGGTCGGCGTCCCTGCTACCGGAACGGCAACCATCGAGCAGGATCCTGCGAATCCAGGTCGAGATGTCGTCCGATACACCCCTGCGGAACAAGCTGCAAGGTACGATCGATTTTCTTACACCACCGAGGATGCTAATGGGAACCGCTCTACTTCGTTCATTTCGGTGAACTACGAGCAAGACCCACGGTTGTTCACTGGCTTCAGGGTCGATGCTCCCGAGAACGTCATAGCGTCACCTGGAAGCTCGACGGCTTTCCTCGGCGCCGACGGAACGCCGTTGATCCAAGTGAATTACGATGGTGACCAACCTGCCAACGTTGGGATGCTATTGAATTGGGCACCGCCTGAGGGCTATTTTGCAGATGATCGATTCGCGGGAACGTTCAAAACGACAGCAAACGTCGACGACGCATCGTTTGGTCCCTCACCGACCGGATCGGTATGGATTTTCGGCACTATCCCGGGAGTCAACCAGATCCTCGCCAATCTGGAATACGAGCCAGCGGCCGGATTTGCTGCACCAGAAGGCATCCGTTTAAACGTTTTTGCATTTCTGTATGGCGTTGTCAACGTCGGTACGTTTCTGACTGGTATTGACATCACCGTTCCTCGGGCCTCGCAATCCCCGATCGCAGTCGATGATTTTTTCAAGGTCTCATCGCTAGATGAAACGGTTGAGCTCGATGTTCTGATCAATGACATCGCAAATAACACGGCATCAGGAACGGAGCTTCAAATCACCAGCATTTCTCAACCCTTCAATTCCGATGCTCTCATAACGTTCGATAATGCGACGGGCAAGGTCACTTACATAGCTGGGCAATTCGATCTCTTTGGGTACGATCAGTTTGCGTATACGATCAAAAATGAACTGGGAGTCGAATCACAAGGGATCGTGACGATCGCTTTGAGCTAACGTATTCGAGCCATGGATTCCATGAATATCCAAAAGTACTCGTGCTTGGGCAGATTGCGTCTGAGCACGAGACTTCGTTTCATGATTCCTCAAATGCGTCTGTTTCGTCTTCGATGAAAGCTCGCAGGAATGCTTTGGCATAGGTCCATTGGCGATGTGCCGTTCGTACAGAAATCGAAAGTGCTGCAGCAGCTTCCTCCATGGTTAACCCTGCAAAAAAGCGAAGTTCGACGAGCTTCGCGATATCCCTGTGGGTTGACTCCAATTGGGTCAACGCCCGATCCACTGGCAGCGTCCATGAATTGTCCGAGGATAGGCTTACATGTTCCAAATCCACATCCTGTCTTTGAAGCATACCACCACGTTTTTGCGACATTTTTTGCCGAGCGCCGTCGACGAGAATTCGCCGCATGGCTTCCGCCGCTGCGCCAAAGAAGTGACCTCGGCCGTTCCAGCTCTGATCTTCCGATCCGACGACAAGACGGAGGTAGGCTTCATGCACCAATGCCGTTGGTTGCAGTGTTTGACCTGGACGTTCGAGAGCAAGCTTTGCAGCAGCAAGTTTTCGGAGTTCTTCGTAAACCAACGGTAACAACAACCGGCTCGCCTGTTGATCTCCTCGTTGAACGTCAAATAGCAGTTGGGTAATATCGCCCATGGCACCTTAAACTTTGCACTTTGGATTGCAACTTGGAATTCGCCGTACGGATGCTTTCCCTCATCATTCCTCTTGATTTGGATAGATATTCTTCGGTTTCAGTTCCAACAATCTAGAATTATGATACACCGAATCAGCCATCTCACATGTCACTCGCATTTTTCCATGAGACTCCCATGAACGAAGCTGACCTGTTTCTTTTGGCAATCGAGATCGACGATCCGAACGCAAGAGATTCGTTTTTGAATCAGCATTGCGGTAACGATCTGAAACTTAGGCAAAGGATCGAACGATTGCTTCGCGCTTCGGCGACGGACGACGCGTTTCTGGAAACACCTGTGCTGGAGAAGGTCTCCCTCGAAAGAAACGCTAGTGGTCAAGTTTCCGTGGGCGATTCGATTGGCCCATATACACTTGTGGATTCGCTCGGCGAAGGAGGCATGGGGACGGTATTTCTCGCAGATCAGAGGGCACCGATTCAGCGAACAGTGGCCATCAAAGTGATTAAGCCGGGCATGGATAGCGAACAAGTCTTAGCTAGGTTTAACACGGAACGCCAGGCGATATCGATGATGAATCATCCAAATATCGCTCAAGCGTTTGAGGTCGGGACGACCGATCAAGGACGTCCCTACTTTGTGATGGAGCTCGTGGACGGGGTACCGATCTCGCGATATTGCGACGAGCATCGATTCAACATTCACCAGAGATTGGAACTCTTTGTCCCCGTCTGCGAAGCAGTGCAACACGCGCATCAAAAGGGAATCATTCATCGTGATTTGAAACCCTCAAACGTACTTGTCACGGGAATTGAAAATCGAAGTGTTCCTAAAATCATCGACTTCGGTATCGCGAAAGCGGTAAGCGATCCATCTAATTCGCAGCCGAACCTAACCCAGTTTGGGCAAATCGTCGGGACCATGGAATACATGAGTCCCGAGCAGTCTCGTTTTAATCCTCACGATGTTGACACTCGCAGCGACATCTACTCCCTCGGTGCACTGCTCTATGAACTAGTCGCAGGCAGTACACCAATCCAAGCGCATCGTCTCAAGGATCTCGCGTGGGACGAATTAGCGCGATGGATTCGAGAGGAAGAACCCGTGGCGCCGAGCGCCAGAATCGCCGCGGATCCGAATAAACAAAGTATTTGTGACCTGAGGCGAGCCACTCCAACCCAATTGCAGCGAGACGTTCGAGGAGAACTTGATTGGATCGTCTTAAAAGCACTCGCAAAGGATCGATCGCGACGCTATCAGTCGGCCTCCGACATGGCCAAGGATATTCAGAGATATCTCAGCAACGAACCTATCGAGGCTTCGCCGCCGTCTACAACGTATCGTCTTATGAAATACTTGCATAGGAATAGGCTTGCCATCGGTTCCGTCGCTATGGTCACCTGCGCTCTCCTTCTTGGACTTGCTGGGACGACGTGGCAAGCACGCGAGGCAAGCCGAGCTCGGGCAATTGCTGAGTTTCAACGGGATATCGCTCGAGCCGAGAGTCAAAAAGCCCGAGAAGCAGAGTCTGCAGCGGCCAGAGAAGCGGAGAACGTTCTGAAGCAATCGCTATATTCTCGCGCCATTGCGAATTTCGTAAACCACCATTTGCTCGAGTTCACCGACCCAGACATTGAGCCCGATCGAAACATTTCATTACGAACAGTACTCGATCGCGCTGCCATCTCGATTCAAGCACTGAACGATGCTCCGGAGACTCAAGCTGCAATGCGGCATACTCTCGCCAAAAGCTATTTGAGCCTCGGCGAGTATGCAGAAGCTCGTACGCACGCGGAGGCAGCCATGGAATTGCAAAACTCTGCACTTGGTGAAACGCATCCAGAAAGTTTATCTACCCTCATTCTCCGAGCCGAAATCCAGCTCCGTTGCTGTGAGTATCGAGAAGCCAACGAAACGTTCACTCGTGCTGTCGATCTATGTCGGAAAAGCCAGGGGGACGACCATGTATTGACCCTCCATGGTGTCCGAGGGCAAGGGATTTCGTGGGCAAAATTAGGACGATTGACGGCCGCCCGCGAGCTCTTTCAGGAATTGTATCGAACACAGTCTGTAACGTTCGGCGAGAATCATCTTGACTCGCTCGAAACACGTCGTGAGCTTGCGGAAGTTTCCGCTGCAATGGGTAGACATCAGGAGGCGATCGATGCCTTCACTGCCATCCGAAATGTCGCTCGAGAAAAGCTAGGTAATGCACATCCGCTGACTTTGAAAATCGAGTCAGGTGTCGCCGCGTCCAAAATTGAATTAGGGCAATATGAGGATGCTAGAAAGATTCTCCAATCGGTGGTCGGCGCGACCGCCGAGAGCCTGGGAGATTTACACCCTGAAACAATCCTTAGGAAATCGACACTAGCGTCAATCTCTATGAAGCAAGGCCAGTTGGATGAGTCGGCATCGCTGCAGCGAAAGCTTCTCGCCATGGCCGAAGATCGCCTTGGTCGAAAACATCTGATTACGATTCAAATCGCAACTTCTCTCGCTGACGTATTGAACGAACAAGGGGCAATAGACGAAGCGAAATCCCTCTATGAAAATGCGCTCTCGGTCTCAGAGCAACTGCTTGAACCAAATAGCCTTCAATTTCTGAAACTACGTTTCCAATCCGTAAGCAACTTGGCTTTCGAGGGAAACCATGACGAAGCGTTGCTGCGGTGGAATGAAATCTTCGAAGTACAGAAGAGTTTTTATGGCTTGAGCCACCCCGATACTCTGAGAAATCGTTCTGCCATGGCCGGTATCTGGATGGCGCAAGGACGCTATGCAGAGGCAAAAACCGTGTTGAACGAAATCGCGACAACAACTCGAGATACGTTCGGAGAAAATCATCCTCTGGAGCTACAAGCACGATCAAAACTCGCATCTATTGCGGGGCTGGAGGGTAAAATTGAAGAGTGTATTGAATGGTTTCGATCGAATTTAGATGCATGCCACAAAGCATATGGAGCCAAATCGCCCATCACCATCGAGGCCTTGATCAACTACTCAGAATCTCTATCCAGATTGGGTTTTCACACACAGGCATTACGGATTCATGAGGAACTTCTCACCGCGGTCAAAGAAGTTTTCGGATCCAACCATAGAGCAATCTTCAGGGTCTTGGATGGCATGGCAACTAGCTTGAATGCACTCGCAAGATACGATGAAGCGAAAAAGCTCAGTCGGCAGTTGTTCGAAGTACGAAGCAAGAACTTGGGAAAGTATCATCCGCTGACGCTTTCCAGTGCCAATGTTCTGGGATGTTGCTTGTTGAACGCAGGCAACGTGAGCGAAGCGGAAAGCTTTATTCGTGGAGCGGCAGAGGCGAGCCGGGAACATTTCGGAGCGGATTTCCCAACGACCCTGCAGTACACTCAAAACTTAGCAACTCTATTGAGCATGCAGAAGAAAAGCGATGAACCGATCGAAATGTTTCGCGATCTCATCGCCAGAATGACCCGAACTTTGCCTCCGGAGCATGCTGAAGTGCTCGTCGCAAAAGCACGTTATGCCGCGGCGCTCTCGTTTCAGAAGAGATTTCATGAGGCCAAGAAAGAATACGAACTATTGTTAGATCAATACAGTCGAATTCTTGGCGACGACCATCCCAACACTCTGATATGCATGGATAATCTGGCAAGCGTTCATGGGGCTATTGGGGAGTACGAGCAAGCTATTCGCCTCGGTGAGAAAATTGTAGCCAGTTCAGTTCACAAGTATCCTGAGATGCCGTTTACCCTCAAGGCTGTTCACGGGCTCATTGAGTATCGAATCCTCGCCGGACTACCACTCGCTTCCGCTGAGGAGTTGCAACATGCGATTGCACTCCGCAAGGCGAATAATTTCAGCCTTGATTGGATGATCAAGGATTTGCATCATGTCGCCATCGGCCATCTGGCGAAAAATGAGCTGAATGAATCCGTTCGACTCATGCGTGAACTCGTCCAGATATGCGACTCGCAACTGGGCCCAGAGAACGTCAATTCGTTGGTACACAAAGTACGTCTCGCTGAATTGCTCAAGCGACAACAGGATGTGAGCGGAGCTCAAGAACTCATCGAATTCGCGAAATCCTCGCTCGCAGCAAAAGTGGGTAATACGCAGGATCCTGGACCATTCAATTCCGGCCTAGAACAGCTCAGGGCTTCGCTTTCAAATAGCCCCCAAGAGGTCGAAGTCATTGCGAAGGCTTTCGCTGCTAGGAAGCAATGGTTGATCGCTGCAAAGTTGTACACGCAGTGTGCAATGTTAGTCCCATTGAAACAGGATGCACTGACCAGCGAGGAATCACGATCCACTCTCGCCGACGAAACCGTCGATTTTACAAACCAAGCGATTGCGATGCTTCGACACGCAGTTGAAACTCGAGTTCTCTCCAATCGGCGAGTTTTGGAGTGGCTCAAATTATCGCCGGACTACGATCTGCTTCGTTCAACGGATGAATTCCGAATGATTCTGGATCAAATCGATCGCCAATTGCAGCGCGATCTTTTGACCGAAATGGCATGGAGTCTAGCCCGGGCAGGCGAGCATGACAGAGCTCGCATCATGGCGGAAAAAATCGTGTCGATCCGTTTGGAGGAAAAACAATTGGACGGAATGGAAGAGTCTCGAATGCACTACAAACTTGCAGGTATCTATTCCCGATGCTACGAATCCTCTAGGCGAGCCGGTGAAGCTTCGATTCAATACCTACGCTCTGCAATCGATTGCTTCCATGCGTGCGCTCGACTCCATTTCTTCGACACCGATGGGATCGCGCAACTGGATACCGATGTCGACCTGGATCCCATCCGCGAAGCTGAAGAATTTCAGGAGTTTGTAAAGAATATTCGAGGTGAATGAATATCCGCCAAGTTGTCACCGATGTGTGCTAAATTGGTTCCATTAGACAATGCTCTAGACCGTTGCACACAGCTCCAGTTTGCGAGGCGGCAGCCTGTGTTTCGTGCGAATCAATTCTTTTCGAGATCGACAAACTCGATGATGGATGGGTTACCAACGCCGGCGTAGTGGCCGGTAAAGCGGAGTGTCCCGCGTTCGGAGTCCACTTGAAAGACAGCTACATTGTCGGCTCGTTGATTGCAGCAATACAAATACTTACCAGACGGTTCGATGTTGAAGCTTCTGGGATAGTTGCCGCGAGTCCATTCTTCGCCGATATACGTTAGCGTACCATCGTTCCCGATAGAAAAGATTGCAATGCTATCGTGAAGCCGATTGCCCGCGTAGAGAAACTTGCCATCCTTCGAGACCAAGACTTCCGAACAAAAATTGCTCCCTTCGAACTTGGGAGGAAGTGAAGAGAGCGTTTGCTTGTGCGTCAGCGTTCCTTGCTGGGCGTTGTAATCGAAAGTGGCAAGAGTAGAACCTTCTTCTTGAATGGAATAGAAGATTCGACCGTTGGGATGGAAGTAGAAATGTCGCGGGCCATCGCCTGGCGGGAGCGAGACAGATGCTGGGTTGTTCGGGGATAGTTTTCCTTGTGTTGCGTCGAACTTCCAAACGAAAATCTTGTCGAGACCGAGATCGACATGAAGAACGTGTCGACCGGTCGGATCCGATTGAATCATGTGTGCGTGCGTACGATCGTGTCCACTAAAGGCGAAACTGCCAGGAGGCGCATTGGTTGCCTTGGTCGGACCTATTGTGCCAGCATCCTGCTTAACGTCCGTCGCCTCACCCAATTTGCCGTCCGGGAGTATAGGTAGTACCGAAACCGAGCCACCGAAGTAGTTGGCTACGAGCAAAAATTGTTTGCTAGGATGGATACTGACGTAGGTCGGACCTTCACCGCCTGATGGCACGGTGTTCAGCAGAGTGAGCTTTCCATCGATGGGATCAATCGAGAAAGAACTGACGGTTCCATGTTTTTGATTTCCTACACGGTCTGTCTCGTTGGCGGAATACAAGCGAGTACCATCGACGTTGACAGCCAAGCAACTGGGACTGTTCCCCATTTCGTAGATGCCAGCAGGCTCTAATGCGCCTGACTTTCTGTCGATTCGAAACAAGTGGATACCCCGTCCGTTGCCAGGTGGCAGGTCCACTTGTGTGGGAAGTGTGTCTTTCAGTGGCGAGCTGAATGTGCCGACATACGCCATGAGCGGTTTGGGGTCGTCTGCGAGGCAATATGGGCTGAAGTTCTTGAGGCATAGGCCGATTGCTGCAAGGAACACGAAGGAGAAAGCGATTTTCGTTAGAAGACTAGATGCATGTGGGTGATAGGTCATGGTGATGCTCCACGGTTAGTTTGAGGTAGGCAGAGAGGTTGCGTTGAGGATATCGCTGGCGAGCGGATCGGCAATGATGGCTCGATGTCGGTTCTCCACTTTCGCAAAGAGAATGGTTCGAACGCGATCTTCGTCCGCCGAAGTAGGAATCGATCGGCTTAGTTCTTGCAAGTTGACTTCCACGCCTCGGCTCTTGAACTCCCATTGTCTGGCGGGAAATTTACGGCAATAAGCAATCAGCTTCTTGCGATCCAAAGGAAGAACCTCCACAACACGGAACCAACGCAACATCGGATGTTCGATGGGTTGTGAACGAAGGAGATAGCCACCTTCTTGGTGCAATAACTGGCACCCGAGCCTTTGGGCCATAGCGAGCGAACAGTTGGCAGCTCGGATAGCAGGTTCGTAATCTGCGATGAACTCTGTTACGGAATCTTGAATCACATCTCGCGAATGGGTGTAGTCCCCCGACTTGATTCGACCATAAGCCGACATTGGGAAAATTTCGTGATGCCATTCATTGCGAAGGCAAGCGCTTATCACCAGAGAGTCTTGGGGCCATCGATCGAGCCCCCACATCCAACGCTGCTGGCGTACGGATCGATTGCGAGACAGAAACCGCACAACACTTGGTGGATTCGGCAATTCCGCAGGTGTCGTTGCAGGGGCTACCTTCATGGATAGCCCTTGGCATTGATTCAGAAAGGTGGATATCGTTTCCCAGCTTGGTTGAAACTCGCGAAGGGCAGACACTTTCGCGCCGGTGCTTCGCCGATCTGGATCCAAATGCACGTACGGAGAATCCTCGAGAGTCAATGACTCCGCCGGGCAACATTTGGTTACGACATGCACATGGTTTCGAGCCGCATTGAGTTCGGTAAGATTGCACGCGACTGGATCTTGATCGACCGCAATGACTTGGGCGCATCGTCGAGCAAGTGCTACGGCATCCGCTCCCGCTCCCGAACAGATATCCAGCACTTTGGATTGGTCAGGAAAGTCAGCGGCGGTTTCTAGGGCGCACCAATAATCGCTTGCCTGTTCGAGGAGTCGTTTGGTCCAGAACCAATGTTCGGGATTAGGGAATTTCTCTCGCGCCAATCTTGCGTAAGACAATTGCTCCATCAAGAAATGGCGTCTGCGATCGGGGAGTTTGACTTGAAGGGGAAGAGACTTCAGCCGCTCCTTTTCTTGTAATGCAACGAGCTCCTCCCAAACGGACAAGCCTTCGGGACTACGGAGCCAGCGGAGTTCTTCAATAAGCTGCATTTCGAATTTCGCGAGGATAAGCACTTCAAGGAAGCCCTACTTTACTCGACAATACCTATGGTAGGAAAGCGATTTTTGTTCTTGAACTTCTAAATCATGACTACATCACCTGCACTTCACGAACTGTTCGATTCCGTGGGTAACTGCCTTTCATCGGAGGCTGCTGGAATCGCTTCCTTGCCCGAACAAAGTCCGCATACCAGTATCAAGGAACAAGTAGATAACGCTGTCGCTCATGGCCGCATGGAGGACGTCGAGCAAATTCGCAATGGCAGTGTTGCTGCGCAATCGGTGAGTGGGGATGTCGAAGATGCGTTGTGTTGGTTCCGATCGAAGATCGCCAACGTCATGGTTCCCTCCGGAAGGGTATTGTGGAGGGGTTTACGTTAGGCCAATATCTGTTGCTGGTCGACTATACGAGCCGCTTGGTTCGCAAAGGGAAGGCTGTAGTATCCAGTGAGTTGGAAGGTATCTTTGAGCGACTCCAAAGTAGCGCTGAGATTTGGAGTCAGCGTATCAAGCGGCTGCACGGAAAGACTTGGGTCGGTCGCTTCTTGTCAGCCAGTCGCGATCGGCTTCGAGCGTTGGCCAGCAAGCTAGGTGTTCGGCATCTTGCGAACATTGGCTGACGATTCGATCTTCAGATCTACGTTGGCCATGGCAAAACGTTAGGAAATATGCATGTCCTTTGTCCTTCTTTGTCCTTGTCCCAAGTCGTTTCGATAGGCCTCGATTTTCGTCTTGTACGCTCGAAGATGATTGCCTTTTGCAGGTGCTACGGTTACCCTGGACAGAGGCGGCAAAGCACCAAGGGGCTACTATTCGGATACCTTTGTCTGCAGAACTTCACCATTTTTGCATTTCACTCACTTGCGGGTGTTTTTTGAACCCTATCAACATGGCAACCGTCACTCATCACCGCTTTACTGTGAGTGAATACGAACAAATGATCGGGTTGGGGATCCTTACCGAAAACGAACGAGTCGAATTGATCCGCGGGGAGGTCGTCGAGAAGATGGTTATTGGTCCATTGCATCGTGCGACCGCAAAAACGCATCAATCGTTTGCTAACTACCAAGCTGCTTGACTTGGCTATTGTTAGTGTCCAAGACCCAATAGTACTTGAGGATAGCGAACCTGAGCCGGACTTTGCGTTGTTAGTGCCGCGTGATGACTTTTATTCGCAAGCGAAACCAAAATCACCAGATGTGAGGTTAGTGATCGAAGTCGCCGACACTTCGCTGGCATACGATCGAGAAATCAAGCTACCACTGTATGCTGATGCTGGGATCCAAGAGTATTGGATTATCAACTTGGCTGAGTTCAAAGTCGAAGTTTATCGACAACCATCAACGTCTGGCAGCTATAAGTCGCGAACCGACTACTACAGAGGGGATTTTCTGAGCCCGGTTGCGTTCCCTGAAGCATCCCTCGCGATCGACTTGATGCTGGGCTAAAATCAGTGGGAGAACGCCAGTCGTCTCGGGCCTATGCTACTACGCAGCTTTTCTGCGTGGAGAATTAGTCATAACCACAGACCGGGAACAACGGATTGAGACTCTACTATCAGCCGTTTGCCTGCATGTCAGGATGTTCGCCCAACCTGGCCGCCATCCCGCGTCGACAAGCGATGCGGTGATGCGATCTCCGTGGCATGTTGGCTGACCGTTAACGTCAAGCGGTTCTATACTTTTCCACAGTAGTCGATTGCCGTCGCGATCTCCGTTTTGAGTCGCTTGCGTTGGACGATACGGTCGATGTATCCATGATCCAGCAAAAACTCACTCGTTTGAAATCCTTCGGGCAATTCGATCCGAATCGTTGCCTTGATCGTGCGTGGTCCTGCAAAGCCGATCAACGCCTTGGGCTCGGCGAAGATCAAATCACCGAGACTAGCGAAGCTTGCAGCAACACCTCCCATTGTTGGATTGGTCAGCACACTAATGTAGAGTCCACCATTGGAGTGATACTTGGCAAGTGCCGCAGATACCTTGGCCATCTGCATCAAGGACAGAATACCTTCGTGCATGCGGGCTCCTCCGCCGGAACCGCTGACGATGATGAGAGGTAACGAATGCTCTGTCGCTCGCTCGATCAGCCGTGTTAAACGTTCTCCAACCACAGACCCCATGCTCCCCATGATAAAGGCGGAGTCTGTAATTGCGATTGCGACACGACGCGCACGAATCATCCCTGTGCCGCACACAGCAGCATCGGTAAGCCCTGTTCTCTTTTGTTCGTCGACCAACCTTTGCGCGTACGGTTTCTTATCGGAAAAAGTGAGTGGGTCGGTCGGTAAAACGTTTTCGTCGCAAATCTCAAACGTATTGGTATCGAGCAACTGCTCGATACGTTCCTGTGCCGACACATACATGTGATAAGAACATTTTGGGCAAACGTTGAGGTTACGATCTAGTTCTTTTCGATAGATCGTTTCGCCGCATCCGGGGCACTTGATCCAAAGCCCTTCAGGCACACCTCGTTTGATTGCCGATTTAGTTTCGTTTTCCATAATGGACATTTTCAGAAATCCTACCGAATAGGTTGTGCTTCATTGTTCGCGGAGCTGCCGGAAGCGCTGGTATCTGATTCCAGATAGGTGTGCGTATCCGCATCGATCATTTCCCAGGTTCCGTTGTCTTGTTCTGATTTCCACATGTCATCAAAATCCGTTTCTGTTAATCGATTGGAAACGAGGGTTGCCAATGGTTCGGGAATGACCACGGCGATGGTTTCGTTGGCATGTTTGCGACATAACTTGACCAGAAACTTTTCAACGCGAGCTTCTGCCTCAGCAATCGTCTCTCCACCCGGGGGACAAAACGACCGAGGATTCTCTTGGACTTGTCGGAATAGTTTCGGCTGTTGACGTTTGACTTCATCGATCAGCTTACCTTCCCAGAGCCCGTGGTCTAAATTTCTAAAGCAATCGCAGACTTTCCATTTTGATTGAACATGTTCAGCGATCTCTTTCGCGGTGGATTGTGCCGACTCGCATGGAGCGGAGTAGATAAATCGAATCGACAATTTCTCCATCGCGCTGGCTACCCGATGCGCTTGCTCTACGCCGTTCTCGGATAGCGGCATGTCTAGGCTTCCTTTGATACGTTCTTGCTCGTCAAACGCTGTGGCACCTGGACGTACAACAACTACATTACACATACAAATCTTCCGAGGAGGAAACAATCGCGGCTGTTGTTCATTGCATAGCCGCTTGAAGTCGCGTCATCGCTTGGCAGTAGTCGGCCTGTCGAAACAGAGCGGAGCCGACAACGAGTAAATCCGCACCAGCGGAGACGCACGAATGAATCGTCGCATCGTTCACACCACCATCGACTTCGAGCAGCACTCGGTCGCCGAAGGTGGATTTCATTTCTTTCAGTCGTTCCAACGCGATCGGATTGAAGGATTGGCCTCCAAAACCCGCTTCCACACTCATGATCAAAATCATGTCACAATACTCAGCGAACGGCCTCAACCGTGCCATATCGGTGCTCGGATTGATCGCTAAACCCGACAGAACTCCCGTTGCGCGGATTTCTTCCAGCAACGTTTGGGGAGTGGGCATCGCCTCGATGTGGAACGTAACCGCATCGGCACCAGCCTGGACAAACTGCATGGCATACTTCGCGGGCTCGCTGATCATCAAATGAACGTCGAGTGCCAAGTCGGTGATGCGACGTAAACTCTCCACGATCGGCATCCCGTAACTGAGGTTGGGAACGAAATGGCCGTCCATCACATCAAGATGCAAAACCTCGACCCCCGCCTCCTCCAATTGACGGACTTCTCTTTCTAAATTCGAGAAGTCGCAAAGAAGGAGCGACGGCAAAATAGCTGGGCTCGCGTTTTGGAACAAGCTTCGGTTGTGTTGGAACTTGTTTTCAGTTGCGGACATATAGACCGTGGGGAAATTACAACCGCGGAGCTAGACGATGCCAGCTAAACTTCCGCGGACTGCAATACACAATAGCCAACGCATGCCGGTTTCGGCAAGAGGCAAACCAAAAACTGTGACGAACCGCATCGGTCACGCGCCTTCGAATTTAGCGCAAGTTGTTATTTTGCAACAGATTAAGAAAAAAGAACGTCGAGCGAGACCGCACTCTCAATCGTCGCTTCCCCGTGCTTGACGAGAAGAACAGGAATCGTCTGCCAACGTTTTTTCCCTGTCAAAAAATCTGCAAGAAGCTGGAAATGGCTTCTTGTCGCCCCTTCGTTTTGGACATCGTTCAGGACGATTGCCTGGACTCGAATTTGAAGAGCGTCACAAGCGACAAGCGTCGTCAAAACTTGATTTACCACCCCTAACCGCCAGTTGGAAACCAACAAAATCGGGACGTCCAACGCCTGAATCAAGTCCGCGTTGGTCCACCGATTCGAGACAGGCGACATCAATCCGCCTGCTCCCTCGACTAAAAGAAAATCGGTCCGAGATCGCCATTCATGAAATCCGGACAAGATCGACTGTTCATCTACGACGCGTCCTTCCATCTTGGCAGCGACGGGCGGTGCCAAGGGAGCGAGGAATCGTTGGGGTGAAACCTGATCGATTGAATCAGACTGCCCTATCGCATGCATCAGTCGTTGGCCATCGGAGCCTTCGACGGTAGGAAACCCACTCGCGACGGGTTTGTAAGCGCCGACTCGAACCTGCTCCGATGCTAACCGCTTCAGTAGCATGCAACTAACATACGTCTTTCCAACGTCGGTGTCCGTGCCTGCTACAAAGAGGCATTTTGCTGGTTGCATACTTGTCAACAAAAATGGGAACTTAGTCGGCGGATCGTTCAGCATCCAATGGATGCCCATTACCCGACCTTGCTATCGAACCTTGCAATCGAATCGGATGAGTCCGCCATCACCAGGCTTGAGCCCATCCTGTAGCTCCCATCGTAACACGTCTGAACCGGCGGCGTTCGGTTGCGTTGAGAATTTCGCAGCGACGCTCGACTTCTCGCTTCCCTCAACATACTCGAGCCGAGGGGTTAGCGAATCGGTGACCACCAGTTTAGAAAGAGGTTGTTCTCCGACGTTATCGAAGCGGATCGTGAACGAAATGATATCGCCAGGATTCGCCATCTGTTCCGAGGCAACTTTGCAGAGTCGGATTCTGGCTCCCTTGTATTCATACAATCGGAATTCTTCCGCTTGCTTCTTCGAGGTGATCTCGGTTGTTTCTTGTCCATCGATTAGCACGTGGAGTTCGTCGACATTCGTCCATGTGCGAGCGGCCGCTGCTGCTTTGGCAAATCGAGCTAGATCTGTACCTTTCAAGTCGCCGTTTCGCATCAGCGAGAAGTCTTCGTATGGTTTGAAGGCTTCGCTAGCCACCAACATTGGAAGGACCATTTCGGCGGGTACCAATTGGTCGCGGTCACGCACGGACTCGATTACGTTCACATTCCCTTGGTTGGCGAGTTTTTCTGGCTTGGAGACGCTGACACTTGGGAGACGATCGATGAATTGGCCAGGGCCACTCGGTTGATCTGTCGTTCGCAATCGCATAGCAACATCGCTTTGCGCGGTGCTCATCCGTTTCCTGACACTTGCGAAGCGAGGTGCATAGATGGCGACGCGGCAGCCACTCACGACATCGCTCTTTCCATCTGCGGTTTCATATTGAATGACGGTGTCTTCGGTGTCGAGTCCTGAAAGAGAATCATCTTTTCGTAGTCGAACTGTCGGTCCGCGGTCTCCTCCGTCAAACAAATACTCTTGCGGATCCGACTGTCGCGGTACCGCAAACGAGTCCACTGGATTGCAAGGACCACACGAAACGGTTGTCGATGGCGAACAATCCACTCCGTTCTCGAACTGCGAGAAGACCGGTTGGTAACGTTGTCCGATCATACTACAACTCGGGCAGCTATGCGCCGCCATCGATCTCGGTGGCATCATCGTCGGTCCAACGGGGCCAGACATCATCGGCCCTGCCATCATGGGACGATTGTCATGAGCAGAGTACACGGTTGGCAACTGTTCGCGAGGAACGGCGTAGGAATCACTCGATGGTTCGGTGTATTGAACCAAAGCGATCTCACTGGGTTCGGTATGGGACGCATGTCCTTTGGTCGGCATTGCAGGCGCGTTTGCCAAACTGCTTGGTTGATTGCTCTTGGGTTGACTGGCTTTTGCGAGCGGCGTTTGCGCCAAGCTCTGCTGCCTCGCGGTTTGGTGAAGAGCTGTGGGGTTCGTTAGTTGTTGCGTTTGGCAACCTACCCATGGCACGATAGTCAGCCCCAGGATAACAGCGCGAACGAAGACTCTTTTGTGCATCGGATTGTTCATAATGGAAACCTATCTTCGATCGCTGATGGAGCCTGATTTTGCGGAGGCTGGCCATTTCCCTTGTTCGATCAACATTTGCTTGGTGGGAATCGGCTTGATCGTTGTCCATGCAGGACATCCGTAGAGAAAGTTGTCCCAATCCTGGCCTTCTGACACATTCGGGACGCGAGAGCCGATGCGAAGGATTGCAACGGGCCGTCCCAATCGATCCGCAGTGCGGAGTGCATCTTGCCCCGGTCGAACATCCAGTACTCGTTGCGGACGACCAGCGGTATCCACGGGATCGGCAATCTCGTTATCTTCCAAATAGATGACTTTCATAACCATCTCTCCTTTGATCGCTTCTGCCAAATCATCTTCATCGAGTTCGATCGGGATCGGGAATCGATGTTCACGTTCGGCGGGTGGATGGATACGGTCGATCACTTCAAGTGTGGGGTACAGAGCCACTTCTTCTTCGAACGGGATGCCTGTGATTCGCAAGCGATACGGATAGCCAACAACGACAGCGATTCGAGACTCGGCGAGATTGTCTGTGAACTGACCTGCATCGGCCATGGCCACTTTCAAACCCTTGGGTCCTTTGATCTCGACCGCTTGCCAAACGCCTCGTAGTTCCGGCTTTCGATGAAGTTGGATGGCTCCGATCTCACCGGGTGGCATCGAATCGTGTAGTAACGGATGAGTGCCACTCGGCAAACGACCGCCTAGCTCTTGAGCTCGTGCGCTACCAGAGAATGCAGCAACGACACAGAGTGCAACCGCCGCAATCCAGGTGACCAAGAGCGTCGGGAACGATACTCGCTTTAGCATGGTGCCATCCTATAGGATGCGAGATACAAACATCTGTAAACGATTTGTCCCCAAGACGTGGCTTGGGGACAATTTGATTTGCCGTATTTCACTACTAGCGAACCATACCCGGTGGGCAGTATTCACCATTCCCACCAGTCCCACCAGCAGGTGGCTGGCTACTAAATTGGTTCGGTGCCACCACTCGGCTTGCATTGTAGAAGCCTGGCGCTCCGGACGGAAATCCTGGATGAATGTTCTGCTCTTTGATATGGAACCGGCTTGGTGGTTGTGGATAGCTATATCCTGGTTGATGCCGAACAGTTCCCTTCACCTTTTCCACTGGATCTGGGATATGTTGATGCGTTCGATTCACCATGATGTGCTTTTGAAGCCCCGCAGGATGTCCCAATGGAATATGGGGAGGACCAGCCAGCCCAATCGGTGTTCCGCTATAAGGCAGACCGTATTGAGGAGCTGTAACACCAGCCACCATGTTCGGCGGATTGTTCTGAGGACCGATCGCTGCTCCGTTGGGACCGCATGGCATTCCATTGCCGTCGAGCATTCCTCCATAGGGCAAGCCAGCACCGCCAGCACCGGATAGCTCAACGTCTTTGTTTCCAAGACGCACGATGGCCAAAATGGAACCGCGTCGATCAGCTTCGATGATCGGATCCAAACCTGGCTCCAATCGCGAGCTGACGAGAGTGTCGATACCGGAGATCGCTTCCCCTTGGAATTCAGGATCTGGCAGGTAGATCACTTTGGTGACAAAGTTGCTCGACAACGCTTGGTCGAGATCTTCTTCGGTGAACTGAATCGCCAGTGCATTGTGTGCCAAGAAGGCAGCCGTACGATAGCTGGCAGTACCAACCTCAACCGTCGGATAAAGTTCGACACCTTCGCGACCAGGAATATCGGTTAGCTTCAAGCGAAAGATTCCGCCTTGAGTGAATTCAACTCGGCCAGGAACCACGAGAGGCTCGCTACCGAACGTACCATCGCCCACGACATCGTAAAGGATGTTCATCGACTGTGGTTGATTGAACAAAATTTGGATTGTGGGAGCTACGGCAGGTGCACCGTATCCCGGAACCGGAATGGTTTCTGGCATCAGAACACCTGGACCGGGTCCTCCGACCATGGGACCTGGTTCTGCCAAGCGAGAAGCAGGTGGCATGTTGTGCCGCTTTGCAAGCTCACCAGCGTCCGAAACATAAGCCAGTTGGGAGAGCATGCAGGGAGCGCCCAACCCGAACACGGCCATCGTTTGCCATTTACTACGCATTTTCATTCGAAATACCCCTGGAATTGATTGGGTCAAGCCGGCTAGACATTTGGGTCCAATAGACCGACGTTTCAACCTGGACACTACGCAAGCGATCGACCTACAATCCGCTCCACATGTCCTCATCGCTATGTTCGGCAGAGCTGATTACGAATCTTTGATAAAACCCATACAAGTTGCCAATGCGGCTATATTTAAAAAACGCTAGCACCTACATCTCGCACCTCGGCCGGCTGGGAAGTGTTTGTCGTGCAATCCCAAAGCCTCGCTTTCGAGGTTCTAGGACTATGCGAACTGCGGGGATCATTGCCTGTTTATTCGCAGGCGATTGGTTCGCTAGCAAAATCATGTATGGTCAAACGTCGGGCATGCTCACGTCAGCGGCAGCGCCTAGTGCATCGCGGCCTGTTATCGATCCGAATACGATTGTGCTGGCTGCCCTCCGCCAATCGATCACAGGACCACCGATTGCATGCAAAGTTCATCAGCAAAGTATTGCTTTCGATCAACAAGTCGTCCTCAGTGGTGAATACAAATCGGCGGGTGCTGGAA
>Ga0207937_1000048_pt1 | contig 35083 bp, 29 predicted proteins | sample LakMenEpi04Sep11_FD_150668 | JGI IMG/M metagenome (GOLD analysis project Ga0207937, IMG submission 150668) | Freshwater microbial communities from Lake Mendota, WI - 04SEP2011 deep hole epilimnion (SPAdes) | ecosystem: Environmental > Aquatic > Freshwater > Lentic | place: Lake Mendota, Madison...
GCGAAGCGGCTATTTTCTGCGAAAAACAAGGGGTAGATATCGCGCATTTGGCACTCCACTTTTCCTGCGCCCATCCCGATTTGGCGACCACGATCGCGGGAAGTGCAAACCCGAACAATATTCGCAAATGGGTCCAATGGCTCAACAGCCCCGTTGATTCTACTCTACTTGCCGACGTGCTGAAGATCCTACAGCCTGTGCATAACGTCAGCCATCTCGAAGGGCTTCCAGAGAACAATTGACCATGAAAGCGTTACAGCTAGTTGAGCCGAAGCTTTGGAAGCAAATCGACATCGCTGAACCCAAGGCGCCCGGGCCGGGCGAAGTGCTGGTTCGGGTCCATCGTGTCGGCGTGTGCGGAACCGATCTCGGCGGATACTTGGGAAAATTCCCTTTCTTTTCCTATCCCAGGATCCCAGGGCATGAACTGGGTGTCGAAGTCTTGGCGATTGGAGAAGGGGTTTCGAATGTTCAGGTGGGAGATCGATGCTGTGTGGAACCTTACATCAATTGCCAACAGTGCTATTCTTGCCGACGGGGCTTCACCAACTGCTGCGAGCATCACAAGACTCTCGGTGTCATGTGCGATGGAGGACTGACGGAACGCATTGTTTTGCCAGCTCGGAAACTGCATCTTGCAAACAAGCTAACGTACGAACAAGCCGCATTGGTTGAAACGTTGGCGATCGGATGTCACGCTGTTGATCGCGGACAAGCGAAAGCGGGAGAGAACGTATTGATCCTGGGTGCAGGCCCGATCGGATTGTCGGTGCTCGAGTTTGTGAAGCTATCGGGTGCACGGCCGATCGTAGCAGATATCAGCGAATCACGTTTGGCATTCGTCCGAGACCAAATGGGAGTAACGGATACGATCTTGATCGACGGTTCAGATACGGACATTCTACGGCTTGAACAGATGACCGATCATCAACGAGCGGATCTTGTGATTGATGCGACGGGGAACAATCGATCGATGGTTCGAGCGTTTGAGTTTGCAGCTTTTGCAGCTCGGATTGTTTTTGTAGGAATTACGCAACAGAATCTCGAATTTCCCCACGCTCCGTTCCTGCATCGTCGCGAGTTAACGCTGTTTGCGAGTCGGAATGCGTTGTCTCGCGATTTTGTTCGGATTATTTCATTGATCGAAAGCCATCAGATCAACACCGACACTTGGATCACCCATCATGGTGTCTTTGAAGAGGTTCCCGAAGTGTTTCCGAATTGGTTGAATCCCGAAGCAGGCGTCATGAAAGCGATGATTCACGTCACGTAACGTCACGGACCTAGACAATGAACAACGCGAAGAAACCGCTGATCCTGGGAATTGGAGAGATCCTTTGGGATGTGTTTCCATCCGGCGCGTGTTTGGGAGGTGCCCCTACAAACTTTGCGTGCGCGGCGGCAGGGCTTGGGGGGGATCGCGTGCGAGTCGGGGTGGTAAGCTGCGTGGGAAACGATTCGCTCGGCAATGATGCGATTCGATTGATCCGAGAAAAGAATGTCGATGTTACACATATAGGAACCAGCGAGAAAGTCACAGGCCAAGTGCTTGTCGAACTCGACAGCCAAGGAGTTGCTTCCTATCGATTCGTCGAGGACGCTGCGTGGGACCATCTCCAATGGACCGAGTCCTTGGATCGAATCGCAAAAGATGCGACGGTCGTTTGTTTTGGTTCGCTCGGACAACGAGAGCCAGTCTCCAGAGAAACCATCCAAAGGTTTGTTCAGAGTACATCCCCCGATTGCCTGAGGCTCTTCGATGTCAATTTGCGATACCCGTTCGTCGATGACAACATCATCGATCAATCTCTAGAAATCGCCAACGCATTGAAGCTCAACGATGAGGAACTTGAGTATATCGCGAAGCGATTCGCTCTCCCGGCGGATCCGATTGCTGCGCTGGATTGCTTACTCGCGAAGTTCCAATTGTCGTGGGTTGCTCTGACTCGAGGTCCCCAAGGAGCAATACTGGCGAAACCAGGCGAGTGGCATTCGTTGCCAGCCTTGAAGACAGAGGTGGTGGATACGGTCGGGGCCGGAGATGCTTTTTCGGCTGTGCTAGCGTTAGGAATTCTTGACCAAAAGCAGTTTTCGACCATTTTGGAAGAAGCGATCCGGGTCGCATCGTATGTTTGTGCGCAACGCAGTGCGACTCCTACATTGGAACTGTTGTAGGCGTTTCGCATTCGCTATTGCAGAATAGCGATTGCTAGCGGTTCGAGTTACAGTCAGGATAAAACGGTTGACAACGAAGGACGAAGTCCAAGTACAATGATGTATTCAATGGAGTGAAAAAATGAAACCAAGCTGTGTTTGTTCTTTGTGTTCTGTTTGTTTTCTATGGGTGTTCCTTTCTGTTTTCGCAGGTCCCTGCTATTCGCAAGCAGTGCCGTCAGTTGATGCAGTGCCGTCAGTTGATCCAGTGCCACCAACCGGAGAATTGCCGCCCGTTGAGGGGAAAGTGATGGAAGATACGGTCAAAGGTTGGAATTTGCCTCTGCCTACTTTGGGTGGAAAGCAGTTTTGGACAGATCATCGATGGTGGCATGGTTGGAAGGTGCAATACAATAGCACGCTAGATCACTGGAGGCTGATCGATCCGAATGGGATTCGAAGAGCATGGGGAGGACGACAGGCTATGCTCGACGAAATGAATCGAGTCATGGAAACGACCACGCCACCTGCTGCGATCGATGAAGTTGTTTTGTTGGCGCACGGATTGTTTCGATCCAATGGCAGCATGACGCCCATCGCAGAAGAGCTTCAACGCGTTTCTTCCCATCAGATAGAGGAACCCGTGATTCGCAGAAGTGTCGTCTCGATGACGTATGCGAGCACGCGAGACTCGATTGCCGAACACTCAGCGGCCATGCGTGAATTGCTCGAGACATTGCCGGGAACTCCGAGAATCAGTTTTGTTGGCCATAGCCTTGGCAACATTGTATTTCGGCATGCGATTGGCCAATGGAAAGCCAATGGCGATCCTCAAAAGATGCTTGAACGGTTGCATCGAGTGGTCATGCTCGGGCCACCGAATCAAGGTTCTGCTTTTGCAGCGTCTTTGTCGCGATTGGGACTTTTTGAGACACTTACAGGTTCAACAGGAATGCATTTAGGACCTGCATGGGAAAAACTGCAACATTCGTTGGGAACGCCCCCTTGCCCGTTCGCGATTGTGATTGGAGACATCTCAAGCTCGTCGCTTAAGAATCCCTTTCTCGGTGAACCCAATGATGGAGTGGTTACGGTTAACGAAGCGACGCTCGAAGGTGCCTCGGAGATCAAAACCTTTCCGGTGGTGCATTCGTTTTTGATGCGTGATGAGGCTATCGTTCGCGCGACGGTTTCGTATTTGATGGGTCGAGAACTAGCACCTTACCCATAAAGGGTGCGTTATCCGGACCTGTGACATCCCGATTCGCTCCTTGGAAAGGCTTGAATAATACCATCGTTGTTGTTTAAATGCTGTTGCTTTTTATGGACTCTACGAACTGTTTCTATCCCTTGGTACTAGGTGTTTGGCATTTTATGAAGTCATCGATCTTGGCTCTTGTATTATCTTGTGTTGTGTTTGTGCCATTTGTTGTGGCTCAAGAAAAACCGAAGGAACTCGAGCATACCAAGGATACGTTAGAAGAAGTCAAGAAGCGGATCGAAGAGAAAAAGGCAGTGCTTGTAGATGTTCGCGAATTGGTCGAATGGAACAAAGGGCATGTCGCTGGCGCAGTGCATTTGCCTTGGCGAGCCATGCAGGAGAAACCCGATGACCCGAAGATCAAGGAGAAACTAGAGAAGGGCTTGATCCTCTATACGTATTGCGAGGTTGGTTACCGCTCGCTGAAGGCGGGCTCGATTTTGAACAAGATGGGTTACGAAATTCGCCCGCTCAAGCCGGGTTATCAAGAGTTGATCAAGGCTGGATTCAAGAAAGAGGAGTAACCAGGTCGCCTATGGAAACCGCCCAGTCGCTATAGACGTTGAAACCGGATAGGCATTTCACTTTTTAGGTTGTCCAAGACCATTCCTATCCGGCCTTGCAACAGGTCATCTAGTTCTTTCCCGATAATCTCTGCGCGCCAGCCTGTTACGAGGCTGGGTGGCTGCAAATCGGACGATCCTCCTTCTAGGCGATACTTCACAAAGTCCCTGAGATCGTCTGCGGTCGCAACAACGGCAGTGGAGATCTTCTTGGTTCGGCAGATATATGCGAGTGCTGCCGATAGAAATTGCGTGAGCATGGCGGGTGGCTGTCCCTTGCCATAGCGAGCTTTCTTTGGCCATGGAGGTATCGGGTGATTTCTGGAATCCTCGATAACGCCTGCCAGTTCTGGAATAAGCTGTTTGATATGGCGATGTTCCATGCCTCTCAACATTGCCATCCTGCGTTCATCGCTGTTCCCTCGGCGGGCTAATTCAATGAGCAAATCATCTCGCAGAATCTTTCTTGCAGGAAGATCACGTTCTTTTGCTCGTTGTTCGCGCCAATTCCAAAGTGCGCGCACAACCGTCAGACTGTTTCCAGAGAGTGCTTGAATGCCACTGATACGAAACCAGTTTTCACTGGACTCAAATTGCTGCAGTTCCGATTGCCAGTTTGCGATTTCTTCTCGATACCATTCCAGACGTTTTAGCTCATCAAGCTCTTGTTCCATGGATGCATGCAATCGAAGCAAATCCTTCACGTCCTGCGCTGCATATTGGAGTTGCTGGTTCGACAAAGGTCGCTTTCGCCAGTCGGAGCGAGTTTCTTCTTTATCGAGATTGACACCAGTGTAACGGTGAACGAGTGTTGCGTAGGAAGCTGGGTATTCGTGGCCTAAAAAGGCAGCCGCCATTTGTATATCAAATAAATTTGGAATCAACTTTCGGGTCGAACGATAACAGAAAAGCGTTTCTTCCCTACCAGCGTGCGCGACGACAGAGGTCTCCGGTTCTACCAAAAGTCCCCAAAAGGAACTGAGGTCAATCTCGGTAAACGGATCGACGATGAAGATCCCGTCTGTCGTGGCAACTTGAAGAAGACAAAGTTCAGGCCGATAAGAGTCTTCAGCAACAAACTCGGTATCGAATGCGACGAGTCGATGTTGTCGTATCTCGTCACAAAGTTGATGGAGGGAATCCTGGTTTATGATATGATGAAATCGAACGTTCAACCGTGCTCCCAACCCATTCTCACGAAATAAACATACCTGACTGCAGTGCGCATGATCGAAGATCGCCCAGTCAGAACGTCTAAGTTTTACTCGGAATCCTCCATGCAAACAACAACACCCATGGTAAATGGCGATCCGAATCGGACAGCAGGTCTACTGGTTAGCGTTCAAAACGAAGGTGAATTCCGTATTGCTCTGAGGGCAGGCGTCCGTTGGATCGATGTCAAGGACCCGTCTCGCGGTGCATTAGGATGCCCTGAAATCGACGTCGCGACAGGTATTCAGCGAACGATGATACTCGAAAACACAGCAGATATTCACTTCAGCGTCGCACTGGGTGAATTGAGTGAAACGCCTTTGAATGATTTGATTCATTACACTGGCTCGTTCGCCGACAGCGCAGTATTCAAGATTGCACTGTCAAATTGCTGCAACCGAACCGACTGGCGGGGGCTTGCAACGACTTTGGCAAAGGGAATCGGAAATCCGAATCGTTTGATTCTAGTCCATTATGCAGATGCCAACGAATCCGCGGCTCCTTCCTGGCGCGAGATATTGCTGACCGCTAGGGAGATCGGTTCAGAGTACTTGTTGATCGATACGTGGGGTAAGAATGGACGCAGTTTGCTGGACTTCTATTCCGTCGAAGCATTGCAATCGATGATTGCTGAAGCCAATGCTTTTGGCTTCAGAGTGGCCATCGCGGGTTCGCTCCCCTTGGAAGCCTTGCGAAGTTTAGCAAGCCTTGGTGCAGATTGGATAGGCGTTCGCGGGGCGGTTTGCGATGGTCCACATCGGACAGGATCGATCTGTGAGACCAAGGTTAGCATAGCTTTGGCAAAACTGGCAAAGCCGTTTGTGGATCCTTGCGGTTTACATGTCCAGCGTTCAAGCCAGAAAATTCAATCCAACACGGCGGGGGCGAATCTCTGATGTCATCAGGAAGCGAACGAGATCGACCCGCGGGGGTCATTCGGCAAGGAAGCAAAGTTGTCGGGACGATTTGCATGCCAGAGGCCAGCGATGTGTTTATCAAGGAATTCAACCATTGCTATGGCCAGTTGAGGATGGAAGTCGAAGATAATCCCAAAATGGACACGATTCGCAATCCGAATCCTCATACTTTCCGTTTACCTTCGTGGTTTAGGCATGTTTGGAATCAGCGCGACCGTGAATCGACGTAGTCCCTTGAGGCGAATTATGAATTCGTCTCAAAAATAGCTTTACTATTAGAAGTAGTCATCGCTTGCTGTAGCGAAAGGGGTAGGAATGACCCTATAATGGATTCGGTTGGCAGTTTTGCTTCGGCAGCCTGTCCCCCCCATCGGCTTCTGAAATTTGCGAAGCCTTGGAACAACGAACGACACCATCCTCTCGCGTTCACCCTAGACGCTTCGAATAAGGACTACGTTTTGTCTCCAGCCACTCAACTTGCAGACCCACCGGTTTTGCAGACTACCGAATCACCTAAGATCGAGAAGAAGGGACGTCGCAAGACTAGCCATCTAAAGCTGGTTCCCGAGACGCTTGAGTTGAGAGAGAAGCTTCGTGCCAAGTGTCGCGAAGTGGCGAGCCGAATGAACAAAGACCTCCCTCCTACCAAGGATGAGCTCGAATTGGTCGCGCGGAGAACACTAGAGGAAATGGGATTGGGTGAGGGGTATATCGGATGGATCATGGTCATTCTTTCCAGCGAGTTTTTTCGGGACTCGGTTGCCTCGATTCCTCCCAGTAGACGATTGTTTCTTTTGCCCCATTGCCTGAAGCATGCTGAGGGGTGCCCAGCGGATTACGACGAGTTTGGGATGGACTGCAAAAAGTGCGGCGCCTGTAGCATTGCAGACTTTCGAACCAAAGCTGAAGAAATGGGCTACAAAGTGCTTGTGGCGGAGGGTTCGCCTGTCGTCATGAAGATCATTGTCAGCGGATACGTGGATTCTATTGTTGGCGTCGCATGTTTGAACGTGTTAGAAAAGGCAATCGACAAGATATTGTTAGCTGGTATCCCATGCATGGCAGTACCTTTGCTCTCGAGCGATTGTAGAAACACGAGCGTCGACGAGGAATGGGTTCGTGAAATGATCCTCACGCAGGCGCCCGCAGCATCACAACAGACTCGGTCCTACGTTCACTTAATGCGGGCTGCGAGCGATATGTTTTCGCAACCTCAGCTCAATGATTTGGTAGGTAGGCTTCGAAGCCAAGCAACGATCGCAACAGACTCGGACGATCCTCTCGCGGGAATCGATCCGATCGCTGCGACCGAAGCATTGGCTACCGATTTCCTAGCTCGCGGTGGCAAGTATTCTCGACCCTTTATGACATTGGCGGCTTACGATGCAATGCTCGGTGGGAACGGAACCATGGCGGACGGTCCAAATACGGTATCCGGTTTCTCTCGCGGGGTGCGGGCTGCTGCGATGAGTATCGAATGTTTCCACAAAGCTTCTTTGGTGCATGATGATATCGAAGATGATGATTCGTTCCGCTATGGGATGGCTTCGATGCACCAGCAATACGGGCTTTCCACCGCCATCAACGTTGGCGACTATATGATTGGGTTGGGATATCGGATGATCGGTCGCGAGATCGAGTCCATCGGAGCTGCAGCAGCGGCAGACATCCTTAACTGCCTCTCGTCGGCCCACATGCGATTGGCGGAGGGCCAAGGTGCTGAGCTGCTGTGGCGAGACTCCTCCAACAAGCGGCTATCCCCGCTTGATGCTCTCAAGATTTATGCATTGAAGACGGCCCCTGCCTTCGAGGCAGCTCTGTACACCGGAATTCGTTTAGCAGGTGAAGCGACAGCTCATGTGGAACCAGTAAAACAATTTGCTCGCAACATTGGAGTAGCTTTCCAAATCATCAACGACCTGCAAGATTGGCATGGTGATGACCATAATAAGCTTGGAGCTGCTGGAGATATCCTCGGCGGACGACCGACCATATTGTTGGCATTGGCACTCCAGTCCCTCGCACCCGATGATCAGCAGCGACTCCTCGATGCTCTTTCCAACGTACATTCCACAAGTAACTCCCAACGCGTTGCAACCGCCCGTGAACTAATGGAAAAAGGGCGCGTTTTCGAGCAAGCGGAAAAGCTGATTGAAAAACATCGAGAACGTTCGCTCGAAGTTGCGCAGTCCATTGAGCCTGAATCACTACGGCGATTGATGCTGTATTTGATTGACACCGTTTTGGACCAATCGGGTATTCACCCAGAGACGCATCTGCATGCTCCCGCAATTCAAACGTTTCAAATAGGAATGGCGCCAGCGCGATGAGAGAGCATGCGGCGAAACGCCCTGCATGCGCAACCGCTACGGAACTGATAGGAATTTACTATCATCCTGCGAGCGATCTTGGGAACTTCAAGAAATGTAGCGTCGCGGAGGTGCCTGAGCCCTACCGTGGGCTGCTTGCTCACACCAACCACATGACGGTCACGGTCGAGTCATTTTATCGAGACTCGGTCGATGTGGAGGTGCTTCGGTCAAGTGTAGATCAGGAACAGTATTGCCGAGAAATACTTCTAAAGACCCATTCGTCGGCTTTGGTTGTTCAACACGGAATTGTGCGATTGAGTATGCGGTTTCTCCCAGAATTGCCACGCGCCGAAATTCTGCAACAAAAGAAACCTCTAGGACGGGTTCTCATCGAACATGATGTCTTACGAAAAATTGAACTCTTCGAACTTCTAAAGATCGAATGCGGAAAAGAATTAGCCAAGTTCTTTTCTGTCCCGTTGGGTTCTATCGCGTACGGGCGAACAGCCATTCTTCATTGCAATAACGAACCCGCAATCGAACTTCTAGAAATTGTTCGCCCCTGAATTGGCGCAACGTTTCCGTTGAATTTTTTTCACCGATCGTCAGAGTGCTAGCGATTGTTTCGGGTGAAATATTGAATCAAGAAGATTCGAAACAGCAACGAAACCATCGGGTTTACCGGCATACGATGTTTTCTCGAAGCCCTTTTCGCGTGAGGTAGATGGTGTTTAGCCAACCGTTGGCAATATGCCTACTGATAGCACTAACCGCAAGTTTAATGGTACTGGGCTGGGAGTTATGTAGGCTACTCAGTCCTAAACGGCTCGTCGATCGAAGAATTGAACTTGCTTTCGCGATCTTAGGGGTCTTCGCAGCTGGGGTGCTCGCGATGGACTGGATCGATGGAAGCCATTCTGTTTTTGATGTTTCCACGCGGCTTTTGGTCAGTGGAGTCGGGCTCTTCGGTTTCCTTGCTGTTGTGTTGCTCGGCTTGTTTCGATTTGTTTATCGCGACAAAACCTCCAACGCTGGACGATTTCTATCACCAATCTTGTTTCTCGTATTTCTGGGAATGCCTATCGTCGCATACGCTAGATTTTCCTTCAGATGCAATTCTGATCTTGAATTCGCTATGGGAGAATTCAGCATTGGCCAAGTGGAGAAGGACGTCTATTGGATGGGTGAGACCGATCTAGGTACCGTTATTCCACTTTTTCACTTCGATGCTGATGATCAAAAATTCAAATCCTTTGCCCAAACGTTTGAAGGACGGTTTCCTAACTTTTCAAACACTCTTATCTCTCGCCAGTCTGCTGACAAAGAAGCAAACTGCCACGGATGGGTGTTTACTGGCGGCAAATTCCTTGTACGTGGCGAAAGCGTAGAGAGAATTCTAGAAGACAACGGCTATCGATTGGTGAAGGATCCGGCGACAGGCGATGTCATTATTTACCGTAGCATGGCAGGCAACATCCTGCATACCGCACTCGTACAAGCGGTATTGAATGACGGGACCGTCCTCGCCGAAAGTAAGTGGGGTATAGACCAGCGGTTTATTCACCTGCCAGAACATCAGCCCTATTCGAATGACTTCACTTTCTATCGCACACATCGGAGAGATCATCGGATCCTGATTCATCGCGTCGAGGACCAACCGAACGGCCCCACGTTAGACGACTAAAGCCCCTGCAATCCGAACCGTTTCACTTCGGCGGAGGCAGTCCTAAGCTTAACCATAGATTGAGAAGATTGATCGCGTTGAAGACCATGTGAATAGTGATACACATGACAAGACTTTGCCGAAATTGGTAAACTCGCCCGAGCACGATTCCAAATACTGCCAACGGAATCCAGCTTAATCCATAGCTAATGTGAGCGACTCCAAAGAGAATTCCGCTCACGATCGCAGGCCACCATGGAGGATGGAATTCGCCAACCGTTCCATCATTGTCACCTACGCGTTCGCTGGGAGTTTCAAGGGTAGGTTTCAGATCGGTATTGATTCTCGGCGACGCGAAATACGGATTCTGGAAAAGGGCATCGGGTTGTGGATTCGGCGGTGCCTGGGAGGAGTCGTTCCTATTCGATTCGGGATCGGGACTCTGAATCGTTTCTTTTTCGATTGGCATGAAAGTCGATTCATGAGACATTGCAACAGAGTTGTCATGTCGACGAATCGGATTCCATCCAAAAATGGCTGCGTTTTTTGTTCTCCCAAAGTGGATGGACTCAAGCCAACCGATGAGAACCGAACGAAAAAAGAACTCTTCTGCGATTGGAGCGACGATAACGGCCTGCCACGCTACGACTCCGAGCAGCCATGGAAATTGCTTCATCATGTCAATAACCGGGTGGTTGTAAGTGACTCCACTTATCGCGTTCACTGCTGCCGATAACATCAAGAGTAGCGGGAGAGTCATCATGAGGATCACGATTCCAATACCGATATCTCGACCAGCAGCCCTTGGGTGCCACCCCATGGATGCGCAACGGCCACCTGTTCTCGCCCTCATGAATATGCCAACAACGAAAACAGCAAGCAATTCTCCCAGTGCAAAAACTCCACTTAGGACGACTTGTCTTGAAGATAGTTTCTCTGCTGATTTCCCCTCCGTTGGAACAGTGACCACTGTCGATTCCACGGCATGGCTATCATCGGTTTGCGATGTTACGACCTCATTATCGCGTGGGCTGATGAGAGACGCTGCGACCTGGATAAAGAGTAGCATAGAAAAGATGAAGGCAATTCCAACGGCAATATCGATCAAGCCAAACATGGCTAGGGGCCCGCGTGCAGTTGAGAATTGTTTCTTCGCTCGAAAAAATGCAATTGCAAAGGACCAGCAAACGACGGAGCCGACAATCAGGCCAAACATGATCAGACCCAACACAAAAAGGCTCAACATCTGGCTTGGATTCAAGTCTTCGGGCTTCATGGCTTAGGATTTCGAATCACCAAAAACACGTACTCGAGTCCAGACAAAATCGTCAGCAGAATAGCTCCGTAGACCAAGAAAAGAGTCGTCCATACGAGATATGAAGACGGTGTGGTATACATCAATTGCCATAACACCCCCACGACCGCCGCACATTGCAAGACCATCTTCCATTTACCCATCCACTTTGCGGAGAAGTCTCCTCCTTGGCCCTCGATCATTCCTCGCAAGCTGGTGACGAGTAACTCGCGCCCTACAACAATCGTAGCCATCCACGGTCGAAGCGGGCTATTCACCACGCCAACCAGCGCAATCATCGCACCGCAGATAATGATCTTGTCGACAAACGGATCAAGAATCCTACCGAGCTTTGTTACCTGATTGAATTTCCGAGCCCACCACCCGTCAATCCAATCGGTACTCGCTGCGATCAAAAAGCAAATCATACCCGCAAAGAAAACGCCCCTCTCAATCAGGAAACAAACGACCATTGCGAGTATGAACCTCACGCCCGATAGAGCATTGGGTACATTCCAATTCGAGTTATTCGGCTTGGCTGCTGCGTCTGTAGAGCTCATGTCTCCGAAACACCTACTGCTGCGCCGATCAAGTCATAATCTTTATAGGAGACAATTTCGCAATCAATCAAGTCACCGGAACTCAAGGGATACCCTTTTTCACCTGTAACGAATACTGTCGAATCAACATCCGGCGCGTCGCCGAAAGAACGCCCTAACCATACATTGTTGGCTTCGTCGACAGCTTTATCGAGCAAAACCTCTAGCTTTGCTCCCACCTGCTCTTTGCACCACGCGAAAGCGTTTTGCTGCTGGATCGCCATCAGTCGATTGCGTCTCTCTTTCTTAATGCGTTCGGGAAGATGATCTGGCAGTTTGGCTGCGGGAGTATCCGGTTCGATCGAATAGGAAAAAACACCCAATCGTTCGAATCGAATGTCGGAAACAAAGTCCTCCAGTTCTTCAAACTGCTCATCGGTTTCGCCAGGGAATCCGGTGATCATCGTCGTACGGAGCACCAGCTTTGGAATCCCTCGACGCAGCTTCGTTACCATTTCCAGCGTCTGTTCCTGCGTGACTCTTCTCGACATACGTTTTAGCATTTGGTTATTGATATGTTGTAACGGCATATCAATGTAGGGAAGGATTCGCTTCGCCGAAGCGATTGTGTCGATCAAATGGTCATCAATGTACATCGGATAAAAGTACATTAGCCGAATCCAATCAACGCCGTCGATCTTATCCAGTTCTTTCAATAGCTCTGCAAGTCTGGGCTCTCCATAAATGTCCATTCCATAGTAGGTTGTGTCCTGTGCCACGATGATGATCTCCCGCACCCCGTTCGCAGCCAATTTGCGAGCCTCCTCAAGTATTTTGTCTTGCGGCTTGCTCGCGTGTTTGCCTCGCATTTTTGGGATCGCACAAAACGTGCAGAGTCGATCACAGCCTTCCGAGATCTTCAGATAGGCGAAATGTTTAGGCGTTACCTGGAGTCGGAAATCGTCGGACAACGCCCGGATCGGAGCGGGTCGGAAAATACTACGTTGTTCATCCAGTCCGTCCATGAATCGGCCGACGATCGTCGAAATATCATCTCTACCGAAAACACCCACCATGCCATCGATCTCAGGTCGAGCTTCCAAAAGTTTTTCTTGCTGACGCTCTGCCAGGCAGCCAGTGACAATCACCCCTCGAATCTTCCCCTTTCGTTTCAGATCGAGCATCTGGTCGATCGCTTCGAAAGACTCTTTTCTTGCGTTGTCGATGAATCCACAAGTATTGATGACGACAAAATCGCTTTGCTCTGGATTCGGCACCAGCTGGTATCCATCTCTTTGCAATAGTCCAAGCATTTGCTCGCTATCCACCAAATTCTTGGGACATCCCAAACTGATGAAAGCATAAGAGCCGCGCGACGATTCCAAACCATCTATCGCTGGTGCGGAACCAACTAGGTTTGGAGAGGTGGCATCGAGATTTACAATCGGTAGAGAACGCATGCGTTGAACAAAGAGAGAATATTGGAATGGACATTGAAGGTATCGCGAATTCAAGCATTTTTGCATTGAAGACGTGAACGATGCTTTTTATTAGCTTCGATGATAACCATCAAGTTGTGTACGGCTAGTAGATAAATCCGACGTAACCTACAGATTCCCAATCCATTTGCGATTTTGGAGACTTTGATGGTCCGGCAAAATGATCGGGCTATTCTAGTTTGATTGACGTAGCGCGTTCCAGGAAGACCGTTTTTTCCGGTTGTATTCTCGCCATCTTAGAAAATAAGCCAGCAAACCATCCCAAGTCTATTTGACAGCGCTCGGCGAAGTCGATGCAACAGATGTTAATGCGTTTTCTTAGTTTGGAAAACGCCGTGGCATGAGCTGGCAGGATCGCCAACTCATCGGAAAGGGTCATGGATGCCACGTCTAAGGATGGACGTCAATAAAGCAAGGAGCTTTGCGGTGAAGAAAACTTGGATTCATAGGCTGGCATTGTCCGTTGGAGTGATGACACTCCCCTCTGTCGCATCTGCCCAGTATACGATTGGTCAGAACAATGGTTTGGGGGCTAGTTCGTTTCAGCTTCCGCCATTGCCTCCTAAACCAATCTACGCGAGTCAGCCACAGGCGGCACTGACTGCATACTCTCCGCAAGGAACCGCGATCGGCAGTGGTGCACTGGAGCATGTCCATGTTCCACAGCAACCGCAATTGCCGGCTCCTTCAGCGCCAGTTCAGCCTTCGCAATATCAGTCCCAACCCTACGGAGCTTCGCTTGCTGTTCAGCCATACGAAGCCGCACAATCGCAGTTGCCGCCTCAACCGTTGCAATCTTCGGCTCCGCAGACCATGCACTCAATACCGCTACAGCCAAGTGCTCCGGCTATTTCGAGCAATTGTCCTGCATGTGCATCCGGCCAATGCAGTGCTCATGGTATAGGAACCACGGCTCCCAGCCATGGCGTCACTTACGGTATCGCCGATTACAGCGATTCCAGTAACTGCGCCATCGCTCTAACGCCTTCCGTTGTCTCGCCCAATCCATGGATCTTCGGCGCGAGCGGGCTACTATTCAACCGAATGGATGATTCTTCTCGCAGGATTGCGTCCAATGGCAACACGGGAATCATCAATACCAGTGCTGCGAGAATGAGAGCTTCCGGCGGTTTTCAAGGCAGCTTAGGACATTACTTCGGCTGCGGACGATACGCACTGGTTGGGAGCTATTGGGGGATCTTCGGCGACCAAGAGGAACGACTGTACACGCCCGGAGTTGGAACCCCCATTCGAACAGATTTACCTTTCAATCAGCTCAACATTGATTTGTTAGCTGGACCTGCTGTTCCTAGTTGGTACGGTGCTTACATGCCGGGTGGTACCGCAAGACCTCTTTACGACGTTTATGATAGTGGCAGCACAGGCTGGGGTGGTAATCCGAACGGCAATGATCCTGCATTACACACCCAACGTATCCGACGAGATAACGAAATCCATAACGTGGAGCTGAATCTCTTCTCGTTTGCACTCGGGGGGGGAGCGCGCCAAGCCTATGCCGGCGGATGTGGATCAGGCGGTTGCGGACTAGGAAGCAAGCTTGGACACAGATCTCACGGGTACGGAGGCGTTTCCGGAGATGCTTGTGGATCTTGCGAAACCACCTGTGCTCCCTCGACAGGACCCACCGGACCGTGCGCACCATGGTACGGAGCACAATGTAGCAAACTTCGTCTCAATACCTTTGGTGGTGTAAGATGGTTCCGCTTCGGCGACGAATTTGAATATGCCACTAGCCCAACGAATAACATGTTCAACGACGCGGACGACGTCTACTTCAATAGCGATGTAACAAACGATTTGGTTGGTTTTCAATTGGGCTCACTCGGAACATGGTGCACCGGTTCCCGATTTAACCTATTCGGTGGCACGAACTTTGGTATCTACAACAACCATATTCGAACATCGCAAAGAATCGGAACTACGACAACTACCGCGATGGTACGAACTCTCGGGGGAGGCGATGTTGCCTACGACTTTAGCAACTCGACAAATGACGTTGCTTTTATCGGAGAAGGAACTTTCGGAACCGGTGTGCGGTTATGTCGCGGGTTGACAATGAACTTGGGCTATCGAGTTACCGGAGTAAGCGGAATTGCGACCGCGGTTGGACAAATCCCAACTACATTCACACACCCCGATGAAATCAACGCGATCCACAACGATCGAAGCTTGATTCTTCACGGTGCTGTTTTCGGTGCTAACTACAACTTCTAGATTGTTCATCCCGTGAACAAAGAAATCGCTCCATCAAAAAACAAGCGAGTCGGTCAAAAGATCGACTCGCTTTTCTCTTGGCATCATCTCTACGCTATTTGATAAGAGACGTTTCTCGTTATCGTTCTTTGTGCAATGGCTTTAGTTGTTAGCAGACTTGCCAACTAAGCGATCGATAAGTTTTTCTAGCTCATCTTTTTCGATATGCATTTTTGCGGCTGCCAGCGCGAAAAGTCTTTTCTCGACCTCGCTCAGTTTCCCATCCGCTGCCATGATCTTCATCAGATCCGCAAGCATTGCCAATTGCTCCCCTTTTTCCTTCGGCAACTTGAGCGACGCTTCCTCGCTGAGGGCGAACGCTACGGCCTTTCCAAGATCTGCCTCTTCAAGCCCCATCTCGCTGCAGCGATCGACCAAAAGTGCTATTTCTCGCTCGGACAGAGCACCATCCGCGGATGCCATGATAACTAAGTTCTTGAGATGATCGAGATGTTGCATGTTGGTACCCGCAGTATCGTTTAGAAAAGGCGCCGTCCTGGCAGTGAACATCTAGCATAATCAAAACCACCAAAGGAAATAGACGGTGGTCGATAGTTCGAATCCGATCCAAGGAACTTTTTGCATCCTAGGTACGACTCCTGTTAAGATAGGGATATTATTCATCCTGTTTCTTAACCAAGGAGTCCTCATGACCTTTCCGAATCGTCGTTCATTCCTATCGACATCCACTTCCACCGCAGCCGCGATCGGTGTTGCTGCGTCCACTGCAAAGAGCTACGGAAGAGTGATCGGCGCTAACGATCGCCTCGGAGTTGGTGTCATCGGCGGTGGTGTGATTGGCAACGCTCACTTCGACGTGATCAACAAACTCAAGGAGTCCAATAACCTGCTTCCTGTGGCCGTCTCCGACTGCTGGATGACACGCGCGGAAGCAGGGAAACAAAAAATAGGTGCCGATGCTGCCTACAGCGAATACAAGCGACTTCTCGACCGCAAAGAAGTTGATTATGTCGTCGTCGCAACCCCTGAACATTGGCACTGGACCATGACCATCGATGCAATGGACGCCGGCAAAGCAGTCTATTGCGAAAAGCCGCTGACACACACCATCCCCGAAGCCCAAGCCGTAGTCAAAAAACAAAAAGAAACCGGCCGACCACTCCAAGTCGGAGTCCAAGCGATGTCGGACGATAGCTACATCACCGCGCGAGATGCGATCCGAAAAGGAGTCATCGGTAAAGTCATCCAAGCACAAATCGAATACGTCCGTCGATACGATTCGAAAAAAGGCCCATGGCGAGAACCCGAACTCGTTGCACAAAATGCAAAAAAGCCAGCCGACTTGGATTGGAATGCATGGCTAGGATCCGCCAAGAAAACGGAGTGGAATCCAAACCACTATTTCGAGTGGAGATGCTACTCGGCTTATTCGGGTGGAATCTGCACCGATTTGTTCATCCATCGAATCACTCGCATCATGAAGGCTTGCGATTTGCTCTATCCACGACGCGTTGTCGGGATGGGCGGAATCTGGCAATGGCCAGATGGAAGAGACCTACCTGATAACATCGAAATGATCTGTGAATACCCACGAGGAATGACTGTGTATGTGCTCGGAACTATGAGCAATCGGGTCGGCATCGATCACCTTATCCGTGGATACCGAGGTACTCTCAAGTTCACCAAAACGGGTTGGGTGGCCGAAGATAAAGATGGCAAAGTCTTAGCCGAACATACAAAAACCGGCGGCGAAGACCAAAACCTACACCATACGAACTTACACAATCACATTCGCAACGGCGAAGCTCTCAATTGCCCTGTGGAACTCGGCTTGGCAGGTGTCGTAGCCGTCAATATGGCGAACGAAAGTTGGCGTAGCAGCAAAATGATCGGATGGGACAGAGTCAATGAAAAGATGGTCTCAGCCGATACGCTCAATCTTTCTCACGAACCGGAAGCGTAATCTGCTAGTCGAGCAGTTGCAGTTCGTAACATCTCAACCGGTTGCATGATCGCTCGTTGCGTCATGCAACTTCAGCTAAAGCGATAGAACCGACGAAATCCGGATGCAATCTCTCCAGGTGGGATCTCCACAAATCCATCGCACTTGGCTAAAGAAGCTACGTCTCCCGATCCTTGACTCGATGCAACGACCAGTACACCATCCGACCGTCGCTGGACCAAACGAAACCAGAGCAAGTTCAGCTTCTTTTCATCGTCGCAGATAACTTTCTCCACCGGCGCAACTTCTTGCTGCGCAATTCCGCCAATCGATTGCAAAAGCGACAAACCATAACGACGAAATGTTGTCGCAACACTTAACGGATTTCCTGGCAAACCTAAGAAGAGCTTCCCTTCGTTGGTCGCCGCTCCCAGCATGGGTTTGCCGGGACGAATTGGGATTCTGTGGAAAATGATCTTCCCACCAACTCTCTCGATCGCTTGTGGCACAAAATCCATGTCCCCCATCGAGACTCCGCCTGTCAACAATATCGCGTCATGATCCACCAACGCATTGCGGATCGCTTGTTCAATCGATTCTAACGTGTCCCGCACGCGCATCCGTCTGGCGTGAACCCACTCCAACGGCGACAACATCGCTTCGAGCATAGGACCATTCGAATCGCGGATCTGCCAGGGTTCGAACGGTTCGCCGAGCGAGATCAATTCGTCACCCGTGTTGATAATGCAAACCCTCACACGTCGATAAACCGTCAGTTGATTCGTATGAGCAAAAGATGCGATACCCGCCATGGTTTGAGGGCGAATGAGTTGCCCAGCACTCAACACAGGATCGCCAGCGCGCGCATTCTCCCCTCGTTTGCGAATGTTCAGTCCTTTGCGAAGAGACTCCGGCGGGCATTGAAGCTCGATCGTATCGCTTTGCTCCAGACAATGCTCGCGTTGAACGACTAAATCTGCTTCTGGCGGAATCACTGCACCTGTAAAGATCCGAACGGCAGCACCACTCGGCAAAGATATCGGAGCCCTACCGGCAGCGACAGTTCCAACAACCGAAATGGTCCGAGAGGCAACATCGCTCCATCGCAGTGCATAACCATCCATCGCAGACACGTCCGTGGCGGGACTGTCATGCATTGCAGCGATCGGTTCCGCAAGCACACGCCCGAACGCCTCTTCAAACATGCAAGGCTCTGTTGTGGTTGTGCGAATCAAACTGCGAAGCTCGCACATCCAGGCATCGATGCTATCGACGATTGGAAGTAAACTCATCTCTCCGATTTTAATCGATCTGCGCGAGATGCGAAGCGGCAAGCCAGGTCTAAGCCGCTTGCGAAGCGGAAAGCTCTGGACCCGCCATTGGCATCTCGTCGCAATCGCAGCGAGCTTGACAAACCTTAAACCCTCGTCGCAAATTCAAGAAGTGTGCGGCGATGAGCAACAATCCACCGACCGGTGTCATCCAAGGTTGTACCTTGGCAAAGACTGCCGTTCCCATTCCAGAAAATGCTATATCATTTGCCGCCGATTCCAAGGTGCTAGCAATGCCCGAAGTATGGTCGTGACCAGAATGATCATGTCCAGAATGATCATGTCCAGAATGATCATGTCCAGAATGATCGTGCGAGTTGGTTGACGTAAAGGCGATTCGTGGTGAGCCAGATTCCGTGGAGCAGCAACTATCCGGGAGCAGAAAAGCAGCACCGAGAATGAGTGCAAGCCCCGTAGTCGAAAGGCCTAGTACTCGATAATCCCGATGGCGATGGAACGCAGGCCAAATGGAGATGGAAACCAAGGAAACACAAATAATTGCCGCTACTTGATGGAATTCAGGGCTTGCCATCCACTCGGTAAACTGCAACGTTGGTAGACACGCGAGCAGAACAGGAGTAGCGGCGCAATGAACAGCGCAAAGCGCGGACGCGGCGATTCCAATTCTGTCTTTCCAGCTACTTTCGCCGTTATCCATGCTTTTCACTTACAGCCACTCCTGAGGTTGAAACAATCCTCACATGTTATCGAGATCTATCGCTTCTGCAATGAGATTGCAATAAGATTTCTTCCCGGTTTTCCCATACTCGATGAGGCCTATACCTTTGGAATCGACTTTAGAGCAAGTCCGAGCGAACTATGAAAACGTTCAAAAACGCGTCTCCACCGCTGCTGAAAAAAGCGGTAGGTCGCCCGAAAGCGTGACGGTCGTTGGAGTTACAAAGTATGTCTCTTCCGAGGTCGCTGGTTTTCTCGCGGAATCCGGATGTCGCGATCTTGGAGAAAGCAGGCCTCAGTCTCTTTGGGAAAAAGCCGAAAAACTAGCTGACAATTCCATTCGATGGCATTTGATCGGACATCTTCAGCGGAATAAGGCCAAAAGGACGATTCCCCTTTTGCAAATGATCCATTCGGTCGACTCAGAGCGCATTCTGGATCAGATCCTCGTCGATGCAACCGCGCTGCAGCATTCCGTTCAAGTGTTGCTCGAATTGAATGTGACATCGGATCCAACCAAAACCGGATTGGTGATGGACGATGCCAAACGACTATTGGAGAAATGGTGTTGCCGCCAATCAGATCAACCTCTGTTCGCGAACGTTGTTGGATTGATGGGAATGTCCAGCCTTGGAGCAAACGAACTTCAAGTTCACCAAGAATTCAAGTCCATTCGGGTTGCGAGAGACAAATGGGCCCGGGAGTTCGACATCGCATTGCCCGTGTTGTCGATGGGAATGAGCGACGATTTTGAAATCGCGATCGAACATGGGTCCACTCACGTCCGCTTGGGCTCGATCCTATTCTCGTAAAAGGCCACCAGTCCTTTGCCGCCCTTTGGGAGGGTCGGCCCTAGGTCGGGTTGCGATGGGTCCTTTGCCATGCGGCAAATCCATTAAATCAGCAGCCTCCCCCCAGGAGGAGGGTTACAAAACCGGACGATCTCAGCGGGAAGATAGCTCAAAGCCAACGATTGCGTTACTTTTTGGTAGCCTTACGTTTTGCGGAAAACTCAATCTCACCTTCGTTACCATCGAGATCGTATTGGATTTTCCCTTGGATGACGTTTCCATATGGACGCCCAGAGTAATCCGCTTTGATCGTTCGACCTTGGACGGTGGTTTCCATGTGAAACTCAAGGTAGTTTTCACGAATTCGCAGATTGGTTGCATCAACTACAGTCCCTTCTGCAACGGTGTATTTCCCTAGCAGTTTGTCACCTGATTTAGTGATCACAATCGATGGCTCCAATTTATTTCCGTCCGCATCGATAACGATGTTCCATTCGCCGACAACATCGTCGAGACGAACCGATCGCTTTGGAGTCCATGGATATTCTTTGGTGCCACCATCCGTCGAGACAACAACAGTTCCTTCGATATCATCTTTCTTGGTCTTTCCAGAAAAAGCGAGGGAGACCGATTGTTGTTCGTGAGTGTATTCGACGTTACAGGAAAGTTGATCTTCCTTGAGTTTTGCATCCTTTATGTTGATGGGCTTTCCCGAAACGCCATGAAACACTCCTGTCACCTTGCCATCCTCTGCAAACAACTCTAGTGCATCTTCACGCGTCGCCCCATTGAGATCATACTTCCAGCGCCAGGTGCCGGAGGGATCCGACGGTCCACTTTGGGCCGATGCAACTGAGCCGATCGAGACAATCAAAGCCATCGCGAGAAGTTGGAGAACAGCCGACATGAAATTTACTTTGCGAATCGCGGTAACAAGCATGGTACGAATCCATCAGGCAGAGGTGGAAATAAGCAACAGACGAAACGACTGATTGTAGTTACACTTTCAAGTTATGGGACAGGATTGATGAACTATTCGGAACGAAGAAGGAATCCATCGACCTCTGTTCTGGACACGATTTTTTACATACATCCGATGCCATGAACCGATTCGAACATATTCGGCACAAACCACCAACGGAGCTGACTGGACCGAGAGAGCTTTTGCTGGTCTTGGCACCCATGCGCAGCAACGTTAACCTCAGTCGTATCGTACGGCTTGCCGGGTGCGCAGGCATCACTCAATTGATTCAATGTGGTCCTGGACGCGTCGATCGTGAAATCGCTCGCGATGCGATCGATGTAGTTGAAATCACGCAGCGCCGTTCGTTAGCTCCCGTGCTAGATCAACTCGCAGCCGATGGATACCAACGCGTGGGATTGGAGCAAACTTCCGGGTCCGAGGCTCTATTTGATTTCCAATTCGTTTCAAAAACAGCTCTCATCATCGGCAGCGAACGTGAGGGCCTCAATCAAGAAGAATTGAACAAACTCGATCGCGTTGTCGAGATCCCGGTCTTCGGCAAACCTTATTCCTACAACGTTGCAACCGCAACAACGATGGCCGTTTATGAGTACTGCCGGCAGTTCGCGTGAGTTCTACGCCAATGATCAACAGCATGAGAGATGAAAAGAGCAGCACATGGAAAACGCGTTGACGAAATATATAAGCCTACTTGTCTCGATCGCGGCTGTTTCTATTGTGTTCATCGGCAATGCCGTAGCTCAGGACGTAGGTAATGCTGGTTCCATCCCACGACTGGACTCTGTCGAACCCGATCTGCAAGTTCCATCAATCAGCGACATGAAACCAGCTCCGGGGCGACGTGCCTTTGTGTTCGATTCCAACAAAAAAGAGAATGGGCTCTATCATTGTCTGTACTTGCCTAAAGACTGGAATCCGTCGCACAAGTATCCACTGCTGGTGGAGTTTGGAGGCAATCAGCACACTGGAAAGCTTGGCGATATTTCCACGGGATTGCCCGAGGATTGTAGCCTGGGGTTTGGGCTTTCTGCCGGAGTTGGATGTATCTGGGTTTCGCTGCCATTTGTCGATCATTCGGGGACAAAGGTTACGAAAACGTGGTGGGGTGATCCTCCAAATTACAATCCAAAACCCACGATGGGCTATTGCCTGAAGACGATTGATTCTATTTGCGAACAGTATGGGGCCGATCGAAATCAGATCATCCTTTGCGGATTTTCACGAGGCGCGATCGCGTGCAACTATCTCGGTTTGCAGAATGAAGAAATCGCCAAAACATGGAAAGGCTTCTTTGTCTACAGTCATTACGATGGAGTGCGCAATTGGCCATTCACGCAAAGTGAATCTGGTAATGCAGCGTCGCGTCTTGCGAGACTCAAGGGGCGAAAACAATTTGTTTGCGACGAAGATTTGGCCGGTTTGAAACGGACTGAATTGCTGATTTCCCAAACAGTGAGCGAGGGCAACATCACGTATGCTTCAACCGGATTTCAGAATCACAGCGACAAATGGATACTTCGTCCCTCCCCAACGCGTGAGCTTGCACGAGAATGGCTTGCTAAGGTTTTACAGGATACCTCACCCCAATAATGGAACGCGTTGCATCGGCATCGCCGACAAAAGTCAAAGTAGTAAGCACATTCCATGTGCCGTCCACCTAGAATCCCTGCAAATCTTCGAGAGCGGACGGCACGACGGAGCGTGCCTACTACTTTTGTCGTTTATGTCAGTATTGAACTACTGATAAAAGTATTGAACTACTGATAAAGCAGCGGGGCTTTCTGTTGTTGATGCAGTTGATTGCATTCCTCCGGCGAGATGCGAAGGTGCTTTGCCAATTGGCGTAGATAATCCGCTTCCTCACGACTATCCAACTTGATAGCCATCAACCCAAGTCCATAGATCTTGTGTTCCAAGCCTATCGGAATGGAAGCAGCAAATTCCTCCACGTTTAGAGGACGAGCAAATTCTGTTCTCAAAAACTGAATTGTTTCAGGGCTCGTATCACTCACTTGATTCAAGATACTCTGCTGTTCTTCTTCCGTTATTTCACCGTCAATTTTGGCAGCGTTGATCATCGAGCGTATCATCAATACCGCTTGATCATTCTGTGATGGCAAAGCAGGCTTGGGCACGCTAATACTTATCTTGGGCTCCACTCGCTGTCGCTGGCCGAAGATGTCAGGTGGCAATCCGGGGCGATGTGTTGGCGCTGGCGCAGAGCGCGGTTGAGTTTGGCTCGGGATTGGCGTCGATCGGGGCTCTTGACCTACGTTCAACATATCCTCAAGCTCTCTTGCGGAGGATTGAGTATTGATCGGGCGACCAGCGTTGGACTGACCGCCACCCAATAGTTCGCCGAGTATATCTCCCAAACCTCCTCCGCTGGCACCGCCGCTTCTAGGTTGCCCGCCACCTGGGCGACTTCCACCCGGTTGAGGTGCTCCCAATAAACTGCCCAAAATGTCGATTGCGTTCATGTTCGTTTCTTTCGTTGAGGAGAGTTTTTTTGATATCCGATGGAGTATAGCAGACGCACTTTTCAAGAGCTGCTTACAATCCGAGGAAGGATTTTAGCAGATATGACATCGATTGTTAACTTCTCTCGACCGTGAGAGATCTCCATTTTGTAATCGACCATCGTGATGACAGAAAAATCTCAGGCGAATCTTGAGAGCAGTCGATCCGTCAGCCGCGGAAACAAACGACCTGCCCAGACCAGAGCTCGCCCGCCTACGCTCAAAATCATCTCTCGCTTAGATCGCACAAGGGCAGAAACTGCCAACTGCGCGACTCGATCCGAACTCATACTCCCAACCGAGCGACTTTTTTCTTGCGGATTGGTATCCACAAGCGAGTCGAAAAACTCACTTCGTGTTGTGCTCGGGCTAAGCATTAACACATCGATACCTTCCTTGGCTAACTCCACACGCAACGATTCGGACCAACCACGTATCGCGAACTTCGCTGCACAATACTCGCTTTTGTTCGGTACCGCTCGATGGGCCAGCACGGACCCCACGTTGAGAATTGCCGCGCGGTTTCCCTTTCGAAGCCATGGCAAACAGAGACGAGTTAACTCGACCGGTGCAAAAAAATCTACTTCCATTACCTGGCGAAGTCTGTCTTGTGTCGCTTCGTCGAATCGCCCAATAGCACCGATCCCAGCATTGTTCACGAGTACATCAATTCCACCCCATTGACTGTCGACCCATTGAAGAATCGCTTCTCGATGTGAGTCGAGCGTCAAGTCGCCCGCGATGATCTGCAATGTCCCCGGGAGTTCAGCACAATCGACTTGAAGTCTTACCAATCGGTCTTCACGCCGGGCGGTGGCTAGAACGCATGCACCGTGTTTGCAAAGCCTCACACAAAGTGCTCGGCCAATGCCGCTGGACGCTCCCGTAACCAGAATCCTTGCCCCCTTGAGTTGTCGTCTCGCCATATTTGAAAGAGCTAATCTAGACTCAGGCTACTTCTTCTACATTACCAGTCGCTCCGTCGACAGTTTCGTTCGAAGCGGGTGGGACGGGCATAAAGGTAGCGCGATCGGGATCGCGGTTTTCGGCAGCGATCGGTAACTTTCCTGCGATGACGCGAAGATCGATACCCTGCGAAGCTAATTTGCCCGCCGCGGACGAAGGCATCCGGCAATGCACCAGCGCATGATCGTCGTTGTACTGCTTGGAAATGATTTCGGCATTGTGGGCAAGCCACGCCATCGTCTTTCCGTCATCGAGCGGTAGTCGAATCTCCAGTTCTGCAAAATGCTTGGTCAACGCATCGCTCACGGCAACTGAAAATTGAGTTAACCCCAAACCACTTTTAGCAGAAATCGCAATCGCATTAGGATAACGAGACTTAACCATCTCGACTCGTTCAGCGGCTCCTTCGCAGTCGACTTTGTTCAAAACCAACAAGGTATCTTTCTCATCGATTCCGATTTCTTGAAGGACTTTATAAACGGAGGAGATCTGATGAAGTACGTTCGGGTTACTGGCGTCAGCCACATGAAGCAACATGTCCGCTTGACGCGTTTCTTCGAGAGTGGCCCGAAAGCTCGCGATCAATCGGTGAGGGAGATCTCGAATGAAACCTACCGTATCGCTCAACAACACAGGCCCCCAACCAGGCAGCATCCATCGTCGCGTTCGGGTATCGAGCGTGGCAAACAATTTATCTTTGGCGACGACCCCTGCGTCCGTCAGGGCATTCATCAGCGTACTCTTGCCCGCGTTGGTATATCCCGCCAACGAGACGCTGTACATGCCGCGTCGCGATGCAACTTCGCGCTCTTTTCTGCGTTCGACTTTGGCAAGCTCGAGTTTGAGATCGTGGACCCGTTTCTCTGCAAGTCGTCGGTCGACTTCCAATTGTTTCTCACCCGGACCACGCATTCCAACACCCATCGTTTGTCTGGACAAGTGAGTCCACATCCGCTTGAGCCGCGGAAGCGAGTACTCCAATTGGGCCAACTCGACAGCCAACCGAGCTTCGTGCGTTTGGGCGTTGCTGGCGAAGATATCAAGGATAAGCTCGGAACGATCGAGGACTTTGATATTGAGAGCTTTCTCAAGGTTTCTCGTTTGGGCCGGGTTCAGATCGTTGTCGAACAAAACGACGTCTGCGTCTTGCATTTCGATGAGCGATTTAAGCTCCTGAACCTTTCCTTTTCCGAGATACGTCGTTTGGTCTGGGTGTTCGCGTCGTTGGATGACGGTGCCCATGACTTCGGTACCCGCAGTAGTAGCCAACCCGTGAAGTTCATCGAACGGGTCGTCAGATTCAAAATCGTTAGGGAGAATCAATCGGGCTAGAATACTACGTTCACTAGCTAAACTCTCAGAACGATCATGGGTATGCAAGGGTTTTCTTTCTCCGCGTGGCTTTGATAACTCGACGTCGTGTTGTAACGATTCATTGGAAGTACACAACTGCCAAGATAAGTCGTTTGGGAAAATCGCTTCCGGCATTTGTCTTACTCCTTCAGTATATCGAGTCCAGCCATCGGAGGCCCCGGAAAAACGGTAGATCCGGTTACACTTTCATGACAATCGTATCGATTGCACGGAAAATCTCAGGCTAGGGACTCCAGGATTTCCAACAGGTTCGATCGGACAGGTAATCTTTTGAGAACTTTCCCGCCGGTCGCTTCGTCTAATCCGAAAAAGCTATGGACTGGTCGCGTCTGCGGTATACTAAAGAAGAGTCCGAACACAAGATGTCCTGCGGCGTCCGTGGGCCGTCAAAATTCCTACAAACTACAAAGAATGTCCACTACCTCCGCGAATCCTGCAAAGTCGATCAAGCAAGCTGCCGCGACGGCCAATGGTTCGGTAAGCCGAGAGACATTGCTTGATTATCTGAATACGGCAGCCAAGTCGATGCGTCGACTCGAGCTTGGGATCGGTATTGTGGTTTGGCTTACAACGCTGTTGCTCCTTCTGGTAGCAGCAGTGTTTATCGATCATTGGGTAGTGCCACTAAATACTCTGGCACGGTTTGCGGTTTGCGGATTGTTGATCGCTTGGACCGCTTGGTGGGTTCCTCGGCGTGTGATTCCACTCCTCTTTCAACCGATCCATCCAGAGCACGCTGCGCGAACGATCGAAAAGCTCTACCCGAGTATGAAGGAGAGCTTGATCAGTTGGCTGCAACTCTCGACGACCGATGATCGCACCCCGCGCGGAGTGCTAGCCGTCGTGGCCCGCTTTGCTGCAAGGAATTTGAACGGTGCCGAGTCCGCTAGTGTTCTTGATACGGGCGCGCTGTTAAAGCTGTCTTCGTTCTTCGCCGTCTGCTTGTTCGCGTTTATCATCTATATCGTGGCCGCACCCAAAAGCTCGGTTGTTGCGATGTCACGAATCATGATGCCCTGGGCCTCGATCTCACCTGCGTCGCGTGTTGTAATCACGGAAGTCAAACCTGGCACCACCAAGATTACTCAAGGAACCAATCTACCGATCTCGATCGGAACGCGTGGCATGTACCAACAGGATGAGGTTTACCTGCGATACGATTTGTCCGACGGTCAAAAAGTCGGACAAAGAATCCGGATGAAGACCGACGTCGAAGGCCTTAGCTACAGTATCAACTTCGGCGAAGGCATGGGTGGAATTCATCAACCGCTTTCCTATTGGGTCGAAGCTGGGGACGCAGTCGCGGGCCCGTTTGGAGTCAAGATTCAAACCGTCCCAATCGTCGCTGTTGATCGACTGGAATTGCAATTTCCCAAGTATACAAAACTAAAGGACCGAACGATTCAAAAGGATGGTTCCTGTGAGGTCCCCGAAGGAACTCGACTGCGGATCTTCGCACATGCCAATCAACCGATGGAGAAGTCGAGAATCGAATTCGATCCGATCATTGAACGTGGCGTCTTGGTCCATACCTCTGGATTGCTGGATCTCAAAACGCAAGGGACTGAAATTGAAGGGGAATGGATTGCAAAACTAAACGAAGAGAAAAAAAATCCTACGCTCAGCAAGTACCAGATCAAGGCTACGAATAGCCTCGGCGAACGAAATGATTCACCGGTGATTTACAGCACGAATGTGTTAGCGGACTTGCCCCCGGTTGTACGGTTGCAGAGTGAACTGCCATCGATGATCGAGCTGCCGCAAGATCAAAGACTAGAGATCGAAATTCGAACCAACGATCCCGACTATGGCTTGACACTCGTGTCGGCGATCGGCAAGTCGCCGAACTCATTGAGTAATGCGGTGCCGATGTTCGAAAGCACGCTTTTCGAATCCAGCGAAGGTAGCTTTGGCCAGAAAGTCTTGAAGTACGACTTTTCACCAACGGAACTTGGACTCCAAATCAATACGGAAGTCGAGTTCACAGCAAAAGCAGCCGACAACCGATGCAAACCAGGCACGGACAATCCGGAACCCAATGTTTCCTACTCTTCGCCCATCAAGATCAAGGTTGTTAAGGCCTTGAAGCAACCGGCTGAAAACGCAAAAAAGCCTCAAAACGCTGCGAACAACGAGAAAAATCCGGAAGGGAAAAATCAAAAGAACCCTACTCCTGAGCCAAACCAGGATCCCAAGAAACAGGGCCAGGGCGAGAATTCGTCGCAACAAACTGAGCCCGCGGACCCACCGAACGAAAAGAACGAAAAGAGCGAACCATCTCAAGACAAGGATCAAAAATCGAAGGGGTCCTCCTCCGGTGAACAATCCTCCAAGGGCAACGAGAAACCTTCCGACAAGAAGAATCAAAAAGGCTCAGGCTCTTCGGGGGATGGCAACTCCGAACAATCTGGCAGCGCAGAATCCAACGAGGACCAAGCCGGTGGTTCTAACAAAAGCGGTAATCAAAGCAAAACGAGCAAGAAGTCGAACGGTTCATCTTCCGGCAGCGGCAACTCCTCGTCAAGCGATTCGAACGATAGCGACTCCGCGGATGGATCAAAGTCTGGCAACAATCAATCTTCAACTGAAAAATCGTCTAAGCCTGACAATAAGTCATCGAGCGGTGACCCGTCAAAGTCCTCCAAAGAGAAAAGCTCCGAACAATCAGGTGCGCCGAACCAAGAACAAGGCAACAAGGAAGGAGGCGAAGCCTCTAAAGAAACAGGAGACACCAGCACCGCCCCAAGCAAACCGGAGCATGATGGTGAGCGATTCGACGCGATCAACGAATTGAGAGAAAAACGAGAACGGGAAAAGCAAGAAGGAGCAGGGAACAGCGGTAACAAAGGTTCAACTTCAAACCAGCCTAGTGGCACAAAAGAACAGTCTTCCTCGAAAGAAGAACAGTCTGGCAAGTCTGAGTCTGGCAAGTCTGAGTCCGGCAAGTCTGAGTCTGGCAAGCCTGAGTCTGGCAAGTCTGAGTCCGGCAAGTCTGAGTCTGGTAAGTCTGAGTCTGGTAAGTCTGAGTCTGGTAAGTCTGAGTCCGGCAAGTCGGAATCCGGTAAGCCTGAGTCTGGTAAGTCTGAGTCTGGCAAGTCCGAGTCCGGCAAGTCCGAGTCCGGCAAGTCCGAGTCTGGCAAGTCCGAGTCTGGCAAGTCGGAATCCGGTAAGCCTGAGTCTGGTAAGCCTGAATCCGGCAAGTCTGAGCCCGGCAAGTCTGAGCCCGGCAAGTCTGAGTCTGGTAAGTCTGAGTCTGGTAAGTCTGAGTCTGGCAAGTCTGAGTCTGGCAAGTCCGAGTCTGGCAAGTCCGAGTCTGGCAAGTCCGAGTCTGGCAAGTCCGAGTCTGGCAAGTCCGAATCTGGCAAGTCTGAATCTGGCAAGTCCGAATCCGGCAAGTCTGAATCTGGCAAGTCTGAATCCGGCAAGTCCGAATCCGGTAAGTCCGAATCCGGCAAGTCCGAATCCGGCAAGTCCGAATCCGGCAAGTCCGAATACGGCAAGTCCGAATACGGCAAGTCTGAGTCTGGCAAGTCTGAGTCTGGCAAATCGGAGTCAGGTAAGTCTGAGTCTGGCAAGTCCGAGTCCGGCAAGTCCGAGTCCGGCAAGTCTGAATCCGGCAAGTCTGAATCCGGCAAGTCGGAGTCCGGTAAGTCGGGCAGGGAGCCAGGCGATTCCAAGTCAAGTTCTTCTTCGGCGAAGGGACAAAGTCCTCAGGGAGCAAAGGGACCGAGTAACTCCGCTGATTCGGGACAACCCAAACAGCCTGATGCGGAGATCAAGCCGCCTGAAGCGCCGAGTAGCACGGAGTATGCAGACGAGTTAACTGACTTGGCGTTAGAATACCTCAAAGAGCAGCGAGAACAGCCCGATCCCGAGTTGCTTCGTCGGCTTGATTGGACGAAGAACGATATGCAGAAGTTCTTGGACCGTTGGACGCAAGCGAAAGAAGAAGCAAAGACGAACTCCAACAAGAAACAGGAACTGGAAGCAGCACTTCGTTCGTTGGGACTCAAGTCTTCCAAGAGTCAAGCGAAGAAGTCTTCCGATCGAGACGACCTATTGAAAGGTTATCTAGAGAACGGATCCCGTACCCGTCCACCTGAGTCCATTCGCGAGAAAGTCGAAAAGTTTCGACGAGCCGCTGACAAGATCAATCAATGATTGCATGAGTATCAACCTATGAACACACCACAAACGATCCACAACTCGATTGCTCGCCGACAGTTTTTTGAAGGTGCAGGACTTCGACTGGGCGGACTAGCGATGGCTGCCGTGTTGGGAAACCAGGTCCGCGGTGACTCCCAATCGACGAGCCGCGTTCACCCTGCACTTCCAGGCTTGCCCCATTTCCCTCCCAAGGCGAAATCGATCATTTATCTTCACATGAACGGAGGACCTTCGCAAATCGATCTGTGGGACTACAAACCAGGTCTGGTAGATCAATTTGACAAAGATCTTCCCGATTCGATTCGGCAGGGGCAACGGATCACGACGATGACGAGTGGCCAAGCCCGATTGCCTGTAGCACCGAGCAAGTTCAAATTCTCGCAGCATGGCCAGTGTGGTCGCTGGGTGAGTGAGTTGTTGCCGTTTACTTCGAAAATGGTCGACGATCTTGCGGTGATCAAGACGGTTCACACAAACGCGATCAATCATGATCCTGCATGTACTTTTGTGATGACGGGGAGTGAAGTGCCAGGCAAAGCGAGTTTGGGTTCATGGTTGTCGTACGGATTGGGAAGTGAAAGCAATGATTTGCCTGCCTTCGTGGTCCTTACTCCGACTTGGTCAGCCACTGCACAGGCTCAAGCGTTGTTCACTCGGATGTGGTCGAGTGGATATTTGTCGACGAAGCATACGGGCGTCGCGCTTCGAAGTGGAGGTGATCCGGTTCTCTATCTTCCGAACCCAGACGGTGTACAGCCATCGGATCGTCGAGCCATGTTGGACGCACTTCGCGAGTTGAATCAGGAACGTTATTCCCAGCTTCGCGATCCGGAGATTCAAACGAGGATCGCACAGTACGAGATGGCATTTCGAATGCAAACAAGCGTACCCGACTTGGTGAACATCGCCCAAGAGCCAGCGAGCATATTGGAAATGTATGGCCCCGAAGTGACGAAGCCTGGTACCTTTGCGTCGAGTGCGTTGCTTGCACGTCGAATGGTCGAGCGAGGAGTGCGGGTGGTTCAATTGCTCCACCGAGGTTGGGATCAGCATGGAAACATTGCTGGCGACTTGCCCGCGCAGTGTCGCGATGTCGATCAAGCGTGCGCCGCTCTCTTGCAAGATTTGAAGCAGCGAGGACTATTGGATTCCACGTTGGTGGTTTGGGGGGGTGAGTTTGGTCGAACCGTGTACTGCCAAGGAGGTTTGAGCAAAGAGAACTATGGTCGGGATCATCATCCCAAGTGCTTTACGGTTTGGATGGCGGGAGGTGGCATCCGAGGAGGCATGGAGTTGGGGTCAACGGATGATTTTAGCTACAATGTCGCCGAGAATCCTGTGCATATCAACGATCTCAATGCCACGATACTGCAATGCATGGGAATCGATCACGAGCGGTTCGTATTTCCATTCCAAGGCCTCGAGCAACGTCTTACCGGAGTAGAACCACAACGTGTTCTCAAGGAGATCCTTGTATAATATTTTATTTTTTCTCGTCCCTAGGTTTTGTAAGATTCACTCCTTACCAAGCTTTGCCGAGGGACGCATTACCCCCGAAGTTCAGTCCCTTGGCCCAGACTCCGGGGATAGTCTATGATTGCGTGCCGAACTACTCAATGCAGTAGAGGGCCTCAAAGGTCCGAAGATAGATTCGATCGTCGAGAAAACTAGGGGTAGCAACGGCTTGGCCGTCGAGCTTGTTTTGGGAAAGCAATTTGCCTACCTCGCCGGAAACGTCGATCACATAGGTCATCGCGTCTTCACGAAGACAGTACAATTTGTTTCCTGCCAAGATGGGGGAACTGCTAAAGGCTCGATTGCTTTTGGGAAGTTGCTCTTGCCAGAGGATGCTGCCATCTTTGGCTCGCAAGCACGACACGAGCCCTTTATCTCCAAGCGTATAAATAGAATCCCCACGAACAGTTGGCGTCGGAACATCGCTACCAAGGGCAATCGACCACGCAACTCGCTTGGATGGTTCGATGTTGAGAGCAAGGTGTACCGCGGTCAAAGAGTTGCCACGAGCGTAAGGACAAATCGCAAGCTCGCCAATCACAACCGGCGAAGAGATGGATCGAAAGTATGGATCGTTCTTCGGATTCAGCCCACCAACTCTCCAAAGTTCTTTCCCGTCTTTGCTATGATGCCCCGTAACGTGATCTGCACCAACGGTAATGATGGTGTCACCATGTAATGCCGGCGTTGTATAAGATTGATTGGACTCTTGATTGACATCGAGCCAACGATCGGATTTCCATAGTTCGCTTCCGGTTTTCTTATCGAGTGCAACCAGAAAACTAGGTCCCGAGTGCATGACGGCAATGACGAGAGCATCGTTGGTCAGAATCGGTGATGTCCCAAGATCCCACCATAGCGTGTTTTCACCATACTTCTCTTGCAAGTTAAGGGACCACACTTTGTTTCCGTCCATCGAGACACAACCGACATCCCCACTTTTGAAGTAGACGAATACATGCTTTCCGTCGGTGATAGGTGAGGAGTTAGCTTCGCTCGCTTTGGCATTCTTTCCAGCCACCGATTTACCGAAGACCGCTTCCCAGTTCTTTTTGCCTAACATGTCCACCGACCACAGTGTGTTTGCTCCCTCGTTGCCAAGCGTGAATAAAATCTGTTGCTCGACAACGATTGGCGATGAAGCACCTCGTCCTGGCAGATCTAGTTTCCACCGAATCCCTTCGGAAGAGGACCATACCGTAGGATACTTGCCATTGGCTGTTGTTCCGTTACCATTCGGACCACGCCAACTCGGCCATGGTGAATTGGATGGCGATTCCGCCTGCATTGGACCGGTGAATTGAGAAAAAGAAAGTACCAGTAGTGCTAGTGTGCTTTTGACTAGACGCATAGGAATTTTGATTCCGTCGAAGGAGAGGTACAAGCGGGTTTGGGGATCATTGTTGAACGCATGGAGTTGAGCGATTACAAAAGTATACTTCGTCGTGCGAGTGGATTTCAATCAATGTTGTGCCAGTTGGCAGCCAATGGTTTTATAACAATCGGCTCCGTCACGAAACGTCAGGGTTCCAACGTCGCATCCAAAGTTCGAACATGAGCAAGTTCCAAAGCCGATAGGCTTGATTTTCTTTGCCTGACATATGGGCATCGATCAACGAACGAATGGCCTCGGGCCGAAAAAAAGCGTGACAGCGTGTATCCTTGGAATCTAAAGCGTCGTAGGTTCGATCTCTCAGCGAGGTGCGAAACCACTTGGCGATCGGGACTCCGAAGCCCATTTTTGGCCGAGTCCAAATTTCTTTCGGCAAGAGTTCGTTGAAGGTTTGCCTCAGAAGATACTTGCCTTGATTGCCTCGTAGCTTGAGATGGCTCGGCAATGCAGCGGCCCACTCGACCAGTCGATAGTCCAGCAATGGCTGTCGCGCCTCTAAAGAATGAGCCATCGAAGCGATATCAACCTTGGTCATCAAATCACAAGGCATATAGGTCTGAAGATCCGCTGCGGTCGCGCAACTAACGAGATCCCGCTTTCCTGATTTACTCCATGCATCTTGTAGAAATCGAGTCGGGTTGTAGTTCGGTAGTTTTTCGATAAAGGATTCGTCAAACAAGTCAAGTCGCTGCGCTTCCCCGAATATTTGAATCCAGTTCATATAACGCGCGACAGGCGGTTGGCCCAACGCTTCACAGAAACGGCGAACCCGACGAAAGAACGACCGCCTCGCACTGGAGTCCGGCAATCGAGATAGAATGCCCGACTGTCTGAGCCAATCCACTGGCAGCCATCGTTGCAGACGTTGACTGAGCATCAACGCCCTGTAACGTTCGTATCCGCCAAAAAGTTCATCGCCACCATCGCCACTCAAAGCAACGGTCACATGTTTGCGGGTCAGTTCACATAGGTACCAAGTCGGTACTGCAGAAGAATCGCTAAAGGGCTCGTCGTATTGATACGAAAGCTTGTCGACGATATCCAACGCATCAGGCGTTACTTCGAAGCGTTCGTGCTTTGTTCCGACGTGATTCGCAACCAGTTGAGCGTATCGCGTTTCATCAAAGTCCGCTTCTGAAAATCCAATGGCAAATGTTTGGATGGGTTGCTCCAGCTCGCGTTGTGCAATCGCGACAACCAATGAAGAGTCGATACCGCCCGACAAAAAAGCTCCCAGTGGCACATCGCTTCGCAACCGAATTCGAATTGCATCCGTAAGCAGCGATCGGAGTTGCTCTCCTGCCGATGCTAAATCGGTTGGAACCTCGCGCGACCAATCGACTTTCCAAAAAGGTTCAACCGTCAGTTCATTCTCGACAAATGTTGCATAATGCCCAGGTGGTAGTTTTTGTATGTCTCGATAGATCGAATGAGGATGCGGGACGTATTGATACGTCAAATAGAGATCAATGGCACCCGGATTGATCGCTTTGGAGGTTCCTTCGATCTGCAGAAGGCTCTTCAACTCGCTCGCAAAGAATAGCTGGTTTCCTACCTGCGTATAGAATAGTGGTTTCTTTCCCAGTCGATCGCGGGCCAAAATCAATTGATCGCGTTTGCCGTCCCAGATGGCGATGGAAAACATCCCGTTGAGGTGCTCAAAGCAATCGACTCCTAAATCTTCGTATAGATGGACAATCGTTTCGGTGTCAGAGTTCGTCTTGAATTGATGGCCAGAGCCTTCGAGTCGATGGCGAAGTTCGCGGTAGTTAT
>Ga0207937_1000049_pt1 | contig 34902 bp, 34 predicted proteins | sample LakMenEpi04Sep11_FD_150668 | JGI IMG/M metagenome (GOLD analysis project Ga0207937, IMG submission 150668) | Freshwater microbial communities from Lake Mendota, WI - 04SEP2011 deep hole epilimnion (SPAdes) | ecosystem: Environmental > Aquatic > Freshwater > Lentic | place: Lake Mendota, Madison...
ATCTCTCGGGCGGACGAAACCGAACCAGCATTTTTGCCGACTGGGTGTGGAATTACCTGGTGTGGACACCGCGCCGCACGATCGTGGAATAGTCACACGCACGCATCACCACCGAATGACACCGTGACCACCCACACTTCCCACCCGCAAGGTGCAGCCGCGCAGATTTCCGTCGATCACGATGCCCCCGTGGTGCTGGTGACTGGCGGTGCCGGCGGCATCGGCGAAGCCACGCTGCAGCGCTTCATTGCCGGCGGCTGGCGAACGGCAAGTGTGGACCTACAACCCTCACAAGTAGGCGGTGTCGTCAACGTCATCACGGACGTTCGACGCGTTGATCAGTGCCGTGCAGCCGTCGAGCACGTCGTTGCATCACTCGGACGGCTCGATGCCGTCGTCAACGCAGCCGGGGTATGGCATGAGGGCGACACGGCAACCACGAGCGAAGATGACTTTGATCGGGTCATCGACGTGAACCTGAAGGGCACGTACTTCGTGAGTGCGGCAGCCCTCGCACATCTCGAGCGGTCGCGCGGCTGCATCATCAATCTCTCGAGCGATGCCGGGTTACAAGGCAACTCCGGCGCGGCTGCATACTGCGCGTCAAAGGGTGGTGTCTCGCTCTTCACCAAGGCGCTTGCCCTCGAAGTGGCACCGCGAGGTGTTCGAGTCAACGCAGTGTGCCCGGGCGATGTCGACTCACCGATGCTTCGCGGCCAAGCGCACAACTACGGCGGCGGCGAACGCGAGTACTACGACCGACTACTTGCCGGATACCCGCAACGCGAACATGCGCGTTTCATCACTCCGAGTGAAGTTGCCGAGTTGATCTGGTTTCTCGCGCAGCGAGCCGCCGCACCGATCACTGGAGCAAATCTGTCCATCGATTTCGGACTGTCTGCAGGAATCTTTCCGTAGTCTTGCGGCGTGAGCATCGACCCGAACAAGCTCAAGTTCTTCTCGTTTCTCCTGTTCACCAAACTTGAAGGTGCAGTCACTTCGGGCATGGTGCACCTGGGCGATCAGCTCGGGTTGTACCGGGCATTGGCGGCAGCTGCCCACCCTCTCACCACGTCCCAACTTGCGGCGGCCACCGGGTTGCACGAACGTTGGGTCAGAGAATGGGCCTACAACCAGGCCTCGGCCAAGCTCATCAGCGTGACGTCGCACACCTCGCAGCCGCCGCGGCTCGATGACGACACGTTCTTTCTGTCACCCGAACAGACGGCAGTTCTTGCCGACGAATCTCATCCCGCTTTCGGCATGGGAATGTTCCATCGCCTACCTCAAACCATGGAGTCGCTCAAACGGATGCCCGAGTCGTTTCGAACCGGAGTCGGTTTCAACTACGACAGTCACGGCCCCGACGGCGCCATCGGCATCGAACGGAGTTTCGAACCCTGGAACAATGCGAATCTCGTTCCCGTCGTGTTGCCGGCAGTTGGCATAGTCGACACGTTGCGCGCGGGGGCCAACGTCGCGGATGTCGGATGTGGAGCCGGTGGAGCGGTATTGCGAATGGCAAAGGAGTTTCCAAAATCCAACATCGTGGGATACGACATCTCGCAGTACGCACTTGCGCGTGCCAACGAACGTCTCGGTGCTGCCGGTCTCACCAACGCGAGGTTTGCAGATCCAAAAGTGGAGCCGCTTCCAACCGACCAGAGCCTGCACTTCGTGTGCACTTTCGACTGCATTCACGACATGACGCATCCGCTGGCGGTGATGAAGGCGATTCGCGCATCGCTTCGCAGCGATGGCGTGTGGCTGTTGGTGGACATCAAGGCACACGACACGTTCGCAATGAATGCGGAGAAGAATCCGATGGCATCGTTGATGTACGGCATCAGCGTGTTGTCGTGCATGTCATCGGCGCTTTCCTCCCCGGACGGTGCCGGACTCGGAACGCTCGGCCTCTCGGAGATGACCGCGGAATCCATGGCGCGCACCGCGGGTTTCACCAAGTTCGAGCGGCTTGATGTCGAGCATTCCGTGAATGCGTTCTACGCCATCCGCCCGTAGTTAGGGCTCTACGATTGCGAATCCCATCGAGAACTTGTCGAGGTTGCCAAACACGGTCAGCAGTGCGCCGGCGTCGCCATCGAGGCTGACCAGCCCCGACTTCATCGCATCGACGAACGTGGTTTCCTGACCAACCACGTCGAGCAGTGTCGATCGCGAGATGGTCACCGTTACTGCAGCATTACGTTCATGCCGTCCACGCGTAGAGAAGATCGTTCGATTCGATACTCCGAGGGTCCACTGCTCGTCATCGGTGCCACGCAAATCCGTGAATACCCAGTTGATGGCCAGTGCCACGCCACCGAGCTGTTCGGACATGGTTCGAACCGCAAGCGCGTCGAATACCTGCTCGATGGTCATTTCGCGAATCAGTCCACGTGCACGCACGTTGGAATTGGGGTTTGCTGGCGGCCCCTTGCGAAGTTCCTGTGCACCCATGAGATAGGCGTTGCGGAACGTCGCTGACTCCGATTGGTAGGCGAGCTGCTCGAGCGCATCTGCCTGCAGATTGCGTGCAGCCTCGTTGGTTGGGTCGGCAAACACCAAGTGATTCACCAACTCCGCCACCCAGCGATAGTCACCGCGTTCGAACGCCTCTCGGGCGTGTGCAAGCAGTGCTTCTGCACCGCCGGCAAGCGCAACGTACCGCTGACCCACCGCAACCGGCGGCAGTTTGTGCAAGTTCGCCGGGTTGCCGTCGTACCAACTCAGGTAACGCTGATACACGGCCTTCGCATTGTGTACGAGATCGCCGTAGAACCCCCGTGTGTGCTCATGGGCAAGAAACTCCTCGGGCAGCTCGAGGGTTTCGGCAATCTCCAACGGGGTGAGACCAAGGTTGGCATGGCGCATCGTTTGGTCGTGCATCCACTTGTACAAGTCGCGTTGCAGCACGAGAAACTCCCGCAAGTCGTCACCACCCCAACGGGGCCAGTTGTGCGACGCAAACATCACCTCGGCATCTGCCCCGAACAGCAGCAAACTCTCGTTGATGTACTTCGACCAGTTCAACGCGTTGCGTACCAACGCACCGCGGATCGGCACCAAGTTGTGCATCGTGTGCGAACAATTCTCCGCCATGCACAGTGCTCTCAGGTCGGGGAAGTAGAAGTTCATCTCCGCTGGTGCTTCCGTTTCGGGTGTCAGTTGGAAGATCACCCGCACTCCGTCCACCACGAGCTCCTGGCCGGTTGCCGTGATCTCCTCGGTCGGGGCAAGCAGAGTGGGCGGACTCAGGGGCACTGCGGTGCCAAGACCACAGTCCACGTGCCCGCGTGGCCCAGGCGGCAACAGAGGTCCGAACTGATAGGTGGCACGGCGCGCCATGGCTGGACCGGCAATCACGTTTTCACCGACGGTCTCACGCAGGAAGTGTTCGGGTGCGATGATTCGACACTTGCCCGCATCAACCTCCTCGCGTGAGGTGACACCCAACACTCCACCGAAGTGGTCGGCGTGCGAATGGGTGTAGATGACCGCAGTAACGGAGCGGCGTTCGACGTGTTGATTGATGAGCTCGAGTGCAGCGCGAGCCGTAAATTCGCTCGTGAGCGGATCGACGACGATCCAACCCTCGTTGCCCCGGATGAACGTGATGTTCGAGATGTCGTAACCACGTACCTGCCACACACCGTCGATCACGTTGAATAGCCCATGATGCGCATTCAGCACGGCGTGTCGCCACAGGTTGGGGTTCACCGTGTCCGGTGCAGAATCCCCGTTACGAAGAAAGTCGTATGCGCCAACGTTGAATACCACGCGACCCTCTGGTGAGTTGATGGTCGACGATGACAGCGATGCGATATGTCCGCGACGCACCCGGTCGAGGTCCGCTGGGTCGGGTTGACGCCGACCTGCCCGAGTGTTCGCTTCAGCAGTGTGCGATGACGCAGCTTTGGGCAAGGTCACGCACGGAGACTACTTATCGGCGGCGATTCCTTCGCTCAACCACCACCCGGCGCTCCGGCATCGGCTTGTCTGCACGCACTTCGGTGGATCGTATCCAACGCTCGCCGGTCGTATCGCGCGGCCGCTGTGCAAGCCCGTACCACCAACTCTGACGCCGACGCATGACTGCCCACCAAATCGATGTCGCGACGAGCAATCCGACGAGGAACAGCACTCCCGCTCGTTGTTCCGAAGCCGTCGCGGCAAGCATGAAGACGACGGTATGGCGTTCCGATCAGTCGGGCGTACGAATCTTGCGGAAAACTTTTAATTCTTGAGCGATGAATTTTCTTCACGAACAATCAACCGACTCAGCAGTTCGGCATACTGCTTGTTGGTCACCGCATCGTCACCCATGAGATCGTTGTATTGAAAGTTGACGTTGAAGATCAACACCACAAAAATCTCATGATCCAATTCGGTTCCCGCTGGCAATCGCTGGCCGACATCGTCCATGCCGGTCCTCAACATCTTCCGACGCACGCGAAGAGCCTCGGAAAGCTTCGAGCGCAGAATCGGGTTGGTCCCGGCAACTGCAAGGACTTGACTACGAATCTCATGTTGCTTGCGGGAGGTTTCCGAATGGGGCATCGGAATGCTCGCAACGACGTCATCTATCGTGAGTGGGCCAACTCCGCCGAGTCGTTCGCGGATCACCGCATACTGCTCCTCGAAACTCTCCTCATACAGTCGAAGCAGTACTTCAGCGAGTACGCCATCCCGACTACCGAAGTATCGGTACATGGAAGTAATCGAGCACCCGGCAATCCGTGCAATATTCGCCACACGAAGCCCGAGAATTCCGCGGTCAACGACCTCTTGACGAGCCGCCGCGAGCACACGCTGCCGAAGCTCCAATTCGGTGAACGTCTGCGTCGTGTCGTTGACCACGCCTCAACAGTAGTTTGTGCACCCATGCGTCGCCGATTGCTCATGGTTTCGCTCGTCACACTGGTGGTCGTCGCCGGTTGCACTTCGACCTCCGGTGATACGAGTGACAACAGCACCGTCATTCCTGACACCACGACCGTCGACGTGACCACCACCGACTCGCCGAGCGCTCCTGGCGCCGAACCAGCAGCCATCGATCTGGTGCCTCCGGGTTTCGAATCGATCACCACTTCCGACGGACGCGTGCGCTCGTACAAAGTCGAGGATCTCTCCAACGGAGAGCCGGCTCCGCTTCTCTTCGTCCTGCACGGGTTTGGTGGCAGCGCCGCCGACGTGAGTAGCTACACGCGATTCGACGAGACGCTTTTCGAAACGTACGACCTTCATCCCGTGGTGGTCTATCCCAATGGCACGGGGATCGAAGGCGGACTTCCCCAGTCATGGAATGCCGGCGGCTGCTGTCCATTTTCCACGTTCGATCTCGTGGACGACGTTGCCTTTCTCGATCAACTCATCACCGAGCTCGCCACGCGATACGACATCGACCCCGAGCGCGTCTGGGTCGTCGGACATTCCAATGGTGGAATGATGGCGTACCGTGCGGCGTGCGAACTGTCATCGCGAATCACCGCAATTGGTGTGGCAGCCGGTGCAATGATGATCGATCCGTGCTCGCCAACTCGTCCCGTCGCTGCACTCCATCTCCATGGTGGGCTCGACACGGTCGTTCCGCTCGCAGGTGGAAACATTGCAGGCATTCTGTTTCCGAGCGCCAAGGATTCCGTTGATGCCTTCATCCGCACGGGTATAGGTACCGCAGAACTCGTCACTGACGCAACTTGGCCTCATGACTGGCAGTCCGAATGGACCGCGCTCTTTGCCGAATTTCTAGCGGCGCAATAACTTTCGAATCCGGGCTGCGATGCGAACTGCTCGCGATGCCTCCAACGCCTTCACTCGCTCCCGTGCTCGATCGCGTTGGGTGGTGGTCTTCACAAGTTGGCCGTGCAATTGCTCCTGGCGCTGCCGAAGTACGTGCAAATCCTGCTCAGAAAGGGTCATCCGACGAACCGCTTCATCACGCTCGGCGGTCAATTCTTTGCGGGCAAGTACGAATTCCGCAACTTTGGTCTCCGTGTAGTAACTGAACTCTTCGTACTTCATGCGCAGGGCATGGGCCTCTTCGAGCAGGTCGGCAATCAACTGCTCTCGCTCGTCCGTGACGTCAGTCGTACCGGTGTTTTCCTGAGTCATACAACCTCTGCTATCAGCGTAGGTGGCGCCACAAGGACATTCATAGACTTGCCACGATGACCCGTCGACGCCGCGCCCTCGCTCTCGTCTCCGCACTTCTCGCCGCAGTCGCGTTCAACGCGTGTGCCGCGACGAATCAAGCCGAGGTGGTGACCCTCGGGTTCACTCTCGAGCCGACCAGTCTCGACATCAGCGGCACTGCCGGCCAGGCAATTCCCCAAGTGTTGCTGGAGAACGTCTACGAGGGTCTCGTACGAGTAAACGATGATGGCACGATCGAACCGTCGCTCGCCGAGAGTTTCACCGTGTCCGACGATGGTCTCACCTACTCATTCACTCTCCGCGATGCGAAGTTCCACAACGGGGAATCCGTCACCGCTGACGATGTCGTCTGGAGCCTCACCCGATTGCTCGATGATGACTCCACCGTGGTGCTGCCGACGCAAGTTGCACAGTTTGCACGAGTCACCGAAGTTTCCGCCGAAGGTAACGTCGTCACGCTCACCTTGAGCGAACGCGACAATGACCTGCTGTACAACCTCACCCAACGGGGTGGTGTCATCTTCCAAAAGGAAAGCACCGACTTCGCCAACACGGCAATCGGCACCGGTCCATTCACGCTTGCAAAATGGGACAAGGGCAACAGCATCACACTCGAACGCTTCGAGCAGTACTGGGGACGTCGTGCCGATACGAGAACCGTCGTGTTCCGTTACTTCGCCGACGCCACCGCGCTCAGCAACGCAATGCTGGCTGGCGACATCGACGTCATGACCACGGTGCAGTCACCGGAGTCACTCGAGGTTTTCGAGAATCGCGACGATCTCAAAGTGTTGAGCGGCTCCACCAACTGCGAAGTCACGCTCGGCATGAACAACTCACGCGCTCCTTTCAATGATGTGAAGGTACGCACCGCAGTGCGACAGGCAATCGACAAGCAGGCGCTCATCGACACGGCATGGGCTGGTTACGGAACCGAGATTGGCAGCTTCGTTCCACCAACCGATCCGTGGTTCGAAGACCTCACCGACGTAGCGCCATACGACGTGAGTGCGGCTCGCGAGGCACTCGTAGCCGCAGGCGTTGACGCCGGAACGCCGATTTCACTCGATGTTCCGCCAATCAATTACGCCACCAACTCCAGTGAGTTCATCGCTGCTGCCCTGGGGCAAGTCGGCTTCGATGTCACCATCACTCCTGTGACGTGGGAGGAGTGGCTGGATCGGGTGTTCACCAAGGCCGATTACGACCTCACGATCGTGTGCCACATCGAACGAAACGACATGGCGATCTACGCCAACCCCGACTATTACTTCCGCTTCGACAACGCCGAATACCAAGGTCTCGTATCTGCCGCCGGAACCGCTGCCACCCCGAAGGAACGAACCGACAACCTGCGCAAAGCCGCCCGCATCCTGTCGGAGCAGTCGGCAAGCGACTGGTTGTGGTTGATGCCGAGCCTCCAGGTAGCCAAACGTGACGTTGCCGGATTGATGAAGAACTCCGTTGGAGACTCGTACTACGTCGCGCGCATCGAACGCGTCTAGTCCAGGTGTGATGTGAGCGGCGTCGCTCGCCGACTCCTTGTTGCCATCGGCGGCGTCCTTGCGTCGAGCGTGTTGGTCTTCGTGATGCTGAGGGTGTTGCCGGGCGACATCGCCACCACCCGGTTGGGTATCGATGCAACCCCCGAAGCACTCGCCGAACTTCGCAGTGAATACGGACTGGATCGACCGCTGGTTGCGCAATACGCCGACTGGATGGGCAGCGCCGCACGCGGTGATCTCGGAACGTCGCTCGTGACCGGTGACGACGTGCGCGGTGACATCGCCGCACGCCTCGACGTAACGATTCCGCTGGTGATGCTGTCGTCGTTCGTCGCAGTTGCATTGTCGATGTGGATAGGCCAGCGCGCAGCAGTGCGACGCAAACGAATCTTCGGTGCCGTTGCGACCACCATCACCCAAGTAGGGGTTGCCGTTCCGACCTTCGTCATCGGAGTGGGGCTCATCACCGTGTTCGCTGTGCAACTTCGCATGTTGCCGGCTGGAGGTTTTCCGACGAATGGATGGCGACAGCCAATCGATGCCCTGCGCTCGATTGCACTCCCGGTCGCGGCTCTCGCTGCAACGCAGACGGCGGTGCTTGTCCGCTTTGCGCGTTCACAGGCACTCGACTTCGTTGCCTCGGATGCGTTTCGTACGGCTCGCTCGACGGGACGAACCGTCGACGCGGCCCTCTCCACCGCGCGACGGATGGTGCTCTCGCCGGTGCTCGGAGTGACGGCACTTCAACTCTCCACCCTGCTGACCGGAGCCGTCGTAGTGGAGAGTGTCTTTGCGCTGCCCGGCCTTGGTTCCATGATGGTTCGGGACATTGCCAACCGCGATGTGCCAAAGGTGCAGTCCACCTTGTTGGTGGTGGTGGTACTGGTGTTCACGCTTCGTTTCGTCGTGGACTTCATCAACGATCGTCTCGATCCCCGGCGGTTGACGTGACACACCACCCCACTCCGACGGCTCGTAGCGCTCGCACCCCCACGCTTGCAGCAGGCGCCATACTCGTCGGTTGTATCGCCGCCATCACTCTGCTGGGTCTGGTCTGGACGCCACATGATTCCATCGCAGTCGACAGCACCATGCGATTTTCACCGCCATCGGCAAACCACCTCCTTGGTACCGATCAGTTGGGGCGCGACGTGCTGAGCAACGTCATTGAAGGCGCTCGAACCACGTTGCTTGCGGGGATGCTTGCCACCTTCATCGCCATCGCGCTCGGCGGAATCCTCGGCGTTGTCGCAGCGGTATCGCGAAGATGGATCGACGACGTCATCACCGCAGTGGCCACGGTGTTCGTGGCGTTTCCCGCACTCCTTCTTGCGCTCGTCATCGTGGCTGCTCGTGGTCCGTCCACCGGCACGGTGGTAATCACCGTGGGTATCGCCGCAGGCGCATCGGTGGTCGTGGTCACGCGTCGCGATGCCGCGGACATCATGCGGAGCCCGTACGTGCTGGCAGCGCGATTTTCAGGAGGTACCACCTTCCGAATTGTCACCACCCATGTGTTGCGAAATCTGATGCCTTCGCTGATGGTGCAGGCCACGAGTGCTGCGTCAATTGCGATCGTTGCGGAGTCGACGCTCAGCTATCTGGGGCTGGGCACCACACCACCAACACCATCGTGGGGTCGGATGATTGCATCGACTCAGCAATACCTTCTCGTTCATCCGATGCTCACCTTGTGGCCTGCGTTGTTCATTTGCGTCACCGTGGTGGGCGTTACTCTGCTTGGTGATGGGCTCCGCGACCGCCTCGACGCCACCTTGCTACCGTAGCCATATGAACTATTTCAAGACATTGCCCGTTGCCCTGCTCCTGGTTGTTGCCGTTCCCGTTGCGTCTGCCAACGCGGTCGTTGAGTGGGAATTGAAGGATGACTCCGTCTCGCTCGGCATGAACGGCGTTTCACCACACGTGGAGAAGACGGCGAGTGGTGACCGAGTCTTTCGTAGCGACATGGTTCCTGCTGGCACCGCAGTGAGCATGTGCAACGACGCAGGATCGTGCTCGAGTGAAACGTTGAACGTGACGGGTTCTCCCATCAGCGACTTTGCTCTGGCTACCACCCCGAGTGGTGTACGTGCGTACTTCAAGCGAATTGACATGGCAAGCAACACACAAGCCGTGTACTCCGCTGCGTGCAACGACGCCAACTGTCTGTCGTTTGGTTCTGCAACGATCGCCTCAACCGGAATGCAGGTATCCAAGGACACCAAAGCATGGGGTGTTCCCGATCCAGTCCGATTGCCGGACGGTCGAGTGCGCATCTACATCGTTGAGTCTCCGTCCCTCGGAACCAGCTGCCCCGAGAAGGTTGCGTCGTACATCTCCAGCGACGGCATTTCGTTCACCAAGGAATCCGGATGGCGACTGGAGAATGGTTACGTCGATACCGAGGTCTTGCGCGCGAAGGACGGCGACTGGGTGATGATCATGGCAGACGGACCGGGTTGCACGTCTGCATCCGGAGCTCGAAAAGTTCAGCAGCTCTACGTATCCACATCCACCGACGGTCTCTCGTGGGCGAAGCCACAATTGCTCACCAGTACGGACGTAGGTCGGCTGGATCCCACGGGCTACGAAGTGTCGCCAAACGTGTTCCGTATCTACTATGCGGCGGGTGGTTCGGACAACAACTTCAGCATCAAGCGCGCAACGATGCGAATCAAGGACACCGCTGCAGGCGGTGGTGTTGGCGTTACCAAGACCACGCCGGGCAAGTCCAAGTCCATCACCTGCGTGAAGGGCAAGACCGTGCGGAAAGTCTCCGGCACTACCTGCCCGAAGGGCTTCAAGAAGAAGTAGCAACATGTGGACTGCCGTCGTGCTGATCGCGACGGCAGTGTCCACCATGACGCCAACGAACGTCGGTGCAACCGTGCCGGCGAGCAGCGACGCCAATGACAACCAGCGAAAAAAACGAAATGAGTGGACGTACACCTTCCCGGTGTCGGGTCCCGAGGTGTATTACCCACGTGACCACCTGAATTACCCCGCAGCAGACCTCACCGGATGTCGACAACTCGTACGAGCACCAATCTCCGGTGTCGTGGTCGATGTGCGCGATACCGACAGGTGGGATGCAGCGATCGATGACCCCGGCACTCGTGGTGGTCTCACCATCACGTTGCATGGCGATGATGCCGTTCGTTATTACTTCTCGCACCTCGGACGCCTCATGGTTGCCAAAGGTCAACGAGTGCAGTCGGGACAAAAAATTGCGACAGTGGGCCAGTCAGGCAACGCCAAAACCACTCTGTGTCACTTGCACTTCGGCATTTCGCGTATCTGCCCGATGTCGGAGCAGAACCTTCGACGTGGTGAAATTTGGCCGCAACCGTACCTCGACGACTGGAAACGCGGTATCAACACTTCACCCAATCGGGAAGTTCAGCGGCTCACCAGAGGAAGCCCGTCGGCATGCGTGGTGGCTGCGGCAGCACAACGACGTGGTGGCGACGGCTGACCCTCGTTCGTCGAGTCCTGACGGGTGACTAACGGAAGTACGGATTCGCACCGCTTGCGTGATCGGTGAGATCGCGCACACGCAGAATACTGCTCACCTGCTCGGTGATGATCTTCTGCACGCCTTCCAACATGGTCTGCTTGCTCATTGAGCATCCGTGGCAGCCGCCACCCATCGTGAAATACGCAGTGCCTTCTTTGTCGTGACCGGCAAAGGTGACGAAGCCTCCGTGTGCCGCCAACATCGGATTCACATCGACCGACACGATTGCTTCGATCTGTGCCGACGTTTCATCGTCACGAGTCAAACCCTCCACTGCTGGTGCCTTCGGGCGATTGGGATTACGCAACACCAATCCGGCCTGCTCGCTGTAATCGAGCTCCGAACCACGCAACGACTCCACATCACCGCCCGGCATGATGAATTTGAAACCGTCGATGGTGCGCACCTCGTCGGTGAAAGCCGACTTCAAGAACTCCTCGAACACGAGGTCGTACCGGAAATCCTCGCCGGGCCCCGAGACGATGGCGAGTCGCAGACCGAGTTTCTCGGCATCAGGCTCGGTGGCACGAAGTTCCTTCAACTTGGCGAGCGCGGTTGGAGTTACCGAAATGATCGTGTCGCGTGGACTCTCCGTTGCCAGTGGCGAAGTTGGTGTCGCAAATGGTGACGCCTTGGTTTCCGACACGCCCCGCAGGCTACTGAGCTCGACCGTCACCTCATGCAGTGCTGCCATTAGAGTTTCGGTCACAAGCACGGGGAGTCCGAGGTTCTCGGACTGAGAGGGTGGAAGCCTCCACCGACCCGCAGACCTGATCTGGGTAATGCCAGCGGAGGGAGCAACATGACATCGATTTCGTCGAACACCCCCACGGCAGTCGTCCTGCTTGGAGGAAACACTGCGGATGTTGGCTCGCTCGGAGTGCTACCCGCCAACGCAGTCGTGGTGGCAGCCGACTCCGGAGTGGAGCTCGCACGGCAACTCGGTCTGGACGTACATGCAGTAGTCGGCGACATGGACTCCATCTCACCCACGGCACTGGCCGCCCTTGATGCACTCGGCACGGAGATCGTCCGTCACCCAATCGACAAAAACGAAAGCGATGCCGAACTCGCACTTCGTTATGCGATTGCGCGAGGGGCACAACGGGTAGTGCTCGTGGGTGGTGGTGGCGGACGCCTCGACCATCAACTCGCACTCTTCGCCGTGATGTTCATCCACGAACTCCGTGGAGTGCACGTTGAAGCTCGACTTGCCGGATCGCGAGCGTACGCAGTTCACGACGGTGCCACCGTCGACATCGAGTGCACCAAGGGTGACGTGATTGGGCTACTTCCTTTTGGTGGTGACGCACACGGAGTTACGACCAGCGGTTTGCAGTGGGCACTTTCCGACGAATCCTTGATCGTTACCGCGTCACGCGGCATCAGTAATCGTGCGATCGCCACCCACGTAACCATCGCAGTGACCAAAGGTCGACTGATCGTCACCGTCGATTCCGCGGAGGAAAGTGAGGTTCGTCCATGAAATTGCGACTTCTGTTGGCACTCGCCTGCCTGACCACGGCTGCGTGCACCACCGCGGAAGACGGTGAGACACAGCAGGTCACCTTGCGATTGTTGGCCCATGATTCATTCACGCCCACCGACGGCATCTTCGACTCCTTCACCAAGGAGACTGGTATCTCCGTCGAAATAGTCCGTGGTGGCGACGCCGGCACCCTCGTCACCAAGGCGGTGCTTGCGAGCGGAAATCCCGAGGCGGACGTACTTTGGGGCGTGGACAACACCTTGTTGTCACGAGCGCTCAATGCGAACGTGTTCGTACCCCATATGTCAGTGCACCGCGATGATCTGGACAAAACGGCAGTTGCGCTCGCGCCGAATGGCGAAGTCACCCCGGTGGACTCCGGTGACGTCTGCATCAACTATGACAAGGCATGGTTCGCCGAGCGCAATATCTCTCCACCACTCACCCTGCAGGCACTCACATCCTCCACGTATCGCAATCTCCTGGTGGTGCCAAATCCGGTGTCGTCATCACCTGGGCTTGCCTTCTTGCTCGCAACCATTGCCGAATTCGATGACGATTGGCAGACGTGGTGGACTGCCATGCGCGACAACGATGTGCTCATCGTCGAAAGTTGGAGCGACGCGTATTACGGCCACTTCACGGCCGCCTCCGATGGCAGTCGGCCATTGGTGGTGAGTTATGCCACGAGCCCTCCGGCAGAAGTGCTGTTTGCCGACCCCAGGCCAACCGACGCTCCCACGGCCGTAGCTGCACGCACCTGCTTTCGTCAGTACGAGTTTGCCGGAATCTTGCGGGGCACGGAACACGAACAGGCTGCGGGGCTGTTGATCGATTTCTTGGTGTCTCCAACGTTCCAGAACGATTTGCCACTCACCCAGTTCGTATGGCCGATCAACACCACTGCCGAGGTACCGCGAGAGTTTCTCGATTACGCACTCCGTCCGGAGAATCCACTCATGATCGATTCCGCCACCATCGCGGCACGTCGCGCGGAGTGGCTCGATCAGTTCAGTGACATCATGCTGCGATGATCGTCTCAACTGGAACTCGATGACCGACCCGGTTCTTCGCCCCTCGCTCGGACGTTGGGCTGCGTCTGTCGTGGTCCTGTGGCTGTCAGTGTTCGCCTTGCTCCCCCTCATCAACATCACCGCCGGACACGTCGCCCTCGACGACGTGACTCGCGTGCTCACACAGGGGTCGACATGGCGCCTCGTATGGTTTTCCACCTGGCAAGCTGCGCTCAGCGTGATGGCCACCTTCGTCGTGGCCGCACCCGTCACGTGGCTGATTGGGCGGCATCAGTTTCGTGGTCGGCGTGCGCTTCGTGCCGTCACCACTGTGGGCTTTCTCCTGCCGTCGGTAGTGGTCGCTACTGCATTTCTTGCCTTGCTGCCGAATTCACTCCACTACTCCGTACTGGCGGTGATTATGGCCCACGCATACTTCAACATCGCCGTCATCGTGCGAGTGGTCGGTGCTCGAGTCGAGTTGTTGGATCCGCAACTTTCTGGTGCTGCACGAACTCTTGGTGCCTCCCCGTTGGTGGTGTTGCGCACCGTTACTTGGCCGCTCACACGCGGGGCGGTTGCCTCGGCGGCTTCGGTGACGTTTCTCTACTGCTTTACGTCATTTGCCGTAGTTCGAGTATTGGGTGGCCCACAGCGCAGCACCATTGAGAGTGACATTGCCCTGCGCGCATTCGGCATCGGTGATGTTGGTGGTGCGACGGTACTCGCATTCGTGCAACTGGCGGGCATTGCCCTAGTCATCGGTGTGATTCGACTGCTTGCACACGGCAACGTCGTACACGCACGTGCAGTATCGCCAGTGCTACCCACTTTGCGCCAGCGATACCGCACCACTGCAATTGCGGTTGCTCTGGCAACCACGACCTTCGTGGCTGCACCACTGTTCGCTCTCTTGTGGCGGTCGGTACGGGTCGGCAACACCTTGTCGCTCGAGGCATGGCGGTTGCTGTTCGACACCTCGCTCGTGGATTCGCTCTGGGCATCGGCTCGTACTGCACTGGTCGCTGGCGCGTTGGGTGTGTTGTTGTGCATCTTGGCCACCATCGCAATCGTGCGTCTGCGAGCCGGCGGTCGGGCAATCGATGCACTCACGCTCATTCCGCTCGCAATGTCGCCCGTCACCCTGGGATTGGGACTCGTCATCACTTTCGACGTTGGGTGGTTCGATTGGCGTGCAGGTTGGTGGTTCGTTGCAGTTGCACACACATTGGTGGCATTCCCGCTCGGGGTTCGTGTGTTGGTCGCTGCATGGCGCACGACTCCCGTCGGAATGCATCACGCCGCAGCGGTACTCGGTGCAAACAGCTGGCGCCGGTTGATCGACGTCGACTTGCGTCGTTTGCGACCTGCGCTCGTCGCTGCCCTCGGCTTGATCGTTGCCGTGTCCTTGGGCGAATTCGGTGCAGCATCGATGTTGTCGCGCGATGGTGCCGAAACCATGCCGGTGGCGATCGCGCGCCTGTTGTCGCGCACGGGTGACGAGGTGCGTACACAGGCATTCGCAATGGCGTCGCTTCTTGTGGTGGTGTGCGTCATCGCGCTCATCACCGTTGAAGCATCATTGAAGCGGGGTGAGCATGCTCGAGGTCGTTGATCTCACAGTGCAGCGCGGTACACGGCGCGTATTGGATGGCGTCTCGCTCTCGGTGCAGCCTGGTGAGCGGTTGGCGGTGCACGGCCCGAGTGGATGCGGGAAGACCACGCTGTTGTATGCGATTGCCGGCCTCGTCGACATCGAGCGTGGCGCCATTCGCATCTCCGATCGTGACGTCACCACAACTCCTGCACATCAACGCGACATCGGGCTGGTGTTCCAGGACAATCAGCTGTTTCCCCACTTCGACGTCGCCGACAATGTCTCGTATTCCCTTCGTGTGCGCGGCACGGCAAAACGAGAGAGACGGAACGTCGCCGAGGAATGGCTCTCGCGATTCGGTCTGACGGGTCTTGCACATCGACGAGTGACCGAGCTGTCCGGAGGTGAGGCAAAACGTGTGGCATTGGCGCGCACCATGGCCGGGCAGCCACGTGTGGTGCTGCTCGACGAACCACTCACCGGACTTGACGATCATTTGCATGAGCAACTGCTTGCAGACATTCGGAGTGTTTTTGATCGGCTCGGCACCACGGTGGTGCACGTCACCCACGACCGTGCCGAGGGTGCGGCGCTGTGTCACCGTTCCATGGATCTTGCCCCGCTCGGGTGACAGCAGACTGAGTGTCGTGACAACACCACCGTTCACCGTTCGCCGCATCACCCTCGACGAGGCCATACCCGTGCGCCTCGATGTGCTTCGTCGCGGCACACCATCACGTGACGCAACCTACGACGGTGACGACGAGCCAACCACCGTGCACATCGGTGCAGAAGCGGAACATTCCGGCGAGGTCGTAGCAACCTCCACGTGGTTGGTGCGACCTTGGCAGAACGATCCACGGGAGGCGGCCGTACAACTTCGCGGGATGGCAGTGCTTGACGGCACGCAAAACACCGGCGTCGGCAAGGCACTCATCGATGCAGGAGTTGCGCATGCCCGACACACTGGTGCACGGTACGTATGGGCAAAGGCTCGCGATAGCGCTTTGTACTTCTACGAACGGTGCGGGTTCTCCGTGGAGGGTGACCAGTTCATCGAGCCGGCATCCGGTGTACCGCACCACCTCGTGGTGCGCGACCTTCTGCGATAGCGAGACTCAAGAGTCGAACGTCACGGTGGTGGCGTACGGCAATGACGTGCCATCTTCCAGCACCGCATTGAAACTCAGGGTCCAATCACCGGCCGAAGGGATGGTCACGTCGTGGTGGAAGTGGTTTGCACCACTCTTTTCGAACTTCAGCTCAACCGACGACTGGGCAGGATCCGACGGAGTCAAGGTTCCGGAGACGAACTCCACCTGCTGCAGTTTTCCGCCCGGAGGAGCGAGCTCCATGTGGATGATGACGTCGCCTACTCGAGCCGGATCCACGGTGACATCGGCAATCACGTTCTTTTCTACGAGCGAAACATTGAATGCATCGTCGCCACCATGACTATGGACGCCATCTCGAGGGCTACCCGTGCCCCCGCCGCATGCCATGAGCATTGTTGCGGCCGCAACGACAACGGACACTCTGAGCTTCACCTTGATGGCCTCGTTTTTTTGGTAACGGTGTGCCGGCTGAGGTCTAGTACGGATCCGCCGGCGGAACTCCGTCCACCGTAATGCGGTTGTAGAACCATGCCAATCGCTGATTGGGTGACAATCGTTGCACGACCTCGGGCAGCGTGGTGAGACCCATCGGCTTTCGTGCCTTCCACGCCATCACTCGACGATCAAGGTCGTAGCGAACGAACAATGGATCCCATTGTTGCCAGGTGTAACCGACCCCGAGGTCGGCGTGGTGTACTTCGGTTTCGCACCAACGCATCAACACCAAGTCGGGAATCGCCACTCGCGCATTGTCGGAGTGCGACTTGATGCCGAATCCACCCCATGTCGTCACAGAAGCCCCCGCCCAGGCAGCCTCCAGCGTGTAGATCGACACACGAACATCGGCAATGAGTTCGCTGGCAGAACGCCTCGCGCCCGACTCGATTGCAGCGTCTCGTACTTCCTTCCCACCCGGATATTGCTCGGACTCCTCACCGCGCGTTGCGGCTTCGAACATTCGTGCGTGACTCTCCGCATTGCGGGCCAGATGGGTCAATACATGTCCGCGAGACCACCCCGGCAACTGCGACGGAGCCCGACAATCGTCATCGGACAACCCGGCGATACCAGCCAAAAGGCGTTGATGCGCTGCAGCACAGCCAGCCACCTGTGCATCAAGTGCTCGCGCGACTGCAGCATCCACGAGTTCTACGACTCTCCACTACTTCGCTGTGGCACGACCACAACCGTACCGTCGTCCTCGTGAATCACCCGAGCGGACACACCGTAGAACTCAGCCAGGGTTTCACTGCGAAGCACTTCGCGTGCAGTTCCGCGAGCGACTCCCACACCCTGATGGAGTAGCAGCAGGCGGTCGGAGTACAGACCGGCAAGCGTGAGATCGTGCATTGCCGAAACAACGATGAGATTGCGACGATGTCGCAGTTGATCGACCAATTCCAAGGCATGCTGCTGATGTCCCAAGTCCAATGCACTCGTCGGCTCGTCAAGCAACAACACCGGTGCCTCTTGTGCAAGTGCCCGAGCAATCACGACTCTCTGGCGCTCACCACCGGAAAGTGTTCCCAACGGTCGACGTGCATACACGGAGAGGGAGAGCTCACCAATCAGATCTGCAACCACTTGTCGATCCCGAGCAGACTCACGTCCGAACGTCGAAATGTGCGGGTTTCTCCCGAGCATCACATAGTCGCTGACTGGCATGTCATCGGGCAGCACCGGCTCCTGTGGGACGAAGGCCACTTGTCGTGCCAATTGACGACTGCTCAGTGTTCCGAGTATGTGACCACCCAGTTGCACTTCTCCGGAACTCTCCACGAGTCCGGCGATGGCGCGAAGCAACGACGATTTCCCCGCACCATTCGGCCCGATGAGGCACAGCCATTCGCCGGCAGCCAGCGTTTCGTCCACGTTGCTCACCACTGCACACCCGCCGTACTCCACGCGAACGTTTCGGAGTGTCAGGTGGTTCATGAGCGAACCTCGCACAGTGTCAGATGGTTCATGAGCGAACCTCGCGCATGCGCAACAGGAACAAGAAGAATGGAGCACCAAAGAATGCAGTCACGACTCCAATGGGCGTTTCCGACGGCGAGGTGAGGATTCGCCCCGGAATGTCGGCCGCAATCAGGAACGCGGCACCGGCAAACATGCTGAGAGGCAGGACGATGCGATTCGAGGAACCGATCATCAAGCGGACTGCATGCGGCACGATGATGCCGACGAAACCAATCAACCCGCTCACCGCAACGGCGGCCGAAGTGCCGAGTGTTGCAGCAAGAACCACCACGATTCGCACCAGATTCACGTTCATTCCGAGCGCTTTTGCCTCGTCATCGCCGACACGCATCACGTCGATGACACGACGGAACATCAACAAGGTGACCGTACTTATGGCGATATACGGCAGCACGAGTCGCACATCACCCCACGTTGCAGACGTCAGTCGACCCAATATCCACGAGTACACCTGCCGTACCACGTCATTGTTTCGCTGTAGTACGAAGGTTTGCACCGCGGTAGCCAGTGATGTCACCGCCACACCAGCCAGCACCAACGTGGTTGCTGAACGCGAACGACCAAACGCCGTTCCTATGGTGTACGTCAGTGCGACCGCGATGACGCCCCCGATGAAGGCGGCCAGGGGAACCGGGTCGATCGTCCAAGTTGAGGTTGCCTCACGATTGACCGCAAATGCCACCGTGGCACCAAGACCCGCACCAGCAGCGACCCCGAGCAGATACGGATCAACGAGTGGATTGCGAAACACTCCTTGATAGCTGGCACCGGCGAGCGACAACATCGCCCCGACCAACGCCGCCAGCACCACGCGGGGAGCACGTATCTGCCACACGAGGTTCCACTGCGCATCCGTCACTCCACTGTCGATGGAAACGAGAGGCAGGCGATCGATCAGCGCCAATGGCACTCGCCACCATGTCGGACCAGCGGGACCAAGCGCCAGTCCCAACAGGCCAACCACCACCACCGATATGCCGCCAAGCACCCACCAGGCCCCGCGACCACCGCGTGGCCTGGCGAACATGATGGGTGCACTCATGACGATCGTTCGATGTGCTCGCTACGACTTTGCCAGAACGGTGGACACTGCTTCTGCAATGGTTCTCACCAAGTCCACCAGGCGGGGACCCCAACGTGAAGCGATGTCATCATCGAGCGGCACGATCGAGCCGGTAGCAACGGCTTTCAGGTCGCCCCAACCATCGCGAGCCGCAACGGTTTCTGCCGACTGCGCACAGCACTTGGTATCAGCCAAGAAGATGATGTCCGGGTTCTTTTCGACGATAACTTCAGCCGACAACTGCGGATAGTCGTTTCCTTCCTCGACGCCGTCGGCGATGTTCGACAATCCGAACAAGGCCATGACTCCACCGATGAACGTGTTTGAAGTAACCGTGTACGGCGTCGGGTCAAGTTCGTAAAAATACGTGAGCGGAGGATCCATCTTGGTGACGCCCGCAGCGATTTCTTCGATGTCTGCTTGCATCGCACTCGACAACTGCACCGCCTCCGCAAGTTGGCCGGTCAATGCACCAAGTTGTTCGATCTGCGCATACGCACCAGCCAAGTCGCCTACGGCGCCAGCGGTGAAGACGGGAATGGACAGCGTGGTCAACTGCTCGACGAGATTGCCCGGGTCGTAGCTGATGATGACCAGTTCGGGATCGAGAGCAGAGATTGCCTCCACGTTGGGTTCATAGGCATCGAGCTTCTCGAGCGATGTCGTCTCCGCCGGATGGTTGGAGAAGTTGTCCACTGCAATCACGCGATCACCCGCACCGATTGCAAACAACATCTCCGTAGCCGTCGCCGACATCGAGATGATTCGTTGTGGCTCTGCCTCGAGCGTGAGGTCGCCGACGGTCACCGGGAACTCCTCGGCGACGGTGGTCTCCGCCACTTCCGCGACGGACGTATCGACTTCTCCTGTGTCGCCTTCGGAGTCGCCGCATGCAACCACCGTTGGTACCAACAAAAAAAGGCCGGCGAAGCCGACCAGTCGAGAAAGTTTCATGATGTTCTCCTTGCTCTTCTCGCGAGAGCGGTTGATGGACCACGTTCATCAGGCGACCGGACTGGCGACCGACCGATGGGAATCGGACGTCGCATTACCGTTGCGGGACAGTGCCGGAATCTCACCGGACTTCGCTGACGAACATGCACCGCAGCTATTGCTGCGACACGCCGAGAGTAGCACACCTCGTGGCGGAGAGCAAGTGGCTAACGGGCCACCAAGTTGGCGAGACGCGAGATACCTTCGCGCAGGTCGTCATCACCGAGTGCAAACGAAAAACGCGCATACCTTGGCGCACCGAAGGCTTCACCGGGAACGAACGCCACCTTGGCCTGGTCGAGCACGAGATCAGCCAACTGCATGGTGTTGTCGGCAGTGACACCACCAATTGAGCGATGCAACAGCCCACCGAAGTTGGGGAAGCAATAGAACGCACCTTGTGGTTTCATGCACGTGACACCGGGAATTTGCGTGAGCATGTCGTGCATCAAGTTGCCACGACGTTCGAACGCCGTTCGCATACGGGCGACGTCGTCCAACCCACCGGTGAGTGCCGCGAGCGCTGCATACTGCGCCACGTTGGACACGTTGCTGGTGGTGTGGCTCTGGAAATTGATCGCCGCTTTCATGACATCTGCCGGCCCGATCATCCAGCCCACACGCCAACCCGTCATGGCATAGGTTTTCGCGACACCATTGACGATGACGCAGCGGTCGGCGATTTCGGGTACCAAGGTGGGCATCGAATGAAATTGGTGACCGCCGTAAGTGAGATGCTCGTAGATCTCGTCGGTGACCACCCAGATGTCGTTCTGCGCGGCCCACTTACCGATGGCGATGGTTTCTTCGCGGGAGTACACCGCACCACTCGGGTTGTCGGGTGAAACAAACAGCAGCACCTTGGTGCGCGGAGTCTTGGCACGCTCCAGCTGTTCGATCGTGACCTTGAATTCGGTCTCTTCGGTGGTATCGACCACCTTGGGGACTCCACCTGCCAGTGCGATGGCTTCGGGGTAGGTCGTCCAGTACGGCGCCGGACAAATCACCTCGTCGCCCGGGTCGCACAACGCGGCGAACGCCACGAAGACCGCGTACTTTCCACCGACCGTCACCAACACCTGCGATGGCGCGCACTCGAAACCGCTGTCGCGCTTTGTTTTGGCGGCAATCGCATCGCGCAATGCCGGCAAACCTGCAGCAGGCGTGTATCGATGTGCCTTGGGATCGCGAGCGGCCTTCACCGCTGCCTCCACGATGTGTTCGGGCGTGGGGAAGTCGGGCTCACCTGCGCCAAAACCGATGACGTGCTCGCCCTTGGCCTGCAGTGCCTTCGCTTTTGCGTCGACTGCCAGCGTGGCCGATTCGGCGATGGCTGCGAGTCGAGCCGACACCCTTGACTTCTTGTTTGAGGGTGTTGAACTCAACGACATCCCTGCCATGCTAAGACGGTGACGAAGCAGCCCACTACCCCATTTGCAATTCCCGCCGAGATGTTGCCGGGCGATGGACGTTTCGGTTGCGGTCCGTCCAAGGTGCGTGATGCACAACTCGACGCCCTTGCTCGCGATGGTCGCCGCCTCATGGGCACGTCACATCGTCAAGCTCCCGTCAAAAAACTCGTCGGCTCGGTGCGTACCGGGCTACGTGAGTTGTTCTCCCTGCCGGACGGGTGGGAGGTGGTGCTCGGTAACGGCGGTTCCACCGTGTTCTGGGACGTTGCCACGTTCGGACTCATCAGGGAACACAGCCAACACTTGGTGTTCGGTGAATTCTCCCAAAAATTCGCCGATGCCGTGGCTGCCGCCCCACATCTTGCCGACCCGACGGTGGTCGCGTGCGAACCTGGCGCACATCCGGAAGTGCAGGCAAGCGATGCGGATGCTCTCTGCCTGACCCACAACGAAACCTCGACTGGTGTCGCAATGCAACTGACCCGCCCCGGAAACTCGGGCAATCGCCGCGACGCTGCCACGGATGCGCTGGTGATCGTGGATGCAACGTCCGCCGCCGGTGGCCTTGCATGGTCACCCGGTGAAGTGGACGTCTATTACTTTGCGCCTCAAAAGTCGTTTGCAAGTGACGGCGGGCTCTGGATTGCCTGTTGCTCGCCTCGCGCCATCGCTCGAATCGAGTCGATCGCTGCATCGGGTCGTTGGACGCCGGCATCACTCGATCTCAAGATTGCACTCGACAACTCCCGTGCCGACCAGACCTACAACACGCCTGCAATCGCCACGCTGTTTCTGCTCGACCAGCAAGTGCAGTGGATGTTGCAACAGGGCGGCTTGCAATGGTGTGCGCAGCGCACGGCGGAGTCGGCAGCAATCATCTACGACTGGGCGGAACGAAGTCCATTTGCATCATCATTCGTGCGAAAACCCGAACACCGTTCCAATGTGGTGGCCACCATCGACCTCGACGGTGTTGCGGCGAACGATGTCAATGCAATACTCCGTCACAACGGCATCGTCGACACCGACGGCTATCGCAAACTCGGCCGAAACCAATTGCGAGTAGGGATGTTCCCGGCTGTGGAGCCGCGCGATGTGGCTGCCCTCACCGCATGCATCGACTACGTGGTGGAACGCCTGCGCTCCTGATACATGAAACAGTTCTCCGATTCTTATCCCACCGTCGACGAAGTGCTCGACTCGCACATCGAGGAGATTCCGCAGCTCCATCGGCCGGTGATGTTGGTTGCATTACAGGGCTGGTTCGACGCCACCAAAGCCGCAACTGGTGCGCTCGATTGGCTCATGGACGGTCGCAACTGTGTCACGGTTGCCAGCATCGAGTCCGACCCGTTCTTCGACTTCACTCAGGCTCGCCCCGAGGTCTGGATGGATGAGGATGAGGAGCGCCATATTCGCTGGCCCGAAAACGAGGTGATTGCCGTACACGGTGCCGCCGACGGTCGTGATCTCGTGGTGATTTCCGGAGTGGAGCCCCACCTGCATTGGCCGACGTTCGTTGCCTGCATCGTCAAATGCGCCAAGGACTTGCGCTGTGCGGCCGTGGTCACCGTAGGAGCCATGCTCGATGCAGTCCCACACACCCGAACCCCAGTCGTGACGGGGAGTACCACCAGCAACGCCCTGGCAAGCAAGCTCGGCCTGTCACGGCCGCAATACGAGGGGCCAACCGGCGTCATCGGCGTGCTGCAAGAACGGCTCGAGCACGAACGAATTCCGGCAGTGTCGCTGCGCGTTGGTGTACCGCACTACCTTGCATCGTCCGAGCATCCGAAGTCATCCGCCGCGCTCTTGCGACACCTCGAACGAGTGCTCGGAGTTCCCACGCAACACGCAGAACTGTACGAGGACATACAGCGTTGGGCCGAACTCCACGATGCAGCCGTGGAGGAGGACGAGCAAACCGCCCAGTACGTACAGATGCTCGAGCGCGAATACGACCGTCGCAACGACACCGTGCTGCCCTCAGCCGACGATCTCGGAAGTGCGTTCGAGCAGTTCCTGCGCGAGCAGGATCAGGATGACGACTGAGTTCACCCGAAATTCACCAAACATAGTCTCTCAATATTCATTGAGAGACCTAGGGTGGTTGCGTGGCCCAGCGACACGGCAACCTCCAACGCCGTGCCGACGTGTTTGCCGCCCTCGGAGATCCTCGCCGGCTGGAAATTGCCGAGGAGCTCTCGCAATCGGACCGTACTCCGGGTGAGCTGATAGAGAAGTTCGAACTCTCATCTGCACTGCTGGCCCATCATCTCGACGTCCTCGAACACGCCGGCCTCATCGAGCGCACTCACTCGCACTCAGATGGACGCAAGCGTTTCGTTCGACTCGTAGCTCGGCATCGGCAGCTGCTCTCGGACATGTCGGCACCGAGTCGCGTGATGTTCGTGTGTCGCCACAACTCTGCGCGTTCCCAACTTGCCGCAGCATTGTGGAGCCGCATGGTCGGAACCCCTGCCGAGAGCGCCGGCACGCAACCGGCAGCGGCAGTGCATCCGCTCGCCGTCAGCATTGCCAAGCACCACCACCTGAACTTGGGGACGGCACGCCCACGCCCCTATACGACAAGCAACTCTCGTGGTCGCACCATCATCACGGTGTGCGATCAGTCGCACGATGATCTCACTTCGCCGCTCTCACGTTTGCACTGGTCGCTGCCCGACCCGGTCGAGGTGGGGACCAGAGCGGCATTCGAATCCACTTATCAAGAACTCATCGAGCGGATGCGCCCCCTGATCACACGGTCGACAACGAGTGTCAAACAACAACCAACCACCAAGAGCAAGGAGCAAAGATGAGTCTCTACCAACCAACCGAGGAAAACGACATCATCGAACACGGCGTGAATCAACTCGCGCGCAAGTATGCAGGCAAGTTCGACGAGACCGAGATTCGCCCCATCGTCAAGGAGTCCTACGAGAGCTTTGCCGATGCCAAAGTGAGGACGTTCGTCGCAGTATTCACCACTCGTTACGCCGACGATCGTTTACGTGCCATGGCAAAGGTGCGGGGGCTCATTACCGATGCTCCACCTTCGGTGTTGTTCGTGTGCGTGCACAACGCCGGACGTTCGCAGATGGCGGCGGGATGGGTTCGCCACCTCTCCAAGGGCAAGATCGAGGTCTACTCCGGAGGCTCACTTCCCGGCAAAGACCTCAACACGGCCGCTGTGGCAGCCATGCAGGAAGTTGGTATCGACATCGCCAATGAGTTCCCGAAGCCATTCGCGGTGGAAATCGTGCAGGCAGCTGACGTGGTCATCACCATGGGTTGCGGCGACACGTGCCCGATCTTCCCCGGCAAGCGCTACGAGGACTGGGCGCTCGACGATCCGGCTGGACTCGGTGTCGACGCGGTGCGTCCGATCCGCGACGAGATTCGACGACGAGTAGAGAGCCTCATCTCCGACCTCGGAGTCAGTATCCGATGACCCAAACTCTTTCACGGCGTCTCGTCGCCGAAGGTTTCGGAACCGGACTCCTCATCATTTCGGTGGTCGGTTCGGGCATCATGGCCACGAATCTGACCGATGATGTGGCACTGCAACTCCTTGCGAATGCCGGGGCCACGGTTGGTGCGCTCATCGCACTCATCATGATGTTCGGCCCGATTTCTGGAGCACACTTCAATCCGATCGTCACTGCCGCCGACTGCGTACTCAACGGGCGACCATGGCGCGATCTCGCCCCGTACTTCGTGGTGCAATCACTCGGCGGAACTGCTGGCGCGGCAATCGCCAACATGATGTTCGATCTCGACGTCCTCGGACCGTCGAGCAAGGTACGCGATGGCGGTGGAATATGGCTCGGAGAAGTAGTGGCAACCCTGGGTCTGTTGCTCGTGATCTTTCTCATCGGGAAGCATCGCGCCGAATCGGTTCCTCTTGCCGTTGGTGTGTGGATTGGTGGTGCGTACTGGTTTACTTCGTCCACATCGCTGGCAAACCCTGCGGTCACAATTGCGCGCGCCTTCAGTGAGTCATTTGCCGGCATCGCTCCCCAATCGGTGCCGATGTTCATCGTCATGCAACTCATCGGCCTGGCGATTGCATTGCCGTTGCTTCGATTTCTGCGCAACTGAGCACTCGAATCGTCCGACTCCCCACGCTGCAATGAAAAAGGCCCCGGGCTTTCGCCCGGGGCCCTTCATCACCTCGCGGGGGGCGAGGTGTCATTCAGGCTCGCTCAGCCGGCGCCACACTTCTTGGCGAGCTCGAGTCCCTTGGCAGCAGTTGCACTCAACAGCGGTGTGTAACCGAGGGCTTCGGCGTTCTTCGGACCGAAGTCGGTAATCAACCACTGGAAGAACTGCGACACTGCCTTGTTCTTGGCGTCTGCACTCGTCTGGCACAAACCGTACGTCACGGCGCCAAGCGGGTACGCAGTGCGATTGGTGGTCTGCTTCCAGTCGAACGAGATCAAACCACGCGCATCCTGGGTTCCACCCGCGAGGTGCGAGTTGTAGCCTGCAGCCGTCGGAGCGACGAACGCACCAGCGGCATTACGGATGTTGGCTGCCTTGATTCCCTTCGCCGCACGGAGCGGGTCGGTGATGTACGCAACTTCGGCGTAACCAATTGCACCGTTGGTATCGGCAATGTAGTTGGCTTGGTTGTTGTTCTGTGGTTGTCCAACGAAGCGTGACCCAAGTCGTGCAACGCCGCCAGGAATGCAGGAGGTGAATGCGTCATTGACCACCCAGTCAGGGTTGATCGCATTCTTCATGTACTGGCAGAAGTTGTTGGTCGTTCCAGACGGGTCGGCACGGTACACCACTTGAATGGCGCGGTCCGGCAAGGTAACCGGAATCTGCTTGAAGGTTGCCACCGTCTTGCCGCCCACCTTGATGGAGAACGTGTCGCTGGGCTTGATTGGCGAGGTCATGTTCACTTCGGCCTTGGTCCCCACCGTCAGGGTCTTCAGCACCTTCTTGGTGGTGTCGTCGGTCCACTCGATTTTCTTGCCCTTGTTTTCCTTCAATGTGGAGGGAAGCAACGAGACCGTGATCTTGGCTTGAGTGCGAGAGACGTTCTCCCACAGCGCAGTAGCTCCGCGAACGTCCGACTTCTTCTTGGTGTTTGCCCACGGTGGGTTTGCCTTGATGTCGGCTGCGATGCTCGGGTGGTTCCACTTCTCCACGGTTCCACCGAAGATTCCGTTGATGGTTTGTGGGCTCAAAGAAATCGTCGCGCCCTTGGCTTCGTCCAAACGATATGCGATTCCAATTGCACCCGCCACGTACGGCACGTAGTTCCAACCGAAGGATGGCAATTCAGTTGCGCCAACGGCGGAGTCGGTTCCAGCGAACTTGAACGTTTCGTTGCGGAAGTTGCGCTTGCCGGTTCCCGACCCGGTCGAGGTGTAGGTGAAGTTGTGGTTGAACGTCCTATTGAACTCGGCGATCGCCGGGGTCAAGAACTGCACGGGGAACGAAGCTCCACCGCCGGTCACGTCTTCTGCCTTGGCAATCGACGCGCTCGAAAGGACGCCTGCTGCCGTGATGATCACTGCAGCAAAACGCTTGATTCGCTTTTGCATGATTTCTCCTGTTTGGGTTGGATACTGACGAGGAGAAACCTAGGTACGCGCGGTGACTACCACCTAGCAACTGAACGACTATTGGGCGTCGAATTGGTAAACAGTGCGTGAACGATCAGCCGAACTTGCCCTGGACGTAGTCGGCAGTTCGTGGGTCGCTGGGATTCGTGAACATCTTTCGTGTGGAATCAGCTTCCACGAGGTACCCCGGACCACCATCGGTCAAGAAGAACGCGCAGTAATCGCTCACGCGACTGGCCTGTTGCATGTTGTGGGTAACGATGATGACCGTGATTTTCTCGGCCAGCTCCTTGATGGTTTCCTCGATTCGTAGCGTGCTGCCTGGGTCGAGCGCCGAGCAGGGCTCATCCATGAGCAACACTTGCGGCTCCACGGCCAAGGAACGTGCAATACAGAGACGCTGCTGTTGACCACCCGAAAGTGATCCTCCCGAGGCATCCAAGCGGTCCTTTACTTCCTTCCATAGTCCGGCGCGGGTGAGACATTGTTCAACGATGTCGTCGTGATTGTCACGCTTGAGATGTGCGAGCTTGATTCCCGCCAGAACGTTCTCCCGAATGGTCATGGCCGGGAAAGGATTCGGTTTCTGGAACACCATGCCCACCTTGAGTCGAATCATGGCCGGATCCTCGGACGGGTCGTAGATGTCGGAGCCATTGAGCAACACCGAGCCAGCCATGGCGGCAGAAGGAATGAATTCGTGCATGCGATTGAGCAGACGAATGAACGTCGACTTGCCGCAACCCGACGGACCAATCAATCCCGTCACCGTGCGCTCTGGAAATCGCAGGGACACACCTGCAAGTGCGTGGTGCTTACCGAACCAGGCGTGGACGGCGCGTGTCTCGAGTCCGCGAAAACTGGAGTTGTCGCCTTGCACGTCCTCCAGCTTGTTCGTGGCTGAAAGATCGGAAGTGGTCATGGTCATGGTCCTTTGGGTCATTTTGTTCCTACTGATGTACGAGCTGCTTTGCCAACACCTGCCTTGGCGCGCTTTTCACTGCGTCCTCCAAGACGGCGTGCCAACACGAAGAAAAAGAGCACGATGGAGAGCAGCACGACCGAACCCGACCACGCACGGGCAACGGAGAACTCCGATCCGTACATGAACATGGCAAAAATGTAGGTGGGCAACGAACCCAAGGTTCCACCGATGGGGTTCCACATGAACCCGTTGGTGTTCAGCGAAGTGAGCAGGAGCGGAGCAGTCTCCCCGATGACACGGGCAATTCCAAGGATTGCCGCGGTGGTCAAACCGGCCTTCACCGTCGGCAACACCACCATGAGTGCCGTGCGCCATTGGCGTGCACCGAGTGCGTAGCCGGCACTTCGCAAATCGTCCGGAACGAGTTTCAACACTTCTTCTGCGGTTCGAGAAACCGTTGGCAACATCAACACGGCAAGTGCAATGCCACCAGCCAGGCCGGAATATCTCCCCATCGACTGCACGACGGTTGCGAAGATGAACAATCCGGCCACCACCGATGGCACGCCAGCCATCGACTGGACGATGAATCGCACCATGAACGTGAGGCGACCGCGAACCTCCGTGAGATAGATCCCGCTCAAGATTCCGAGAGGCAAGGTGAGAATCGTGGCGATGGCCACCATGATCAGCGAACCAACGACTGCGTGGCCAACGCCGCCGAACGTCAATTCATCGTCGTACGACGTGATTCTCATGTCGTTGAACAAGTAACCCGGATACAAACCCTTGTAGCCCTTCAACGCCGTCGAAATGAAGATGGACAACCAGGGAACGAACGCCAAGAAGGCCAACGACGACACCACTACCCGCACGATGGCATCCCGACGTTCTTTTGCGCCGAGGCGCACCGCAGTCGCAATGGTCCATGTCAGATTCACCACGAGAAATGCGAGTGCCCAACCGTCGGCGTTGGCGAGAGGCGAAACCAGGGTGATTCCAGCTGCGAGAGCGGCAAACAACGCCAATCGACCTGCGTTGGTGGCGCGAACGACGCGCTTGACCGCCCAGGGTCGCTGCGGCTCGATCGTCACCTGGTCGGAGGCTTGGACAACGTTGCTCATGCGCGAGGAGTGGTCCGTTGCACGATGTTGGAAGCGATCATGTTGACGATGAGGGTGATGACGAAGAGCACCAAGCCGGATGCGATGAGCGCCGAAATCTCCTTGTCCGTTGCTTCGCCGAACTTGAGTGCAATCATCGATGCAACGTTTCCACCAGTTGAGTCGAGAATCTCGTAAGAGTAGGTGAACACCAAATTGAGCATGAGATAGATGGCCACGGTTTCGCCGAGCGCACGGCCGAGTCCCAACATTGCACCAGCGATGACGCCACTGCGACCGTACGGCATGACCACCGAGCGAATGGCACCCCACTTGCTTCCGCCCAAGGCGTAACACGTGTCGATCAAGTCGCGCGGCGTTCGTGAATACACCTCGCGGGCAACTGACGTAGTGATCGGCACCACCAGTGACGCCAACACACAGCCGGCCACAAAGGGACTACGTCCGAAGTTCTCGAACTCCACGGAAAAGATCGGGATGAAACCCAGGCGATCGTTGAGGAAGGTGGCCCAACGCACGCCGAACGACGTAAAGATTTCGATTCCCCAGAGACCGAATATCAAGGAAGGAATGGCGGCTGCAAGGTCCAACATGGCAACGAGAATTCGATAGATCGATCGCGGTGCATAGAACTCGATGTAGAGAGCCCCACCGATGGAGAGAGGAATCGCAAACAACATCGCGATGGTTGCCACCACGAGTGAGCCGACGATCATTGGCCCAATGGAGAACACGCTGTTGTCCGCCCTCGATTCGTCGCCAACCTCGCGGAATCCGTCGGAGAACCACTCGGTGCCAGTGATGAAGTTGATGCCGAATTCGCGGAAGGTGCCCGCACTTCGGAAAATGAGGAACGAAGCAATCAACCCAAGGAGCAGAAGTGACGTCAGTGCACCTGCCGTGACGATGCCTCGAAAGATTCTGTCCGCACGGCTATAGATGACCGTCATCTCGCGGGGTGTCGGGGTTTCCACCGTGGTCACAGCCCCCTACTCTCGCCGTATCGCCTAGCGCCGTGCTGGCGCAAAGGTAAACGGAAGGTGAATTATCGAGCCAGGGTGGCCAGCTTTTCCTTCACCTTGGCCAGCGACGGGTTGGTCATGGCAGTTCCGTCGGCAAACACCAAGGTGGGCACGGTCTGGTTGCCGTTGTTCACCTTCTCCACTATCTCTGCCGTACCGGGGGTGGTTTCGATGTCGACTTCGGCAAAGGAGATGCCGTCGTCCTGCATCATGCGCTTGAGGCGTTTGCAATAACCGCACCAAGTGGTGGTGTACATGGTGACGGCAGGTGTCGCGCTCGACGGCGAGGACGACTCAGCCACCAGACACCTCGGACACCTTCTTTTTGCCCTTGGAAATCCACGGCATCATTGCGCGCAGCTGTGCTCCGACCTTTTCGATCGGGTGGTTCTTGCCGGCATTGCGCATTTCGCTGAATCGCTTTCGACCTGAGTCGCTCTCGGCAATCCACTCCTCGGCGAACTTGCCGGTTTGAATCTCCTCGAGGATGGTCTTCATGCGCTTCTTGGTATCGGCGTCGATGATGCGCGGACCGCGCGACAAATCGCCGTACTCGGCGGTGTCGCTGATGCTGTACCGCATGCCGGCGATGCCTTCTTCGTACATGAGGTCGACGATCAACTTCACTTCGTGCAAGCACTCGAAGTACGCCATCTCCGGTTGATAGCCCGCTTCAACGAGCGTCTCGTATCCCGCTTGCACCAGTGCGGTGAGGCCACCACACAACACCACTTGTTCTCCGAACAAGTCGGTTTCGGTTTCTTCGGGGAATGTCGTCTCGATCACGCCCGCCCGACCGCCACCAACTGCTGATGCGTAGGACAGCGCCAATTGCTTTGCCTTGCCGGTTGCGTCTTGTGCCACGGCGATGAGGGCCGGCACGCCACCACCTTCGGTGTACGTACGTCGCACGAGGTGACCGGGACCCTTCGGGGCAATCATGATCACATCCACGCCCTTGGGTGGCGCGATTCGCTCGAAGCGAATGTTGAACCCGTGCGCGAAGGCGAGTGCCTTGCCGTCGGTGAGATGTTGTTTCACGTGCTCGTCGTAGATCTTCTTCTGCTCGGTGTCGGGCGCGAGCAACATGATGACGTCGGCCCACTTGGACGCGTCGGCAATCGACATCACCTTCAGGCCGGCATCGGTCGCCTTGGCGGCTGACGAAGAGCCGTCACGCAAACCGACGACGACGTCGACTCCGGACTCCTTCAAGTTCAGCGCGTGAGCGTGACCCTGGCTTCCGTAGCCGATTACCGCCACCTTCTTTCCTCGGATGATGGAGATGTCCGCATCCTTGTCGTAATACACGTTCGCTGCCATTAGCTTGCCTTTCCTTTGGGTGATTTTGCCGCGCTCGCTGTGGCTGCGCGGTCGAGTTTGGGGAGCGCCACCAAGCCGGTGCGCTGTGATTCCACGATGCCGTACTGGTTGAGGGCAGTCATGAAGTCGTCGATGTTGCTGGGGCTTCCGTCCAGGCTCACGGTGATGGCGTCGACACCAACCGAGAGGATCTTGCCCTCAAAAATGTTGGTGAGTTCCACGATTTGTCCGCGCTGCTCTGCCGTTGCCTTGACGGTAACCATGATCAGCTCCCGCTCCACGGAGTGTCGAGGGTCCAGTTCGCTGATGCGCACCACATCGATGAGTTTGAACAACTGCTTGGTCATCTGTTCCAGCGGTGCACTCGCCAGGTCGACCACGATGGTGATGCGGCTGTAGTCGGCCTGTTCGGTTGGCGCCACTGCGAGCGAGAAAATGTTGTAGCCACGACGAGCGAACAGCGCCGATACGCGAGCCAACACGCCGGGACGGTTTTGCACCAACACCGACAGCACGTGGTGTTGCGAGTCTTGACCGTACGGATTGTTGCCGCTCATCGTCGAGTCCGCGCTCACTTCAGGAACTCACGACGTGCGTTTTGCGAGTGGTGCAACAGGATGTCGTCGTTGCTCTTTCCTGCGGGCACCATCGGGAACACTTTTTCGTCCTCAGCCACGCGGAAGTCGACCACAACCGGACGATCGTTGATGGAGTTGGCTTTGTCGATTGCTGCTTCGGCTTCCTGGGGATCTTCCACGCGGATACCGACACATCCCATCGACTCGGCCCACTTCACGAAGTCGGGCAGGGTGCCAGAGAGGTTCACTTCGCTGTATCGCTCGTCGTAGAACATCTCCTGCCACTGGCGAACCATGCCGAGGTACGAGTTGTTGAGAATGCCGATCTTCACCGGAATTCTCTCGAGCGAAGCAGTCACCAACTCTTGGGCGGTCATCTGGAAACAGCCGTCGCCGTCGACTGCCCATACGGTTTTGTCGGGTCGCCCAACTTTGGCGCCGATTGCTGCCGGCACGGCGAAACCCATGGTGCCAAGACCACCGGAATTCACCCAGGTGTAGGGCTCTTCGAAGTTCCAGTACTGACTGGTCCACATCTGATGCTGACCCACGCCGGACACCACGATGGTGCCCTCCGGTGCGCCGTCGCGCAATTTCTCCAGACAGAACTGTGGCTTCAGTGCCGCACCCGGTTCGCTCTGGTCGTAGGCAAGTGGAAACTGCTCGCGCCAACCACTCACGCGACTGCGCCATGGGCCGACGTCTGCCTGTTGTTCACCGGACTGCAACAGCTCCTTGATGGCTTTCAGCATTTCTTCGATCACCAATCGGCAGTCGCCAACGATTGGTACATCGGGGCGGCGAACCTTGCCTTGTTCGGCGGGGTCGATGTCGACGTGGATGATCTTGGCGTCTGGCGCAAATGCCGACACCTTTCCGGTGACGCGGTCGTCGAAGCGCGAACCCAACGCAATGAGCAGATCGCTCTTTTGCATGGCGGTGATTGCCGTGGCGGTGCCGTGCATTCCCGGCATTCCCAAGCACAGCGGGTGCGAGTCGGGGAACGCGCCGCGCGCCATCAAAGTGGTGACCACGGGGATTTGCGTAAGTTCAGCCAACTCGCGCAACACCGCGGCAGCTCGTGCCTTCAACACTCCACCACCCACGTACAGGATTGGTTGACGCGCAGCCAAGATGAGCCGTGCGGCCTCCTTGATCATCTTGGTGTGACCCTTCACGTTGGGTCGGTAACCAGGCAAGCTGTCGAGCACTTCATCGTCGCTCGGCCAATACCACGTCATTTCGTTTTGCAGGACGTCCTTTGGAATGTCGATCAGTGTCGGACCGGGGCGACCAGTGGTGGCAATGTGAAACGCTTGGCGCACCACCATTGGCAAATCCTGTGCACTCATCACCAACTCGTTGTGTTTGGTGATGCTGCGGGTGATGCCCACCGTGTCGCATTCCTGGAATGCATCCGTGCCGATGGCGGCGGTGGGCACCTGACCAGTGATTCCCACCATAGGTATGGAGTCCATGTACGCATCACACAGCGGCGTGACCAAGTTGGTGGCGGCTGGACCGCTCGTCACCATCGCAACACCCGGTCGACCAGTGACATGTGCATAACCCTCGGCCATGTGACCAGCGCCCTGCTCGTGACGCACGAGGATGTGACGAATCTTGGATTCAATGAGCGGGTCGTACGCCGGAAGAATGCATCCACCCGGAAGACCGAACATCACTTCCACGTTCTCGTGCTCCAACGCGCGGATGAGCGCCTGGGCTCCGGTGAGTGTCTCTTTCATTGATTCCTCTTTCTTCAGTCTCGCTGTGATTTTCGGATTTCGTGTTTTTGGGTATAAAAAAACCTCCCCTGTGGGGAGGTGGCGCGCACGTATATGTCGACGTGCGCTTAGACAAGTACTACGAGGGCGACAGCAATGTGGCGTCGAGCGGTCATAGTGGTCTCAAGTCTGCCAGCGGGTTTTTGGGGTTCGCAACCTGCCCGCGTGGCCGCCAGCGCAGCGCACGGCCAACTCAGCGCAGGGTATTGAACGCCCAGCCACCGGGTCGGGCGACCACCAACACGCGTCGTGACAGGTCACGGGCAGCAATGCGCAATGGAGTTGCCGTCTGGGATGACGTGGTTTCGGCCACCTGGATCTCGCCCGTGATTGCCACGTTCACCGCGATGCGCACACCCGGCACTCGCTTGGCGAGCAGCTGGCACACGGCGGTAGCTCGTACTCGAGCAAGGTCGCGGAGGAGTTTGACCGGACCATCGCCTGCGCCACCAACACACGTGACGTCGTCGCCAGTGTTGAGTGCCTGCGCGAACGCATGCACCTGACGGCGTTGCGCCGCGCTGAGCGAAGTGGTCAGCGGAGCAAACGGTTGGATGAGCAGCGAACGCGTCGTCGGGGCGACAGTTGTCGATGTGGTCGTCGGGGCCACGGTTGTGGTCGTCGTCGGTGCGACAGTTGTCGATGTGGACGTCGGGGCGACAGTCGTCGTGGTTGGTGCGACGGTTGTGGTCGTCGTCGGTGCGACAGTTGTCGATGT
>Ga0207937_1000051_pt1 | contig 34527 bp, 25 predicted proteins | sample LakMenEpi04Sep11_FD_150668 | JGI IMG/M metagenome (GOLD analysis project Ga0207937, IMG submission 150668) | Freshwater microbial communities from Lake Mendota, WI - 04SEP2011 deep hole epilimnion (SPAdes) | ecosystem: Environmental > Aquatic > Freshwater > Lentic | place: Lake Mendota, Madison...
AAATCGAAATCGAAAGGCTTTCTGTCGTTCACGGGCAGAAAAAGACAATATCCAGTTGTAAGTGCTTTGGGTTGGTGGAGGCTTTCGGTTCTGTCACTCATGGCATTAGCTTGCTCGTTCTCTGCTTCAATTCTTCTGAGGCGAGAATCCACTTTCTCCATATCGCCTATTTCATGGAGCGCCGTTCTGAAGAGAATTTGGTCTAATAAAAAACGGAATGAACCCCTGACAGGACAGTCGATCGGTGGGGTTCCGTGCCTGGGAATTTTTGTTGTTCGAACGGATTCGCTGTTGTCCTTTACTCCTCGTCGCGAGTCTGAAAACGATTCGCTAGTGAGGAAACCGCGGCAAGTTTACGTTGTGCGAGTTCAAGCAAATGCGATCGTATTTGCACGCGTTCTGTTGATTCTTTGGTTTGCAGTATTTGCCATGCGATTTCTGATTGACGCAAGCTGGCGGGAGTTGTTTTTCGCCTCGCCGCTTGCAGGATTGTCACGCATGGCGGGAGGTGTATTCTGAGTCTCATCCAAAGAGAACTGCGGTCTGTTGGTCGGAATCGAAACGGGCTGAGCAAAAAAATCCTGTTAGGGGCGATGGCATCGATGGTGCTCTCGTCCTTTGGCGTTTTGGGTCTATATCTTTATGCGATTCAAGGACCAGATTCATCCGAGCAACTCGAGATTGCGCTCCGTTTGATGAATAAGGGCGAAGAGGATGCAGCTGTTAGGATTGCGGCTCATTTAAAGGAAGAGGACCTTAAGAAAAAATCGGATATAGCTAAACGCAATTTCATCTTGGGATCACATGAACGCAATCGTGCCACAAAAATCGAGCAACGCTCGATTGCTAACGAGCTAAACGCGAAAGCAGTTGAGCATCTCGAAGCGAGCCGTTCACAAAAGTTTCCAAGCGGTTTTGAAGGATTAGGTAACTTCAATTTAGGGATGGCATTGTACGACCTGTTTCGATGGAAGGATGCAGAAGAACCGCTTGAAATAGCTTCGGAGCGTTGGCCGGCAGGGCGCTCCGATGCGATCGAACGTCTTGTAGACATCGATTTATCTCGGGAGAGATTAGATGCAGATTCCGCGCTCCAGAGGATCGAACATTGGCGCAGTTTGCCGCGAAGCTCCGCGTACGATGATGAGCGGGCCGCTCTCAAGGAAATGCAAACGCTTCTAAAGATCGGCGAAAGCGAAAAAGCATACCTTCTCGGCTCCCAGGTTGCGAAGGAATCGCCGTATCGCCCCATGTGCGATTTGCTATTGGCGAAATGTAAACGCGAAACTGCAAAGAAAGCAACAAACCCAACCGACCGGAATAAGGAGCTTGCCGATGCACTGAACCACCTTCAAAATCTAGTCAAGACTCCCAAATTTACCGTCTCTATTCGCCGCCAAGCAAATCTTGAGCAAGGCAAAGTGCTACGAGATATGGGTCGGCTGCAAGAGGCTGTGAGTAGTTTGACCGTTCTTCGGTTGTCGTCACCCTACGAACCAGAGAGCCTTGCTGCGGCAATTGAGGAAATGGAGATCCTGGTCGAATTAGGCCAAGATAAACAGTCTTTCGAGACCTTGACTTACCTCAAAGACAACCTCGGCGATCTTGACTGGTACGTTACGGATTGGCTACCCGTCTCTGAAATGAGAAGCAGGGTCGTGGCCGTTGCCAATCGATTGATTGATCAGAAAAAATACTCGACAGCTGCTTCCTATGCGACGACGTTGCCAAAGTTCTGTGACGAGCTCGACAAGATTCGTCTGGAAAGCAAGTTGTACGAAAAGTGGGGACAGTCGATTCCTGAAAAGTCGAAAGAAACTGTGGCAAAACAAGATTATCACCGCAAAGCTGGCCAAGCCTTCGAATTACTATCCGTCAAACTACCTCGTGCTCAGGAAAACGATGACTGGCAGTGGAGTGCAATTACCAACTATCGAACCGCCGGTTCTTTTCGAGAAAGCAACTTACTTCTAGACCGATATCTAAGTCTGCAGTCACGTGAGAATCGCCCCAAGGGTTACTTGGTTCAAGCAAAGAACTACATAGCTATGGAGAATAGTCCTAAAGCGACGGTCGCTTTAGAGCAGATCATCAACAGCAACACGGTCACTCCACTCGTCTACGAAGCTCGGCTCGATCTGGCCAGAATGAAGGTGAAGGATGGTCAATTCCAAGAAGCAGAGCAATTGATCTTAGAGAACTTAAGTGGAGAACTGCGACCCGAGAACCAAATTTGGATGGAGTCCCTTTTCGAATTTGGTTCTATGCTTTATTCGCAAGGTGAAAAGCAATTACTCGCGATTCGAAATCTTCTAGAAGACAACCCAAGCAAAGCATCCGAAAACTTTGACAAGATTGAAGAAAGCACCAGCATCTTGATGAAGAGTATCGACCGCATGGAGGACTTCCTCCGTCGCTTTCAATCCGATCATCGACGTTTTCAGCTTCTGTATCAGATGGCGAAGGCATATCAGCTCGCTGCTTTTTGGCCGGAGATACTATTGAAAGAGAGCCAAACAGCGAACGAAGATAGCACGCTGAGTCTCAAGAATCAGAGAAAGGAACTCCTCGTAAAGTCTCGCACTACCTTTCGAAAACTGCGACAGGAGCTACTGAACGAGAGCAACAATCGCGTCTCCAACCTCAATTCCAATGATATGTTGCGAAACAGTTTCTTCGGAGAAGCAGACATCTTCTTTTACGAAGATGATTTTGAAGACGCGCGTATCGCATACGAAGAAGCATCTTCTCGCTTTATGAATGAGCCAGAATCTCTCGAAGCGAGAAAGCAAATTGCCCTCTGTTATAAGAAGCTAGGCAAGATTCAAGACTGTCGAAGGACACTAGAGATGGCACTTGATCTCCTGCGTAGAATTCCGAAGGAAAAAGACCCACGTTTCAAGATGGTAACTCCCTACGATCGGGCTGGCTGGGATACCTATCTTACTAGCATGCTCGCGGAATTAGGCCAGGCAAATTGAGACTCATCTTTACGTCGTAGCGATGCCCAATTTCTTTGACAGACACTAAACACGAAAGACTACTGCGGTTTTCTAGGTGGTGCAAATTTGATTCTCTCCACCAATCGCGTTACTTCATCACCTTGACGTTGACCGGTGACTGCCGTAACTGCTTGAATGACGTATCCGTATCGCAAACCATAGTCGAGGTCGATTTCTACTTCAGGTCCTTCGTCGGGACTAGGCGGCGCGACACCATTCGTCAATTGGAGAATAAACCCACGAAGTCCTCCGAAGATCTGCTTCTCGCGTTCTAGCTTCGCCTCGATATCTTCACCAGCAGCAGGCTGTACCATGAACGTGAGATTGTCGTTCACAATCAAGTCGGATAAATCCCCCGCGGAGTTTGCACGCAAGCGAACCTTGATGGGAACATTGGTGTTTTCCGCACTGCCTGCACCGCCACCGAGCGGCATGCGGATATTGAAGTCCCCTTCTTGAGCGACGATTTTGAAGGTCATCACAAAGAAAATGAGGAGCAGGAAAATCACATCGATCATCGATGTTAACTGCAACTCGGCCTTTTCGCCGCTTCGTTTAGTCGAAAACTTCATTATGAATTTTCTTCCTTCACTCGCAGGACGAATTGTTCAAAACCTAGCTCTTGGCACTTCTTGATCAGATCCTGAACCAATCCACCCTGGGTGTCAAACGAGGCACGGATGACAATATTGGCGTCCTTTGCCGCCTCGCCCCGAGATTTGAGTACGTCGATTTCTGTTCGAAGCAATGGAGCAACAGACTCCACCGTGGCAACATTCGACCCCATGTAAATTGTGGAGTTGGAGTCTAAGTGGATGACAATTGGAAATTTAAGTGGAGCTTCTGCAGGCTTCGCCAATTCACTCGACGGTAGCTTGATCTTGTCGTTCTGATCGTCTTGCGAAAAGTTGATAAGCACCATGAAAAAAATGATCAACTGGAAAACCATGTCGATCATAGCCGTCATGTCGCCGTCGGCTGCTTTCGCGCTAAATTTTTGTTGAAATTTCACAATGAACCCAAATTCGGTTGGCAACTCTTCAGCAGCGGTACTTACTTCACAAAGGGCTGAAACTTCTCCAGCAAATCTTCGCTTTGAACACCTGCCGTAAGAACATGTCGCTGAACCCGATTTCTAAGAATGTTGTAGATGACAATCGCCGGTATCGCCAATAGCAGCCCCACGAGTGTCGTGTAAAGCGCCTGTTCAATACCACCTGCTAATTCATTAGGCTTCGGTGTTTGTGGACTGCTTGCAATCTTTCCGAAGGAAGCAACCATCCCTTGAACGGTCCCGAGAAGCCCAACCATCGGCGCAATATTTCCGATCAATGCGAGGTACCCGAGTAGGTGCTCGCTTTTCATGATCTCGGATTCACCCGCGACCTGCATGGCTTCCATAGCTGACTCTTTGCCCTTTTGAAGTTTTCCAAGGCCGGCTCCGAGTACTTGGCCCAAGAAACTTTCGTCTGCCTGAACGAGATCCACTGCCGCTTGCGCATTCTTTTCGGCGAGATTGGCTTCGATGCCTTGAACCAAATCGTCGGGAATGAAGTTCGATTTTTGAACGGCGAGGATCGAACGCACAATCAGCGCGACCAGAATGATGGACATGATCAAGAAGGTGACTGCATACGCCGGTCCGAGTGACACCCACGTTTTAACCAACATATTTTGGCTAGCGGGAGCGTCACCGTCTTGAGCCCAACCCGCAGTCGAACAAACAAGCCAACTGGCAGTTGCTGCAACTGTCGTTCGAAGGCTAATGGGAAACTTTGAAATTGAAAATGGCGAATAGAGCTGCATGAAGGTCTCCGAGACTTCTACCGTTTGTGTTCAGACAAGGCGATGAGGTTACCGAGTAAACAAACCAGAGTACTTTGTAGTACTCAACACTTTCGAATTCTGCGGGACTTTTGAGTGAGCCGCAATGATTCTCCGTTTTTCTATTTCTTGACCCATGGAGAAGTTGGGTAAAGCTTTGCCAACCGCGATTTGGCATCGGTCGACTGCAAAGGCTCTCCTACTTTCGTCCAGAGTTGGGTCAGATTGTACAGTGCTTCAGCATGGGCTTCAGCCTGGGATGAGTAGAGCAGGTCCGTTTTTAGGAAAGAAAGAACGGCCTCATAGTGGTTATTCTGACTTTGATGGATTGAGCCGATGGCGTTATACAGATCGGCAAACAATTCGGCATCGGTCGAATCCCCTTCGTCGACCATCTTTTCCAAAGCCATGATCGCTTGGTCAGACTTTCCCTCTGCTGCATCACACTTGAAAGTCGCGATCGTGGCTAGTTTCTGCAACTTTAGCGAAGGCGGGTCCGAGACTTTCGCTTGCGTCAGGACGGCAAACTTTGCTTTTGCTTCCGAATTCTGACTGAGGAGCATGAGTGCTTTCCCCTGAAGAAAACTACCGCGAAGCTTGTAATCAGAAAATGGTGCACCGGCAAAGGCCCCGAAGAATTTTGCTGCCTGGTCGGGCGTACCGGAAGCGATCGCAAGATTTCCAAGCATTTCCGATGCGCTATAGAAATTATGCGACGTTCGATACTTGCCAGCCCAAGCCAGCAGCGCCTTGGATGCTTCCGATGGATCCCCTTGTCCGCGAAGCGCTTGAGCACCTGCTAAATAGGTTTTGTAAAACAAATACTCTTCTTTCATGTCCTCGGACTTCAGCGAGTCCATGACGACTTTGCTCAACTCATCTTTCGCTTGATCGTATTGCGCCTGGACAATGTTGTCTTTTGCTCGAGAGAGTTGCGGCGGTTCGCCATCGAACACGATTCTGAGGATCTCGTTGGTAGCGTAGTTTTGTGGGGTCCCCTTCGAATTCTCGATAACGACTTTATCTTTTGTGCGTTCGATGATCTTTCCCGTGGCCGCGGCACCACCCTTGGTCGGGAAGATTCGGTCCTTATCCTGTGCGAAGGAAAGGTTCGAGCACAGAAGTAGAATCAAAACAGAGGCTGGGAAAACCAGACGTTGCAGAGACATATTGCGTTTCAATGTGAATGAACGATGTGAATGAAAGTGAATGGCTGCCAAACGAAGGTAAAATACAAGATCCTACCGATTGAGATCTCGATTGTTTTCTGTTTCTAACAATTCAAACTTTTGCTTGAACTCTGGCGTTCCCAAATCCGGCTGTAACAAACGAGTTCCTCGAATCACCTCCGTGGATTTGGTGAGTTGCTTTTGGCGAACGGCTGAATCCTGAGATGCTAACCCCTCTTGTCGAATGCAAAGGGCGAGATTGTAACGAGCGTCGAAATAGGCTTCCTTAAAATCATTGATCTTTCCACCCGTGATTTGCGCAATCTTGTTCCATCCCCAAACGATGTTTTCCTTATTCGCATTCGGATCCGACCCGGCCCAGGCTTTCTTCAAAAGTGCAGCATCTGATTTACCTCCCCAAGCTTGAAGATTGCGCGCCGCCTCCATTTGAATGGTCAGATTCTTAGGCGATTTAGTTAGCATGTCCAAGTAGAGTTTGTGAGCCTCCTCGAACTTTCCAGCACCGGTTTTGCTCATCGCCAATCGAATTCGTGTTTCCAGTGGATTTCGATTCGCTGCTTTGAGTTCGTCGTCTGTTGCTGAAGCGATTTTGGAATACGCTTGTTCTGCTACTCCCATGAGGGTTTTGGATTGTTCAGAAAGACCAGGTATCGTTGCCAGGCTCTTGGCGGATGCCAATACAGAACTTCCCGCGGAATCCAAGATACCGATGTCTGAAGTAACAGAAACAAGCTGTTGCACTAAAACGCCTAAGGCATTTCCAAGTTTGACTTGCTCACCATTGCCTTTTGTTGATTCGATCTTGGTGCTTATCGACGAAGCAAGACTCCGAAGGGCGTTAGTGAGCAAGACGTCTTGCCCTGCAGACAATGATTTCATGCGTTCGACGATCGAAGCTACCGTTGCTGCTTCTAAAGGTGTACCACCTTGGCTGCCAGCGGATTGAACCATCGACTGCAATTGCAATTTGTAGGCTTCGAGTTGGTCTTTTTTCTCAATCTGCTCATTCGCCTTCACCAGCGCAATGGAGCCTTTCTTAGGATCATCAATCACGATTTTGGCATCGGTCAGTCGGTCGGACATCAAGTAGAGATTCGCGAGCGCATTGACGCCGGAAATCAAAGCCGCGTCAGCTTGATCGGGATCCAACTCATCCCATGTTGCCTTAAGCAATTCTTCCGCTTGCTGCTTCAGTCGTCTGTCTTCGTCGGTTTCTGTCGTTTTGTTTTTCTTGTGTTCAATGAGATTTAGCTGATAGTCTCGCCAAAACAATTGCCCCAGGATGCTTGCACCGCTCCCACGATTTCCGCCAAGCTTTACGTATTCGACGGCCTTATCGTATTGTTTGTTGATAATCGCCAGCTTGATCAATGTATCGAGTGCGTTTTTGCTTTCTTCGCTACCTGGAGCCGAGTCCAACAGATTCTTTGCCAGTGTTTCAAGCGCAGGAAGCAACGCAGCTTTCTCTTCCTCTGGACGCGATGCGATTAGCTTCGTCAGGGCTACCAAAGCGAACCCACCGCTTTTCTGCGCCTTCTCCGTTCCGCGATCGGTTCGAACGATTGCTTGCGACAATGCCAACGCTTGCCAGTATTGCTCCGTTCGTAAGTAGAGATATGCGATCAAATACTTGGCTTCCACAAGGTCTTCGCGTGAGTCCGATTCTCGAAACAATCGCAGAGATTTCTGGTAGCTGACAATCGCTTGCGCACGATCATTGGCAACAGCTTCCATGATCTGATTTTTTGACTCCTCGTCTTTCGCAAGCGAAAGAGTCTTTTCCGCATTCTCTGCGCGATCCAGACGAATACGCGCTTGTGCGATCGCTTCTTCAAAGTTCTTTGGCTCTGGGAGCTTTTCTTCGGTCTCTTTCTTCGCCATCGAATCCAGCCCGATAGCAGCCAACTGTTTCTTTACCAACTCCTGATGCGGTCCGCGAATCTTGAATAGATACTGAAGGCTCTCACGCATTTCTCGACGATTGCTGCGAACTAAGCCGTCTTCCTTCTTCTCGTCGAGCGTTTGACCCCACGCCATTCTGGCTTCCACCAAAGCCATCTGCAAATCAATCCAGTGTGGCTCGCTTTTCTCTTGGTTCGAAGCTGACTTGAGTGCATCCACGCCGCGTTGGATGGCAGGTTCGTATTTGGGTGGCGAGTCCAGTAGATCCAATCGAATCAGCCCAGCAATCGATTCGATCTTCCAAGTACGAAAGATCCCACCTTCGTTCACATCCGCAACCCGAGTGAAGCTTTCTCTCGCCTCTTTCCATTTTCCCAATTTGGATTGAACCTGGGCTCGATAGAGCAGGCTTAACATTCGTCGACCGGCCTCTTTCGAGCCGGAGGTCTTATCTACGATTTCTGAAAGTTTCTTTTCCGATTTTTCTAGCCAACTGCGCCATTCTGCGGAATCTTTATCGTAGGTTTGACTGACAAACTCCAGTGTCTTCGCTTGTAGTATCTCCGCTTGCCGGTAATCCGCGCGATACTTTTCACGGCGTTGGATATCCTCTTCGGATTGTGCTCGGTTCCCTGCCAAGCCTTCCAGAATAGGCTTCAGCTCTTCGTTGATACTGACGTAGAGTTTGTTGGCGTCGAGAAACCACTGCCGAGCTTTTGCCTTTAGCTCGGATACTCTAGTCTGGTTTGTTTCTGTTTTGCTTTCTTCCATTGCCGCTTCGGCACGCGATCGAAGCAGGTCTCCTAACCGTGTTTGCGCTTCGCTTCTCCGAGTATGGTTCGGCGATGATTCGATAAACGACTTCAGGCCTGACTCAATCGAAGTCATGCGCTCTTCGACAAGCTTTGGCGACTTTAGCTCAGGCAGAGACTCCTGCTCCAGAAGGATTCTCTCGATAGCAAGATCTGCTTTGAAGCTGGCCGGTAATCGATCTCTTTTTTCTGCCAACTCCAAATACTTTAGACCGGTCTCGAACATCCGTTCTTGCTTCAATCGCTCTAAGAATCGCTTGGCAGGCTCCTCCGCTATGCACGGCCCCGCGTTGGTTTCGAGCAAAACGATCGCGACTGCGATCGCCCAGGAACGTTTCGAGAGCGCCTTTCCCCTCAAGCCTACTGTTTTGGATGAAGAATGAAATGAATGAAACCTATCCATGTCCGCACGGCCGAGTTGCTGGAAGAGATGAGAAGACGTCGTGTTCCCTTAGTATAGCGTATCGTTTGTCATTAGGTATCTTTTGGTCGATTTCGACCGTGCTGAAAAGTTCTCACCGCAGCCCGTGCGTTCCCAAGCGATTGCCATGCAACAATAATTACGAACCCCAGGGAGAGCTATCCCATCGATACAGAGTATCTTGAATGCTCTCTAAATCGTCCGCCGCCTTTGGAGCCGTGGGCGATGGCTCTGAGGTCGTACCCGCCTCCCCGAAAAGTTCCGAAGAAGCACTCGACTCGTCCTCTGCTGCGGCTTGTTGAAACGCCTGGTTGATGGTGGCGCTATTCGAATTCTGGATTGCGTCAGAATCGGACGAAGTGCCAGTCTCAGTATCCTTTCGAGCGGAATTGAAAGGGTGCGTTCCGTGTTGAAAGGCAAAGGATTCTTTCGCACCATCAACAACCTCGACCAATCGCAGTCCGTTGGCCAATGCAATCCCCCGGCAATCTTCATACTCGGGGGAGAAATCGACTTTACCACTTGGAAGCTTTGCAATCTTTCCAGAAACTGTCCCCCAGAGAGTGTCGATTTCAATCTTGGCCCTCGGAATGAACGAGCGCGACTGCTTCCGGTGGCGGATCCCCAAAGTGCCTGTATGCTCGAACAAGACTTCTTCCATTCGTTTCCCATCTTCTCGACGACACAGAACTGTCAGCAAGACACCAGGTCGATTCTTCTTCATTTGGATGGGAATCGTGAAGACGTCGAGCGCACCGTTCTTCCATGCCATCTCCATTGCAAATCCTATTTGCTCTCCACTTACATCGTCGAGATTCGTTTCCAAGATGCAGATTTGCTCCGCTTCTGTGAACTCATCGGCTGTTGAACTTTGTGAGCTCTTTTTCCCTGGCACTTCATGGCCTAGCAGAACGCGGAGCAGGTTCGGCCGGTCAGGCATTTCCCGTTGACCGGAACCATAACCGATTCTGCAAACCTGCATGGACGGCATCGGCCCAAATTCATCCACGAGCTCCGCGACGATCGCCGCACCGGTCGGAGTGGTCATTTCAAAGGGTAAGCCGCATGGAGCGATGGGCACATTAAAAAGAAGCTCTGCAGTGGCTGGAGCTGGAATACTAACCATTCCATGGGCGATTTTGATCGTCCCGGTACCGGTTGGGATCGGTGATGCATAAGCGCGCTGAATTCCTAGCTCGTCCCATGCCACAGCTGTTCCCACAATGTCGACGATCGAATCGATGGCTCCGATCTCGTGGAAGTGTATTCTTTCCAAAGTCGTACCATGAACCTTGGCTTCGACTCGGCCCAGTCTTTCAAAGATCCGCATTGCTATGTCTTTTGCATTCGTCGAAATCGTGCTCCGTCGAATCATTGCGAGGATCGTGCTGAGATTACGGTGAACGACCTGGGGCGGATGGTCGACGGAAAACAATATTCCGCGAAACCCTTTGCGAGACGTTTGGCTCGCGGTCATTGTCGCACCTGTCAGGCCCATGGAGCTCACGGCTGACTGGATTGCAGCCAGGTCTGCACCTGCATCCAGAAGAGCAGAGACGGTCATGTCTCCACTGATACCGCTCAAACAATCTAAGTATGCAATCTTCATCGTTGTCCGCTCATGGTATTAGAGATAGCCGTGACCTTTTTCGATCGCTACTCGAACGACACACGCCTAGAGAGACATTGTAATTGGCCCGATTGGACGGGACATCCGATTAGGAAAACTCGACGCGAGCTTGAGCGTTCATGCTCTTCTTGGCCGTATCAAGAATATGCAAAGCTATACAAGTATCTTCCAAATCACTGGCTTTTCGAACTAACGAAGTGACTGCGCGGTGGAATTGACCTAGCATCTGCTGTCCAATCGATAGTTCGGTGTCGAGTGTTTCTTGATGCCTGCCTGCCCCATCAAACCAAACGAGGGTCGAAGGCAGATCGACGAATGCCAAGCCTCTTTCGCAGCAGACTTGGATTGCGGCCGGCGGTCGGTAGTTGATCGCCTCGTTCCAAACCTCTGGGATGTAAGCCCCACAGCTTATCTGTGCCAAAATCGCTTGGTTATCTGTCTCGGGCGAACCGAAGCCAAGGCTAAACACTTGATAGTCGGCAGTCGAGGTCGACTCGGGACTCAAATGCCGTATCGCCTGCACCCAGTTTGGAGTACTGCCAACGATGTAGTTGCACCAGTCAATGAGTTCCAGCAATTCCCGCTGCGAGCGACTTTCGAGGGATCTGCCATGCCGCAAATCCCTATTCTCGCAGGCCAACCTGCGATGGCAGAACAGCAATCTAGGACGCCCAAGCCTCGTTGCAATCAATTCCTTCAATCGCAGCGTTGCAGGGGCAAATCGCCGGGAGAATTCGTTCATGAAAGCAACGCCAGAAGATTGCGTTCTTTGCTTGATTTCATTCGCGGCAGTCGAGGTCAGATCGATTTCCGAGCCACAAAAAATAGCTTTCCCAAAATCGCAGGCCGCGTAAACAGGAACCAGCCGGTACCAATCTTCTTCCAAAACGAATATAGCGTCGAGCGATGGCGATTCCATCATCTCACGAAAACTACCAAAAGACGTGGCGTCTAGCTCACGGGCCGAGTTTTCCGCTAAAGCCTGTACACTGTTGTAGACGCCGATGACCTGAAACCGATCACGCATCGAACGAAATGCTGGAAGGTATCTAGACTGCCAATCACGCCCCTGGCCAACAACTCCGATGCGAAGCTTCATACAAAGGGGCTTTACCGCTTAGTGCGCTTACTCTTTGCGTTCCCTTGACGGACTTTATATCGTGGATTGCTTTTGCAAATAACGTAAATGCGTCCACGTCGGCGCACCACTTGGCAATCAGGATGTCGATACTTCAACGCCCCAATGGACGAAACGACTTTCATTCTCTATCAACTCCAACAAATCGAGGGCTGGGAGCGGCCTGAATCGGACACAACCTGGTCGAAAATCGACGCAGCGGAACGGCGCAGTATAACGATTCCCAAATTCGCATCAATCTCAAAAAAGAAGGAAAATCAACATGCAGCCAATGCATATCCATGTCGTTCCGCTTCCCGGACATCGATGGACTCAAAGCATGGAGTCTTTTGCCAAGACCGTCTCTGATTGGCCAGGAATGTACTTTGAGATGGATGGATCTTTTGTGTGGGTTCGCGGGTCCAATTCTGAAGACTCTCGCTCACAAATAGATGGCATGCTCTACGATCGGAACGATTCTATCGAGTACTTCGATCTAAAGGGCACCGCGACCAAAGATAGCTGGTTAGAGTTATTCAACGCTATTCTTGGAAAAACTTCGAAAACCTGCAATCTTGACGAACTGGACGAAAATCTTCGCGTTCACACGGTATCCCGTGGCGAATACAAATCGGTTCGCCAATTCATCCAGACCATTGACGGCATTTGAGCAAAAAAAAGACTCGCTCCCAATTTTGGCAGCGAGTCTCTACGACTTCTAGTGTCTCTTTTCCCGACTTCTAGCCATTACGAAGGATATCGTCGGCAAGGCCTGAAAACAGATCATCCTCGCCTGAACCGTCGACGGAGGAAAAATAGTCTGCCAAGCTCCATTCTTCGTCTTCCTCGCCCTCAGCACTCATCATCGGGATGTACATCGAATCAATAACCGAGTCGATTGAATCAAGCTTCGCAAAGGGCGTGTCAACCAAGACTGCATTCTGCGAATTGCTCACGAATAGTGGGGCTGCTTCCCCTTCCCCTTCTCCTTCTGCCCCGGAACTAGGTACCGTCGGATTGTTCAAGAAATTGACGACGCCCAGAACGTCCAGCGCGGATAGCATCCCATCGGCGTCCACATCGAAATAATACTTCTCACTACTTTCACCCGAAGCACCTGGTCCGGAATCTCCAGCTAAGAGACCACCGTTTCCAGAATTGAGCGAATTCACCAGGATCAGCACGTCGATAGCAGACACAAAACCATCGTTGTCGACGTCATAGGCGTTTCGAAGATTGGTAAACCCTTCGCCGCTACCTGTTCCTCCTCCGCTGCCTGTTGCCCCGACAATCGTGACACTGTCATTGATGTATCGAATCTGGCTTATAGGAACGGGGGATGTCGGATCGAACATCAACGTGTCATGGAAAGGCGAGATATCCGCAGGATTTCCAATGAACTCGGCAATGGAATTCAACAATGCAGAGGGGTTAGCTACCAACGTGACGACAAATTGAAGCTTCTCCGAGAGCTGTTCATCTAGAGGGAATGGGTTGCTGCTGCTTTGGAACGAACCAATTTCGTTGATCAATCCAGGAATCCGAACGTCCCCAGATCTTCCAGAGCCGTATTCGGGACTATACGAGACTTGGAAAAATGGCGCGCTGGCTGTACTCTTCACCGTAACCAAGCCTGAAGAATAAAGGACGTCTTGGAAGGCGGCGAACACACCGTCGACATTCGGTCGAGTCGTATCGCCCAAACGGAGATCTCTTACGAATCCGCGAAGCTGGAATTCCGACCCTCGAGTGATTTGAGTAATCTCCTCACCCGCCAAATTGGTTACCGAAAGTCGAAGATGCAGCTTGTCATCTCCCTGAACTTCGGATTGAGTTCCTACCTGTACCGTTACGGTTGCCGTCGACTGGAATCCGCGAGCATCTTGAATGACATACTGGAATTGATCCGTGCCTGTGAAGTCAGTTCTCGGAGTGTAGGTAATTCTATCATCCGCAAAATTCGATGGCGTACCGTTTCGATCGATAGACACTTGACCGCTCGCGGGATCTCTAACTTGTACGATTTGAATAGGTGCCGAAGAACCTACGATGTCATTCCTTAGTACATCGATCGTGGAGGGTGTTCCTGCAGTCAATCGAGCGGGTGAATCATCCACTGCGAATGGGAAGTTCACTGTATTAGGAACGATCTCAATTCTTGAGCGACCATAGCTAATTCTTGATTTGGAAACCGTGGAGCGTGGTTCGTTGTAAAACGTCACATCGCTTGCAGGAACACGATCCGCCGGATCGCCAACAAATTCGGCCAAACCTGCATTGTTCGCGTTGAACACCAAGTCCGCTACCTTCAACGGATCCGGAGAATCCATTGGTGCCGAAGAATTCACAAACGCGCCAAGCTCATCAATAATCCCAGGAATTCCAGCCGATCCTCCTTGACCATTGAGATACGGGGATGCGAAAGCCACTTGGAAGTCGAAACCGTTTGATGCTACAGGGGAAGCAGGCGCCACCAATCCTGAATTGTAAAGCATGTCGAGATACGCGGAGAACACCCCTGGATTCACTACATTCCCAGGAGGAGTCTTGGCACCTTCGATTTCTGGTCGCAAATCGTCGACGAATACCGATACTCGGAACTGTTCACCTTGACGAATCTCCGTGATCTGTTGGCCCGCCATGTTGAAGAAGCGGAAGCTGAAGGCTGCCAAATCATCTGCGAACGCGCCTGGGATCGTATGAACGGTCACATTGGCTGTCGTCGATTCTCCCAAAGCATCGGTCGCGGTGTACTGGAAGAACTCTGTACCACCAAAATTCGGAGCTGGTGTGTATCGAATACTCAATCCACCGGAACCGATAGTCACCGAACCAGTGCCGCTGTACTGCACACCGGTGATGACCAGCGCACCCCCTCGGCCTTCTATATCGTTAGCCAACACATTGAGAGGGAAACCTGACGAGTTCGTCGTTACCTCAAACGAGTCATCGACGCCGACTGGATTCAGGAACTGAGCAAGCACCGAAACGGTGACCTTGGCGGTTTCAGTTCGGCCACTCGCATTGCGAACGGTGTAGGTGAATTCGTCCGTTCCGATAAAGCTCAACGGCGGAACATAATTCACTCGGTTGGTTGCGGTGTCGATGGTGACCCGTCCACCGCGAATCCCTGCACTGACCCCAACGATGGTCCATGGTTCGCCTGGCAGTGCAAAGTCGTTTGCCAACACGTCAATCACATTCGATCGACTGTTCCTGGCTACCGAGACGGTGTCGTTTTGTAGTAGCGTTCGAGGACCATCGCCGATATTGAAAACATAATCTTCAACTTCTCCTGTTGCCGTACGGCCTGCAGGTCCAAGATTCTGAGCTTGGGACAATCGGAACCGAGCAAAGCTACGCGAAACGGCGCCCGAAGGAATCGTAAACGACGGTGACACGACTCCTGAGGACGATACCAAAAGGTTGCTTACGATTTGTTCGCCAGCATCGGACCAATCTCCATCACCATTGAAGTCCATCCAGCCTTGAATGTACGCTGGCGATCCTGTGGTGTTCGTAACGTTGAACCGAAGAGCATTCGCACTGTCCGCACGAACGAACGGAGTCAGCGGTGCTACTCCGTCTTCATCATCAATGACGCCATTAGCACCAATCAACCCCACGGTATCATCTGCATCTGCATTTTGCGATGGCTGACCATCTGGATCCGAGTCCCACTCCACACCCAGTCGTAAACCAACCGTTGCGCCGTGCGAAGCACCACCCTGCGCTCGTGTTGTCGGATACGGAGCAGGAGCATCTCCCCAATCTGCCGATTCCGCATTTCCAAAGTTGAATCCTCGCAACGGGTTCACACCATCATAGGTTACCATATGCTCGCCGCTGGCAGGGAATGTTTGTCGGAAGCCAGCTTCGACGACTTCGCGAATCGCAAACGATCCTGCGCGAGGAGGAGTCAAACTGAACGATCCATCTGCACCGGAAATACTAGCAGGTTCACCGATATCAGGGCGATCGTCTCCATCGAGATCTAGATAGATGTAAACACCAGCAAGTCCAGGCTCGTTCACATCGCGAACACCATCCGCATTCAGGTCAAGCCACTTAAAGCCTGTCGCAATATTCGAAGGCAGTACCGAACCAAAGTTCGCGGTCGAGCTCCCCGAGGTGGTTACGGTTACAGACTTTACCGTTTCCGTATCGACCGATGCAATCCAGCTCGCGGCTCGGTTAATCCGCACATTGTAGGTGCCAGCGGCTACCAGAAGTGAAAATGCGCCATTAGCGCCTGAAGTGGTTCGCGGTTCGCTCAGGTCGCGAACACCGTTGTTATTGAGATCGGCGAAGACTTCCCAATTTGCAATTCCCTCTTCATTCTGTTCTTGACGACCATTTCGGTTCTTATCGTTGTAAGCAACGCCTACAATAGATCCTCCGACTTTACCCGTCGAAGCACCAAAAGCGATTTGCTGTGGCAAGTTGTTGACGCCACCGCCATCCGTCGTCTCGCCTAGATTGAACGTATCATTAATGAAATAAACAGGCTCATCGTCGGCGTTACCCCACAGACCATCACGACCGTAGGTGTTGAACAAGAACCCATCCATGATGGTATAGACGTTATTCGTGAAGCTAGAGTGGGGCACACCCAAGATATGGCCTGCTTCGTGAACAATGGTGTCTGCCACATCCTGAGAAAAAACGTCCGCTGCGGTAACGTTTCCGGCACGAGGTGTTGTTCTCGACGTGCCGACGGAAATATCGAGCATCGTCAACGCTGTCTCTTCTCGATTGAAATTGCCGAAATCAATCGACTCGGCAATCCCATACACCGAAGCAGCTGCTGGAATTCCAAACTGAGCATTCGTGCCACCCACAAACTGCCTGGAAACATTCGGCTGCCCCCATGGATCTGGGTGATCATAGCTGTTTCGGATCTCAATATCGAAATCCCCTGGTTTGCCCGTGTCTGAATAGAAACCATTGAATCCATCAACTCGACCAATTCGATCGCGTAGCTTCGCTTCCACTCTTGCAATGATATTGCGGGCCAAAGGAATTTCGTCCTCGGGCCGTAGATTCAAAGATGGAAGAATCTCACTCATCGCTGGCACACGTACAGTACGCGCTGGCTGTCCTGAGAGCACGTTCAGCCCCAGAACATCAGACCGCATAAAGCCGCCATCGAAGTCTAGAAAGAGAATTTGTTTTGTACCAATCGGCTGCTGTTCGATCGTGGGCCGATAGGTTCTTAGATTGAGGCTGTACGCCAAGTTTGCATCAGCGACAGAGAGGAAATACCGGCCATCAGTATCAATGATGTACGAGAGCGTAGCGTTCCCGGTCGTAAATCGAGGCGATTGGTTTGGAATTGGGCGACCAACCGCGGGTGGATAGAAAAGCCCTCGGCTGTATAGAAGCTCTCTTCCTTGACTATTGAAGAGTCCGAGGCCAGGCTGCAAACCACCCGTGGTCGTTATTCGAACATCGAGTATGTCGCCCTTCTTGAGATCAAATGCGTAGTGATCAATATCGAACAAGTTGCTAGTAATACCGTTCACATTGACGGCGGCATTCTGCCCAGGGCCGTTTCCAAGCGGCAGAAGCTGTGCTTGCATTCGAGTGTTGTTGGGCTCGACTTCACCCGTTGTCAATGGTGCGTTGTTTTCGCCTTCGTAGCTTTCCCCCCCACCGCCAGTACGCGCGTTCTCCAAAATGTTACCGACGTTCTGGAACGTTTGCTGATTCGGAATTCGCATCGTACCCAACGCCGAAAGTACGCTCGGGTGAAAATCGGCAGCCATCAATTCGCGTTTTTCAAGCGATTCAACACGCAGACCTCGTTTGGCTTGACGTTTTTTGGCTTTCTGCCATCGTTGAAGGAACTTCTTACCGGCAGCGAACTTACGTGGACTCAACATGAGATCCCCAGGTGGAAAACGGTTGGAAAAGAAACGCAGTCTGCTTGAAAAATACTGTGATTCACCCCAAAAAAAAGTGATTACAGCAACAAGCGAAATTCCATCGTAGTTGGACACCTTAGCGTGTCAACAAAACGATCCTGGAGTACGATGCGGGATTTGGCGGCAAAGTTCCTTTCGATCGTTATTTTTGATACATCCGGACCTTATCCCTCGGCACGCAACCATCCCAAGCCTGACTCGAAGTCAAGGGTTACCTTTTTGCAGTTCGAAAAATGAGCCAATCTCAGGAAAAAGCAAGCAAACAACGGTTCACGGCACTCGATGTATTTCGTGGAGCCACCGTCGCTTTTATGATTTTGGTCAATAATCCAGGCTCCTGGTCCGCCATGTTTGAACCTCTCCAGCACGCGAGTTGGCACGGTTGCACACCGACAGACTTGGTTTTTCCATTTTTTCTGTTTGCGGTCGGCAACGCACTTGCTTTCGTACTTCATGCTCTCCGGTCCGAGCCTGATTCCACAGTTTGGTTCAAGATACTGCGCCGAACCGCATTGATTTTTGCTATTGGGTTGTTTTTGAATGCCTTCCCCTTTGTTGAATGGTCCAAGGAGAGCGGCGCCCTCGCTTGGAAAGACTTCAGCACTTTTAGGTTCCTGGGTGTACTGCAACGTATCGCCCTCTGCTTTGGGGCCGCCGCAATTCTGGTCCGCCTGCTTGCCAGGGACGGGAAAACTCACAAGATCCTGATGGTTAGTGCAACAATTCTGCTGGTTTACTGGGGGCTTTGCTGGAGGCTCGGCGACTCGAGCGAACCCTACAGCCTGAATGGTTTCTTTGGCACATCCATCGACCGCGCCGTACTTGGCGAAAAGCATCTTTATCGAGGCGAAGGCGTCCCGTTCGATCCGGAAGGACTCGTTAGCACTCTTCCCGCGATCGTCCAAGTCCTTTTGGGCTGGTGGGTGGGGCAACTCATTGTTTGCAATCGGACGGACCTAAGCATGGTCCAATCGCGAATTTTTGTTGCTGGCATTTACTTGCTGACTATCGCATACGTTTGGCAAGGAGTCTTTCCGATCAACAAGAAGCTATGGACTTCGACTTTTGTGCTGCACACATCTGGCTTCGCAATGCTTAGTCTCGGAGTTCTCATTCAATGGCTCGATCTGAACACGTCCTCTGCCAAGTTAGCAAACACAGGGGAATCAGGATCCTCCTATCTGGAGTCGATCAAGTTATCATTCGCTTTCATGCTCCGAACGATCTTCGAGCCTTTCGGTAAGAATCCTCTCTTTATCTTCGTTCTCAGCGGAATGGTCCCGAGGCTTCTGGGATTGTTTCGATGGCAAATAGACTTAGATGCAAAAGGAAACTCTGTTTGGACATCTCCTCTACCTTGGACATACAAGTCTCTTTTCTCTCAGATCGGAAACGATCCGCGTTTAGGTTCATGTCTTTACTCGGTCGCGTTGCTCAGTGGGTATTGGCTCATCGCAACGGGACTGGACCGTGCTAAAGTTTACATCCGCGTTTGACCGAGACTTAAGCCGATGATTTTTTAGGTTCCGCTTGATTGAGTTTGTTGTAGAGAGTTTTCAAGCTGATCCCCAACTCTTCCGCCGCCGCTGGTTTATTCCCTTTGTGGCGATCGATCGCCTCTTGAACCGCTCGAACTTCCATGTCCTTGAGCTTGATTGGCGCATTGTTCGAAACACTTGCTCGAACCTCTCGCTTGATATGCTTGTCTGAAAAGTGTCTCGGAAGATGTTGCAGCGCGATTGGTGGATGGTCGCATAAAATGGTCGCGTACTCGACCACATTGGCAAGTTCGCGGACATTGCCAGGCCAGGGGTGATTTTCAAACGCTGCAGTTGTCTCTTCGTCGAATAACTTTTCGATCGATTCGTGTTCGGGGCGATGAAGCAGATAGAGATAGCGAGCCAACAACATGCAATCATCTGCTCGTTCTCTAAGTGCGGGAACTTGAATTTCAAAGGTATTGATTCGAAATAACAAATCCTCTCGGAAGGTTTGCTCCTCGACCATTTGCTCCAAGTTTCGATGCGTTGCGCAAACCAGTCTGACGTCAACCCTGGTAATCTCGTTGTCTCCAACCCGGCGAATATCCCCGCTTTCTAGTACGCGCAGTAACTTCGCTTGCATAGGCAAAGGTAACTCACCGATCTCGTCCAGAAAGATTGTTCCTCCATGCGCATCATGAAAAAGCCCGTCTCGATGAGACTCAGCACCAGTGAAGGCGCCTTTCTTGTGGCCGAATAGTTCGCTTTCGATGAGATGCTCAGGAAGCGCGCCGCAGTTCACAGCCACGAATGGTTTGTGACTACGCAGACTGTTTTCGTGGACCGATCGCGCGACAAGCTCTTTCCCGCAGCCCGTCTCTCCTCGAATGAGAACCGAGCTATTGGTTCTGGCCACTTTATGAACGAGATTGCTTATCTCCTTCATCCTGGAGGAATTCCCGATCAGTTTAGTCGTTGCATTCGATTGCTTGTGTCGGTTCTTCGTCGCAAGTGTTTGAATTTTTAATTCTTTGCGTGCGTTGACTCGCTCGAATAGTTGGCTTAGCTCGGATAGTTTGCACGGCTTGCCGAGATAATCGATGACGCCAAACTTCAGGGCTGCAACCGCTGAATCGAGAGATTGCTTTCCCGTAAGAACGATACAGTCCATCGCTGGAGCCGTATTGCGTGCACGCTCGATCACTTGAAGACCATTCATCCCAGGCATATCCAAATCGACGATCATGCAATCAAATCGATCTTTTTCCATGGCTGCGAGCGCGGTGTAACCGTCAGGGCAAACCGTGACACGGTGTCCCATGTGCGGAATCTCCATTCGCATCAGCTCTTGCAACGATGTTTCGTCATCGACAAACAGAACAGAAAGGGAATTGCTAAGCTGCATTGTGTAACTCAGATAAGTAGGGAGGGTGATTTTCGTTCTTTACTTGTTCCGGCGGTTGACTTGGAACCACAACTTCAAATCGGGAGCCGATCCCAATACCGAGGCTTTTGGCGGAAATGTGACCGCCATGGTCTGCAATGATGCGACTCGTGATCGGAAGCCCCAATCCCGTGCCTCTTCCGTCGCGACGACGGGTAAAGAAGGGTTCGAAAAGGTGCGTCAGAACTTCATCGGTCATGCCACTGCCATTGTCCTCGATCGAAAAAGCGATCTGTTCATTGGTCTGCTGAATTTCGATCTTGACCACTCCATCGTTGCGTTTCGGATCCAGGGACTCCAGAGCGTTGGTTAGAAGATTGAGCACCACCTGCTTCATTTCCTGCGGGCTCGCCCAAGCCATCATGGCATGCGAATCAGGATGAAACTCGATCTTTCGAGCTCTGAACTGCCCAAGATGTCGTACCATTTCGACCACATCCTCAATAACCTCAGACAGATCTACGTACTGCCTCTTTTCTTCATTCCCTAAGCGTGAAAAATCGAGGAGCCTTTCAGTGATTCCCTTGCAACGAAAGGCCTCATCTTGAATTCGGCGCAGATACGATTTGAGTGTCTCAACATCGACACCTTCGGCATGTCCGTTATTCGTATCCGAACGATTCGGAGAATCGTAGAGAATCCGATGCAGTCGTGATTCCAGTGCCTCCGCACTCCATGCAATGGATGCCAACGGATTGTTGATTTCATGCGCGACTCCCGCCGCCAAGAAACCAACACTAGCCAATTGTTCATTCCGAATGACTTCACGTGAACGTTCCCTTACCTGCTCGTGGAGGTCGCGCTGAATATTGAGAAAACTCTCTACGCCGAGGTTGATTGCATTTGCCAACTCGGCTAACTCATCTTTTCGATCGGCTTCGATCCGGTGCGTGAAGTCTCCAGCTGCAACGCGCCGCGCTCCTACGAGCAGCTCTTTAAAGGGCCGAATGACGGCGATTCGGGCGTAAAGGATCAGTCCAATGAGCAAACCGACCGCTAGAAACGCACTGCCCCCCGTCAAGCCAAACCATGTTCGGTATCGGTTTCGAACCTCTTCACGAAAGCTTGCCATCCGCTTGGTCAAAAGCGTGGGAAGGGTATGGGCCAGTTCCGACAAGTGTTTCAAATCATGCAACTGTCGGATCGTTCGATAGTCAGCACCATTCTCCATAACCGAATTTTGTCGGTCGCGTATTCGATTAAGAAGCTCTGCAATCTGTGCAGTCAATTCGATTTCTTCCGATCGATCCGCAAGGAGGACATCGTCTTCCTCGAAGGATGCGAGCCTCGAGCGGTAGTTCGAGAGGATGGTACGAACCCGATCCAATTGCTTGCTGAATCGATCGTTCTGCAAAGAGATTTCGAACTCTTGATCCAACCGAAACGTCAGAGGAGACTGCAAATCAAACGACGGAAATTCATTTCGTAATTCGTCGACAGATCGCGTGAGCTCGGAGGTAATCGGCATCTCCGCAGCCCGTTCGCTGAGTGTCGTCGCCAAGTCCCGGTACGCATAGACTCCGCGAAAGCTGCTGTACCCAAGCACGGCGATAACCACCCCTAAAACCATCATCGAAACGAGTAGTTTCTTGCGAATGGTCCAGTTGTGAATGTGTGGCACTAGCATGTCAAACCCTCGTTTCATCGCACCAATGTCCCTTCCCACGGGACCCCGCGGTAGGTCGATCGTGGATAAGGTTGAGGAGGAGCCACCTGAGGCGGCGCGGCCCCACTAGACATTCCATTGTTCAAGTCGATGAGGTTCGTCACGGAGTAGCCATTTGTGTTCGGGAACGTGAATTGTGAAGAGGGTGCGCCAGTCATACCGTTCACGACATACGAATCGATCGTCACATCCAATTCGATCGGAGGATCTAACGCAGGTATCAATTGAACTTTGATTTGATGCGGAAGAGACGTTTGAACCGATGCGTAATACTCGTGCTTCGATTGCTGAGCGATCGCAACCAATCTACCGGACGGGTCTCGCAGAAATATCTGTTTGGTAAATGCAAATTGTGGATCGACCACGAGGGTACGCAGATAGATTCCAATCGGACTTTCCACCTTGGTCGTGATCTCGAGCATGCCGTCTGCTCGCGTCACCGGAGCTTGAATCATCTGATACGGATCGAGTGCGATCACCCCCAACGCTTCCACCAGCCACATCGGTGAAACAGGCAGCATCCGACGATTCGCTTGGGCTTCGAATTGCTCATGCTGTGCGTAAATCAACTCGGGTGTCATCCCGTTTCGCATCGTCATCCAAAACGCATCCTGGTTGCTTCCCAAGTCAAACCCTTTGAATCCAGCCACGGTCGCAGTCATTCGAAAGTTCCGGGGACGTAGCCACGTCAAGTTCGAGGAGAGCGATATCTCGTTATTGACGCGAACGGAAACCGAATTGGACTGAAGCGACTGTATTCCATTGGTTCGATTCAGCACCTCGGCCAATTGTTCAATGGTCGGCGGTGTTTGAAAAATCGGCGTTGGCTGAAAGTCAGGAAGTTTTCGCTTCGGAAGACATGTCGCACCTGTCGTGCAAAACAGCGACCCAAGGATAACAACAAAGAACGCAAACTCATTTCGTGGATCCCTCTGCGTTACCATCGCTTTACTCTCCACCATGAAGGAGTTCCACCAATTGAGCTTGGTATTCCTGGGATCTAGCGGCGTCAACCGGTTCCAGCGGTACTAGCAGAATCCGCTCTTCGTGCGCGACTCTCAAGGAAAGTGTGGAGGCTGTCTCGGAACTTTGTTCGGACGCCTCTGCATCATCCACCAATACTCGGCGACGTATCAATAATAGAGCCAACAAGTAAGCGATTGCACCCTTGCCAGGTGACTCCAACAGATTCTCCAACGTGTTGATCAAAACAGAGTTGGGTGCTAGCGATTGCCCAGTGGAGCGTTTTTGAGGAATAACCGAACGCCACCAACCGACGGTCTCACTGTTAGGGCCAGGCCAGTTCTCTGGGGCGAAATCGCGTCGAACGAGATCTCCCCCTTTTTGCATAATGGCAGATACACAACGGTCCCCTGGTTGGAGAGGCCGATCACTGACAAAACACTTGCGAGAGCTTTTCTGAATTGCGTAGTCCTGCATTCTGTTGGCTTTTAGCAGAATCAGAGACCGACAGCCAGATCAGTCGATGTTCTCAATCATGGTTGGAACAGCCGGCTCCGTTTCAAAGAGACGATATCCGGAAGCGAGGAGAATGGATCGACCGAGCACATAAAATGAAAGCCCCATCGTTATGCCAGCGATGTCAGCATAAAAGTCGAGCCAATCTGCGGTGCGCCCGACGGGAATCTGCAATAGTTCATCAAGGCCAGCATAAACAATCGTCACAAAGAGCGCGATCAAGACATTGATCGACCGCACCTTGCGTGTGGGTATCGCCCAAGCCACAAGAAACGATAGGCCTGCGAACGCTCCAGCATGGAGTAACTTATCGTTTGCGCGGATTTGGCTCAAATATCGGGCTGGTATATGAGTGCCTATAAACAACAGAACCCAATAGACGGCCAGCGCAATTATTGCCCAACGCAATCCATAAATGGTTGCCTTCATATTCAGCGGACCAATCTCTGAAGAACGAAATTGGGCGTCGATTGACGCCCAATAGTCGTATCTAGTCGAAGGGGACGGTTCAAATCAATCCCACCACCACTGAGATTGCTTGAGGTCCGCAGGAGCTCCCATCTTTTCTAGTTTCGTCTCGACTTCCTGATCGATGGTCACGGCAGATGGATCGATCAGCTTTCTCGCTGCGATATGAACGCCGCCACCAATGGGAGTCATCAACTGCGAATCCTTCCACACAGCGTTGATCGCCGTTTCCACTTGGCTCACTTCGGATCCTCGATTGACGGCAAACCGCGACTCATCTTCAAAGGCTCCCAAATTCCAGCCCGCCTTTTCGTACAAATCGCGATCTTGGATGAATGCCGCCGCGATACTCATGTCAAACAAGTTTCGCATTTCATGAAATACAGGGGTCGCGTCTGCAATCATGTCAAACTTCTCAGTGAACTCCTGCGTGAAACCTTTGCTCGCAGGGTCTGCCTTTCCTGTTCTTTTTCTATTTCCATCTTTCTGAACCCCTTCAAGTTCTCCAGACAGCTTCACCCCTCTACCTACCAACCGCATCGCATTTCCTGATTCGTTCGAAGCCACCGTCGAGTAATCTGCTTCAAAATACCAACGCTGAAGAGCATTGGAACCGGCGCTCGGACGACTTCGTTCGATCCAGGTGGACATCGGTACCATCGGGTCTTGCAGCCCGATTCCAATAAGTTTCATTCGATAATCAGCTTCCACAAGAACTCGAGCAAAGTGCGTGGTGCTGGGAACGCCGCGGATCGATACGGTTTGCAATCCCAGCGCGTTTTTCATACCTACAAGCAAAGGGCGAACATCCTTGGGAGCCTGTCCACCAAACTGTGCGTTGAATTGACTCATTCGCTTCAATCCCTCAGGTGTGGGATCTATCGAACAACCGATCGAACGAGTAGCACCGCCGTTGGGTCCGAAAGCACGTAGTGCGACAATCAAGTCATCGAGTCGGAGAGTCGCTCGTCCCGAAGATAACCCGACGATTCGCTGGGCCGCGTCCACGTACCACTGATCCGCAGGACCTGCGATGACAATGTCTTTCGTCTCTGGCAAATAGAAAACATACTCAAGGCGTTGAAGTCCTGCGAGCCCCCAAACTTCTGTGGAGAGTTCCCTCCCAGCAGCTAATTCACTAGATACAAACGATTCCAACCGATTCAGTGAAACCATTCGCATCGGCGATGTCTTTAGCTGACCACGCGGTGTGTTTTGCAACGCTGCCATTCTCTGCGCCGTGGCAACACTCGGATCAACCTGCATCACCCGCAAAACGCCAGTCGCATCAATATCAATACCTGCAACACCGGGATCATTGTTGTTGTTGTTATTGTTGTTGTTATTGTTGTTGTTATTGTTGCCGCCGCCACCGCCGCCACCGCCGCCTTGAGCCAACAACGGCCCGCAACTGCTGCAAAAAATAGCCGCGATGGCCAGTGTACAAGCTGTACGCAGAGGGAATTTAAAACGCATGCCAAGCAGCCTTGTAGTTTGCGATAAGTCGATAGGAATGAGCAATGGACGGTCCTGGAGTGGGACGCGTACTTCTCAAGAATAGTTGCCCCATCGCATGTTCGCAAGAATTTGGTGGCACGTCCTCCCAACAACTCTTTAGGTTTTTTCGTGAAATCCGTCAGAATGCCTCCAGCTTTCTTGACCGGAACAACCAGAAAATGCTATTTCAACCGTTCTCGAAGATGTTCTTGAATCAACATTATTGCAAAGTCAGTCCGTGGGCAATCGTCGATTTCCTCTTATTTTCAGCCTTATTTGTGTTGCCTGGCTTTTGCCAGGATTGACTCTGTTCGGCCAACCACAGGTTCAGCTCCCTCCCCAACCGACCTCCTCTCCGTCAACAGCCCCAAACGTGGGGGCTGGAGCCCCTTACGGCACGACCCCCTACGGTACGACCCCCTACGGTACGACCCCTTATGGTACGACCCCCTACGGCACGGCCCCTTATGGCACGGCACCCACCTATTACACGCCCTCGGCAACTAGTTTCGATCCTTACTTTCGCCCAAGCACCGCTGCTCCGATGTTCAATTCCCCCAATTGGAATCTCGGAAATCTATTCAATTATTACTTGGGACAAACCTCTGCCCCTGTCATTCCGCTAGGTCCTGCCAACTATCCAACCTACGTTCCGCCCGGAACACCCCCTTCCTTCAGCACGCCACAGACCTTCAGCACGCCACAGACCAGCAGCACGCCACAGACAAATCCTTGGTCACAACCACCGGGATACTACCCCAACAGCGTTTACCCCAACAGTACGCCCAATGTCCTCTATCCTGGAACTGGCAATCAGCCCCAATACACCAATGGGAACTACTACAACCCCTACATGACCCCGTCCTTAACCTCCTTGTCGTCCAGTGTTAGCTATGGAACAAACGAAGTCGTTCGCTTGTGTCAAGGTGCTCGCTTTCGGCATACATGGCTCAACGGGACTGGCGATTTCAACAGTAAAGAACCGACCTCACTCGAGATCAACGATACGGATGTATCACTCGTCTTTGCAATTCCTAACTTTTTCAATAGCACGAGGTCGTTCTTTATCATCCCTTCCTACTCGCACCATTTATGGGATGGACCGCGTATCGCAGGAAGCGATCTTCCTAGCAAAGCCTTTAGCGGTTTTCTGGACTTTGGCTGGGACACGAACCCAACGCAGACATTAGGACTCGAACTCGGAGGGAGAATTGGTGTCTTTGCAGATTTTGACGCGATCAACTCGGACAGTGTGCGGTATCAGGGAAAGCTATTGGGCCGGTTGCGATTGACGCCAAACTCTACATTTCGACTAGGAGTATTTTATCTGGATCGAAACAAAATCAAACTACTTCCCGCTGGAGGTCTGCTTTGCACTCCGAACCAAGATTCACGCTTCGATCTTTTTTTTCCGGAGCCCAAGGTCTCTCACTATGTTTCCACACTGGGAAATAAAGACATGTGGTGGTATTTGAGCGGTTACTACGGCGGTGGAAATTGGACCATCAAAAGGGCAGACCAATCCGAAGACGAAATCGATATCAACGATATTCGAGTCATGATTGGAATGGAGTGTGGACGGTCTGAGCAAATCCGACAGGGCTATCGCTGTGGATTTATAGAATTGGGATACGCCTTTAATCGCGAGTTGATCTTTCGTCTCAATAGCGAGAACAACCTAGAACTCGACGACAGCATCGTCGTCCGAGCGGGTTTCGCGTACTAGACTAGCGTTCTGGCAAATCTTGCGTTGTGGCAAATAAATCTTGTCATTAGCAAACAAAAAGAGGCACGTGCTAAAGTGCCTCTTTTGGATTTATTGAAGTCTTTTCTCAAGCAGCCAATCGACTCGAACTAGCTGATAGACTTGATCGTCTTGATGATTCGCGAAGTGATCTTGTATGGATCGGCTTGCGAGTTCGGACGACGATCTTCGAGGTAACCTTTGTAACCATTGTTTACAAAGCTGTGAGGGATGCGGATCGATGCGCCTCGGTCAGCCACACCGTAGCTGAACTTGTCAATCGATTGCGTTTCGTGAAGACCCGTCAAACGCAAATGATTGTCAGGACCGTACGCGGCAATGTGTTCGTCGCGGTACTTGTCAAAGGCAGCCATAAGTTTCTCGAAGTATTCTTTGCCACCTTCATCTCGCAATTTGCTTGTCGAGAAGTTTGTATGCATCCCTGAACCGTTCCAGTCTCCCTTGATCGGCTTGCAGTATAGTTCGATATCCAAACCATACTTCTCAGCCAATCGAATCAAAAGGTATCGAGCGATCCACATGTCATCGCAAACCTTCTTCGATCCCTTGGCGAAGATTTGGAATTCCCACTGCCCCTTCGCAACTTCTGCGTTGATCCCTTCCAAATTGATACCAGCGTCCAACGCAATATTGATGTGCTCTTCGACAACTTGTCGAGCGATGTCACCAACGTTCCTGTAACCGATTGCAGTGTAATAAGGCCCTTGGGGAGCTGGGTAACCACCGTCAGGAAATCCTAGAGGGCGACCGTCCTCATAGAAAAAGTACTCCTGCTCGAACCCAATCCACAGGTCATCCATGTCGTCCACTGTATTGCGGAAATTGGATGGGTGCGGTTCGCCATTCGGCAACATAACCTCGCACATAACGAGAAAACCGTTGACGCGCGTACTGTCCGGATAAAGTGCCACAGGCTTCAGAATACAGTCGGAACTCTTTCCTTCCGCCTGTTGGGTAGAACTTCCGTCAAATCCCCACAAGGGAAGATCGGAGACACTCTTTGGGGCTGCATCCACAACCTTCGTCTTGCTGCGGAGGTTTGGCTCGGGCAAATAACCGTCCAACCAAACATACTCGAGCTTATATTTCTTTTCAGAAGACATTCAGCTACATCTCTCTTACTAAAAGACTCAAAAAACTACTCGATTGAGTGACTGCTGTATCCTCCCCTGTTCGCCAACGTGATGAGAACACGTATCCTCATCCCGCTTACCAGAAAAACATTTTGGTACGAACACCCCTAAGTGAATCGTGCTTCTCGACATCTTTTGGAGTCTGCTCTACCCAAATCAGCCCAAAGGAAATCGTTCGGTTATTATAGGGATCCTCCCTGAACCTAACCGGCCGCCTAAAGCGAATCACAAAATGTTAAGCTGGTATTGCTCAACCGAGCCAATACCTTAACTATGTGGACTTCAGTCAGCAAGCGATCCGCAAAGTTTCTTTAATCCTCACACACGTAATCAAACAGGCTAATGATGCATGCAATGCCTATCATGTTGGGTGTCCTGGCTGCGATGGCGATCGCCTACCGGTTCTACAGCGCATTCCTCGCCGCCAAGGTTGCCGCTCTTGACGAAACGCGTGATACTCCCGCTGTACGCCTCGATGACGGTCAAAATTACCATCCAACAAATCGATGGATTCTTTTCGGCCATCATTTTGCCGCCATCTCTGGGGCCGGCCCCCTCATCGGCCCTGTTTTGGCCATCCAATTCGGCTACATGCCCGGACTAATCTGGCTTATCGTCGGTGTCTGCTTGGCAGGTGCCGTCCAGGATTTTCTAGTTTTGGCCGCCAGCGTTCGGCATGACGGAAAAAGTCTCGCCGAAATCGCTAGAACCATTCTGGGACCGACCGTTGGGTGGCTGGCATCTATCGCCATTCTGTTCATCGTCATCATCGCGTTGTCCGGCCTCGGTGTCGTTGTCGTCAAAGCACTCGGTGGCGAACAAGTGAATTTGCCCGCTGGTACCAAAATCCAATACTCAGGCGAGCTTGAGAAAACAGCAACACCAAAAGGCACCGAACTGAAGGTCCCCGAAGGAGCAAAGGTGGAATACACCTTAGGTTCATCCGTTCGAAGCGAAAGCTTTCGGCTCCGGATTCCAACGGACGCAACTGCCGCCGCACTCGCGACTGAAGGCACCATCGATATCCCTGCGCAATCCGCCGAACTGATTCCCGGAAGCTCCTGGGGTACCTTTACGATTTTTTGTACCATCCCCATCGCATTGTTTGTGGGATTGTACATGTACAAATTCAGAAAAGGACACATCGTAGAAGCTTCAATACTGGGTGCGATCGGCGTGTTGGGGGCTACGGTCGCTGGCAATTGGATTCCAGGTTCGCTGCTTGAACCTTATTTTTCTCTCTCGCGTGAAGGGGTCACGCTTTCCATTTGCATCTATGGCTTCATCGCTTCGGTGCTACCCGTTTGGTTGCTTCTGTGCCCACGCGACTACCTTTCGAGCTTTCTCAAGATTGGAACCATTATCGTCTTGATCGGCGGCATTCTCATCGCGAATCCGAAATTGCAAGCCCCTGCGCTGAATGAATTCTATGCAGGTGGCGGCGGACCAACCTTTCCAGGAGCGGTCTTCCCGTTTGTGTTTATCTGCATCATGTGCGGAGCCATCTCCGGTTTTCATGCTTTGGTTTCGTCCGGTACCACCCCCAAGATGATCTCCAACGAAAAAGATATTCGCATGATCGGCTATGGAGCCATGTTGATGGAGGGACTAGTTGCTGTATGTGCTTTGATTGCAGCCGCTTCCCTTCCAGTCGGTGACTACTGGGCCATCAACATCGATCTGAGTAAAGTAGAGTTATATACCAAAACGCTCACGCAAATGAACGCAGACGTCGACCACCTTCAAGAACTTGAACGACAAGTGGGCGGCGAAACACTCCGAGGCAGAACCGGTGGTGCTGTCACGTTGGCCGTTGGAATGGCTCAGATCATGACCGACGCGATGAAGAAATTGTCGTCGAGCATCTCGATCGATGGTGTGATCAAGTACTGGTTCCATTTTGCTATTATGTTCGAAGCATTGTTTATCTTGACAACGATCGATACGGGGACGCGCATCGCGCGATTCCTGCTTCAAGAAATTCTTGGCAAAGTTCATCCTCAGTTTGCCAAAATGGATTGGATGCCCGGTGTATTGCTCAGCACAGGCTTAGTCACGTTGGGTTGGGGAGGATTGATTTGGAGTAGCTCTATCGACACAATCTGGCCGATGTTCGGGATCGCCAATCAATTGTTGGCTGGAATCGCCCTGTGTGTTGTTACCACTTGGATGTTTCAGTCGGGGCGAGGAAAATGGAGTTTGGTGACGATCCTACCTCTTTGCTTCATCGCAACCACGACATTAACTGCCAGCGCGCAGATGGTTCAAACACGGTTCTGGCCGTCATTCTCGAACGGAGTAAAGACCAGCAACCTTGGTCAGGCTTTACAAGGCGGCTTATGTACCCTCGCTATCGTGTTTCTTATCGTTTGTTTTGTAGTGATCGTCGGAGCTTCCATCGCACGCTGTGTCACTTTTTCTAATCATCAGTCGAATTCCAACCAGCCAGCGAAAGGATAAAGAATTGTCGCCCAATCAAGATCAGGGACGCCACGGCGTCGTGGCCGTTATTCGAGAACAAGATAAGTTGCTTGTGATTCGGCGATCGGAATTCGTGCGAGCCCCGAATTTGTTGTGCCTCCCAGGAGGTGGTATCGAAACAGGCGAGAGCTTCGAACAAGCGATGCACCGTGAACTGATGGAAGAGCTACAATTACAGGTGGATATCGAACGGCATTTGTGGTCTTCTGAAACTCGCTGGGGTACAAAACTCGAGTGGCTCCTTTGCCACCGCCACCCCGGTTCCGAGCCTATCGCAAACACCGCCGAGGTTGCCGAGTTCTATTGGCTTTCTATCAATGAAATGCGCCCTCGGAATGATTTGCTCGGGAGTTTGCCCGATTTTTTCAACGCGATCGATGCACAAGTGATTCGCTGGTAATTCCTTTTTTGTGAATTTCCCGCTAAATCCGTGAAAGAAAACCACTCGTATTGCGTTTTACTAGTGTAGAGCTTTCCAAGATTTCATGAAAACACCCGAATGAACTTCATAAGCTTGAGACTCGCTCAGGGAAAAGTCCTTTTCAAGCGACTTACTAATCAAAAACAAGTCTCCAATGTAAACAATCATATCGAAAGCTCGGCCTCGCTGTTCAGCGTACCAACGATTTGATTGATATCATTTTCACTCCATCTTTTTGAGAAGACTATGAAACCAATAGGGATTTTGTCTGCACACTTTGCAGCTGGCGTTTTAACGACATGCCTGGTCGGCACAGCGGTACTCTATGGACTGCAAAGCTGGAAAAGGTTTAGCTCTTCGGGATCGACAGAAATCGTTGAGCTAGGCCCCGATGTTGCAATGCCCCGGATTGTAAGAACGGCATTGGCACCTGTCGATATCGTCGACCATGCAGCATTTGAAGTTGACGCTTTTCCTCGCAGTGTTTCCGAGTCAGAACTCACCGTAGATGGACAAATCGAATTGCTTTCTGCTGAATACAACGCATCGAAGAATGAAGCGACGCGTCAGAGGCTGAGCGAACAATTATCGATTCTTAAGAACAGTGTTCGATAGGGATTCCCTTGATCAACACCCCCTTAAGCTACGATTCCTTTCACGACATCGCCGTGAATATCGGTGAGTCGAAACTGCCGACCTTGAAACTTATAAGTCAAACGCGTGTGATCGATGCCACATAAATGCAAAATGGTCGCTTGCATGTCGTGAACATGAACTGGATTTTCAGTAATGTTCCACGCGTAATCGTCCGTCGCTCCGTGCACATGACCTTTCTTCACACCTCCACCAGCCATCCACCAACTAAACGCTTTGCCAAAGTGATCGCGCCCATTCGGCTTCTCTGGATTCCCTTGCCCAAAGGGAGTTCTTCCGAACTCTGCCCCCCAAATGACGAGCGTGTCCTCTAGCATGCCTCGGTCCTTCAAATCTTGGACGAGCGCAGCCGAAGGTGCGTCGGTATCCAGGCATTGCTGTTCCAGTTGTGTATAAAGATTGTTGTGTTGATCCCAACCTGCATGCATCAACTGAACGAAACGCGTACCTCTTTCTAGCAGTCGTCTTGCGATCAAACAATTGTTTGCATACGTTCCCTTGATCAATGCATCTGGTCCGTAACGCTCAATCGTGCTCGCCGACTCTTTCGAGAAATCCAATAGATCGGGAACACTCGTTTGCATACGATAGGCCATCTCATATTGCGCGATGCGAGTGTCGATCTCTGGATCGCCGTACTCTGCAAGATGCTCTGTATTGAGTGCCGCGATATCGTCGAGAAGTGCACGTCGCGACTCTTTGCTCATGCCATTCGGATTGGCCAAATAAGGTACTGGGTCACCCGTGTTTCGAAAACGGACACCTTGGTAGCGACTCGGCAAAAAACCAGTTCCCCAGTAATAATCGAAGAACAATTGACCGCATGTTTTCCCTTTGTCACTGGATGTCATGACAACGAAGGTTGGCAACTCCTCTGTCACACTCCCTAACCCATACGACAACCACGCTCCCATGCTAGGTCGTCCTGGCACCTGAGAACCGGTCAAAAAATATGTCACCCCCGGCGCATGATTGACCGCTTCTGTGTACATCGATCGAACCAGTGTTATGTCGTCCGCTAGCGAACCGATCTTTGGCAACATGCTGCTCAATTGCATGCCACATTGACCATACGACTGAAATGGTTTGATTGCCGGAATACAGGGCCACTTGCCATTCCCGGAGGTCATGGTCGAGAGACGTGTTGATCCTCGAATCGTGTCTGGGATATCTTTGCCAACCATTTCTCGCATCACGGGCTTGTCGTCGAATAAATCAACGTGAGATGCGCCACCCCCTTGCCAAAACATCACAACCCGTTTTGCTTTCGCAACGTGATGTGGCAGATCCGTTAAGCCTGACTTCACGATCTTTGCAGGCGATGGGGTATCTCCCAAGACGGAGACACCGCTGCTTCCTAACAATGAGGCGAGAGCCGCTGTCCCGACGCCACTACCGCAACGTCCGAAGAGTTGCCGGCGTGTGACTCGAGCTAAGTTCTGCTGCAGTAAATCGTTTTGCATTATTTTCATTTCCATGTTCTATGTCGACCGACTAGATCCATCGGTTATTACTCGCGAGTCATCGCTTCGTCTAAGTTAAGAATAGCTAAGCAAATAGCAGTAAGCGATGCATGGTGAGTCGCGTCCAACGACGCATCGCGCGCAGTCGCTCCCACCGACAATAGCTCCAACGCGGATTGCGATTCCGATGCATAAAGCTGACGCTGTTTATCCAAAGCGGCGCGAAGCCGGACTGATTCCGAGTCGCTCGGCTCTCGGCACATCACGCATTGAAAAACGTAAGTGATCTGCTCGGAAACATCACTGGATTTTTTCATCGCTCTTTCCGCAAGCATTCGCGACGCTTCAACCCAAGTTGGGTCGTTCAACATCGTAAGCGCATGCAGCGGAGTGCTCGTTTGGCCAACGCGCACTTTGCAAACTTGTCGATTCGACGCATCGAACATATTGGCTGGCCCAACAGTTCGTCGCCAAAAAGTGTAAAGACTTCTTCGAAAGAGATCGCTGCTCTTCGACATTGGATAGGTGAAGTCACGCTCCTTGGTAATGGCCAGCGACTCCCAAATAGCGTCGGGTTGATACGGGTAAACGGGTTGGCCACCGATTCGCGGATCCAACATCTGACTCGCAGCGAGCGCCCAATCTCGCAAGATCATCGCAGGCATTCGCACTCGGCTCGATCGGCCGTAAAGCCGATTCTCCGGATCAAAGCTTTTGAGTATCGGTGTGAAGCGACTAGATTGTCGATAC
>Ga0207937_1000054_pt1 | contig 34379 bp, 33 predicted proteins | sample LakMenEpi04Sep11_FD_150668 | JGI IMG/M metagenome (GOLD analysis project Ga0207937, IMG submission 150668) | Freshwater microbial communities from Lake Mendota, WI - 04SEP2011 deep hole epilimnion (SPAdes) | ecosystem: Environmental > Aquatic > Freshwater > Lentic | place: Lake Mendota, Madison...
CCCCTCGGTGAAGTTCCGGGTGGTGCAGGGCGAGCCCGTCTTGAAGCCGATCCTCGCCGAGCGCGCGGGCGAACTGATGGGCATGTTCTTCATGGTGTTGGGAGTACTCCTCTCGCTGTCGGTCTACGTAAGCGTGGTCGGTCCGGTCGGACGTGGACTCGACACCTCGTTGCGCTGGACGGTGGGGCTGGGTCGATACGTCTTGCCGCTGGTCTGCCTTGGTTTAGGCGTGGCACTCCTCAAGCGAGTGAGCATCGAGCACCGCGTGAGGCTCACCTTCGGGTGGCTGGTGGTCTCGGTGGCGTTGCTGGGTGTCATGCACGTCTTCCTGGCGGCGAACGATCTGGAGATTTCGCTCGGCGCACTCGAAGGTGCAGGCGGATGGCTCGGCTGGTTGGTGGGCGAGCCGCTCGAATCATCGCTGTCACCAGTGGGTGCAGTGGTCATCCTGGCGCCCACCATCGTGCTGGGGTTGATGTTGGCAACGGCAAAATCACTACCCGACCTCGCACGATGGATTGCGGGGCTGTTCAAGAAATTGGACGATGCCGCACGTCGCTATCGCGATGGTGGTGCGAGCGACGAGCCGTACGATGCCGAGCGTGACGGCGGAGTAGTTGCCGGTATCGACGACCTCGATGCTGCACGTCGAGAGCACGAAGCTGCAGCACGCGGTGAGCTGTACGACCATCGCACCGACGGGGACTTCGACACCGAAGGCGGCGAACAAGCCGGAGAAAGCGAACCCGAGCGAAAGCCCCGCAAGCGTCGTCTGCGCATCGTGCCACCTGCACAGGAGCCGAGCGTTGCCCCAGCATCGGCCAAGCCGGGTTCATCAAGCAAACCCAATGCATCGGGCAAATCGGCTCGTGCGGAGCAGCAACAGATGCCACTTGGTCCCGGCGCGCAGCCGTCGTCGTGGAACTTGCCACCACTCGACATGCTTGCTCTCACCAGCAACAAACGTGCCAATGAAGATGCCGTAGCCGAGCGCGGTGACGCTCTTGTCGCTGCGCTGTCCTCGCACGGCGTGGACACCAAGCTGGTTGGTTTCACCCGCGGCCCCACGGTGACGCGTTACGAGTTGGAACTCGGCGAAGGTGTGAAGGTTGCGCGTCTCACGTCATTGTCCAAAGACATCGCCTATGCGATGGCCGCAATCGACGTTCGAATTTTGGCACCAATTCCCGGACGCTCGGCAATCGGCATCGAGGTGCCCAACGACGCACGCGACTTGGTGTCCCTCGGCGACCTGCTCACTGCCCCGGAAGCGAAGTCGGCACTGCATCCGCTGGAAGTTGGAGTGGGCAAGGACATCGCGGGTCGCCCGGTGTTTCTCAACATCTCCACCACGCCACACTTGCTCATTGCCGGTGCAACGGGTGCGGGTAAGTCGAGCGTGCTCAACTGCATCATCACCTCGTTCCTCATGCGCACCACGCCAGAGCAAGTGAAGCTGATCCTCATCGACCCGAAGCAAGTGGAGATGGGACAGTACGCAGGGTTGCCACATCTTCTGACGCAGCCAGTTACGGCGCCGAAGAAAGCCGCCAACGCACTCGGCTGGGCAGTGAAGGAAATGGAACGTCGCTACGACGTGCTGGTGGAAGCCGGATTCCGCGACATCAGTGGCTACAACGCTGCGTACGACCGCGGCGAGCTGAACTCTGGCGACGACACCGCCGCCGAAGCCACCAAGAAGTTCGACCGTATGCCCTTCATCGTGGTGGTGGTTGACGAGCTGAACGACCTCATGATGGTGGCAGCACGCGACGTGGAGGAGTGCATCACCCGCATTGCGCAGAAGGCGCGCGCAGTTGGCATCCACTTGATCGTTGCTACGCAGCGCCCGAGCGTGAACGTGATCACCGGTGTGATCAAGGCCAACATTCCGGCACGAATGGCGTTCGCCGTCTCCAGCCTCACCGACAGTCGCGTGATCCTGGATCAGCCTGGTGCAGAGAAGCTCGTGGGCAAAGGCGACCTCTTGATGCTTCCCGGCAACACCAGCGTGGCGCAGCGTGTGCAATCAGCCTGGGTGGGTGAAAGCGAAGTCCGCACCATTACGGCGCATTGGAAGCGCCAAGCCCCCGAAGTGTCGTACGTGTCGGGAATCGAAGGTGGCGGCACGGGTGCCGGGGCAGGCGAGTTGCCGGGCGGCACGACGGGCGACGAAGATGACGACGAGCTGTTGAAGCACGCCATCGACCTGATCGTGCGAACGCAACTGGGCTCAACCTCGATGTTGCAGCGAAAGTTGAAGGTGGGTTTTGCCCGAGCAGGTCGTCTGATGGACTTGCTGGAGCAGCGTGGCATCGTGGGTCCGAGCGAAGGCTCCAAGCCCCGTGAGGTGCTCATGACACTCGAGGAGTGGGAGAAGATCCAGGGCTCCTGAGCCGCTACTGTTCGCCCATGGACATCATCGGCAAGGGTCTCAAGTTTCCGGAGGGTCCGGTCGCATGCGACGACGGATCAGTGCTCGTCGTCGAAATGTTCGGTGAGCGCATCACGCGGATTATGTCTGACGGCTCCACGAAGGTGGTGGTCGAGGTGCCAGGTGGGCCCAACGGTTTGGCGGAGTGTGCCGATGGTTCGCTGATCGTGTGCAACAACGGTGGATCGTTTACACCCATCGATCTCGGCGGCTTGATGTTGCCCGGACCATTCGACCCCTCGCGATACACCGGCGGCCGTATCGAGCGAGTCGATCCCAAGACCGGCGTGATCACCCGGTTGTACGACTCATGTGATGGTCACCCGCTGCGCGGGCCGAACGACGTGGTGCTGGATGGCAAGGGTGGGTTCTACTTCACCGACCACGGCATTCGTCACGAACGAAGTGGTGATCGCACATCCATCTATTACGCCAAGCTCGACGGATCACACATCAATGAAGTGGTGTTTCCGGTGGAGGCCGCCAATGGAATCGGACTGTCGCCCGACGGTACCAAGTTGTACTACGCCGAAACCCACGCTGCCCGCGTATGGGTACGAGACATCGTGGCACCCGGAGTGGTTGCGCCGGTGACGCCGTTCGACACGCATCACCTGTTGTGGGCATCACCGAAGTTGGTGTATCTCGACTCACTCGCAATCGACGGTGACGGCAACGTGTGCGTCGCGACCATTGCACCCGCGGGCGGCATTACGGTCATCAGTCCATCTGGTGAAGTGGTGCGATTTGTGGAGTCTGGTGACGTGATGACCACCAACATCTGCTTTGGCGGCCCCGACCTGCGAACGGCGTACATCACGCGCTCCGGCGTCGGCGATGTGGCGGTGGTGTCGTGGGCGAGTGCCGGGTTGGCGCTCCACCGCTAGGCGCTGTATGAATCCATCGTCCCCGTTGTCGGGCGGTGTTCTCGTAGCCTGAGTGCGTGGCATCGCGCTTCTACGTCGAAACGCTCGGATGCCCAAAGAACGAAGTTGACTCCGAGAAAATCGTCGGCACGTTGCTGGCGCAGGGCCTCACGGCCACCGAGGACGAATCGCAAGCCGACGTGGTGGTGGTGAACACCTGTGCCTTCATCGAGGAAGCACGCAAGGAGAGCATCGACACCATCTTGGCGTTGAGCGAGCGCCGAAAGAAGGGTGCGCGACTCGTGGTGACGGGCTGCATGGCTGAGCGCTACGGCGACGAGTTGCGTGCCAACTTGCCGGAAGCCGACCAGATCGCGGGCTTCGGTGTAGCGATCGCCCTCGGCAAGAAGCCGTCACTCGCGGTGACGAGCGAAACCGTGCCGTCGTTCGACTTGCTCAACTTGCCGCGACCCAAGTCGTCCACACCGTGGGCGTACGTGAAAATTGCCGAAGGTTGTGATCGCAACTGCGGGTTCTGTGCGATTCCGTCGTTCCGCGGACCGCAGCGAAGCCGCGACGTCGACAGCATTCTGCAGGAAGTCGACGAGTTGCAAGCCAAAGAGATCGTGCTGGTAGCCCAGGACTTGGCCAGTTACGGCAAAGACCGCCCCGACGAACTCGGCGCCGGTTCGATCGTGCCGCTTGTGCAGGCGGTGAGCGCAAGGGTGCCCCGCACGCGACTGCTGTATTTGTACCCGAGTGATCTCAGCGACGAACTCATCGACGCGATTCTGGCGAGTGGCGTGCCGTACTTCGATCTTTCGCTGCAACACGTGTCGAAGCCCCATTTGCGTCGTATGCGACGTTGGGGTGATGGAGAACGATTCCTAAAGCGCATCGCCGATATCCGCTCCCGTGACTCGCAGGCTGCCTTCCGCAGCAACTTCATCGTCGGATACCCGGGTGAAACCGAGGACGACCACGACCAACTGCTGTCGTTCGTGCGCGAGGCGTCACTCGACTGGTGTGGATTCTTCGAATACAGCCCCGAAGAGGGCACCTACGCCGTCGATCTGCCCGACCAGGTGCCGGCCGGGTTGATGCACGAGCGCATTGCCGAGTTGCGTGAGCTGCAAGATGCCATCACCGCCGCCAAGCGAGACGAGCTGATCGACGAAGTGGTGGAGGTGCTGGTCGACGAACCGGGCGTGGGTCGCAGCCACCGCGAAGCCCCGCAGATTGATGGCATCGTGCGGGTGCCCGAATCGCTCACAACGGGTAGTTTCGCCAAGGTGCGCATCGTCGATGCTGAAGGCCCCGACCTCGTCGCCGAAGGGGCAACTCGTGCTTCCGGTGACCGCGAGGAGTCGTCCCGTGCCGGTTGACCCAAACGCGCTCATCACGTGGGCGAACGCCGTGACCGTTGGGCGCATCGTGGTTTCCCCGCTGCTGTTCACCATGATTCCCGTCGAACCCGGTGGCTCGTGGGTCGCACTTGCCGTGTGGTTCGTGTTGTGTGCAAGTGACGGCATCGACGGCTACCTGGCGCGCCGTCACGGCATCACCCGCAGTGGCGCATTCCTCGACCCACTGGCCGACAAGGTGCTGGTGCTCGGCGCCATGTTCACCTTGGTATCGCGCGGCGTGTTCTGGCTGTTGCCCGTCATCATCATTGCGACGCGTGAAGTGATCGTCAGCGTGTACCGGGTGGTGGCCGGCGCAAAAGGCGTGTCGATGCCGGCAAGCCGCACCGCAAAAATCAAGACGCTCAGCCAGCAATTGGCGGTGGCCGGAGCCTTGATGCCACTGACGTTCGACGAACGCTGGTTGTGGTTGTCGCTGCTGTGGCTGGCGGTTGGACTCACCTTGTTGTCAGGTGCGCAATATGCCTGGAAAGCCGTTGCCGAACGAGGGAGGCCCGCCAGTGCGTTGTGACGTCGTTGCCGTAGGTACCGAATTGCTGCTCGGGCAGATCGTCGACACCAACTCGTCGTGGTTGGGCGAACAACTTGCCGCCGCAGGCCTCGACTCGTGCTTGCAGGTGAAAGTTGGCGACAATCAGGCGCGAATCGTTGCCGCGTTGCGGTCGGTATTGCGCGATGCTGATGCCATCATCGTGTGCGGTGGTCTCGGGCCCACCCACGACGACATCACGCGAGAGGCCATTGCCGAAGTCATGGGTGTGGAGCTGCAGCTCGACGAAGTAATTGCCGATCGAATCGCCCACATGTTCGCCAGCCGCAATCGCAAGATGAGTGAGAACAATCTCCGCCAGGCGATGGTGCCCGTCGGGGCGCACGTCATCGAGCAAAAACGCGGTACCGCCCCCGGTCTCATCTGCCCTGTGGGTGACAAAGTCATCTATGCCGTACCCGGTGTGCCATACGAATTGCACGAGATGTACGAGCGTGCAATCCTCCCGGACTTGTTGTCGCGGTCCGGCGAGCAGCGCAAGATTGCTTCGCGCGTCTTGCGGACGTGGGGTGAAAGCGAAAGCGGTCTCAATGAACGCCTGCAGCCGATCATCGACGAGCTCGACAAGGTTGGCAACCCCACACTTGCATTTCTCGCCAGCGGCTGGGAGGGCATCAAGGTGCGCCTCACCGGTCGAGGTGCCGACAACACAGCGGTCACCGCGTTGCTCGACGAGTGGGCTGAGCGAGTGCGAACGGTAATTCCCGAAGTGGTGTTCGGATACGACACCGACACCATGGAGTCGGTCGTGCTCGACCTGTTGCGCAAGCGCGATCTCACCATTGGCGTGGCCGAATCAGTCACAGGGGGATTGGTTGCCGGACGACTCACCGCAACTCCCGGAGCCAGCGACGTCATGCGCGGTGGGGTGGTGGCCTATGCGAGCGAAGTGAAGTTCGATGTGCTCGGTGTGCCGAAAGGTCCGGTCATCAACGAAGACACGGCCCGCGCCATGGCGCTCGGCGTGTGTCGGACCGTCGGTGCGTCGGTGGGATTGGCGCTCACTGGAGTTGCTGGCCCAGCCGAGCAAGATGGGGCCAAGGTCGGCACGCTGTGTATCGCGGTGGCAATGCCGGCTGGCGTCACGAGCTCCACCACGGTGATGCTTCCGGGCGACCGCAAAACGATGCGCGAACTCGCGGTAATCAGCGCTCTCAATTACCTGCGCCAATTGCTCCTGCGCCTCTAACCAGCGCCTCGCGTGGAGGCGTCGGTCTTGGTGCCCCCGCCACCCCACCTTCCCCTGAAACCACTGTCAGTCCAGCTTTGCTTCTTTGGTATCAAAGTGATACCATACGACTATGGCCATGACACTCCGACTCACCAAAGCAGAACAGCAGAGCCTGAAGAAGGCAGCAAAGGCACAGGGCATTTCGATGCAAGACGCAGCTCGCACGGCTGTGCGCGAGTGGGTCATTCGTGTCGACCATCACAGTCGAATTGATGATGCCGCTGAGCTCATCATGAAAGTGCACGGCGACGCGTTGCGCCGACTTGGCGAATGACTCGAGCTCTTCGGTTTCTTGACATTAATGATGTCGTGAATCTTGGTCGAAGGCTGCTGGGTGATCCTGTACCGGTGCGCGATATGGGCCTGCTCAATTCGGCAGTCCTTCGCCCACAAACCACCTTCGCGGGTGAGTACGCATACCGCGATATCTACGAGATGGCCGGGGCGCTCTTGCAGTCGATTGTTGGCAACCATGCGCTCATTGACGGAAACAAGCGGCTCGGTTGGTTGTCGACTGCGGTGTTCCTTGAAATCAACGGGGTATCCGTTGCTCAACTCACCAATGATCAGGTGTACGACCTCGTGCTGTGGGTTGCGGCTTCATCACCGTCTCACGGTGTCATCACCCAACGGTTGCAGTTGCTACTCGCGAACTAGAACTTGGCGGAGGCTCAGTGGAGAATGAGAAAGGCCCCGGTCTTTCGACCGGGGCCTTTCCAACCACCCTGAAGGGTGGCAAATTGCGTGAGCCTTAGGCGGCTCGGTAACCCTCTGCATTCGAGCGAGCAATCGCGATGCCCAAGATGATCAAGCCGTAACCAGGCTTGGCCAACACGTCGGCAATGGTGTAGCCGAACTGGATCGCGGTGGATGCTTCGCTGCCGCTCAAGCCGAGAGTCTCGGAGAGCCAGCTGGTCGAATCGCCCAAGATGTAGGCGATTGGGTAGACACCCCAGGTGAAGAGGAGCAGGTAGCGAACGTTGTTCAACTTCGAACCCACTTCTCCGCTCTGCGACTTGAGGGACTTGCCCACTTCGCCAGCGAACAATTCGTAGAGCACGTAGAGCATGAAGATGCTCGAAATGATGCCCCAGACCGTGCGGGTGCTGCTGCCGGCGGCTGCAGTCTCGCCCGGGTAACCGGTGGCGATCATCAAGAGGGCTGCGACCACGAGACGTGGGGTGACCTTCTTTGCGGCTTCCTTGCTCAGACCTGACACAACGACGAGTTCAGCGACGAGCAACGGAACGGTGAGGAGCCAGTCCGCGTAGCGGTAGCCCTCGTTCCATGTGCCTCCGTCGGCGAACTGGCCGAAGATGCGCCAGTAGTGGTAGGCGGCGATACCGCAAATCATCGCCGACATGGTGACGGCGCTGCGGTACTGCGGTGCTACGCGGTTGCGGGAGACGAGGAAGTACACGAATCCGATACCCATCGCGGCGACCGCGAAGGAGAATCCGTTGTAAATCAGCTCGTACTGACTTTCGGATAGATCAGCTATCCAGCCAACTTTGTCCATTTGTTGTTGTTTCCTTTGTGTGAACCCGAGCGACCGGATGGCCGCCCTTGAGGGGTCGATTCAGTTCTAGGGCATGACCGGCTTCACATAGGCACGAAACCAGTTACAAGTCCTTTACCTTTTGGGTCAGTCTGTAATGAAACTGTCATATTTGGCGGGGGTTGCCAGCTGGGGCTTCCACCGTCGAATGACGTCGGAAGCGGGTGACCCGTCTGGACAGCACGTCGACACCGTCTCGCTCCGCAACGATGCCTGCGTACCGTGGAAGGCGGGTGAACGGTGCGAGCCGGGAACCAGCGAGCCCCTGTAGCTCAATTGGAGAGAGCGACGGACTTCTAATCCGTAGGTTGCAGGTTCGATTCCTGCCGGGGGCGCCACTTCGTGACAATCCGCGTGCGTATCTACGCCTTAGCCTGAACCGACCCCTTGGAGGAAGAGCAAGCGTGAAGAAATTCAAAAAAGGCGACACCGTGATCTATCCCCAGCACGGTGCGTGCACCGTGAAGGCGATCAAGCGCATGCGCGCATTCGACGTGGTGCAGGACTACCTGATTCTTGAATCCGTCATGACCGACGCCACGGGCAAGGGCATGACGCTCTCCGTGCCAGTCGCCAAGGTGTACGACCTCGGAATTCGTCCGCCAGTGTCGAAGAGCGAACTGCAAGACCTCGTGGACGTGCTCTCCAAGCCCGATCCTCGCGTGCCAGCCAACTGGTCGCGCCGATTCAAGAACCACCAGGAAAAACTGAAGAGCGGTGACGTGTATCAGGTTGCCGAAGTGGTGCGTAACTTGGCGGCGCGCGATCGCGAGAACCAACTCTCCGCGGCAGAAAAAACGATGTACGAGCGCGCGCGGTTGAACCTGATCTCCGAGATTGCGCCATCAAAGCGCTGCAGCACCGAAGAGGCCACGCGCTTCCTCGATGACGCACTCGAAAAGGGAGTACTCAGCGCCGGCGGAAAGTCGCAGTTGCAGGAACTTGGGCGTGCGTCGACGGGCGGCAAGCGCAAAGCGGACTCGAAGAAGGCCGATGCCAAGAAGCCGGCCAAGCCCAAGGCGACGAGCAAGAAGAAGTAAGTCATGTTGGCCCAGCCCACTCGTGACGGAGTGATGCTGTGAAGCAACCAACGCGCGACGAGCTGTTCGCCGCCATCGAGCGGGGGGACATCGACACGGTGGTGATGGCATTTCCCGATTTGCAGGGTCGCCTCGTCGGAAAGCGCACCACGGGCCGATTTTTTCTCGAGCAAGTTGCCGAACATGGCACCGAAAACTGCGACTATCTCATTGCAACCGACTTCGACGATGTTGCGGTTCCGGGATACCGGTTCGCTTCCTACGACCTGGGCTACGGCGACATGTTGGCGCGAGCCGATTTCGCCACCATTCGCATCACCCCATGGGTGCCCAAGACGGCACTCGTCCTGTGTGACCTGTTTTCGGTGAAGACCGGCGAGCCAATTCGTGTGGCGCCACGTCAAGTGCTACGCGACCAGGTGATTGCAGCGCAACGCATGAATCTCGAGCCGATGATTGGTAGCGAAATCGAGTTCTATCTGTTCCGCGACTCGTACGAAGAGATTCACGCCCGCGGTCATCGCGATCTCACGCCACACTCGCCGTTCATGGAGGATTACCAAATCGCGCAAACTACTCGCGACGAGTACGTGGTGGGCGAAATACGGCGCGGCTTGGAGGCAGCGGGCATTCCCGTGGAGTTTTCGAAAGGCGAAGCGGGTCGCGGTCAACACGAGTTGAACCTCGCGTACACGCGCGCACTGGAAATGGCCGATCGCAACATGGTGTACAAAACGGCTGCCAAAGAGATTGCGGCCGGGCTCGGGCGAAGCGTCACGTTCATGGCCAAGTACGACTTCGCTGAAACGGGTTCTTCGTGCCATGTGCACTCCAGCCTGTGGCATCTGAGCGAGGGGGCTGTGCGGGGGTCGGCCTTCGACGGAGGCGATGGGGTGCCGGGGGGCGCATCTCACCACCATGCACCGGCGCTCACCGACCACTTCCGCATGTACTTGGCGGGTCAACTGGCAGCTGCGCGCGACTTCAGCATTCTGTGGGGTCCCACGGTGAACAGTTACAAACGATTCCAGCCAGGTTCGTGGGCGCCGACTGCGGTGGCGTGGGGTATCGACAATCGAACGCTCGGTTATCGCGTGGTGGGGCACGGTGCTGCAACGCGCGTGGAGTGTCGTGTGCCTGGCGCGGACGCCAACTCGTACTTCGCGTTCGCCGGCACGATTGCCGCCGGCTTGTACGGCATACGTCATCGTCTCCAGCTGCCCGATGCGTACCAAGGGAACGGATACGACGCAAAAGACCTACCCAGGATCCCCGCGACTCTCGCCGAAGCCGCCGACTTGTGGGAGCGCAGCGACATTGCACGAGAATGTTTCGGTGACGATGTGCACCACCACTTGCTCACCATGGCACGTCATGAGTGGGCCACGTTCAACGGCGCCGTTACCGACTGGGAGCGCATGCGCTACTTCGAGCGCGCGTAAGTGATGACTGGACGTCTCGCCGGCAAGGTTGCCCTCATCACCGGTGGAGCAAGCGGCTTGGGTCGTGTTGGTGCGGAACGTTTCGCCGCCGAGGGTGCACGAGTCGTGATTGCAGATATCGGGGACGCATCCGACGTGCTCCATGCCATCTCGCAAGCCGGTGGCACCGCGACTGCCGTGAATTGTGACGTCAGCAGCGACACGTCGGTGCGTGACGCCGTCGCATTTGCCGTGAAAACCTTCGGTCAGCTCCACGTGCTCTACAACAATGCCGGTGTGATGTTGTCTGCCGACGATGACCCCACCAACACGCCCGACGAGGTGATTGACACCACGTTGGACATCAACGTGAAAGGTGTGCTCCTTGCATGCCGGCACGCGATTCCGCACATGATCGAGTCCGCCAAGACTTCAGGTGAAACTTCGTCGATCGTGAACGTCGCCTCGTTCGTGGCGCACCTCGGTGCCGCAACTCCGCAGATCGCCTACACCGCATCCAAGGGGGCGGTGCTTGCAATGACTCGGGAGATGGCTGCCATCTACGCGCGTCGAGGTGTGCGTGCCAATGCGTTGTGTCCGGGTCCGGTGATGACGCCACTCCTTGCAAAGTTCCTCAGCGACGATGCCAAGCGTGAGCGGCGACTCGTGCACATTCCCATGGGCAGGTTTGGCGAGCCCCACGAGATCGTCAACGGTGCGTTGTTCCTGGCGTCCAACGAAAGCAGCTGGATGACGGGCCAAAGCCTCATCATCGACGGCGGCATTACCTCGGCGTACGTGACACCGGAAGGTCCAGCGTGGTCATGAAGGTCGCGTTCGTCGGGCTCGGTGTGATGGGCGGGCCAATGGCGCGCCACCTTGCAGCAAAGGGCCACAGCGTTACGGTGTACAACCGCACCACACAAAAAGCGCAGGCGTGGGTGGCCGCACACGGTGGATCGTATGCAGGAACCCCTCGAGAGGCTTCGCACGGCGCTGACATCGTGTTCGTCTGCGTCGGAAATGACGACGACGTGCGCTCGGTGATTCATGGAGGCGACGGAGTGCTTGCCGGAATCGCCAAGGGTGGCATCGTGGTCGATCACACCACTGCATCTGCAACGTTGGCTCGCGAATTGGCAACGACCTGCTCTGATCGCGGCGTCGGGTTCATCGATGCGCCGGTCTCGGGCGGGCAAGCTGGCGCAGAGAACGGACAGCTCTCGGTCATGTGCGGTGCGGATGATCAGGAAGTGTTCGACCGCGCCCATCCGGTCATCATGAGTTACGCAAAGATCTGCAAGCGGCTTGGCAACGCCGGATCAGGGCAACTCGCAAAAATGGTGAATCAAATCTGCATCGCAGGTGTCGTCCAGGGTTTGAGTGAAGGCCTCAACTTGGCGATGGCGGCAGGGCTCGATCCGGATGCCCTGGTAGAGGTCATCTCGCAAGGCGCCGCCGGCTCATGGCAGATGGCGAATCGTTCAAAAACCATGGTGCGAAACGAATTCAACTTCGGCTTTGCGGTGGAATGGATGCGCAAGGATCTCGCCATTTGTTTGGATGAAGCCAAGCGACTCGGCGTCGACGTGCCGATCACCACCATCGTGAACGACTTCTACGGTGAAGTTCTCCAAATGGGTGGACGTCGATGGGACACAAGCTCGCTCATCGCTCGACTGCGAGCGCCAGACGATCAACCCCGCGAATCGTAAGCCGGTCACGCCAGCTCGGTTCGTCCGCCAACTCCACCCTGGAAAATCGGTGGAGAAGACTCTCGATGGCCACTTGTGCCTCGAGTTTCGCCAATGCCGAACCAAGGCAATAGTGAATCCCGGCTGCGAATCCCAGATGTTTGTTGGCGTTTGGGCGTCGCAAATCCAATCGATGCGGATTCTCGAACACGCTCGGGTCGTGGCTTGCCGCACCAAGGCTGGTGAGCACGCGCTCGCCGGCAGCAACATCCACCACGCGGTCGCCCACCTGGAATTGCACGGGCACCAACGGCACACGAACGGTGTGCTGTACCGGGCCATCGAAACGAAGCAACTCGTCGACGGCATTGGAGTTGAGGCCATTGTCGCGCGCATACTGCAGTTGTTCCGGCGCGCGGAGTAGGGCCAACATCGAATTGCCGATCAGGTTGACGGTGGTCTCGTGCCCCGCGATGTACAGCAACACCACGAAGGTGACGAGTTCCTCTGCCGTGAGTTTGTCGCCCGACTCTTCGGCGGAGATAAGCGAGGAAAGCATGTCGTTTCCCAAGTTGCGTCGACGCTCACGGATGGTGTCATCCAGGAAGGGGAGAAGTCCGGCAAATGCAGCGTCTGCTTCTTCGAGGTCGGCAAGACCCACGGTGGGTTCGAGTGTTCGGGTGATCACCTGTGACCACTCCCGGAGTTCGTCGGCACGACTGATGGGCATGCCCAACATCGCCGAGATCACCAAAAACGGCACCGGGAAGGCGACATCGTCGATGAGCTCGAAGGTTGCGCCATCACGTACACGTTGCTCGGCAGCGTCGAGTGCCTCGTCAACGAATCGCTGCACCATCGGGCGGAGGGATTCGATGGCGCTCGGAGTGAACGACTTCGACACCAGTCTTCGCAGGCGCGTGTGATCGGGTGGATCGAGGTTGAGAATCGATTTCGACGAGTCGCGGCGGCGTTCACGCATGCGATTGCGAATTGGATCGTCGATGGGTTTGGCCGACTTCTCGATGTCGCGGCTGTAATCGTTGGACCGAAGCACCGTGGCTACATCGCTGTATCGCGTGAGCACCACCATGCCACCCAACGAAACGTGGACGGGGTCGTGTTCGCGGAGTGCATCGTAAAACGGATGCGGATCGGCGCGGAAAGCCGGGTCGAACGGATTGAACGTTGGAGTTGTCACTGCGGATTGGTGGGAAACGGCACCGTTGCCTGCTCGTGAAGGATCGGGTCCTGATCAGGTAGGACGATCCAATGTGCGCCGTTCACGCGTCGTGTCACCGACGTGGTTACGGCGTCTACGACTTGTTCCGTCTTCATGAGTGGCATTCCCAATTCGGCGATCCATTCGCGGGCCCGCTCGCTGATCAGTGGGGTGTCGACGAAGCCGGGGCAGATGGCGCTGATGCACACGCCGAACTCTGCGAGCCGTGGTGTCAGCGACTTCACCAATCCCGACACCGCATACTTGGTGAGTCCGTAGATCGGATCGGGTGGAATCGGAACGAATGCTGCAACCGATGCGGTCACCACGATGTCTCCGCTGCGCCGCTCGCACATGCCGGGAATCACGGCACGTGCTCCGAATACCACGCCATCGACGTTCACGCCGATTGCCCGGCGGTACTCCTCGTCCGTGACTCGTACCAAGGGCGGCTGTGCAGGATCCGCCGGACCGTCGAGCACGTCACGGTGAGTCGTGATGCCGGCGTTCAGATGTACGAGATCGAAGTGGTCGTGTGATGCAATGAAACTCGTCCACGCATCGCTGGACGAGACGTCGAGTGTCTCGGCGCGGATACCGAGTCGCTTTCCGGTCGCTTCGAGGGCCTCGGCATTCACGTCGACGATCGTCACGTTGGCGCCCGCCCTCAGCCACGATTCGGCGACGGCGGCTCCGATTCCACTCGCGCCACCGGTGATGAGTGCGTTGCGGCCCGACAGATTCACGATGCGAAACTAGTTGTGCGGCACGTGGTGCGGCGAGTCAGGAAACAGCGACCAGTCGTGCAACGAGTCAGGATCCGACGGCTTTCGCGTGCTCGTGCAGCGCCGCGGCATAGGCGTCCATCAAACGTCCGAGTTCGCTGTCGGTGGTGACCAACGGCGGGCAGAAGGCATTGGTGTCCGCCCCGATTCCACGCACGATGGCACCGTTGCGCATGGCGATGTCGCGAACCGCCATGGCGTCGTGTTGCTTGTGCAGACCTGCGGCCCATACTGCGCCATCGCCGCGAACTTCCTTCAGTAGCCCGTCGCGTTGCAGTGCGTGTAGTGCAGATGAGACGAGGGAGCCCACATGGGTTGCCCGCTCCACCAAGCCCTCGCGCTCGATGATCTCGAGGTTCTGCAGGGCAGCGGCGCACGCAGTGGCATGGCCAGAGTAGGTGTAGCCGGTTCGAAGGAAGAAGTTCGTGTCGGCTTCCAGTGCGCGAAGCGGGGCCGAGCCGACGAACACACCGCCAAGGGGGACGTAACCCGACGTCACCGCTTTGGCAAAACACGTGAAGTCGGGAGTTACCCCGTATCGCTGTGCGGCAAACCAAGTTCCGAGGCGACCGAAGCCGGAAATCACCTCGTCGAAAATGAGGAATGCACCGTGCTGGTCGCACAACTTGCGGAGCGCTTGCAAGTAGCCGTCGCTCGGCGGAAACACTCCGCCCGCACCTTGCAACGGTTCGACCAACACTGCTGCGATGCGTGAGCCGTTTCGACTCATCGCGATGGACAAAGCCTCGATGTCGTCGGGTTCCACTTGCGTTACGTCCGGAACGAGCGGGTCGTAACCGATCTTGTTGAGCGGTAAGCCCTGTGCGCTGGTGCCACCGAAGTTGGTGCCGTGGTAGCCGCGTCCACGAGAAATGATGACGGTACGTTCGGGGTGTCCGGCCTGCACGTGGGCGAGGCGAGCAAGTTTCATTGCGGTGTCGACGGCTTCCGAACCGCTCGAACACAGGAACACTCGATTGCCCTGCATGGGGGACAGTGAGTGCAGTTTGTCGGTGAGTCGATCGGTGATATCCGTGGTGAAGGGATCGAAGTTGTTGTACGACTCGAGCTTTACGACCTGCGCAGCGATGGCTTCGGCCATGTCCTTTCGGCCGTGGCCGATATTGCAGTACCAGAGGCTCGCCATGCCGTCGATGTACTCCTTGCCGTTGGCGTCGTAGAGACGCGCGCCCTCGCCGCGCACCATGGCAACGAACTCGGTACGCGAAGGTTTGGTGAATGCGTGCAGATAGGTGGGCTTCACGAAAGAAACCCTAGTAATTGCCCAGGAACTAGCCTGAGAACGCGATGAAGGGGCTCATCCTGTCCGGTGGTGCTGGTACGCGTCTGCGACCAATCACACACACCAGCGCGAAGCAGCTGGTTCCCATTGCGAACAAGCCGATTTTGTTCTACGGCATCGAGGCGATGCGGCGAGCCGGTATCGACGAGATCGGCATCATCGTGGGCGACACGAGAAAAGAAATCACGTCTGCCGTTGGTGACGGTTCGAAATTCGGCGTGAAAGTGACCTACATACCCCAGGACCAGCCGCTTGGACTTGCCCACTGCGTGTTGATTGCGAACGAATTTCTGGGCAACGACGACTTCGTGATGTATCTCGGCGACAACATGTTGGAGCAGGGGCTCGAGGGTTTCGTCAAGGAGTTCGAGGCTGCCCGCGCGGCAGGCGGGAAGAATGCGCCGACAGCTCAGATTCTGTTGTGCCACGTCGACGACCCGCGCCAGTTCGGAGTTGCCGAAGTGACCAAAGAAGGTCATGTCAAGCGTCTGGTGGAGAAACCCAAGGACCCACCGAGCGACCTGGCACTCGTTGGTGTGTACCTCTTCGACAAGACCATCAACGAAGCCGTTCGCGCCATCCAGCCGTCACAACGTGGCGAACTGGAGATTACCGATGCCATCCAGTGGCTCATCGAACAGGGCAAGACCGTTCGCCACGAAGTGTTGAAGGGTTGGTGGATCGACACCGGCAAGAAGGATCCGCTGTTGGAGTGCAATCGATTGGTGCTCGAGGTGCTCGAGCCGCGCAACGAGGGAAGCGTCGACGCCGGTTCGCAGATCGAGGGGCGTGTCGTGATCATGAAGGGTGCAAAGATCGTCAACTCGCGTATTCGGGGACCGGTCGTGATTGGTAGCGACACGGTGATCGACAACAGCTACATCGGTCCGTACACGTCCGTTGGCAACGGCTGCAACATCGTGCACTCCGAATTGGAGCACTCCGTGTTGCTCGATGGCTGCACGGTGAACGACGTGCACAAGATGACCGACTCACTCCTCGGTCGCAACGTCCAGGTGGTGAAATCGCAGCATCGTCCGCGTGCGTTGCGGTTGATGCTCGGAGACGACTCCAAAGTGGAGCTCGACGCCTAGATGCCCAAGATCACCGAATCCGACCTCATCAAAGGGGTGCAGATCGTCGAGCCGAGCATGCACGGCGACGAGCGCGGGTTCTTCATCGAAACGTATCGCCGCGAATGGTTTCCGCTCGGTCGCGAAATGATCCAAGGCAATCGTGGGGACCGCAAGGCAGGCGCAATCGTTGGATTGCACTACCACTTGCACCAAGCCGACTACTGGTACGTGCCGTACGGGACCTGTCGCGTCGTGTTGCATGACTTGCGCAAGGGTTCACCCACCGACGGCGTCACGCAAGTGATCGACCTCGGTGCACGCAAGGACGGCACACACGACCATCGCGGAGTATTCATCCCGCCGGGCGTTGCGCACGGTTTCGCCTCGCTCACCGACATGACCATCACCTACCTGGTGGACAACTACTACAACCCCAACGACGAGCTCGGTGTCGCTTACGACGATCCGGCAATCGGCGCCGACTGGGGAATCGCGGCGCCGACGTTGTCGAAGCGCGATCAATCAAACCCGCTTCGCAAGGACATCGCACCGCACCAGCAGCCCATTTGGGGAATGCGCTCTTGAAGATTTTCGTTACCGGCGGAGCCGGCTTCATCGGGAGCAACTATGCGCGTTGGGTCCTGCAAAACACCGACCACTCGGTGACGGTGTACGACTCGCTGACGTATGCGGGAAATTTGTCGACGCTTCGCGACATGGACGACAGTCCACGATTCTCTTTCGTGAAGGGCAACATCTGCCATCCTGGCGACATCGAAACGGCAATGAAGGGCCACGATTGGGTCGTGCACTTTGCGGCCGAAAGTCACGTCGACCGATCGATCGAGAGCGGTGAAGATTTCATTCTCACCAACTGTTTCGGCACCAACGTGGTCATCGACACCGCACGCAAACTTGGCGTCCAGCGCGTGGTGCATATCGGCACCGACGAGGTGTACGGAAGTGTCGAAGTCGGTTCTTCAAAGGAGACCGATCCGCTCGAGCCGCGCTCGCCCTACTCGGCGTCGAAAGCCGGAAGCGACCTCATCGCGTTGTCCTACTTCTCCACGCACGGCACTCCGGTGTTGGTGACACGTTGTACGAACAACTTCGGTCCGTTTCAGTATCCGGAAAAAGCAATTCCGCTCTTCACCACCAACCTGCTGGACGGCAAGAAGATTCCGTTGTACGGCGACGGACTGAATGAGCGCGACTGGTTGTACGTAGACGACCACTGCTCCGGCGTGCATTTGGTGTTGGAAAAAGGCAACGTCGGCGAGATCTACAACATCGGAGCCGGCAACGAAACACCCAACCGTGTGTTGGTGGACAAGCTGCTTGCGCTGCACGGCAAGGACGAATCAAGCGTGCAATACGTGCAGGACCGCAAGGGTCATGATCGGCGCTACTCGGTTGACATCACCAAGATCACCAAATTGGGTTGGAAGCGTCAACGCTCACTCGACGAAGCACTGGAGGCCACCGTTGCGTGGTATCGCGACAACCGTTGGTGGTGGGAGCCGCTCAAGGCCAAGCCGTGAGGACGGGCTCTCCATGAGGACCATCTCGCTATGAAGATCGTCGTCACGGGTGCCGGTGGGCAGTTGGGACACGAATTGGTCGACGCTGCACTTGCAGGCGGTCACCAGGTGTCTGGGTTTACTCGCGCCCAACTTGACGTCACCGATGCCGCCGCAGTCCTGTCGGTGATGTCACGCGAGCGGCCCGAGGTGATCGTGCATGCTGCAGCGTGGACCGCCGTTGATGCATGCGAGGGCGATGTCGCCAAAGCCATGCTGTTCAACGGCACTGCCACGGAACACGTGGTGAGCGCTGCCCGCAAGGTTGATGCGCGGGTGGTGTACATCTCCACCGATTATGTGTTCGACGGAACCAAAGCCACCGCCTATGTGGAGAGTGACATACCGAATCCCCAGTCGGTGTACGGAGTCTCCAAGTTGGCAGGGGAGCGTGCCGTTGACACGAGCGTCGACTCCATCGTTCGCATCTCCTGGGTGTGCGGATACCACGGCTCCAACATGGTGAAAACCATCCTGCGGCTCGTCGATCAACACGACACGCTCACCTTCGTGGACGACCAAGTGGGAAACCCGACGATGGCCGACGACGCAGCACGAATGATCGTGCGATTGGCCGAAGAACAACGCGGTGGCACCTGGCACGTCACCAATCAGGGTGTGGTGAGTTGGTACGAGTTCACCCGCGAAGTACTGCACGTTGCAGGCCTCGACCCTGATCGCGTAAAGCCCGTAAAGACACGCGACTTGATACCGCCTCGACCTGCACCGCGTCCCTTCAACTCCGTTCTGGAGAATCGCGCACTAATGAACTCGGGAATTCCCTTGCTGGATGATTTTCGGGTGCCTCTGTCTCGATTGGTTCACCGCCTGCGGTTAGGGTGACGGTATGGCGCCGACTCCTGGCTGCAAGGTGGCGAAGTGAATCCTGCCGAACTGCTCAACGTATTGGAGCCAACGGCGGCAAAGTTGTACGACCGCCACATGGGTGTGGCCAAGGAATGGTTCCCCCACGAGTACGTGCCCTGGAGCCGTGGAAGGGATTTCGATCCGGAACGTCCGTGGTCACCTGCCGATGCAGATTTTGGCGACGGCGGTTGGACTCTGCCCGAAGCCGTTCGGGCCTCGCTCTTCGTCAACCTGCTGACTGAGGACAACCTGCCCTATTACACGCGGGACATCAGCACCATTTTTGGTGGTGACAGTGCGTACGGCGCGTGGGCACGCAATTGGACCGCCGAAGAAGGTCGCCACTCGATTGCCATTCGCGACTATCTCACGGTCACGCGTGCGCTCGACCCGGTGGAACTCGAGCGCGCGAGAATGCAGCAAGTTCGCGGTGCGCAGGTACCTGCCCCCGACGACTTGTTCGAGGCACTCGCGTATCTGTCCATGCAAGAACTCGCCACCCGGATCGCACATCGCAATACGGGCAAGCTGATCGGCGATCAAGCCGGACAGGATGTCATGCTTCGCGTTGGCAACGACGAGAATCTGCACTTCTTGTTTTACCGCGATCTTGCCACCGCAGCCCTAGAAGCAGATCCATCCAACATGATGATTGGTATCGAGCGTGCGGTTCGCAACTTTGCGATGCCGGGAACGGGAATTCCGAACTTCAACGAACTTGCCAAGCAAATTGCCGGTGCAGGCATCTACGACTTTCGGATCCACCACGAGCAGATCCTCGAGCCGGTGGTATTGCGCCACTGGAAGGTGAAGGATGTTTCGGGTCTTTCACCAGATGGCGAAAAGGCTCGTGAGGCGTTGATCAACCGAATCGACAAAATCGGGCGTGTCGCTGCCCGTTTGTCGCGCGAACCCGAAACGGTGTAGACCAAGGCGGTGCCCACCGCCGAGCAGCCTCCCGCGATCGGTTCACCCACCGCTGAGCCAACTCCCACGAACGGTTCGCCTTCCATCGAGCAACTGAACACGGCACTGGCTGCACAGCTCGGCACCGTTCGGGTCCTCGCGGTGAGCGAAGAAGCAATCGGCACCGGACAGATGTCGGAATCGCGACGACTCCACCTCACCTACAGCGCAGCGTGCGATCTGCCCTCAACGATGATTGTCAAGTTTCCGAGTGGCGACCCGCGAAGTCGTGCCACGGGTAAAGCGACGCGTTGCTACGAAGTGGAAACGTCGTTCTATCGCGATCTACGTGACGCCCTCGATGTCGGTGCACCGCGATGCTTCCATGTCGAACGCAACGAAGCCACCGACGAATTCCTCCTGCTCCTCGAAGACTTTGCGCCCTGCGAACAAGGTGACCAAATCGCCGGCTGCACGGCCGTTCAAGCCGAGGCATGCGTCGACGAACTCGTACGTCTGCACGGCCCTTTGTGGAACTCGCCGTTTCTTGCCACGTTGCCATGGCTGAATCGCAGCACCGACAAGGACCGCTCGGGCAGTCAAGCACTCATGCAGCAGGTGTTTCCGGGGTTCATACAGCGCTACGGCGATCGTTTGTCCGCGGCGGCACGGCGTGTGGGTGAAGAATTCATTCGAGATTCTGGTGGGTACTTCCGGCGCGAGTTGCCGCATCGCACGGTGGTGCACGGCGATTTTCGTCTCGACAACTTGTTGTTCCGTGGCGCGAACGATGGTGGCGTCGGCGTCGTGGACTTCCAGACGGCGACCCACGCATGCGGAGCGCAAGACCTTGCCTATTTCGTCGGCGCGGGACTCACCACCGAAGCGCGTCGTGCCCATGAGCGCGAACTCGTCCAACGATGGGTGGAGGGACTTCGCGGCTACAACATCAAACTCGGCTTCGATGATGCATGGCTTGAATACCGCCGCTTCACCTTCGCCGGGTATGTCATGGCGGTCGTGGCCTCGATGATCGTGAAGCAGACGGAGCGCGGAGACGACATGTTCCTTGCCATGGCCAACCGTCACGCACAGCACGCCGAGGACCTCGACTCGTTGGCGGCTGTGCGAAACTAGGCGTATGGCTCGCTACGACGCCGCAGACGAACGCTTCGGGCACCAGATTCCCGAGCCGTTTCGTAACACCGTCCTGCACCACCAGGACTGGCGCGAGAGTTTGTTCTTCGTCATGCATCCCACGGATCAATTGGGTGACGTGTACATCCTCACCCTCGCCAACTTCCCAGCACGCAGCGAAATGGATTCGCTGCAATTGGGTCGGTGGGGAAGCACGCCGTTGCTTGCACGCCATGCTCGCCATGTGAATGGCGATCACGACGATTGGTCGGTCGGCCCCGTGCAGATCGACATCGTCGAGCCGCGCAAGCAAGTTCGACTGCGTGTCTCTGGCATTTCCGGCACCAAGGTGCCACTGGAAATGGACGTCACCTACACCGCGCGAGTTCAGCCGTACCAGTTGCGGCGCGGCACCATGAAGGCGGGCCACGAGGTGGTCTGGGACCAGTCGCACATGTTCCAGAGCGGTTGGTACAACGGCACGGTAACCCACGGTGGTGAGACCAAGCAGATCAACAATTGGTGGGGTCAGCGTGACCACTCGTGGGGCATTCGTACACACTCGCGCTGCCCAATGTGGATGTGGCTTGCAATCCACATCCCAGAGGGAATGTTGGCGGTGTGGTGTTGGGAGCTACCGAACGGTGCTCGCTTGTACACCGACGGATGTTTCTCGCCGAGCGACGGCGGCGAACCCGTCGCGATACGAGAATTTCGCCACGACCTCACATGGTTGGATGCAGCCGGTAATCCGACGTCGTACGAGCGACATGGCGAGCAGGTGCACGGCTTGGCGGGTCGCGTGACATTCTTGCTGGAGAACGGACGTGGCATCAACGTGGATGCCAACGGTCGCTGGGCTCAGCGGTACGACGTGTTCAATCCGGGCAAGCCCAACTCGCTCGGCGGTGGATTGAGCGAAATGCTGGTAACCACCAGCGACGGTCAGCGCGGAACCGCCATCTACGAAGTGACGGGGGCGTGGCACCACAAGTACTTCCCGTTGCCGCGCGGTGAGCGGTTGCCACCCGACGGCGTGACGCCGCCCACCGAACAGCGCGCCTAGCGCCGACTGGCAAAGACGAACGCCTAGTTTGCAGCGATAATGCGTGCCAGTGAAGCGTCGCCTGCGGGGCGTGCACCAAGGTGCTCAATCACCCATGCTGCAATGCGGGTCGCAAATCGAGCCGCATCGATTACCGAGCCGTGCTTGGAAAAGTGCGCAAGGTAAGCGCCGGCAAACGAGTCACCCGCACCAGTTGCATCCACCAGGTTGTTGGTTGCAGGCGCGATGACGGTTTGCGTGTCGTCATGGTGCACCAGTGCGCCATCGGCGTCCAACTTGAGGATGATGGTGGCACCCGAGAGCTGATCGGCGAGTGATGCGGCGATGTCGGCAGGCTCCAACAAGTTGGTGAGCACGCGTCCTTCCTCGTAGTTCGGCAGGAACACTTTGATGCCCAGGTCTTTGATGTAGGACCAGAACGTGGCTACGCCCATCTCTTGGATCATCTGGAACGAGGCCGGGTCAAACGAGATGAGATTTCCGCTGGCCCGCGCAATCTCTGCCGACAAACGAGCTGCAGTTCGTGGTGGGTCGGTAAAGAACGACCAGGCGGTGAGATGCAGGTAATTGGTGCGATTGATGATCGACTTTGGAAGCTCTTGCGGAAGCAGGAAGAAGTCGGCACCACGACCCGAGACCATGCTTCGTTCACCGGTTTGATCGACGAAGACTGCAACACTTCCGGTGAGATGTGCATCGGTCTGAATGAAATGGTGCACCACGCCCTCGCGCTCGAGGTCTTCGCGTGCGAGATCACCCAGGCGATCGCGACCAATCTTTCCTACGAAGTGGGTGTCGAGTCCGCAACGTCGAGCCCACACGGCGACGTTGGCTGCACTACCTCCCGGGTGGAGGAGCACCTCGCCGAATGAGTCGCCACCCTTCAATACGTCGTTGTTGGTGCGGATGAGCACGTCCCACGCAAAGTCGCCAACAACGCACAGACTCATGCATTCACGCTACCCAGCGTGTTCTCGCCGCAGTCACAGAGCACCAGCTCTTGAAGTTCGCAGCTGTGGAGCGTTAGCGCTTGATATCTGCGGTAATCATGTTCACGATTCGCTGCGGTAGTCCAACCAACAACGGGTAGATCTTTGCCCGCTTGGGCAGGCACACGTGTGCGGTGTTGCGCTCGATCGCTTCGCACACTGCTCTTGCGACTCGCTCGCGCGGAATCTCGGGCAACAACTGCAGGCGTCGCAAGCGGGCGAACATGCGCTCTGCGGCGCGTACGTTCTTGACGTTGGCCAACATGTCGGTGGGGATGGGTCCAATTTCCACCAGGCTGAGCCCGATTGGTGAACCCTTCAGCTCATGACGAAGTACCCGGTGAAACCCGGAGAGCCCGGCTTTTGACGAGCAGTACAACGTCATACCCGCAAACCCGCCCGCGGCTGCGAGCGACGAGATGTTCACCACGTGTCCGCGCCCGCGTGAACGCATGAGTGGCACCGCTTGACGCATCAATTCGATGGGAACCACCTGGTTGAGTGTGATGACGCGCTGGACATCCGAGGCGGAGGCCTGAGCGAACAGTTTGGTGTCGTCGACCCCGGCATTGTTGACCACCACGTCGATGGGGCCATGTATCGACTCCAAACGACCAACCAAGTCGGCTCGCTCGGACTCCACCGACAAGTCGCACGGAAAAGCCACGCCGTTGATGGATTGCATGGCAGCGCCGAGTGCTCTTGCGCTACGGGCGACACCAATGACACGTGCACCACGCTCGGCGGCCGCACGGGCGATTGCCTCTCCTATCCCGCGCGACGCGCCAGTGACCAGCACCCTCGCACCGTTGAGGTTCATGCCCAGACAGTAGCCCAACGCGCCTACTGTTGGTGCGTGGCCAAACCGGTGATCACGCGAGTGAGCGACGTTCCCCAGCAGGAATGGAACAGCAGTACTCGCGGCAGTGTGCGCTGGTGGGAACTCATTGGTGGTGACACGATGCCAACCAGCGAGTTGGTGGTGGGCATCGCAGAAGTTCCCGTGGGGGCGGCACGTCCGACGCGCGGTCACACGCACGAACCGGCCGAGGTGTACTACATCGTCTCAGGTCGCGGTGAGGTGAGGGTCGATGGCGAGACGTATTCGCTGAATCCCGGTGATGCGGTGTGGATTCCGTCAAACGCGGAACATGTCGCGTACAACGTTGGCGATGAGACGTTGAGATTGCTCTACGTGTTTGCAAAGGACAAGTTCAGCGATATCACGTACTGTTTTCCCGCCGAAAAATAGCGCCTGAATTTCTGCCGAAGAGTAAAGGAATCCCTCGTGCTTGCGCACTTGCGCACTGTCGTCGGCGGTTGACGGGTAGCCTGAGAGGCCTCGGATGCCCCCGCATCCGACGTACCCAAGGAACCCCCACTCGTGAGTCGCATTCTCGTCGTCGGCGCCGGCGGAGTAGGGGCGAGCATGGCCTCCATTGCCGAGTCCCGCACGTTCTTCGACGCCTTCGTGCTGGCCGATATCAGCGAACAGCGCTGCATCGACGCGCTGAAGAACCTCGACAACCCCGAGCGTTTTTCCACCGCCAAGGTGGATGCCAACAACAAAGCGGAGATCGTGGCACTGGCCAAGGCCCACAAGATCGACATCATCGTGAACGCCTGCGATCCACGCCTCAACGACCCGATCTTCGAGGCCTCATTCGAGGCCGGCTGCACCTACGTGGACATGGCGATGAACCTGTCCAAACCACACCCCACGAACCCGTACAACGAAGTCGGTGAGCCGCTCGGAGCAGCCCAGCTCGCCGCCGATGCGCAATGGCGTGATCGCGGTCTGTTGGCCCTCGTGGGAATGGGCGTGGAGCCGGGCTTGTCGAACGTGTTCGCACGGTACGCAGCCGATCACCTCTTTGACACCATCGACGAGATTGGAGTGCGGGACGGCTCCAACCTGTCGATCGATGGTTTCGACTTCGCACCGACGTTCTCCATTTGGACCACCATCGAGGAGTGCTTGAACCCACCCATCGTGTGGGAAAAGTCGCGTGGCCTGTTCACCACCGAAATCTTCAGCGAGCCCGAAGTATTCCACTTCCCGGCTGGTATCGGCGCATACGAATGCGTCAACGTGGAGCACGAAGAAGTGCTGTTGATTCCGCGAGAGATCGAATGCAACCGCGTGACGTTCAAGTACTCGCTCGGTGCCGAGTTCATCGACTGGTTGAAGACGTTTGCATATCTCGGCCTTGACAGCACTGAAAAAATCCGCGTCGGTGACGCCTCCGTGGCGCCAAGAGACGTGTTGGCAGCAGTGTTGCCGAACCCAGCAAAACTCGGTCACCTCATGCACGGACGCACCTGTGCGGGAACGTGGGTAAAAGGCACCTCGTACGGTGAGCCTCGCGAGGTCTATCTGTACCACGTTGCCGACAACGAAACCACCATGCGTGAATACGGATCACAAGCGGTGTTGTGGCAAACCGCAATCTGTCCGGTGGTGGCCCTCGAGTTGCTTGCCACTGGTGCGTGGAAGGGTGTGGGTGTGCGAGGTGCTGATGCGTTCGACGCCGTTCCGTTCCTCAACCTGCTCGGCGATTACAACACGCACCACGGAATGGTGGAGATGGGGCCGCGCTTGTGGCCGAGCCCAAAGCCGACGGGTCAGCGCGGATGGGATCGTCCGCTGCGTCGCGCCATCGTCCCTGGCGTGTAGTTGGGTCGCGGCGTCTCTCGCGAGACGTCGACTATTTGCCGGCGAGCGCCGCTACTTACCGGCGAGTGCCGCCACCACGGGCGCGAACGCTTCGACGTCGTCGCCGCCCACGATGACATAGGACAAACCGAACTTCTCCCGGCGCGCCACCAGCGTTTCGATCAGTTCGTTGGGTGGGCCGATGAGCGCAAACGGGGAATCGTGGATCAATGCCGCATCCACTCCCATTCCTTTGGCGAGTTTCTCACGAGCGGTCTTTCCGTCGTCGGTGACGTTGACGAGGAACGTGCGGATATTCAATTCGATATCGCCGAACCGCGCACCGGCCTTTTCGCGAACGATCGCGATCTTGTCGGCGACTGCTTGCGACGACATGTCGGCGATGACTTCAGGTCCGACGGCGCCAGGGGCAAGCGAAGGATTGATGCCGACGATGTCGGCTTCGCGTGCCGCAATGCTGAGCATGCGCTTACCACCGGCGCCGATCAGTACCGGCGGGCACGGCCGCTGCAACGGCTTTGGTAGGCCGGTGTAGTCGGTGATCTTGTAGTGGGTGCCGGCGAACGAAAAGGCCCCGTCGGCCATGCAACCGCGAATTACCTTCAGGCCTTCGACAAACCGGTCGATGCGCACTCCTGGCGTGTCGTACTGCATGCCCGCTTGGTCGTAATCCGTGCGCATCCAACCTGCACCGATGCCGATGTCGACACGACCGTCGGACAGTACGTCCATCGTTGCGAGTTCCTTGGCCAGCACCACGGGATGTTTGTAGTCGTTGTCGAACACCAACGCGCAGACGCGTAGGTTCTTCGTCACTTGGGCCGCAACGGTCATCGCGGGAACTGGCGCAAGCTGATCGGTGAAGTGGTCGGGCATGGTGAGCACTGCATACCCGAGATCTTCGGTGCGGCGCGCGAGGTCGGCCCATGCCTTGCCGGATGGTGCGGTGGATGCTTGAACGCCGAAGCGGAAAGGACGATGTTTGGTCACCCGCAGGACCTTAGCAAGTAGCGTGAAGGGAACGTGCGTCTAGCAATGTGGTCGTTGCGACTCGTCGTCGCCGTGCTGTTGTCAGCCTTACTGGTATCGGCATTGGTCATCGGAATGGCACCGCGGGTGTGGGGCATGCTGAATGCCCACGACGAAACCGCCATCTCTCTCTACGAGGTGGGTGGCTTTACGGGACTGGCCGAGCGCAGCGTGGTGTTCGATGCGCAGGGTCGCCAGATAGGTGTGTTCCAAGCCGAGAACAGCCAACAGACGCTCATTGCCGAAATTCCCGAGCACGTGGTGGATGCATTGTTGTCCATCGAAGACCGAACGTTCCGCCAGCACAAGGGGGTCGATCTTCGCGCCGTTGGACGTCAGGTCATCGCAAATGTGAATGAAGGTTCTTCGGGTGGCGCATCCACCATTACCCAACAAGTGGTGAAGAACGAACTTCTCGCCACGTTGCCACGTGACGGGCGATACAAACTGCTGCAAATGCGATACGCAATCCTGCTGGAACGTGAACTCACCAAGGATCAGATCTTGGAGCGTTGGTTCAACACCAACTTCTACGGCTACAACGCCTACGGCATCAAGGCTGCTGCGGAGGTGTACTTCGGAAAGAACGTGACCGACCTCACCATCGAGGAAGGCACATTCTTGGTCGGCTTGGTACGCGCACCTTCGGCGTACGACCCGATCAACAATCGATCACTGTCGCTCTCGCGCTTCGTCACGGCGTTGCGTCGCGTGCGCGACGAGGGGCACATCGACCTCACCGATGACGAACTCGTTCGCCGTGCGGCGGATGTGCTGCCAACCGGTGTGCGTAGTCGGCCGGACGAGCCGGTGCAACGCACACATTTCACCGAGCTCGTGAAGGATTACTTGTTGAACCAAACCACGATCCTCGGCGCAACGTATCAGGAGCGGTATGCCAAGTTGTTCCGCGGTGGTTTGCGTATCTACACCACCGTGGATCGTGATGTCCAAGCGTCAGCGGATGAAGCGGTCACCTTGCTGCCCGACAACAGCGTGAATGCGCAAGCCGCACTCGTCACCGTCGACAATGCCACCGGAGCCATTCGCGCAATGGTGGGTGGCAAGCCCTTCAAGGCAGGTGAAAACGAAGTGAACTTGGCGATGCGACGTCGTCAAACCGGCTCGAGCGTGAAGATGTTCATCCTCGCTGCTGCTCTCGAAGCTGGAGTGGAGAGCGACGATCTCATCGACGGCACCTTGCCGTGCACGCTGCCAAATCCTGAGAACCTCGACGAGCCATTCGTCGTCACCAACGGTGTCAGTGAGCCGGTTGGTTCCCTGCGGAGGATGACGTGGCTTTCCATCAACTGCGCCTACGCCAAGCTGTCCCAGATGGTTGGTCTCAACCGTGTAGTGGACCGCATCTACCAAATGTCATCGAGTGAGTGGCTGACACCCGAGAAGTATCCGGTGTATCCCTATGCGTCGCTCGCTACCGGCGCCAATGAGCTCAGCGTGGTCGACATGGCTGCTGGTGCCCAAACCATCGCCAACTTGGGCGTGCATCACGAACCGTATTTCTTGGAGAAGATTCTCGAGCGTGACAATGACACGTTGGTGTGGGAACGTCAAGTCAACGTCGAGGGCACTGAAGCACTCACCACTGCTTCGGCTGCCAAAACCGTCGACATCATGAAGGGTGTGCTGACGGGTGGCACCGCCCGACGTACTGCACTCGCCGATGATCGTCCGGCCGGCGGAAAAACCGGAACCCAGGCGCGCAATACCAATGCGTGGTTCGTGGGTTTTACTCCGCAGTACTCCACCGTGGTGTGGGTTGGTGATCCGCGTGGATACACGCAAATGGCGGGCGTGCCGGAGTTTCGTAATCAGATCGTGGGGCAGTGGGGATTCTCGCGCAACACGGTGACAGGTGCGACCTATCCCGCACATATCTGGAAACAACACATGGATGCCATCCACGTAGGGCTGGAGATCGTGGACTGGGGCACCAAGAAGGACGAAGCGTGGAAAGCACTGCTCGCACCGCAACGCGGACCCGCACGCTTGTATCTGCCCGGCGTGGAGTGTGTGGCGCAAGTGGTCTCGGGAACGCCACCGTCGCCATCCACCACGTTGGCGCCAGGTCGCACCACCACGACCACCATCGATCCGTCGGCTGGCACCGTTCCAGCCACGGTTCCGGTGCCGGTGGTGGTGTCGGTGCTGCCAACCGCGACCACCATCGACCCCACCGAGAAAAATCCATATGCTCCGTTGCCATCGGTGCCGATCGCAGGTCACATCGTGTACGACTGCGACAAGGGCGTGCCGGCTTGGGCGCAGACCACCGTCGTGGGAGGCTGATCACCATGGACTTTCGCTCACTGCTCCCGCTGCAGGCAGTCGATCAGCGCATCGCGCAGCTGGAGCACCGCAAGGTTCAGTTGCCAGAGCATGCCGCTGCATCTTCGGCAGCCGCAGCATTGCACACTGCCCGCGTGGAAGCGGAACGACTGGTGAAGCGTCAGGGAGATATCACGGGGGAAATCAACCGCCTTGAATTGCGCGGCAAAGAACTGGACGCCAAGAAGGCCAAGTACGAGGCTCAGTTGAAAACCGTCATCGCGGTTCGCGAAGCCGAGGCACTGCAGCACGAAATTGCCGGAGTCGCGGGAGAACACTCGTCTTTGGATGATGCCGAATTGATCTTGCTGGACGAAAGCGAAACCTTGGACAAGCGCATCGTGGAGTCGCGCGCTGCCGTACCAACGCTGGAGGCAGCCGCCGAACAAGCCACCACCGCACTTGCCACTGTCTTGGCTGCAGTTGATGCGGAAATTGCCGCAGCCAATGACGAGCGAAATCGACTCGCCTCGGCAGTGGATGGTGAAACTCTCGCGCTCTACGAACAGGTCCGCACGCGCATGTCGGGTGCTGCCGTAGGGGAAATCTTGAAGGGTTCGTGCGGGGGTTGCCGCACGTCGTTGTCGGTGAAGGAACAAGCAGAGATGAAGAAAGTGGCCGACACCCACGATGCGCGGTGTCCATATTGTGGCTGCTTGCTTGCGGTGTAGATGTTCTTCTGGTTTCTTGCCACCGCGATTCTGACCATCGCCTGGGTGTTCAAGGATCCCCGTTTTGACTACCGACTCCTTGCCGTTGGTGCGGTCCTTCCCGACGTCATTGACTGGCCAACCGGCTGGCGCGTGATGCACTCGGTGGTGACCAGCATCGTGCTGTTGGCTCTGGTGATGTTGGTGTCGCTGGGTCGAAAGCCGTATCGCAAGATCCTGCTTGGTTTGCCGATCGGTACGTTCTTGCATCTGGTTTTTGATGGCGCATTCACATCGGCACGAATGTTTTGGTGGCCGATCGGTGGCTGGGAATTCTCTGCTGATGCATTGCCAGTGGCGGCTCGAGGGCTGTGGAACCTGCCGCTCGAGATTGCCGGCGCAGCAGCACTGTGGATGTGGTGGCGCAGGCGTCAGCAACACATTTCGTAAGTGACGGCGAGTCGGTCTATAAGCGGGATTCTGTACCGACGAGCCTTACGAGTCGTCGGCGGTGACCATCCATCTTGGCGATCTACCCGAAGGTTGCCTTGCGGCGAGCGGACCGCTCATCCCTTCTGTTCGATCTTGCTTCGAGTGCCGTGCCACCGACCGACATCGCTGCCGACCGTGGTGCGCTCTTACCGCACCGTTTCACCCTTGCCTGATCGCAACCGAAGTTGCGCCATCGGCGGTGTGTTCTCTGTTGCACGGGATGTCAGGTTCCCCCGACCTGGCTCGCGCCAGCACTCTGTCCTGTGAAGTCCCGACTTTCCTCAACCGCGCGCAAAGCGCGCAACTGCGGTCACCCGACTGACTCGCCGTCAGCCTTCAGGCTACGGCGAGTAGTCAAGTACGAAGATTTCCATGCGAGAAGGCTCAAAACCGACATCTTGTTGCTGAGGGTGCTCCGATACTGCCGGCGCTGATCGAGTGGTCGCAATGCTTGGAGATTGACTCGGCTAGCCGCGCACGATGCCCAGCACCGAAACGATAACTGAAGTTGCAAGAAGGGCCAGCTGCGCTTTCTGATTACGCCACTTTCGGCTGTTCTCCATGAACGTGATCAGGTCATTGCGCATCTCACGAAAGCCTTGGTGCATCTCGGCGCGTAATGCGCCGACTTCGTGATGCATCTCGCTACGCACTCTGCCGAATTCGGTGTGCATTTCGGCGCGTAGCGCACCGATCTCGTGATGCATATCGGCACGTACTTTGCCGAATTCGGTGTGCATTTCGGTGCGTAGTGTGCCGATTTCGTGATGCATCTCGGCACGTAGTGTGCCGATTTCATGATGCATCTCGGTTCCTAGTGCACCGATTTCCCTACGTACTTTGCCGAACTCGGTGTGCATCTCGGTGCGCAGTGTGCCGATTTCGTGGTGCATTTCGGTGCGTAGTGTGCCGATTTCATGATGCATCTCGGCACGTACTTTGCCGAATTCGGTGTGCATCTCGGTTCGTAGTCCGCCGATCTCGCCACGAACCTCTTTCAACTCGGCAGAGAGTCTGTTGCCGAGATCCTTGATGTCCGCAGCAAACTCGCTGCGGATCTCCTTGGCTTCGGTCGTCAATTCATGTCGAATCTGACCACCTTGTTTCAGGATCTCGAGGCGAATCTCGCCGTTTTGGACAGCGAGCGTCTCGATGGTGACTGGATGTTGAATGGGCATGTTGATGAGGTTGTTCACGCCTTGCTGTGTGCGCAAGTGGCGAACTCAGGCAGTGTTTCTTGGAATTCGCACTTTGTCAAGTACGGCCGATTATCGGCAAAAGGGCGAAGTTAGGCGCAGGTGACGTTGTCGTACGCGAGCGAATTCAGGCTCGGTGTCTCGAGAATCAACGACGACCGCGTGCCGTCGGCATTCACCGGACCCACGGTGACGGGGATTGGGGTGAGCGGACCAAATGCAGCTGGCACGGCGGCGACTCGGGGCTTGCCGGTTGCCTCGTCGATGCTCGGGAGCACACCCGCGACTCCCGGATTGAGGGCTTGCGCGAGCACTGCGGCGTGACGTGCTTCGTCCTGTCCGATTCCCATGGCGGCTTTGCGAAGGGCCTTGTCGGAAAGCAACGTGACGACCCCTTGATACGTCTGCGCAGCCAGATTCTCCAGAGCGTGCGCGAGTACCACTACATCGAGCGCCGGATTTTCGTTGTCGGCATCCGTAATGAGAGCGAGAGCAGGGGAGATGTAGATCTCATTCACACGCGGATTGCCGCAGGTGAACGGCTTGCCGCCCAACGTGGTGATCAAACCGTTGATCGCGTCCGCGTGACCGCGATGGTCGTCGCGCAAGCGTTTGGCGATCTCACCCGCTGCCGCGAATGCGCCGGTGAACACTCCCAGTCCGAGTGCAGCTTCGTAGGTGTCGATGGCGTTGTATTCGAGCGATGCCGCAGTTCGCAGCAAGACGATGTCGGTCACTTCCACGTTGGGGAGCCCCTCGGCCTCGGGCATGACACCGACTGACTTCACATTCTTGCTTTCCTCGACGCCAGCCTGTTTGCCACATGCAGCAAGCAGTACTCCGGCAGCGCCTACGCCGCCGAAGCGCAAAACGTCACGTCGTGAAAATCGGTTCATGAGCCGGCTCCTGGAGCCAATGGTTCCGCTGCATTGACGAGCACGTCATCCAGCGAGCGACCAACGAGTAGCCCCAGCGCAGCGGACTGACGAGCCTGAATGTTGAGGATCGAAGCGACGAGCGCTGCACCTTCGGAGCCCTCGAGAGCGCCAACCAAGGAGAGATGTGTGCTGGCAAGTGTGTTCTCGAGGTCACGGAGTGCATCCAGCACAGCGTTCTTGTCGGACCCCATGACGCGACCACGAAACGCGTTGTACACCTCGTCAGAGCGAACGTTGGTGGCAAGTGATCCCACCATTCCGGCAAGTGCCTGTCCGGCCGCGCGATGGTGGTCGTGGAATCCGACCAGCATCGTCTTTTCGTCGTCGCTGAAGGCAGGAAGTGCTGCAGCGGCGGCGTACAAGTCGCGCGCAGCAAACTCAGCGGAGTTGGCAAATGCCAAAAGTTCGCGGTCTGCCTTTGTGGGGGGAGTGACGGTGGAGGGAAGAGTCATAAGAACTGCCCGAGTGAGCCGTGAAAAGAATAGTCGCTAGAAATCGAGTGCCGAGAGTTCTGGAATCCAGCCGCGAGCACGCCGTACCGCTTCGTGCCATTGTGCTCGAGCGACAGTCGATGCGCTGCTGCCACCAGCTTTCGACGGCGCCCGTGGTGATGTTGGCTCAACGGTACGTAGGGGTCGAACCAACGCGGTGGCCTGTTCGAGGCTGTCCCATACCCCCGCCGTCACGCCTGCGAGGAAGGCGGCGCCAAGGGTGGTTGCCTCCGTATCGCGAGACACATCAACTGGGCGACCCGTTGCATCGGCAAGCGCTTGAGCGAACACCGAGTTCCGGCTCATTCCTCCGTCCACTCTGAGGCGTTCTACACGCAGACCGGTGTCGGCCTCACTCGCTTCGAGGAGATCGGCACCGCGATGAGCGACACCTTCCAACACCGCGCGCACCACATGAGCCCTGGTGGTTCCGCGCGTGATGCCCAGCAACGTGCCGCGTGCACCGTAATCCCAGTGCGGTGTGCCCATGCCGATGAGTGCCGGCACATACATCACCCCATCGCTCGATGTCACCGACGCTGCCAGCGCCTCGCTTGATGGGGCATCGGGAATGAGTCCAAGGTCGCTCACCAGCCACTCCACGTTGCTGCCGGCGGTCAGCATGATTGCTTCGGAGCCCCAGTGCAAGGTGTCGCCCTGCGAATACACCACGATGGGAAATGTTCCGTTCGATGTGCGTGCCAAATGCGACGGGGTTGCAGTTCCTGCGTACATGTCCAACATGCCGCCGGTTCCGAACGTTGCCTTGGCTGCACCGGCAACGATGCCACCCTGCCCGACGAGTGACGACTGCTGATCACCCACCATCGCCATAATTGGTGGCGCACCAGGGAGTGCAGTGGCGTCGCCGACATGACTCATCGTCGGAGTGATTCGTGGCAACAACGCAGGGTTGATTTCCAGTGTCCGTAGAACATTCGCGGACCACTGGTGCTTGCTGAGGGAGGAATGGTCTGCCAAGCCAGTCACGGCAGCGTTCGACGAATCGGTCGCGTGTACGGAAAACTTGCTCAGCACAGCTGCAACCCATGTGTCCACCGTGCCGGCACGTGCGTGCGGCGAGCGGGCAGCTTCCACGTTCGAAGTCAGCCACGTGAGTTTGGTGGCGGTCTGGTTCGGGGCAAACACCAAACCTTTTTCACCGCGAAGTCGAATGCAGTCACCAACGGTTCGAAGGTCCTGCCAACTCAAACCCGGCGCGACGGGCTCTCCTGTTCGCGAGTCCCACACGATGGTGCTGGCACGTTGTGCCGTGATGCCAACCGCTTGCACCGATCCGGAGACCTTGAGTGCAGCGTGCGCAACTCGCAACACGGCATCGCGCATGGCCGCGCCGTCGAACTCCACCAGGCCGGCGAATGGGCTCGATGGTGGAAGTGGCTCGTAA